>Ga0194128_10006332_pt1 | contig 15997 bp, 10 predicted proteins | sample TA2KigCa65mmetaG_FD_148650 | JGI IMG/M metagenome (GOLD analysis project Ga0194128, IMG submission 148650) | Freshwater microbial communities from Lake Tanganyika, Tanzania - TA2015037 Kigoma Deep Cast 65m | ecosystem: Environmental > Aquatic > Freshwater > Lake | place: Tanzania: Lake...
CTCGGTGCTGATGCCGACGTTTCAGGGCGAGGAGTTCCTCGACCGCGTGCTCGCGCGGCTCGCGCAGCAGCGCTGTGAGCTCCCTTGGGAGATGTGCGTCGTCGACTCGGGCTCGACCGACGGCACGCTCGCGATTCTCGAGTCGTGGCGCGCGCGGCTGGGCGTGCCGCTGCGCATCGAGCGGATTCACAACAGCGCCTTCGACCACGGCGACACGCGCAACCTGCTCGCGGCGGAGTCGAGCGGCGATCTGCTCGTCTACCTGACGCAGGATGCGATCCCATCGAGCGCTGACTGGCTCGCCAAGTTGGCGCGCAACTTCGAGGATCCGCTCGTGGCCGCGGCGTACTGCCGCAACGTCGCGCGGCCGGAGGCCCAGCTGCTGACGCGCGTCTTCAGCGAGAAGGATCCCGGCTACACCGCTGGACGCCGCGAAGTGCGCCTGCCGGAGCCTGCGGACTACGCAGCGCTCGATGCCCATGCGCGGCGCCTGCTCTACAACTTCAACGATGTCGCGTCGGCCATTCGACGCGATGTGTGGGAGCGCCATCCCATGCCGCGCACGGAGTTCGGCGAAGACATGCTCGCGGCTCGCGCGCTGCTCGAGGCCGGCTTCACGGTCGTGTACGACGACGTTGCCACCGTCGAGCACAGCCACGACTACGGCCCCGACGAGATGCGCAAGCGCGCTGAGATCGACGGCAAGTTCAACGCAGAGTGGCTCGGCCGAACGTGCGTCGGCACGCGCGCGGAGGCCGAGGAGCTCGTCCGCCGGCAGCTCGAGCTCGATCGCGAGGCGCTCGCGAACGCTGGCTTCGACGGCGCGCAGCTCGACGCGCAACTCGTGCGCGCGGAGCGTCTGCGCCGCGCGGCCTTCGTCGGACTCTACGAAGGCGGCAAGTCGCGCGAGCGCCATGTCGCGACGCGCTTCGTGCGGCGCACGCGCAAGAAGATCCTGTACGTAGTTCACGGCTTCCCTCCGGATACGTGGGCGGGCACCGAGGTCTACACGCTCAGACTCGCGCAGGAGATGCAGCGCCGCGGCCACGATGTCGCGGTGCTCGCGCGCGTGCCCGGCGACGAGAGCGGCAAGCCGGACTTCTCGATTCACGCGAGCGAGTTCCAAGGCGTGCGGGTGTACCGCATGACGAATCGCATCGCGCACCAGCGCATCCGCGACAGCTACCTGCAACCGCTCGCCGAAGCGGCGTTCCGCAAGCTGCTGCGGGAGCTCGCGCCCGATGTGGTGCACTTCCAGCACCTGATTCACATGTCGGCGGGGCTGCCCGCGGTGTGTCGGGAGCTCGGTATCCCGACCGTCGTCACGGTGAACGATTACTGGGCCCTGTGCGCGCGCGTGCAGCTCATCCGGCCCGACGGCGTGCGTTGCGCGAAGAATCAGGGCCTGGGCTGCCTGCCGTGCATCAAGGGCGAGGACCTGGCGCTCGTCGAGCGCTCGCGCGAGACGCTGCCGGCGCTCGAGTCGCTGGTGCGCGCGTTGGGATCGCTTCAGGCTCCGGGCGCGGGCCCGCTCGGGCAATATGTGGGCGAGTTCGGTGATGTCGCCGATCGTCACGGGATCGTGGCGGGCGCCTATGCGTCGTGCGACCTCGTGATCGCTCCGAGTCGCTTCCTGCGCGAGCGACTGCTCGAGTCGGGCAAGTTCGACCGGCGTCGCACGTTGTACTCCGACTACGGAACACTCACCGAGCACCTGCGCCCGCTGCGCCGCGAGCAGCGCGAGGGACGCGCGCTGCGGCTCGGATTCGTCGGCTCGCTCGTCTGGTACAAAGGCGTCGACGTGCTGCTGCGCGCGATGGCCGTGCTCCACGGCCGGCCGGTGGAGTTGCACGTGTTCGGCGACTTCCACCCCGAGCGCGATCCGCACCATGCGGAGCTCGAACGGCTCGCCCGCGACTGTGGCGACACGGTTCGTTTTCACGGTGTGTTCGACAATCGCGACATCGCCGGAGTGCACGAGCGCATCGACGCGCTCGTCGTGCCGTCCGTGTGGTTCGAAAATTCGCCGATCACGATCCACGAGGCGTTCTTGCTCGGCACGCCCGTGCTCGCGAGCGACATCGGCGGGATGGCCGAGCTCGTGCGCGATGGCGTCGACGGTTTGCACTTCAAGGTCGGCGATCCGGACTCGCTCGCCCGAGCCGTTGCACGACTGCTCGACGAGCCCGGACTGCTCGCGCGCATCTCTCGCGGTCGAAGCGTCAAGACCATGGCCGAGGATGCCCGCGAGATGGAAGTGCGCTATCGCCAGTTGTGCTGCCTCGCACGCGAGCGCATCGCGCCCAAGCGGCTCGAGCTCGCGGGCGTCGCCACGGGGGCGCGGCAGGGCAGCGTCGACGAGCAGCGCGGCACGCTCGTCCTACTGCGACCGGGCAGCGATTCCGCCGTGGAGTATGACCTCTCGGCCGCAGGCGACGGACTGCTCGAAATCGCGCTCGAGCTCGTGACCCTGCGCGGCGAGATCCAGGCCCGCTTCGGCGGTGGCGTGCAGCTCGACGGGCGCGAGCTCGAGCGGATCCAGCTCTTTTCCGGTGCCGACGAGGAGAAGAGCTTCGTCGTGCGCTGGCGCGTCGATCTCGAGTCGCCGGCGAGCCGACTGCGGATCGACAATCGCAGCGAGAGTCCCCACTCGTACCTGCGCATCGCGCGGGTCACGGTGCTGGAACTCCCGGAAGGTCCGCTTCCTAGCGCCCCGACGGCGAACTCCGAGGTGGCCGTGCCGTGAGCCAAGCGAGTGGCAGCCTCGGCGATCTCTATGTGCTTCCGGGTGCGCCGGTGCCGAACGAGGCGTTGCCCAAGGTGCTCGTCGTGGTGCTGAACTACAACGGTCGCCAGCACCTGCGCCGCTGCTTCGAGAGCCTCGCGGCGTTGGACTATCCGCGCGGTCGAGCCTCGTTCCTGCTCGTCGACAACGGGTCGGAAGACGGGAGCCTCGAGGAACTGCGGGCGCACTTTCCTTGGGTGCGCATCCTCGAGAACCCGCGCAACTTCGGCTTTGCACCGGCCTGCAATCAGGGTGCCGCCAACAAGGGCGACGCCAGCATCGTGGCCTTCTTGAACAACGACATGCGCGTCGACCCCGCGTGGTTGCGCGAGCTCGTGGCTCCGATCGTGCGCGGCGAGTGCGCCGCGACGACCTCCAAGATGCTCAGTTGGGACGGCGCGCGCATCGACTCGGCGGGCGGTGGGATGAACTTCCACGGGATCGGCATCCCCTACGGATACGGGGACGTCCCTTCCGCGGAGCACGATGTGGCGCGGCGCACGCTGTTCGCATGCGGCGGCGCGATGGCCGTCGACGCGCGCACGTTCGAGGATGTCGGCGGCTTCGATCGCGAGTACTTCGCGTACTACGAGGACGTGGACTTGGGGTGGCGGCTGTGGGTGCTCGGACACGAAGTGCACTATGTGCCCACTTCGGTGTGCTGGCATCACCACAGCAGCACGTCGAGGCGCTTTCCGCCCGAGACGGTGCGCCTCGTCCAGATTCGCAACCCACTGCTCACGATCTTCAAGAACTACGACGACGAGAACCTGCACCGCGTCCTGCCGGTGGCCTTGGGCGTCGCGATCCGTCGCATGCTCTTGGCGGCGCGCATCCCCGACCAGCATCCCTACTTGATCTACCACGCCAAGGCCGTCGATCTCGATTCCGCCGCCGGTGCGGTGCGATCCAATCCCGAGATCTCGCGCGACGCGGTGGCCGACCTGATCGCAGTGCACGAAGTGCTGGTCCATTGGCGCGCGCGCATGGAGCGTCGCGCCCAAGTGCAGTCGCGCCGCCGCCGCGCCGATGCGGAGATCTTCGGATTGTTCCTGCGTCCCCTGTGGAGCGTCGAGAGCGACGCGACGTCGCAGGAGATGATCGCCTCCATGGCCGCGTTCTACGGCCTCGACGACCTGTTCCGTACGTTCGAGCGCGGCGCCGTCGAGGTCCGTACTTGAGCGTGTCCAGAGGAGTTCCCATGAAGCTGTCCGTCGTCATGCCGGTGTACAACGAGGAGCGCACGCTCGAGGAGATCGTGCGCCGCGTGCAGGACACGCCGTTCGACAAGGAGATCATCCTCGTGAACGACTGCTCCAAGGATGGCAGCGCGGCGATCCTCGACCGGCTCGCCAAGGAGCACGCGAACGTGCGCGTGTTCCACCACGAGCGCAACCTCGGCAAGGGTGGTGCGCTCGCGACCGGCTTCTCGAAGGTGACGGGCGACATCGTGCTCATTCAGGACGCCGATCTGGAATACGATCCGAGCGACTACGCGGTCTTGCTGCGCCCGATCTTGGAAGGCAAGGCGGACGTCGTGTTCGGCAGTCGCTTCTTGGGCGGTGCCTACGCGCGCGTGCACCTCTTCTGGCACTACGTGGGGAATCGTGCGCTCACGCTCGCGTCGAACTGCTTCACGAACCTGAATCTCACCGACATGGAGACCTGCTACAAGGTCTTCCGGCGCGAGGTGGCCGAGCGCCTCGACATTCGCTCGCGGACCTTCGCGGTCGAGCCCGAGATCACGGCCAAGGTCGCGCGGCTGCGCGTGCGCGTGTACGAGGTGCCGATCACCTACGCGGGCCGCGACTACTCCGAGGGCAAGAAGATCGGTCCGAAGGACGGCTTCATCGCGCTGTGGGCGATCGTGCGCTGGTCGGTGTTCTCGGGCGTGAAGCCGCTGCGGGAATCGCGCGCGCGTTGATTTTGTCGGGCAGGCCCGTGGCGCGCGCGCGCGGTACTGGCTAGGCTCCGCCTCGCGATGGGCGAGCGCAGCTTTCTGGGCTGGGATAGGCCCTTTCTCCGTTCCGCGGTTGAGATTTGGATTCAGCGGGTCCGGTCGGGTAGGTCGAAGCCGCAGGACTGCGTGCTCGTCCTGCCCGGTCGCCGCGCGGCTCGGCGCGTCGAAGATCTGGTCGCGGAGCTTGCGCCTGTGGAGTGGGAGCCGCCGCGGGTCGTCTCCGAGGGCGAGCTGGCGCAGGTGCTGCGCCGTCGGCGCGCGCTGCTCGCGACCGACTGGCAGTGCGCGCTCGCCTGGCGCGAGGCGCTCGAGGCGGCGGGCGAGGCCGCTCGCGGCAAGCTGTGGGGCGGTGGGGAGCGGATGGAACTCGAGGGTTTCGCGCGCCTGTGTGCGCGCGCGTACTCCGAGCTGGCGGCGGAGGATGTCGCGCCGCTCGATGTGGCGCGTGTGGCCGAGTCCTCGACCAAGGTCGGCAGCGCGGAGCTCTGGCGCGCCTACGCGCAGGTGGAGCAGTTCTACCGCGAGGCGCTCGGCAAGCGCGGCGTGGTGGATCCGTCGTCGTCGGCGCAGGATGCTCTGCGCTCCGAGCTCGATCCGCGCTGGAGCGTGCACCTGTTCGCGGTCGTCGATCCGCCGCGTGCGCTGCGGCGCGTGCTCGAGCGCGTGGCGCTCGTCGATGCCTGCGTGTTCGCGCCCGCTTCGGAAGCGTCGCACTTCGACGCCTCGGGGTTCCTCGACGTGGCGCACTGGAGCGAGCGCGATCCGGGCCTCGCGACGGAGCATTGGCGCTGCGTTGATTCTCCCGACGAGGAGGCAGGGCTCGCGATCGCGCACCTTGCGGCGATCGTTCCGCCCCCGGCGCCTGAGAATGTCGCCATCGGTCTCGCGGATCTCGACGTGCGCCCGTTCCTCGAGCGTCGGCTGCTCGAGCTGGGCTGCGAGCCGCGCTGGGCCGGTGGTTCTCCGCTCCTCGAGACCCTGCCCGCGCGGCTGGTCCTCGCTGCGCTGCGCTGGAGCGCCACGCGCAGCGCGGAGGACTTCGCGGCGCTCGCTCGACATCCGGACTTCGAGGCGCTGTGCGGCCTGCCCGGAGGAACGCTGGCCGCGGCCGTGGATGCGCTGCGTTCCGAGCATGTGCCCTGCCGCATCGATGGCGAGTTTCCGCTCGCGCCGGCCTACGCGACCGAGCGCGGGCTCGGCTCGCTGCGCACGGCGCTCGCGCGGGCTCACGAACTCCTCGGGAACGCCGGGGCCGTGGCGGGACGTTCCGCGCGCGAGTGGGCGGACTGCATCCGCGCGCTCCTTTGCAGCGCCTACCCGAGCGTTGCGGCGCAGGCCCGCGATCCCCAAGGCTGGCTCCATGTGCGCGCGCTCGAGGCGCTGGCAGGGCAGGTCGGCAATCTCGCCGCGGCGGAGATGGCCGGGAGTCGGCGCGCGCTGGCCGCGGACGAGCTCGCGGGGCTGCTCGAGCGGCATCTCGCCGCGATCGAGCTTCCGCCCGCGCCGCCTTCGGAGAAGCGGCCCGTGGTCGAGATCTTCGGCTGGCTCGAGCTCGCGCTCGACGATGCCGAGCATCGGGTCGTGTGCGGACTCAACGAGGGATCGCTTCCCGCGCGCGGGACGAGCGGAGGACTGCTCTGCGACCCCGCTCGGCGCGAACTCGGCTTGCTCGACGAGCGTCGGCGTGCGGCGCGCGACGTGTGGGCCCTCGCAGCCATCGTCGCCGGTCGCTCGCCCACTCTGCTGCTCTCCGCGCGCAAGGATGCGGAGCGCAATCCGCTCGTTCCCAGCCGTTTTCTGTTCCGCGCCGGTCCGGAGACGACGCTCGAGCGCGTGCGCCGTGCTTTCCCGGAGCACGACAGCGAGCTTCCGCCGCAGTCGGGCAGTCCGCAGCCGTGGAAACCGTGGATCGGAGGCGAACCGATCCCGGAGACGATCAGCGTCACGGAGTTCCGCACCTATCTCGAGTCGCCGTTCCTGTACTACATGCAGTCGGTGCAGAAGCGCCGCAGCGCGGGCTGGCTCGAGCCGGAGCTCGATCCGCGCGCGTTCGGGATCTTCGCCCACGAGGTGCTCAAGGTGCTCGGGGAGTCGGAGCTCGCGGGCTGCGCAGACGAGGCGCAGCTGCGCGGCGCGTTGCTGGCGGAGCTCGAGCGCTGCGCTCACGCTCGATTCGGCCGTTCGGCGCGTCCCGCAGTCCTCTTGCAGGTGGAGAAGCTGCGCTCTCGGCTCGTGCGCGTCGCGTGCTGGCAGGCGCGGCAGGCGGCCCAAGGCTGGCGCGTGAAGGCGACCGAGTTCAAGGCCGACGAGCGCGAGCTCGACGGGATGCGCGTCCGAGGCATCATCGATCGCGTCGACTTCAACGAGCGCACGGGAGAGTGGCGCATTTGCGACTACAAGACCGGCGACAAGGTCGAGCCGCCCCTGAAGGTGCACATCAAGGCCGGCCGATTCCGCGACTTGCAGCTGCCGCTCTACTTCTGGCTCTACGAGCCGCAGCACCGAAGCGCGCTCGCCAATGTCCAGCTCGGTTACATCGCGGTCTCCAAGCAGGAGTCGTCGGAGCTCTTCCTGCACTATTCTCTCGAGACCCCGGCTCTCGAGCTTGCCCTGCAGTGCGCTCGGGAGGTCGTGGCCTCGATTCGCTCCGGCAAGTTCGACGGGCGGCCGAGCCGCGCACCGCACGACCGCTCGCTCGCGTCGCTGTGCGGGTTCGACCTGCTTGCGTCGCAAGACCTGCAGGAGGACGAGTCGGACGAGGAGGGTCGCGATTGAAGTACCGCTCGCGCCTGTATCGCGCCTCCGCCGGCACCGGCAAGACGCACCAGCTCACGAACCACTACTTGCGGCTCGCTTGCAGCGGAGTGGCACACGAGCGCATCGTCGCGTCCACCTTCACGCGCAAGGCCGCGGGAGAAATCCTCGCGCGCGTGTTCGCGCGTCTCGCCCGGGCCGCGTCGAGCGAGGACGAGGCCCGCAAGCTCGACCTGCAGCTGGGCCTGAAGCTCGGGCGCGCTCGCTATCTCGCGCGGCTGGAGGAGCTCGCTCGGCGCATCGACGGCCTGCGGATCAGCACGCTGGATGCCCTGTTCGTGTCCGTCGCACAGGCACTGGCCGGAGAGCTCGGACTGCCGCCGGAGTGGAGCATCGCCGATGAGGTCGACCTGCGGCTGGCGCGTGACGAGTCCGTCGCCGCCGCGCTCACCACGCTCGATGTCGAGGAGTGGGGCGTCTTGCTGCGTGAGCTCGAGCGCGGCTCCGACGGCCGTGGCGTGCACGGTTTGCTCACGACGACTGTCGAGCTCGCTGCGGCGATCCACGCCGACAGCGACGCCGCGGCGTGGGATCGACTGTCCGAGCCCAGAGCGGTGAGCGACGAGCGGTTGAACGAGGTGCCTGCGCTCGTCGACGCTCTGCCCCCCGTTCCCGACAAATCGGGCAATCCGTACGCGACCTTCGAGAAGCTGCGAGGGCCGCTCGGCGAGCTGGTGCGCCACGCGCCGTTCGCTGACTGGTTGCGCACTTCCGATGGCAGATCGCAGCTGGCTGAGCAACTCTCGAAGGGCATCGGCAAGGCGCTCTCGAACGGAAACAGCACCTTCAACCGGCTCCTCATTCCGGACGAGTGGATCGCGGTACACGACCCGCTCTTGCTCGTCCTGGCCGCCGACGAGCACCAGCGGCTGGCGGCTCACAATCGCTCCGCTAGACGCTTGCTCGATCTCTATTCACAGCGGCGACGCGCCACGCGCGAGCGCACGCGCAAGCTCGGGTTCGACGAAGTGGCGCAGACGCTGGCGCGGCACGCATCCTGCGGTCCGCAGTCACTGTCCACGGAACTCGAAGAGCGGCTCGATGCTCGCATCGATCACCTGCTGCTCGACGAGTTTCAGGACACGGCGCCGATGCAGTGGCGCGTGCTGCGGCGCGTGGCGGAAGAACTCGTGCAGGATCCCGAGGGCGCGCGCTCCTTCTTCTGTGTGGGCGACACCAAGCAATCGATCTACGGCTGGCGTGCGGGCGAGCCACGCCTGCTCGAGACCATGGACCAGCGTCTCCAGCCGCTCGAGGTCGAGGAGCTCAATCGCAGCTTCCGGTCCTCGCAGACCGTGCTCGACGCCGTGAACGAGGTGTTCGAGCCCAAGTCGGCATTCTCAGGCTTCGCCGGCAAGCCGGGCTTCGCGCGTGCACTCGAGGCCTTCACTTCCGGCTATCGACGCCATGTCGCGAATGATCCAAAGCTCGCTGGAGTGGTGCGCGTCCATACCGGCGCTGAGCCGCCCGAGAAGACTGATCGCAGTCTGCACTGCATTCTCCGCGCCGTCGAGATCGTGCAGGAGATCCGCGCTCTCGATGCGCGCTCTACCATCGGCGTTCTCCTGCGGCGCAATCACTTCGCGGCGCTCTTGCTGGCGAAGCTGCGCGAGAAGGGCATCCCTTCCAGCGGGGAAGGCGGCAATCCGCTCGTCGACTCCGTCGCGGTGCAGGCGGCCGTCGCCGCGCTGCATTGGCTCGAGCATCCTGCGGACGATGTGGCGCTGTACCAGGCGGCCACCAGCCCGCTGGGGCCCGCGCTCGGGCTCGAGGCGACCTTGCGAGCGAAGGATGCGGCCGCGATGCATCGCGAGCAGCGGCGCGCGCTCGCTCGTCTTGGAATCGCGAGCTGGCTCGCGAACCTGCGCGAGTCGGTGGCCAGCGGGCTCGGAACATGGGAACGGCACCGCTTTTCCCAGTTGATCGACTTCGCGCTTGCGCAGCCGCAGGGCGGCGCGCTCGACGAGTTCCTCGAGCGAGTGCGCAGCGAGCGCGTGGAGGACGCAAACTCGGCGCCGGTCAAGGTGATGACCGTGCACGCTTCGAAGGGCCTTGAGTTCGATGCGGTCGTGCTGCCTGAGCTCGATCAGGCTTGGAAAGTCTCCTCGAACGCGTTCTTCTGGAGGCGAGAAGGGGACGATGCCGAGCGCTCGATCGAGCTCGTGTCGCGCCACTCGTCCGAGGAGGTTCGCGGCCTGCTGAAGTTCGCCGGAGTGAGCGAGCCTAGCCTCCTGGGCGAGCTAGCGGCCGAACGCGTGATGCGCGACGAGCTCTCCGTGCTGTATGTGGGCATGACGCGCGCGCGCTACCGGCTGGATCTGGTAATCCACCCGGTCGGCACGGACAAGGGCGAGCCGCGCTGCACGGCGTCGGGCCTGATCCGCGAGCGCCTCGGGCTGGGACATGGCGCGCTCGAGCCCCGGTCCGTGCTGCCTAGGACGAATGCGGCGGACGATGCATGGACGGCTCACCTCCGTGCGCGAGGCGCGCCGGCACCCGCGCCGTCCAACGCCGGCACCGCGCTCGCGTTCGCGCCCAGTCAGAAGCGGCGCGAGCTGGAGCGGCTCAGCCCGTCGGAACTCGGTCAGGAAGAGACCGTCAGGACTGAGAAGCTCTTCGAGAGCGTCGGCAACACGCCGAGCCAGCGACGCGGCAGCCGCTTCCACGGCTGGTTCGAGGAGTTCGAGTGGCTCGACACTTTTCTGCGCACGGATGACGAGCTGCGCGCGCTCGCGCGCGGATTCGATCCCGATGTCGAGGGACTCGAGAAGGACCTGGTGGACTTCCGCAAGGCGCTGGGCCAGCCGAACTTCGTCAAGCACTTCACGCGGCCCGCTGGCGCGGTCGAAGTCTCGCGCGAGCGTCGCTTCCGCAGGCGCGTCGGGGGCGCGCTGCACAGCGGCAGCTTCGATCGCGTCACGATCTGGCGCGAGGGTGAGCAGATCGTGCGCGCGGAGGTGCTCGACTTCAAGACGAGCAAGCCCGACGCCGATCTCGAGGCGCGGCGCGAGCACTATCGGCCCCAGCTCGAGGCCTATCGCGCAGCTGTGGCCGCGATCACGAAGTTGCCGCTCGAGCGGGTGCGGGCGAGCCTGTTCTTCATCGAGGCCGACGAGTACATGCCGATCTAGTGGATCAGACGGCGAGGTTCTCGCCGATCGCGTCCTGGCTCGCGATCACCACGCGCACGCGCGCTGCGAGGCCGAGCTCGGCGAGCGTGCGCTCTGCGACTTCGCGCGCGAGTTCGGGGCGGTTGTTCGTTTCCGAGAGATGCGCGAGCACCAGCGTGTGCAGGTTCGCGCCGGCGAGCTTGCGCAGCATCTGCGCGGACTGCTCGTTGGAGAGGTGCCCGCCGTCCCCGGAGACGCGCTTCTTGAGCATGGCCGGATAGGGTCCGCGCTCGAGCATGCCGAGGTCGTGGTTGAACTCGAGCACGAGCAGGTGGGCATCGGCGAGCGCGCGCGCGACGCCGTCGTCGGGGCGGCCCATGTCGGTCAGGATCGCGGCGACGCGGCCCTCGTGCTCGATGCGGAACGCCACGGTCGGATGCGCGTCGTGGGGGATCGCGACATTGCGCACCACGAGTCCGTCGAGCTCCTGCGTGCCACCGACCTTGAGCGTCGAGAGATTGCGGCAGCGCCGGATCGCGGCGTTGCCCATCAGGCTCTCCGCGCAGTGGAGCAGCGCGCGGTGCGAGCGCGCGACCTTGCCCGCCGAGCGCGCATGGTCGAGGTGGCCGTGGGTGACCCACACATGGTGCAGCGTCTTGCGATCCGTGCTCGGCGGCGGCAGCCCCGCCCGCTCGAGGCGCGCTTCCAGCTCCGGCCCCGACAGACCGGCGTCCACGAGCGCCCGCACCTCGCCCGCTCGCACCAGAGCGCAGTTGCCTTTGCTGCCCGACGAGATCACTTGCAGATGCATGCGGGCGGAGAGCATAGCTTCGCTGGCTTCGGCGAATTCGGCCGCGGTCGCCTTGAGCGCTGAAACCGCTCTCGCAGCGGCCTATCCTCTGCGCCATGAGTTTCGTCGCGAACCTGCCTCGCCTGTCGCTCCTCGCTCTCGCACTCGCGTCGTCCTGCGCGAGCCCGCGCAACCCGGACATCGTCGCGACGGAGGCCGAGCTCACGGCCCGGAGGCTCGCGGCGGATGTCGAGTGGCTTGCAGCGGACGAACAAGAAGGGCGCCGCGCGGGCACGGAGGCGGGCCTGCGCGCCGGTGATTGGATCGCGCAGCGCATGGCGGAGCTCGGACTCGAGCCGCGCGGCACGCAGGGCTACCTGCAGTCGTTCGAGGTGCCCAAGCCCGTCGAGGTGCGCCCGGGCAGCGCAGTGAATGGCGTCACGGATCCTGCCAAGGTCGCGCCGATGTCGTGCGCGACGGCCGGAGAGGTTGCGGGCGAAGTCGCGTGGTGCGGCTACGGAATCGTGAACGCGTCGAAGGGCTGGAACGACTTTCCCGAGCGCATCGACGGCAAGGTGGCGCTCATCGTGCGCGGCACGCCGCCGGACTCGGTCGGCACGCAGCTCGAGGCCGCCGCGGAGTCGAGCGGCGCGGTCCACGAGAGCGCGGGCTGGGGCAACTCGGGCTCGCTGTTCTTGAAGGTGATGACGGCGAAGCGCCAAGGCGCGCTGGCCGTGCTCGTCGCGCCGCACCCGAGCCAGCAGTCCGAGCCGCTGCCGCCGTTTGATTTCGGCCGCGCTGCGCAGAGCGTGCTGCCGGCGCTGTACATCTCGCACGAGCTCGCGGCGGCGCTCGTTCCGGGCTACGACGCGGCCATCGCGGCGATCGATGCCGGCGCGCCGCTCACAGAGGCTCCGCGGCCGGCTGCGAGCGCGCGCGTCGTGGCGAATGTCGTGCGAGAACGCGGTCCTGCCACGAATGTACTCGGGCTCCTGCGCGGCATGGATTCGTCGCGCTGCGTCGTCCTCGGAGCGCACTACGACCACCTCGGCTACGGCGGAGAGGGCTCGCTCGATCCGAGGGGCGGCGTGCAGATTCACAACGGCGCGGATGACAACGCGAGCGGCACGGCTGTCGTGCTCGAAGTCGCGCGCGCGCTCGCGGCTGGCCCCAAGCCGGGCTGCGACGTGTTGTTCGCGCTGTGGTCGGGCGAGGAGCTCGGGCTGCTCGGCAGCGAGCACTGGGCCAAGGTCTCGACGGACGAGCTTGGCCGCGTTGTCGCCAACCTGAATCTCGACATGGTCGGCCGCGCGGGCGACGGCAAGCTCGCGGTTCTCGGCGCCGGCTCCGCGCAGCCCTTCGCGGCGTGGCTCGCGGAGCTCGGTCCGCAGGTGGGGCTCGAGCTCGATGTGTCGCTCTCGGGGCAGGGCGTCGGCGGCAGCGATCACCAGACCTTCCTGAAGCGCAAGCGCCCTGCCGTGCACTTCTTCAGCGGACTGCACAGCGACTATCACAAGCCGAGCGATGACGCCGAACGCTTTGAGGCCGAGGGCGCGGCGAAGGTCGCGGCACTTGCGCTCGAGCTCACGCGGCGCATGGCCGCCACGCCCAAGCTTGCGTGGGTCGAGCCTCCCTCTCCGACGAGCACACAGCCCGGTCAAGCGCGCGCGGGCGGCTTCCGCGTGTGGTTCGGGACGGTGCCGGAGTACGCGCACGACGGCAAGGGCCTGCTGCTCTCGGGCACTTCGCCCGGCAGCCCGGCGGAGAAGGCGGGCATGCTCGCGGGCGATGTGCTCGTGCGGGTGGGCGACATCGAAATCGAGACGATTCAGGACTTCGTCTACGCGCTGCAGACCTACAAGCCCGGCGATGTAGTGCTCGCGCGCTTCCTGCGCGACGGCAAGGTCGAGGAAGTGCGCGTCACGCTCGCGACGCGTGAGGCGCAGTAGCAACGCTCACTGCCACAGCGCGAGGAACAGGTTCGTCTCACCGGCCTCGGTGCCTCCGCGGTTCGAGGCGAAGACGAGCCAGCGCCCGCAGGGCGAGAACATCGCGAAGCTGTCGAAGCCGACATAGGTCGTGACCTGCTCGAGGTCCGAGCCGTCATCGTTGACCGCGAACAGGTCGAACTCGACCTGCCGCTCGCGCCGGTCGTGGTGGTTGGTGGAGAAGATGATCCGGCGATCGCCCGGGAAGAAGTAGGGCGCCCAGCTCGCGCCGCCGAGATCGGTCACCTTGCGGCGGTTGGAGCCGTCGATGTCGCAGGTGTAGATGTCGAGCAGCTGCGGGCGAATCTTGTTCTTCGCGAGCAGGTCGACATAGCGCTCGCGCGTGCCCATGCCGCTGTCGGTGAACTTCGTGGCGCGGAAGACGAGCCGCTTGCCGTCGTGGCTGAAGAACGCGCCGCCGTCGTAGCCGAGCTCGTTCGTCACTTGCTTCGCGTCGCTGCCATCGAGCGCGCAGGTCCACAGCTCGAGATCGCCCGAGCGCGTGCTGGTGAAGACGATGCGATCGCCCATGGGCGACACCGTGGCCTCGGCGTCGTAGCCCGGAATGTTCGTCAGCTGCCGTTCGGCTCCGCTCGCCAGATCCTGCACATAGAGCTCGTACTCGGGGTGGATCGCCCATACATAGCCCTCGCTCATGTCGGGGCGAGCGGGGCAGCTCGACTGGACCGCCTGCGTCGAGGCGTAGATCACTTCCTTGTTGCCGGGCATGAAGTACGAGCAGGTGGTCACGCCCTGGCCGCTCGAGATCTGCCGCAGCTCCGGCCCGTGTTCGCCGAGCACGAAGATGCGGTCGCAGCTGCCGTCGACCTCGCGCTGCAGCACGAGCTTCGAGCCATCGAAGCTCCAGTAGCCCTCCGCGTTGTTGCCGCGGCGCGTGAGCTGCCAGAGGTGCGCGAAGTGCCTTTCGCCGGGCTGGATGAGCTCGTCGCGCTGCGCGAGGGTCGGCAGCGGCGTGGGCACGGCGGTCGGAGTCGTGGCGCAGGACGCCAGCGCGGCGAAGGCGCCGCACAACGCGAGGGAGGTGCTCTTCATCGGGCGAAGAGCATAGGAGATGGCTCCCCGGTCGCGTCCAGCGCGAGCGCTGCGAGCCCGTTCAGCGCGCGCGGCGCGGCGGCACCGGGTCGTGACCGCCTGCGCAGAACGGATGGCAGCGGGCGATGCGGTGGAGCGCGAGCCACGGACCGCGCAGCGGCCCGTGCAGCTCGAAGGCCTCGATCGCGTACTGGCTGCAGGTCGGGCTGAAGCGGCACATCGGCGGCTTCAGCGGCGACAGGAAGCGTCGGTAGAAACGCACCGGCAGGGCCAGAGCTCGTCCGAGGACGCTCACTTCGTGCGCTCCGGCCGCGGCCCGCGCTCGCGCGCGCGCAGCGCGGCCTTGCGCGCGAGCTTGACGAGCTCCGCGCGCAGCGCGCCCATCTCGGGCACGAGCTTCGGCTGGCCCGGGATCAGCACGAAGTCGCAGTCCTGCGGCAGGTCGTGCTGCTCGAGTCGAAAGGCCTCGCGCAACAAGCGTCGCAGCCGGTTGCGCTGCACTGCGCCCTTCCAGATCGCCTTGCCGGCCGAGAGTCCCAGACGCGGGTGCGCGAGACCGTTGAGGCAGGCCACGACGACCAGCAGGTCGCCGCGCGCACGCGAGCCCTGCTTGAAGGCGCGCGCGAAGTCGCCCTTGCGGACCACGCGGTGCGCCCGCGTGAAGCGCAGCCGTCGCCCTTCGCTCTCCATGTGCAAGAGCCTACGCCCAGTCGACGGTCTTGTCGCTTGCCCGCGAACCCCAGTCGAGGCCCATCCAGCGCAGGGTCGTTACGAGCACATCCGCCGCTAACTGCGTGAGCGGCCCCCAGAGGCCACGCTCAAGAGCCCTGAGCGAACCGTACATCCACAGGTTGAGTCCCGAGAGCAGCAATAGGCAGTGGATCCAGCCTCCCGGCCGCAGGTCCGTTTGCCCAGCATGGGTTTGCTGCAGCGTGGATACGACGCTGAATCCCGCCGTCACACCGAGCAGGATGCGGAAGCTCCGGGCGCAGCGACAACGGCCGCGAACTCACGGCGACATCGGTGCGCGATTGACCGGGGAAGTTCAATGTGAAGACGCTTTTCCTCGTGTCGGGCAGCCCAATGGAAAACGGCGAGGTCCACAACTTCCAAGGGAAGCTGCGCGACCAGCGGCGGAACGGCGAGCGCTTCTCCATGCTGCCTGTCGCGCGCGTGTCGTTCGACGCGCGTTGACCGTGCTGCCGAAAGCGGAACAAGCAGATCGGCTACCGCAAGAACTGGCAGGAGCATGGGATGGCGGGTCAGGAGTGGGAGCCACGCCTTCTTGAGCGGTGTGGCCGCTGGCTCGGAGGGCGCGCGCAGCGCAGACTGGGGAGCGTGGGACTCGTGCGGCAGGAAAACTGGATGGGGGACGGCTGGGCGCGGGCGGAGCGCGGGCTGGAGCTCGAGGTCGGGGGGCGCACGGGAGGCGGGGAGCGCTGGCCGCGCTCGGGGCCGGAGGATGCGCGGCGGGCGCTCGAAGTGGCGGCGCGGGCG
>Ga0194128_10006335_pt1 | contig 15994 bp, 11 predicted proteins | sample TA2KigCa65mmetaG_FD_148650 | JGI IMG/M metagenome (GOLD analysis project Ga0194128, IMG submission 148650) | Freshwater microbial communities from Lake Tanganyika, Tanzania - TA2015037 Kigoma Deep Cast 65m | ecosystem: Environmental > Aquatic > Freshwater > Lake | place: Tanzania: Lake...
TAAGTGCCAAAGCTATCAAAGAGGCGCCCACCGACCCAGGCCCCTATGCCCATACCGAGACAGGAGAGAAAAAAGATGGCGCCATAGCTGGTACCCATCACGCGCGGACCGAAGAATTCTCGTGTAACCATAGCGTAGAGTGGCATCACACTGCCATACGAGACACCGAACCAGAGGGCGAGCAGCGTGAAACTCAGTTGCGCTTCTACGACACGATAGAGCACAATCGTCGCTGCCTGCGATATGAGCCAGAATACCAGCATGGGCTTGCTGCCATACCGTTCGGCCAGGAGTCCTGTACCAATGCGCCCAGGAATGCTGGCAAATCCTGCCAGAGCAAAGATCGTCGCTGCAGCGAGTTTTTCCACGCCGTGGTCCAGCATGTGAGACACCATGTGAAACAACGGCCCGGAATGGGCCATACAGCAGAGCATGTGCATGAGCGCAATGAGCCAGAAAGCCGGGGTGCTCAGGACCGCGGTAAAGCTGTAACCTCCCAGGCTACCGCCAGCAGGCATGCTCTGTGGCTCGACCCCACCATAGGGCTCCAGGCCCATATCTTGCGGCTGGTTCCGGATGAGCCAGGCCAGTGGCAATAACACCGCGAAGACCAGTAGTCCATAGATGAGCAGGGTGGTACGCCAGTCCGTCAGCATGAGCAGGGACCGAGTGAGACGTCCGAAGACCATGCTGCCCAGGCCCGAGCCGCTGTTGACAATGGCGACGACCAGGCCACGGTATCGGGTAAACCAGCGCGTCACCGCTGAAGTCATCGGCACCAGAAACGCGCCAACGCCACCGCCAATGAGCATGCCGTGGAAGAGGTAAAACTGCCAGAGCGTTTGCATGCGACTGAGTGCCAGCAAACCGATGCCGAACATCAAGCCACCGACCAGCACGATACGCCGCAAACCTACACGATCTGAGAGGAAACCAAAGATGAGCGAAAAAGCCCCATAAGTGATCCAGCCATACAAAATACCCTCACCGATGGGACCCCGCCCCCAGCCAAACGTCGTTTCAAAGGGCTCAACAAAGACGCCCAGGGAGAGTACCAAGCCCATGCTGATACCCACCGTGATACAGGCCACTGCGACAATGATCCAACCATAAAACAGGCGCGGCTGCTGTGTGACATGCATGCGACTCTCCTCTGTATGCGCAGACGCGATGGTAACACAGCACCTGCAGGAATGCACTTCGGGTCACTGTGGGAGGCGAAAATAGCGGTAGAGGGTGACGGTCCATCCCCCAAGGAGCAGCAAAATAGCCCCAGGCAGAGCCAAAACGGGCCATTGGCCAGTCGTGGAGGCGTCGCCAGGTTGGCCTGCACCACTAACCAGTGGACACTACCGAGAAAGAGCACCATAATACAGCCGAACCATAGCCCAAAGATGCGCAACGCCGCGCAGGTGGTGGCCTGTCGTTCTGGAGCCAGCCAAAATGTCCGATTTGGGATGTTCATGTAGTGTGGTTTCCGTTGTGGTAACCAGCCGATCGTGAAGACGATGACGAGTGGCAGCACGACCCCAAAGCCTAGCATGAACAGGCGATAGCCCTCACGGCTCATATAGCCATACGCCTGACCGCTAGCGCCAAAGCGTGATGCGGTGTGGGCGGGCAACAGGCTAGAGGTGTGCTGGATAAAGACGGCGGTGGCGAGTAAAAGGCCGATAAACAGGAACGCAGGGATACGCTGTGACCACATACTGTCCTCCTACGAGCTTCACACACTGCGTCGACGTGGGTCAAAGGCCTGTAACAGCGCTTCGCCAATAAAATTGATCAACACGACCATAAGGACCAGCACGACAAAGGTCGTGAGTGAGATCCACCAGGCCTCGACATTACTCTTGGCCTGATACAACAGTTCTCCCAGGCTCGGCGTGGGGCTCGGCACACCGAGATTGAGGAAGTCGAGACTGGTCAAGGCCACGATGGCACCAGAGACACGGAAGGGGAAGAACGTCACCACCGGTGTGAGCGTATTGGGTAAGATGTGCTTGGTCATAATGACGCGATTCTGCACCCCCATGGCCCGTGCGGCTTTGACATAGTCAAAATTGCGAGCCCGCAGAAATTCGGCGCGTACATAGGCACTCAGGCCCATCCAGCCAAAGATGCTGAGTAGGGCAAGCAGCAGGGGGATGCTAGGCTCGAAGGTGGCCGCGAGAATGATCAGTAGGTACAGTTCGGGGAGCGCCCCCCAGATCTCGATGCCACGCTGGCCCAGCAAGTCAAGCCAGCCCCCAAAGAAGCCCTGCAGCGCTCCGATCAGCATGCCCAGCACAGTGCCCAGACAGGCCAGCACCAACCCGAAGAGGAGCGAGATACGAAAGCCATAGAGCAACCGGGCAAACACGTCACGGCCCCGATCATCCGTGCCCAGCCAGTTGAGGCGTGAGGGTGGGCTGGGGTGATGCAATGTGGGATCGAGATTCAGCGCTCTGTAATCCCAACGGATGGGAGGATAGATGGCCCAGTTGTCGCCTGTGGTGAGCTTGTCACGGATAAACGGGTCATGATAATCGGCCTCGGTAACAAAATCTCCTCCAAAGACGGTCTCTGGGTACGTGTGCCACAGCGGCACGTACCATGCCCCTTGATAATACACCAGCAGCGGACGGCTATTGGCGTAGAACTCCGCGAAGAGACTGAGGACAAGCAGCGTCACCAGGGTCAGCAGGCTGAGGAAGCCGCGGCGGTTCTGGCGAAACACGCGCCATTTTCGGCGCGTTTCGGCGTGGAGTCGCAAGGGGAAAGCCATGGCTACCTCGGGGCGCTTTCAAAGCTGATGCGTGGATCAACCAGCATGAGTGACAGATCGGACAATAAATTTCCCACCAGGGCCAGCAGCGAGAAGACGAACAGCGTGGCCATCACCACAGGGTAGTCTCGGCTAATAATGGCTTCATACGAGAGCAACCCGAGCCCATCCAGAGAAAACAGCGTTTCGATCAGCAGACTACCCGTAAAAAACAGCGCTAAAAAACTGCTGGGGAAGCCCAGAATAATCGGAATAATGGCATTGCGAAACACATGCTTGAAGAGCACACGACGCGGTGACAGACCTTTGGCACGCGCGGTCTGCACGTATTGCCGATGGATCTCATCCAGGAAAGAATTTTTGGTGAGTAGAGTCAGGACGGCAAAGCTGCCGATCACTTCACAGGTGAGCGGCAGTACCAGGTGCCAGAGATAGTCCAGGATTTGCCGCCACCAGGTTAACTCGGCAAAACCATCGGAGGTGAGGCCGCGTAAGGGAAACACCGACCAGAATGAGCCACCACCAAAGAGCACGATGAGAAAGATGCCGAGGACAAACCCTGGAATGCTGTAGCCAACCAGAATGAGCATGCTGGTGAGAGCATCAAAGCGTGAACCGTGCCGTACAGCCTTACGAATCCCCAGGGGAATGCAGGCCAGATAGGTGATGAGAAAACTCCAGGCGCCGAGGGAGATAGACACCGGGAGTTTGTCAATGACCAGATCAACGACTTGCGTGTGACGGTAATACGACTCACCAAAGTCAAAGGTAAAGAGACGGATCATCCAGGTGCCCAACTGCACGTGCAGGGGTTGGTCAAAGCCATAGAGTTTCTGGAAATACTCGATCTGCTCTTGCTGGATGGCCGTCCGTTGCCGTTGATCCCCCTGTACGGCGAAGCCTGCAGCACCGCCTTCGCCTGCCCGTGTACCGGTGCGGAGCTGGGCAATCATGCGCTCAACCGGGCCACCGGGAACGAGTTGGAGGACGATAAACGTGACCAGCACAATGCCGCACAACGTTGGAATCATTAACAATAAGCGCTTGAGAATATAGGCCCACATAGCGTCAACGTATGAGAGGACGATTCGCTGCGCGGGCCTCGGCAAGCGCCCGCTCGCGGGTCGGATCAATCCACCAGTACAGGAGAAAACTGAGTGGTTCATAATACAGAGGTAACGTCGTGGGACGCGCCAGTTTGTGCCCGTAGACGAGCCGATGACTGGCGATGAACCACTGCGGCACCACATAGTGCTCGTGCCAGAGCACACGGTCCAGTGCATGCACGGCGGTCAGGAGTTGTGGGCGTGTGTCCGCTGTGACGATGGCCTCGACCAGCGCATCCACAGCAGGATGCTTGATGCCGAGCAGGTTGTTGCTACCTTCCTGGTCTGCCGCCTCGGAATGCCAGAAATCGACCTGCTCATTGCCAGGGGACTGGCTCTGTGGAAACACCGCAACAACCATGTCGAAATCATGCGTGCGTAAGAGGCGCTCATAGATGGCGTCATCCACGACTTTCATCGTGGCCTGGACCCCCAGCTTGTGGAGATTGTTGAGATAGGGTTCCGCAATGCGCTGGAAATCCGGCTGGTCCAGGGTGAGCGTAAACTGCATGGGGCGACCGGTGGTGCTTTCCGTCAATACCCCGTCGCGTACTTCCCAGCCAGCGCTTTTGAAGAGTTGCTGAGCCGCCCGGAGACGTTGTCGCTGATCAGGATACTGCGTGCCCAGCCCCTGCAGTGGCGTGGTGAATACCGCCGGAGGCACATGGGGGCGCCAGGGCTCCAGTAAGGCCAGTTCCTCTGGGGTTGGCAAGCCCGTGGCCGCCAGCTCGGAGTTATCAAAAAAACTCACATTCGCCGTGTACTGGTTATAAAACAGCGCCGAGTTCATCCAGGCGAAATCGAGGCCCAGGGCCAGGGCATGGCGCACCTCGCGCTGCTGGAAGATGGGGCGACGCAGGTTGAAGCTAAAGCCCTGCATGCCAGCGGTGTTGCGATGCGGTAGCAGCTCTTTGAGGAGATAGCCTCTGTCCCACTTCTCGCCCCCGACGTCTTTAGCCCATTTTTTACTACTATTGATCTCCAGGAAATCAAACTCGCCAGCTTTCAAGGCTTCCAGCATGACGGTGGCATCGCGGTAGAACTTGACGACAATAGCCTCAAAATTGTATTTGCCCACGTTGAGGTTGAGCGTCTTGCCCCAGTAATCCGGATTGCGTTGATAGCGTATGCGCTTGCCAAACTCGAAGGTTTGCACCGTATAGGGGCCCGAGCCCACGGCCTGCTGTAAAAAATCTTTGCCAAAATCTTTGCCGTCATAGACGTGTTTGGGCAGGATGGGGATCTGACCGGCGATCATCTTGAGCTCACGGTTGGCCCTGACAAAAGTCACCCGGACGGTCAGACGATCTATCGCCTCCACGCGAGCCACATCGCGGTAGTAGGCGCGATAGGTAGGCACTGCCGCCTCAGAACGCAGCACGGTGTACGAAAAGACAACATCCTCGGCGGTCACAGGCCGGCCATCCGCAAAGCGCGCATTGGCACGCAGGCGATACACCACCGACATGTCATCGTCAGCCACCTGTATGGACTCCGCCAGCAGACCGTACTCGGCAAAGGGCTCATCTAGCGAGCGCTCAGTCAGTGTTTCAAACACCAGGGAGCTCAGGAGCATGGGCGCTCGTCCCTTGAGGCTAAACGGGTTGAGCTTATCGAAGCTGCCAGGACTGCCCAGGGTGAGCACACCGCCTGACACGGCCTGCGGATCGGCGTAATCATAGTGCGCAAAGCCGCGCGGGTATTTGACCGGGGCACCAAGTGCCAGGCCGTGCTGCGGCTCGCTGGCCAGGACAGGGGAGAGCCATAGCCCGGTAACCAGGGCGAGGCCCAGGAGAGTAACCCATCGGTGAGGCGGGTTCCGCCTGAGCCAGACACCAGCGTCTGGCGCCCTCCTCCACAAGGAGAGAGAGCGGGGAGGTTGCTGCAAAAAGGCAGCTGAAACTATAGACAGCACAGCGTATAGCCCTGAGCTCCAGCTCATGCATGCGCCCCTGAGGACGGGCGAGCCTCCAGACGATCGAGGCGTTCGAGCAGTTGTTTGTTCGTTTCGCGCAGGGCTTGAAAATCGTCGCGCAGTTGCTGCACTTCATCGGTTTGCTTGCGTTCACTGCGGATGCCCTCAATGACTTCTTCCACACGCCGTTTGATACGGCCATCCAGCAGGTCGCGGCTCCGTAAACGCTCCAGCGCCGGCAAAGTTTTGGGGTTGTGTAGCGAGGCCAGCGCATCGAGCACCGCCATGCGGATGCGAAAATGCTCCTCGTCAAGGAGGGTGGTGAGCGTGTCGACAATGGCTGCGGGCGCCGGCTCCTTTTCTCCGCCCAGAGCACCCAGGGCACGAATCGCCGCCGCACGTGCTAACGGTGGCTGACCATATGCCGTAAAATCCTGGAGCAGTGGGATCACGCTCTCATCGCGCAAGTCCGCCAGCCCACGAAATACGCCATTGCGCACCGTTTCATTCCACGAAGGTTTGAGCGCGGCCTGCTGCAGCGGTGCCAGGGCACTGTCACGCCGCGTTTTGCCAAGTGCGGCCGCAGCCTCTGCTTCGACAAAATAGCTCGCATCACCAGCCTGGAGCGTCGCACGCAAGGCCGCTGCCGCCTGGTCGTCCTTAAATTCCCCCAGTGCCGTCATCACCGCACGCCGCGCTTTAGGATGAGAGAGTTGCGTCTGCGCCAGCAGGGCAGCGAGCGCCGCCGGCGTATGGATGCTGCCCAGCACACGGGCCACCTCAGCTTGCACCCCCCAGAAGGCATCCTGGGCCAGGGCCTGTCGCAAGCTCTCCACAGCTTCCAGGTTGCCCAGTTCACCTAGAGCTTCGGCAGCATAAATGCGTCCCATAATCTCCGGATCATGCTGTAACTGCGTCATGAGCATATCTTTGGGCACTTGCAGTTTGAGCTTCTTGAGAATCCAGTTACCAGGATCAAAACTGAACCAGCGTGGCTTGGCTGGCAGGATCATATGAAAGGTGTGGAGCTGCTCATGTATCCGCTGACTGAGGCGCTGCTCGCCCTCCGGCAGAGCAAACAGGATCGTCACCGGCATGTCAAACAAGGGCGTTTCCACGCCGTGCTCGGTGCCCGTTTTCTGCTGCTGTCTGACCGTCACCGTGGCCATGCTGGCAGCCTCGTCCCAGGCAAACTCCACCTGATATTCTGGATATCCTCCTTGATACACCCACTGCTGAAAGAACGCCTGCAGGTTGCGCCCGGTGGCTGCTTCAATGGCGCGTTCCAGGTCAACCGTCTCCACCACCTGATGCCGATGGGCTGTGATATAGTGCGTGAGCGCATGCCAGAACGCCGTTTCTCCCAGCGTGTAGCGCAACATGTGCAGCACGAGCGAGCCTTTTTCGTAGAGATGGTGATCGAAGAGATCAATGGGCTCCTGGTACACGTTCGTGACAATGGGCCGCCTGTACACCTCGGCATCCTCACGGAAATACGCTCTGGCGTTCTGGTGCATGTAATAGCGAAACTCGTCCGTCCCCCGGTGATGCTCATGAAACAGCGCATCAAAATAGGTCGCGAAGCCTTCATTGAGCCAGGCGTGGGACCAGTGCTTACAGGTGAGCAGATTGCCAAACCACTGATGTGCCAGCTCATGGGCCACCAGGCCATTGCTGGAAAAATCCAGATGCGCACGGGCATCATGTAGGGTCAGATCGGTCTGCGTCGTCGCTGTGGTGTTCTCCATGCCCCCAAAAATAAAATCGCTCACTGCCACCTGGGCGTATTTATTCCAGGGATAGGGTACCTTGAGCTTGTCACTGAAAAAGCGCAGCATAGCTGGCGTATCGCCAAAGGCGCGCTGGCCGTCCTCCTCGCGGCCTGGCGTGACGTACCACTGCACTGGAATGCCGTCCACCAGTTCCGTCTGCTCGCTAAACTCCCCAGCCACCAGCGTCATGAGATACGTCGAATGGGGCTGATCGTGCACCCAGTGATAGGTGATGGTCCCTGCCGCCTCGTCCCGCGTTGTGGACAGTAGCGCACCATTGGACAGCACAAAATACGGCTGCGGCACGGTGACCGTCATGGCTGTCGTGGCTTTCTCATGTGGTGCATCAAAGCACGGGAACCAGTAGCGTGCGTCTTCATCCTGACACTGCGTCCACACCTGCACCGCTTTCTCTGGATACGCAGCATCCGGCGTAATGAAATAGAGCCCCAGACGCGGTTTGGTGACCTGGTACTCGACCTCGACCGTGGTAGACATGTCCTGTGCCAACGGCTCTGCAAACGTCACGCGTAACTGCTGCCCGTCGTACGTGTATGGCAAGATTGCCCCATCACTACACCGCACCTGCTCAATCTGCAAATCCACCGCATCCAGCGTCAAATGCTCCACCGTCTCCTGGAGCGCCCGCACGGTCGTTGCACACGTCCCCTGTACGGTTTGCTGCGCAATATCCAGGGAGATCTTCAGGGCAATATGTGCCACATCACACGGCCGATCCGCCGCAAAGTGCGGCTTCGCCTCCGCCAGCGCATACGCCCGCCGCCCTCGCCGTGCCTGCTCCGCACTCGCCTCCCACCCTCGCCGACAATAGAGCTCATGCATCTTTACTCACTCCCTCTCCCCCTCACTCCCTCTGCCTGCGCATACTGTGCACGCAACGCAAATTTCTGCACTTTCCCGGTCGCCGTCTTTGGTAGCGTGTCCACGAACTCCACGGACTTGGGCGCCTTAAAATGCGCCATACGATCCCTGCAGAACGTGATCAGCTCCTGCGCACTGGCCTGGTGGTGTGGCTTCAGGACCACCAGGGCTTTCGGCACTTCCCCCCAGTGGGTATCGGGAACCCCCACCACCGCAGCCTCCAGGACCGCGGGGTGTTCGTAGAGCAGAGACTCTACTTCCACCGATGAGATATTTTCCCCGCCACTGATAATGACATCCTTCGCACGGTCCATGATCTCAATATAGCCGTCTGGATGCACCACGGCCAGGTCACCACTGTGGAACCAACCGCCGCGCATGGCCTCAGCAGTCGCCTCTGGCTGCTTATAATAGCCTTCCATCACGTTGTTACCCCGCGCCACAATTTCCCCGATGGTCTGGCCATCCCAGGGCACTTCCTGGAGTTGCTCATCCATCACACGCACGTCCGTGAGCAATTGCGCAATGCCCTGGCGCGCTTTCAGGCGATACCGTGTGCTCACATCCAGGTCGTTCCAGGACGGTTGCCATTCGCAAGAGGTGAGAAAGGGGCCGGTTTCGGTCAGTCCGTAGAGGTGGATGACCTCGATGCCCAGGGCCTCCATGTTGCGTAAGACCGCGGCTGCGGGTGGGGAGCCGCCTGTGCCAATGCGCACACCAGGGGCCAGGGTATACTCACGTGCCTGCGGAAAGGTTGCCAGGGTCACCAAGACGGTCGGGGCTGCGCAGGCCAGCGTGACATGCTCACCGTGCATGAGCTCAAAAATACGCTGGGCTTCTACACGACGTAAACACACTTGCGACCCACCGCGCCCTGCCAGAGCCCAGAGACCACCCCAGCCATTGGCGTGAAACATGGGGAGCGTATGCAGATACACATCGGTCGGTACGACGTTGAGAGAGGTGATGTAATTGAGGGCACTCATCACGCAGGCACGGTGCGTCAGCATTACGCCTTTGGGACGTGCCGTGGTCCCGCTAGTATAGTTGAGCGTCGCGATATCCGTTTCGGCAATGTCCACGGGCTGCGGGAACTCCGGACTTGCTGTGGCCAGCAGGGTTTCGTAGTCCTGGGCTGGGAGGCTTGCCGTCGGTTCTTCGGTATCGCGCAACAGGATGTAATGCTGCACGCCCCCGAGGGTCTCCACCAGGGGGGCCAGTTGATGCGCGTATTCCCAATCGATCAGGACCACCTTGGTTTCCGAATGCGCCAGGATATAGGCAAACTCTGGAGTCGTCAGGCGATAATTCAGCGGCACCAGCACCGCGCCAAGTTGTGGTACGGCAAAGAACGCCTCCAGCATACGATGACTGTTTGGCGATAACACGGCAACCCGATCGCCCTGGGCGACCCCCAGGGTGCGCAGGGCATTGGAGAGACGATGCACGCGGGTTTCGAGCTGCTGGTAGGTATAACGCTGTGCCCCATCGATCACCGCGGTTCTGGTGGCAAACAAACGCGTGGCACGGCGCAGGAAATTCAGCGGTAAGAGCGGCTCGAACATGGCCCATCCTTTCTAACAAAACCCCAGCAGGTGCTCAACAGGTGCAGCGCGAAGGTACTCGGGGGACCCCTGAACGTCAAGCTGAAAATCGTTCCCGCGAAGAGCAGGTGCATGACGCCTCTGTTCCCTGTAGAATAGCGCCAGTCATGGAGTGATATCCTCAGCCAAAAGGGGTTATCTGATGCATCATCACTGGACACGCCGACAATGTATCACTCGGGTTGGAGCCGCGGCTGCGGCCGTGCATACGCTCGACCAGCTCGATTTCTGCTGTGTCATGGCCGCTGAGAGCAAGACGGCCAAAGATGAGCTCTTTGAACTGAAACCGGTCGCCGATGGGATCTATGCTGCAGTGAAGCAAGCCGCCGCGGCAGGGGCAAGCCTTGAGGAAATGCAGAAGAAGCTCGCCGACGATCTCGCCCCGAAGTACGAGCAAGGGATGTCGAAATACCCTCTGGGGCGGTACCGCGACCGTGTGGGGCTCAATATCGAGATGGTCTACAAGAAGGTAGTGCAGAAAAGCTAAGGATGTTTTCTCACGGGAGCCGACTATGGACGTCGAATATACGGTGACTTTTAAGTGCGAGGGCTGTGGCCTGCGCAAGCCAGAGGCCGAGCGGTATCGTCCCCGTTCGGCGTTCACGGTCTGCTCCCAGGCCTGTCTGGATAAAGCGGCGCAGCAAAAGCAGCGCACTTTGCATGACCCACGTCGGCGTGACTTGCTGAGCACTGACTGAGAGGAGGCCATGTTATGCCAACTGTGCATACTGTCCTGGGCCCGGTGGCCACGACGGACCTGGGCTTCACCCTGAGCCACGAACACGTGGGGGAACAGCACGTGCGCATCCTCGAAGAAGAGGGGGTTGACCTGCGCTACGTCTACATTGGCCACAGTAATGATGATACCGATCTGGGGTATTTGCTGGGCCTGTTGGCCAAAGGCGTGTGGTTGGGCATGGATCGCTATCCTGGCGGACGCGCTGGCACGCCGGACTGGGAACAACGCACAGCTATCGTCAAGCAACTCATGGACGCGGGCTACACCCATCGCCTCATGCTGTCCCATGATTACTCGGTTCCGAAAGCGCCCTACGGGGCAGAGGTACAGGAGGCACGCCGTCTAGCGAACCCAGATGGCTATAACTTTATTGCTCGACGGGTGTTCCCGCGCCTCCAAGCACTGGGCGCTGCGGACCAGGACATCCAGCAAATTATGGTCGAGAATCCGCGCCGGTTCTTTGAAGGGAACTGAGCTCTCACCACGAAAGGGCCGTCATGGATCCCAAAAGCGCAGCCCGGGCGCGTTTCCAGGCCATCCAGGAGCAGATGATCGCGCTGAGCCATCGCATTCACGCTCATCCCGAATTAGGCTTTGAAGAAGAACAGGCGTCCACATGGGTCGCCGAGGCGCTCACTGACGCGGGGTTTGCTGTCACCAAAGGCATCTGCGACCTGCCCACGGCGTTGCATGCCCAGGTCGGGCATGGTCCGCTGCATCTGGGCATCTGTGCGGAGTATGACAGTTTGCCAGACGTTGGCCATGCTTGTGGACACAATATCATTGCCGCGATGTCGGTTGGCGCCGCTATCGCCGCTGCAGCCGTGGCAGATGAGGTGGGTCTGACCGTACACCTCATTGGGACACCGGCGGAAGAAATGGGCGGCGGTGGGAAGATCCTCTTGCTGGAACGTGGGGCCTTTCGGGGGCTGCATGCGGCCATGATGGTGCATCCCAGCCCCACCGATAATGCCACGCCAGTGACCCTGGCCAATTCCTATTTCGAGGTGCATTACCATGGCAAGGAAGCGCATGCCGCGGCGTTCCCCGAACGTGGCATTAATGCCGCGGATGCGATGACAGTGGCGCAAGTGGCGCTGGGCCTGTTACGCCAGCACATCCGTAGCACGGACCGTATCCATGGCATTATTACCCGGGGTGGAGTGGCACCAAACGTCATTCCCGCGCATACCAGTGCCAGGTACGCGGTGCGCGCCGAGACCCTGGCCGATCTGGATGATATTCGTATGAAAGTGCGCCGCTGCTTTGAGGCTGGTGCCCTGGCGACTGGCGCCACACTGGACATTGTCGGCGAGCGCCCATCTTATGGGCAGTTACGACACGATGCAGCGATCTCCGCAGCGTATCGGCAGAATGCCGAAGCCCTCGGACGGATCTTTCCGCCTGTAGGAGGACCGATACGTCCTGGTGGCTCGACGGACATGGGCAATGTGTCCCTGGCCTTGCCATCGATCCATCCCATGATTGGCATTGACTCCCTGCCTGCCACCAATCATCAGCCAGAATTCGCGGCCCACTGCATCACGGCGGCGGCCGATAAAGCGCTGGTCGATGGCGCGCTGGCCATGGCCTGGACTGCCATTGATCTGGCGACTGAGGCGTCGCTGTGTCAACGCCTCTTGCAGCGTCCGCTGGCTTGAGCCAGGCGAGCAGGGCACACGGTAGACAAGCGCGGGGCCTCCGCAACGGCCCATCAGTCAAAAGGAACGTACCACATGATCCTCGCCCAAACGCTCGCGCCAGCGCGGGCACAGCGTCGACCATACCTTCTCCCCAACGGCCAGGAGGTCTGGGTGGCGCCAGTCTTCTCGGCGTCCAGGGAGACCCCAGAGACGCCCACAGCGTCCCTGGTAGAACAACCGCCGCATACGGTGATTCCCTCGCATTTCCACGCGGTGAATCAATTTCAGGTGATCATCGAGGGTGGGGGAACCTTGGGAAAACGAGCCGTGCACCCCTGGACGGTGCATTACACCAATGGATATACGGGCTATGGACCGCTGTGCGCTGGTGAGGCCGGCATGGCGTTTTTTACCCTGCGCAATCGCTGTGACATAGACGGAGCGCGCTTTTTCCCCGCTGGCCAGTCTTTTATGAAACCAGCGCCTAAGCGCCATCACCTGACTGGTCCGTTGGAGACCGGCAGCCCCAGAGCGTTACGCGATGTGCAGCATCCGACATGCGAGAGCGTCTTGCCTCACGAGGACGATGGCCTGGGCGCCTGGCTCATGCGCCTGGGACCAGACATGCCGCTCCCTGGCCTGGCCACAGCCCCTGGGGGTGGGCAATATCTCCTGGTTGCAGGCGGTACGCTCGTACATGGTGGGATGGTGCTGCCCCGTCTTTCCTGCCTGTATGTATCGGCAGACAGCAGTCCGCTGCTGCTGCGCAGCGGTGCGGATGGTCTGGAAGTGCTGCTGCTGCAGTTCCCAGTGATGGAGGCCGCCCAGGCGCAACGTGAGACGCAGCCTCCTAAGCGCAGTCGGGGCAAGCCCGCGAGCGCCTTGCCGGAGCATGTCGCCCTGGTGCAGCAAGGCGCTGCGGCCATCGCCGCCTGGCGGGAGGCGCATCCAGGCGCACGTTTGCATCTGGCCCAGGCTGATCTGACGGGCCTCAACCTCCGTGGGGCGGATTTGCAGGGGGCTAGACTTGCTGAAGCTGACTTATCTGGAACCGATCTCTCTGGGGCTGATCTGCAACAGGCGGACATGCGTGCCGCCATCCTGGTGCAGGCCAATCTGACAGGAGCCCGTCTCCAGCGTGCCTCCCTGGTGCGAGCCAATCTCACCGGCGCTCGCTTACCCCTGGCACAGTTATCCCAAGCGCATCTGCATGGAGCGTGTCTCTATGGAGCGTCTCTCCAGAAAGCGCAGGTGCAACGGGCGTACCTGGTAAGCACGGATTTGACTGGGGCCGATCTCTGTGCCGCAGATATTGAAGGAGCGGACCTGCAATGGGCCAACCTGCAGGGCACCAACCTGACAGACGTACGTCTGCAAGCCGCCAACCTGTCCGAAAGTGTGCTTGGGGCAACCGTCTTCACCCGCACACAGCTCCAGGGCACCCGCGGGCTGGAGACCTGCCGACACCAGGAGCCGAGCCTCCTCGATAGCGAGACGCTCACCTGTTCGGGCCCCCTGCCGGTGGCCTTTCTCCGTGGCTGTGGCTGGGAAGTCGGGGCGTAATGTGTTACGCCCCTGGCCGCGACAGACGGCTAGTCGTGTGCTCTGCCCACCCATGAGCCGTACACTGGGAACTGGCTGCATAGACATTCAAGGTAGGCCGGTTTGCCAGACTCATTGGCCGCCAGCGCGCGTTTGAGCGCAGGAATCACCTCGGCTGGGTCGCTGACGCGCTCGGTGTACAAGCCCAGAGCACCGAGGACTTTTGCCATATCGACATCGTTCGGCCCCAGCACTGTATGCGTGTAGGGGTCGTGCCCGGCTCCCCAGAAACCAGGGCCGTAGCCTGCAAAACCGCCGTTACTGACGTGTACGACGGTCACTCCCAGCTTCTCACGGAGCAAGACTTCCAGATTGCCGAGCATATAGCCAAGCCCTGCTTCCCCAGTCACCGCCACAGAGGCGCGCTGTGGGAAGGCCTTTTTCGCGGCAATCGCCGCGGCCAGACTAAAGCCCAGGGTTGAGACATTGCCCCAGCCCAGGAAGCCGCGTGGCATGAGTGTATCGTAGACCGTGCTCAGTTGATCACGTGTATTGCCTGACTCGTGGGTCACAAAGGAGTTATATGGATCCAGGACCTGCATCAGCGAACTATACACTCGATAGGGATTAATGGGAGTATCGTTCGAGTCCATAGCAGCGCGATATTTTGCCAGACCAGCCTCACGCTCCGCGTTAATGTCTACCGCGATCGTGCCCGCTGGCCGCCCCGTACCGGAGGTGCTGTCGGACACTTCCTTGATTAAAGCTTGCAGCGTGAGCCGGGCATCGCCAAGCACCGCGTGGGCTGTGGGGAAGGCCTTGTTGATATGCAGCTCATCCACATTGCAGTGAATGATGGTCTTGTTGACCGCTCCAGGTATGCCATGGCTAAAGCGACCAGGAGACAGGCTGGAGCCTACAGCCAGGATCGTGTCACTTTTGTTCAGATAACTGGTCACATGATCCCCGCGTACCCCGACGAACAGAGGATGGTTTTCCGGGAAGGCGCCTTTGGCTTTCAGTGTCGTAATGACCGGCGCATGGAGCAATTCTGCCAGGGCTTTCAACTCCTCTGCAGCACCAGCGTAGATGACACCCTCGCCAGCGTAGATAAGGAGATTTTTAGCCTGCGACAGGAGGGCACCGGCAGTACGCACATCTGCCGGGTCTGGCGCGGTCTTCCAGCCCTTGACGGGGACGTACGGGTCCGCGGTCTCATCGTACGTGCTTGAGGCGTTGGGGATCGCCAGGATCACCGGGCCAGGACGCCCACTGCGTAGCAGCGTGAACGCACGGCGCATGAATTCGGACACGCGCTCGGGTTTGTCGAGATAACCAAACCACTTGGAGACCGTTTTCATGCTCGATGCTACGTCAAACTGGCTGTTTTCCGAACTGCCAGCCGGTATACCGTCAGTGATACACAGCACCGGGGAACCATCTTCATAGGCTTGCGCTAGACCAGCGTATGCGTACTGCATCCCAGCGGCATTGACCCCACCCTGGAACGTGCAGACACCGATCTGGGTGCCTGCAGTAATGCGTGAAAATGCGTCGGCGACTGCTACAGCATAGCGGTCATCGCGCATCATCAGCATTGGTACCCCTTCACGGCCGAGGGCGTTATTGACCCCGCAGACGGGAAACGTCGAGACCCAACCGACCCCCTCTTGTTTGAGGATACGGGCGATGCCAGTGGCTACATCAATGCTCATTGAGGAATCCTCCTACAGGTGCAATCAGGCAGTGATAACGACTCTGTCGTCGTACTTTACCATGTCATGGCGATGAGGTCACGAAGCGCGTGCGCCGGGCCTGCCGTTTACTCCGTCGTAGACAGTATCTGCCCGCCACCGCTGACGATCGAACGACTGAAAACACGCAGCGCTGGAGCGAAACGCTGTACGGCGTGCGCGGTAATGGTGGCGATATCGACCGCTGTGGGATCGAGTAACAGCCCGAGCAACGTCCCGCTGTGGGCACGGCATACCCCCAGGGCCTTGACCTCCTGGGCAAAGGTCAGG
>Ga0194128_10006338_pt1 | contig 15988 bp, 13 predicted proteins | sample TA2KigCa65mmetaG_FD_148650 | JGI IMG/M metagenome (GOLD analysis project Ga0194128, IMG submission 148650) | Freshwater microbial communities from Lake Tanganyika, Tanzania - TA2015037 Kigoma Deep Cast 65m | ecosystem: Environmental > Aquatic > Freshwater > Lake | place: Tanzania: Lake...
CAGGACCGCAGACCTCGACGCGCGGCGTGAACTCATGCGCGGACGCCACGAGATCGTCCGCCTGCCCCTCGACCAGGTACAACGCACCCAACATCGCCGGTCACCGGACAGCCGCATCAAGACGAATCTCGTCGTCCATGTGCCGGCGCGGCGACACCACGCGCACCGCGAGATCGAAGCCGGACAACCAGGCCCCGGGCGCCAGCCCGCTGTACCGCGGACGGGCGTCGAGCATCAGCGTCAGGCCGCCCGCGCTGCGCCCGAGCGGCTGCGGCCCCGCGATCACGCACGCGGTCTCGCTCCCCTCGATCGTCCGCTGCACGCGCAGCCACGTCGTGAACGGGATGGCGCGCAGCGCCGAGGCGGGAACGTCCGCCAGGTCGATCGCCACCACGCCAAACCCGCCCGCCTGCAGCACGAGGTTGAGCGCCTTGAGCGCGCGCTCGACCGCGCGATCGGGCACTGTCCGAGGCCCGAGGCCGGGGGCCCGCAGCACGACGTCGTGTCCGCGGATCCAGAAGAACCGGTCCAGATCCACGTTCGCGGAGACGGCAGACGCGACCTCGAGCCGATCGCACGTGTCGACGAGCGCGGCCACCTCGCCGCGCCGCGTGGCCGCCGCGAGGGTCTGCAGCAGGAGCGCCGTGCATCCCGACGAACGGGCGCCGACGACTTCCGAGAGCTGCCCGCGCGGCAGGCCGCCGCGCAGGACCTCGTCCAGGCGCGCGAGGCCCGTGGCCGCCGCCGTCTCGGCCGATGGCCGCCCCGGCAGCGCCGACGTCAACGTGCGATCGAGCTTGCGGGCGCGGAGGGCGGCTTCAACGACCGCCAGGGACTGGTTCGCCATACATTCGCCTGAAGGCGAAAATATAGCGAAGATCCGGCGGCCAGGCAAGCGGTAAGATCAGGCCGGTTTTCCGGTTCGCGACGCCCTCGCTGATGACCATCCCCTCCGCCCCGTCCGCCCCATCGGCATCCGTTTCCGACGTCACCGAGGCTGCGCCACCCCTCACCATCCTCCGCCGCCTGGCGGCGGCGCTCCACTATCGCGACTTCCGGGTGCTCTGGCTGGGCGCGCTGACCTCGACCATCGGCACGTGGATGCAGAAGGTCACGCAGAGCTGGCTCGTGCTCACCCTGACCGGGTCGGCGTCGGCGTTCTACCTCGGGCTCGACGCGTTTCTCGGCGAAGCGCCCATCCTGCTCTTCACGCTGATCGGCGGCGTAATCGCGGATCGGCGCGACCGGCGGCAGCTCCTGCTGATGTCGCAGTACGTCCAGATGACGGCCGCCTTCATGCTGGCCGCGCTCGTCTACTGGGAGCTCGTCGGCATCTGGCACGTGCTGACGCTGTCGGTGGTCACCGGCATCGCGCAGGCGTTCGGCGGACCGGCGTATCAGTCGCTCATTCCGCTGCTCGTGAACCAGGAGCACCTGCCGAACGCGATCGCGCTCAACTCGATCCAGTTCAACCTGTCGCGCGTCATCGGTCCGCTCATCGCCGGCGCCGCGCTCGCGGCCTTCGGGATGGCGGTGTGCTTCGGGCTCAACGGCCTGTCGTTCCTGGCGGTGATCGTGGCGCTGCTGTCGCTGCGCGTGCGCCACGTGCCGCCGGCCACGCGCACCGGCCTGCAGCAGGAGCTGCGCGGCGGCTTCGCCTACGTCCGCAGCCAGCCGGCGCTCATCGGCCTGACGCTGCTCGCGTGCGCGACGACGTTCCTGGGGACGCCGATCCTGACGTTCCTGCCGCTCTTCGCCCAGGACGTGTTCGGCGGCGGCGTCGGCCAGTACACGCGGCTGATGGCGTTTGCCGGCGCCGGCGCCGTGTCGGGCGCGCTCGTCGTCGCGTGGCTCGGCAAGTACCGGCACATGGGCCGCACGTTCCTGCTGCTCCAGGTCGCGTTCGGGATCCTCGTCGCGCTCTTCGCCGTCACGCGCGTCGTCTGGATCAACGCGGTGCTGCTGTTCGGCTGCGGCGCCTGCATGGTGATCGTGTTCGCGACGATCTCGTCGCTGGTGCAGCTCATCGTGCCCAACGAGCTGCGCGGGCGCGTGGTCAGCATCTACCTGGTGGCGTTTCGCGGCGGCATGCCGCTCGGGAGTCTCATCGGCGGGTACGCCGCGACGCTCACCTCGGCGCCGCTCGTGCTGACCGTCAACGGCCTGCTGCTCAGCTCGGTGGCGGCATGGTTCCTGCTCAAGCCCGGGAGTGTCAGGGAGCTCTGAGCGGCTGCCGCGCGTGCGCCTGATGGCCGCGCTCGCCGCCCTGGCGGCCCTCGTCAGCACGCCCACCGTCGTCGCGCAGCAGCCCTCCACCGTCCAGCCCTCCACCGTCGAGCCAGCCGCCGCCGAACCGCCCGAACCGCGGCCCGAGGACGAGGGCGTCCTCGATCGTCTGGAAGCACGGGCGGAAGAGTTCGCGAAAAAGACGCGAATCGTCGAACGGCTGAGCGGCGACATCGACGGCTGGTATCCGCGCCTCGGCGGCATGACGCGCGGCAGCGGCTTCGCGCTCGGACCGGGATACCGGACGCACGCCGCGGGGGGGCGCCTGTTCGCCGACGTGTCGGCGGGCGTCTCCCTCAGGGGCTACACCGCCGCCGATGCCGACGTGCGGTGGCTGCAGGCCTTCAACGACCGTGTGGAGCTGTGGACCGACGCCCGCTACGAGGACTTCCCGCAGGAGGATTTCTTCGGCCTCGGCCTCGCGTCGAGCGAGGCCGCGCGGACCAGCTACGACTTCGACAGCGCGGCGTTCGCGGTGCGCGGCGTGGTCACGCCGATCGCATGGGCCCGCCTGGGAGCGCGGGTCGGCTACACGCGGCCCGACATCGGCCCCGGGACCGACAGGCGGTACCCGTCGATCGAGCGGCTCTTTACCGACGCCGACGCGCCCGGGCTCCTCGATCAGCCCGATTTCGTCGACGCGACCGTCTTCGGCGAGATCGACTATCGCGACGTGCGCGGCAACCCGCGGAGCGGAGGCGTCCACCGTCTCTCCTTCGGCGTCTGGGACGACGTGACGCTCGACGCGTTCGACTTCAAGCGGTTCGACATGGTGCTCACGCAGTACGCGCCGCTCGGGCGGAGCCGGCGCCACGTGCTCATGGGCCGGCTCGGCACGAGCTACGTGAACAACGAGACGGAGGAACGGGTCCCCTTCTACTTTCTCGCCTACGTCGGCGGCATCGACACCATTCGGAGCTTCCGGGAGTTCCGCTTCAAGGACGAGAACGCGCTCTGGATGACGGCGGAGTATCGCTGGATTCCGATCACGTGGGTGAGCGTGGCGGCGTTCCTCGACGCCGGCGAAGTGACGCCGAACTGGCGCGACATCGACTTCCGGGGCATGAAGACCGGCTACGGCGTCGGGCTCCGCGTGCACTCCGAGACGCAGACCTTCGCGCGCATCGACGTCGGCGCGGGCGGCGGCGAGGGGTGGCAGGTCTTCGTGAAGCTCGGGCCGTCGTTCTGATCCTCGGTCGAGCGGCGTGTACGTCCTGTCCGGCTTCAGCCGGCCCTCTGCACCCGCCACCGGGCGTGTTCGAGCGGGGGGCCTCTCCTCGTTCCTTTGGACGACCCCCGGCTCCCACAAAGGCCGGAGGGCCGGCGTACGCGGCCCGATGTCTTCCAGACACGGAAAAATCCGCGCTACGATCCTCAACGTAACTCTTTTTGTATGGCTCTGTCCCGCCGCTCCCCGGACGCCCTGGTGGTTGCGGCCATGCTCTGCGCGGGCACGGTCGGCGCGCAGTTCATTGGCGGCAAGGCCACGCGCGACGCCTGTTCCTGGCGCACCTCGACGTCACCTCGCTCCCCGCGATGGTGATGGCCACGGCCGGCGTGTCGATTCTCCTCGTCGTGCTCAGCTCCCACTGCCTCCGGGCGCTGGCGCCGAGCCTGGTCATCCCGGCCGCGTTTGCCGTGAATGCGGGACTGCTCCTCCTCGAATGGGCGCTCACGGCCCAGGCGCCGGCGCTGGCGGCGCAGGCGGTCTACCTGCAGATCTCGGGCCTGGGCCCGATGCTCGGCTCCGGGTTCTGGCTGATCGCGTCCGAGCGGTTCGATCCGCGCACGGCGAAGCAGCGCTTCGGGCAGATTGCCGGCGCCGGCACGCTCGGCGGTCAGGGTCGACTACTGGGAGGGCGCGCGATCGGTCGGCCGCTTCGAGGGCGACTTCTTCGATCCGGGGGAGTGGCGCCCCGAGTACCCGAATCCCGCGTTCGACAACATGCGCGCCGACGACGCCTTCTGGGCCGCGCGGCTCGTGGCGCGGGTCCCGGACGAGGCGATCCGGGCAATCGTCGCCAAGGCCCGCTACAGCGAGCCCGGCGCCGCCGATCACATCGTCGACACGCTCATCGCGCGGCGCGACAAGGTGCTGCGCGCCTGGCTCACCGGCGTCAACCCCCTCGCGGATCGCACGCTCAGCGACGGGATGTCCGCGTCGGCGCCCTTGAAGGGCGTGTTCGCCCCGGGCGAGACGGTTGGCGGCGCCCGCATGCAGGCGGCCGGCGCCCTCGCCACCTATGCGATCGGACGCATCACCGACAACCAGACCGCTGCGCGGATTGGCGCCGATCTGATCCGCGCGCAGATCGTGACGCAGATGGTGACCGGTGCGGTGAAGACCGCCGTCGGCCGCACGAGGCCCGACGGCACGCAGTACTCGTTTCCGTCGGGCCATTCGTCCACGACGTTTGCGTCGGCGACGGTGCTGCAGCGGACTCTCGGCTGGAAGGTCGGCATCCCGGCGTATGCCGTCGCCGGGTACGTCGCCGCCTCACGCATTCAGGTGCGCCGCCACTTCCTCAGCGACGTGGCCTTCGGCGCGGCCCTCGGCATCGCCGCCGGCCGCACCGTGACGATCGGCCGCGGCGACCGGCGCCTCACGCTGGCTCCGGCCGTTGTGCCGGGCGGCGGCGGCGTGACCGTGTCGATCGGGAACTGAGCGCGGCGCCGCTCCAATCCCCGATCCCCAGAAAAAAGGGGCGGAGGATATGGCCCCCCGCCCCGCGACGGGCACGACAGCGCGCCTATGTGCGCGCCGGGGCCCGCCCTTCGGCGACCAACGACGCTTACCGGCGAGTGGCCTCGTATATCGAGGCGGCGCCGCCGCCAATCGCCGCACCGATCAGCGCTCCCTTCTTGCCGCCGACGACGCCGCCGACGCCGGCGCCCGAGGCGGTGGAGCCGCCGATCACGAGCGCGGTCTTGCTCCAGGCGCGCCGCGGGCTCGTCGGCCGCTCCCGTACGACCACGCGCTCCTGCGCGGGCTCGACCGTGCGGTACACCGTCGGCCGGGGCGCCGGCTGACTCACGAGCACGGGCTCGGCGGCCGGCTGCAGCGTGGCGTACCTGGGCGCGGGGTACCCGGGCGTGGCGTACCCGTTCGGCACGTAGCCGTACCCGACGGGCCTGGCATCCGGCACCTGGATGTACCGCCCGTCCACCGTCTGCACGAGCGCCGGCATCTCGGCAAACGGGTTGTCCTGCGCCGCACGGGCACCGACCGCATAGAACGCGAGGCCGGATATCAAGGCCCCAACTGCTGCTGCTGCCATTGGCTTCATGGCCGTCGTCTCCTTCACCCCTCCTGAACCCAAGGCGCGTGCCGCCCCTCGGATCCGTATATGCCTCGCAAACCGCGGCATTTTCCGTGCTGAGGTTCGACCCCGTGCCTGCGGCTGTCCTCGCCGAGGGTCAGCCGTTTCACGCGGGTGCGACAATGACGAAGTGCAGCATCGACGAGCTCCCGGCCCCAACCGCCGGGCTGGCGCCCCGGCGAGCTGAACGATGAGGTCGAGGGAATCCAAGACAGACGCCGATGATCGTTCGCGACGAAGGCACGACGTTCCTGCTCATCACGCAGCCCGATCACGCGCGGGTCTCGGCCGCCCTCGTCGCCGCGATCCAGACCGAGCCGGCGCTGCAGACCGGTGCGCGCGACGTCATCCTGCTGGCCACCCGCGAGCACGACAACGGCTGGGCCGAGGTCGACGCCGAACCGACGATCGACCCGATGGGCCGCCCGCGTGACTTCATGAGCGGGCCGGCCGGCGTCAGGCGCGAGCTGTGGATGCGCGGCGTCACCCGCGTCGCGCAGATGGATCCGCACGCCGCCGCCCTCGTCGCCCAGCACGCGGTCACCGTCTACGGGTACCGCCAGGGGGATCCCGACTGGAAGCCGTTCTTCGCGTCGATCGTCGGCCTGCGCGACGATCTGCTGGCCAAGCTGGGGCTGCTGACGGGCCCGCCGCGCGAGGCGTTCGAGATCGAGTATCGGTGCGTGCTCCTGGGCGACGCGCTGTCGCTCCAGTGGTGCAACGGCTGGCCCGGCCCGGAGGAGGCGCTCGGCTACAGCGGCACGATGGAAGGCGACACGCTTCTGATCTGGCCCGACCCGTTCGGCGGCGCCACCGTGTCCTTTGGCGTGCCGGCGCGGCGCATTCCAGCCCGGCGCTACCGCGACGATGCCGACCTGCGAGACGCGGTGGCCGCGGCCCCGCCCGTCGTCGTCACCGGCGCGGCCAGGGCCACGTGACGGCGATGCGGCGCCGGATCTGCTAGGATTGGCGGGTTTTGCCTGTACGACGACCCTGCACCGAGGATCTATGGCGCGCTTCAGTCTGATTCCCCGCGAGGAGCGGTTCTTCGAGGACTTCGTCAGCCTGGCGGGTGAGCTGCAGAAGGGCGCTCACTGCCTCAAGCAGATGCTGGCGGGGCCGCAGCCCGACATGCGGCAGGCCGATGCCATCAAGGACATCGAGCACGCCTGCGACAAGACGACGCACGACATCGTCGACCGGCTGAACCGGACGTTCGTGACGCCGCTGGACCGCGAGGACATCCACGCGCTCGCCAGCTCGCTCGACGACGTGATGGACGCGATCGACGCGGCCGCGGCGTTCATCCGCCTGTACAAGATCCAGCAGGTGCGCCCCGGCGCGCGGCGGCTCGCCGAAATCGTGTGCGACGCCGTCGATCTGATCGCGGAGGCGTTCGGCGCGCTCGGACGGCGGCAGGGCGTGCTCGAGCTCGCCGCGCGCATCAACCAGCTCGAGCACGAGGCCGACCGCGTCCATCAGGACGCCATCGTGGACCTGTTCGACCAGGAGCGCGACCCCATCGCCGTCATCAAGTGGAAGGAGATCTACGACTACCTCGAGGCGGCCACCGATCGGTGCGAAGACGTCGCCAACGTGCTCGAGGGCGTGGTCGTGAAAAACGGATAGCTGATGGAACCGCTGCTGCTGGCAGTTCTCGCGCTGATTCTCGTCGCGCTCACCTTCGACTTCATCAACGGCTTCCACGACGCGGCCAATTCGATCGCCACCGTCGTCTCGACGCGCGTCCTGTCGCCGGGCCAGGCGGTGGCCTGGGCGGCGTTCTTCAACTTCGTGGCCGCGTTCGGCTTCGGCACCGCGGTGGCGCAGACGGTCGGCGCCGGGATGGTCGACCTGGGTGTCGTCACGCTCACCGTCATCTTCGGAGGGCTGACCGGCGCGATCGTCTGGGACCTGATCACGTGGCACTTCGGCCTGCCGACCAGCTCTTCGCACGCCCTCTTCGGCGGCTACGCCGGCGCGGCCATCGCGAAGGCAGGGTTCGTGGCGATCATCCCCGAGGGGTGGACGCGCACGGTCATCTTCATCCTCGTGGCGCCGCTCGTCGGACTCACGGTCGGGTTGCTGCTGATGACGGCGAGCCACTGGGTCTTCCAGCGCTCGAGCCCGCGGCGCGTCGACGCCTTCTTCCGCCGCATGCAGCTCGCCTCGGCGGCCGCGTTCAGCCTGATGCACGGCGCCAACGATGCCCAGAAGACGATGGGGATCATCGCCGGCGCGCTGGTGACCGGCGGGTTCCTGGAGCTGCAGGACGGGCGGCTGCCGGTGCCGTTCTGGGTGGTGCTCATCGCGCACGCCGCCATCGGCCTCGGCACGCTGGCCGGCGGATGGCGGATCATCCACACGATGGGATCCCGGATCACGAAGCTCCAGCCGATCGGCGGCTTCGCGGCCGAGACCGGCGCCGCGGCCGCCATTTACGGCGCCACGATGCTGGGCGTCGGGATCAGCACGACCCACACGATCACCGGCGCGATCGTCGGCGTCGGCTCGACGCGGCGGCTCTCCGCCGTGCGCTGGGGCGTCGCCGGGCAGATCGTCTGGGCCTGGATCCTGACGATTCCGATGTCGGCGCTCATCGGCGCGCTCACCTACGAGATGCTCGTCCTGCTGTTTCAGATCCCGTGACCCGTGCGCCTCGTATCCGCGTGGCCGCGTCCCAAACGGGTTACGATCGTGGCGACCCGGGGCCCGGGAGGGACGCCAGGGGATCTGGTCGATGCGCATTCTCGTTGCCGAAGACGACCGCGACATTGCCGAGCTGATCGCGCATTACCTGAAGAAGTCCGGATGGACACCGCACCTGGCGAGCGCGGGCGACGAGGCGCTCGCGTACGCACGGCGCCATCCGGTGGACGCCATCGTGCTCGACCTGATGCTGCCGGGCATGGACGGTCTCGAGGTCTGCCGCGCCCTGCGCAGCGATCGCGAGACGGCGGCCGTGCCGATCATCATGCTGACGGCGCGGGCCGACGAGCGGGACCGTATCCGGGGGCTGGACCTCGGCGCCGACGACTACATCGCCAAGCCGTTCAGCCCCAACGAGCTGGTCGCCCGCATTCGGGCCGTGACGCGCCGGGCGCGCCGCGACGACGCCGCGGGCACCGTGCTGCGCTTCGGCGCCATCGCCGTCGACACCGAACGGCACACGGTCACCCACGCGGGCCGTCCGGTGACGCTCACCGCCAAGGAGTTCCTGCTGCTGCGGTACCTCCTCGAACATCGGGGCCGCGTGCTCTCGCGCGACCTGCTGCTCGGCGACGTGTGGGGCTACTCGTACACGGGGGGCACGCGGACCGTCGACGTCCACGTCCGGCGCCTGCGGCAGAAGCTGCCGCCGCTCGTCACCGGGCTGACCACCGTGAAGCAGTTCGGCTATAAGCTCGTCGACGAGTAGTCATCGGTCGATGTCCGTCAGCTTCCGGACGCGGATCTTCGCCGCCTCGCTCGCGGTGGCCGCCGCCGCACTGGCGTTCGCCACGGTGATCATCGCCTGGGAGCTGCGGCGCGAAGAGCGCGCGCTCATCGAGCAGCGCCTGCGCGACCAGACCCGCCTGGTGGCCGAACTCCTCTCGCAGCGCACGGCCGCCGGCGCCGACCTCGATGGCGAGGCGGACCGGCTCGCCGAGCTGCTCGACGCGCGGCTCACCTTCGTCGCCCCCGACGGCCGCGTCGTGGGCGACTCGACCGCCGACGGCGCCGATCTCGCCGCGCTCGGCAATCACCGCGACCGACCCGAGGTGCAGCGGGCCGGGACCGACGCGGTCGCCATCGTCGAGCGCTACAGCACGACCGTCGACGCGGACCTCGTCTACGCCGCCCTCCGCATCGCCCATCCCGACATCGCCTACGTGCGCGTCGCCCTGCCGCTCACCGCGGTCGCCGACCAGGTGCGCCGCGTGGGCTTCGACGCGCTCGTGGCGTTCGGCCTCGCGGCGCCCGTGGCGATCGCGCTGGCCGGACTCGCGTCCTGGCTGCTCGGCCGGCGGCTCCGGTCCGTGGCCGCGGCCGCCAGCCGCTACCGCGCCGGCGACCTGCGGCAGGCGACCCACGACTACGGCGACGACGAGGTGGGCACGGTCGCCCGGGCGCTCGATGCCTCGGTGGAGGAGCTGGGGCGGCGCCTGGAGGAGCTGTCGCGCGACCGCGCCCGCATGGAAGCGATCCTCTCGGGCATGGTCGAAGGCGTGCTCGTGCTCGACCGCAGCGGCCGGGTACAGCTCATCAACCGTGCCGCGCAGACCATGCTGCGCGTCGACGCCGCGGCGGTCGGGCGCTCGTACCTCGGGGCCATCCGCCATCCCGACATCTCGGCCCAGCTGGCCGACGCGCTCGCCGGCGGCCAGGCGGAGCCGCGCGAGCTGCCGCTCGGCCGCGACGCGGCCCGCACGTTCATGGCACGCGCCGCCCCCGTCGGCGGCCCGAGCGGCGGCGCCGTGCTCGTCCTGCACGACATCACCGAACTGCGCCGCGCCGACCAGATCCGCCGCGACTTCGTCGCCAACGTGTCGCACGAGCTGCGGACGCCGCTGACCGCCATCCGCGGCTACATCGAGGCGCTCATCGACGAGCCGCCCGACCTCGCCGGGACGCGCCGCTTCCTCGAGGTCATCGCGCGCCACAGCGCGCGCATGGAGCGGCTCGTCACCGACCTGCTGCGCCTCGCGCGCCTCGACGCCGGCCAGGAGACGCTCGAGATCGCGCCCTGTGACGTCGGGCAGACCTTCAGCGCCGTGCAGGCCGACCTCTCGCCCGCGATCGAGACCAGGCGCCAGCAGGTCGCCGTCTGCGTGCACGACCGGGCGCGGACGGCTCTGGCCGATCCGGTCAAGCTGCACGACATCGTCCGGAACCTCGTCGAAAACGCCGTCAACTACTCGCCGGAGGGCAGCGACATCCGGCTGGAGTCGATCCGGCGCGACGGGGCCGTCGAGATCGTCGTGTCGGACTCCGGGCCGGGCATCCCACCCGCCGACCTGGCGCGCGTCTTCGAACGGTTCTACCGCGTCGACAAGGCGCGCGCGCGCCCCGGCGGGACGGGCCTGGGTCTGGCGATCGTGCGGCACCTCGTGGAGCTGCACGGCGGCTCCGTGCGCGCGGAGAACCGGCCCGAAGGCGGCGCGCGGTTCACCGTGACGCTGCGGGCGGGTCGCGACGACAACGGATGACGCGATGCGCTTCGCACTGACCCGCGAGATCAGCTCCTCCTTCGACCGCTGCCAGCTCACCCATCTGCCGCGGGTGCCGATCGACCTCGATCGCGCGCGGCGGCAGCACGACGCCTACGAGTGGCTCCTGGTCGAGCTCGGGTGCACCGTCCGCCGGATCGGCAGCCCCCCTGACACGCCAGACTCGGTCTTCGTCGAGGATGCAGCCGTCGTCTTCCCCGCCGGCGCGGTCATCGCGCGGCCGGGCGCCGAGGGCCGGCGCGAGGAGACGCCCGCCGTCGAAGAGGCGCTCGCGCGATTCGGCGTGGCGCAGCACCGATTGACGGCGCCGGCCACGCTCGACGGGGGCGACGTGCTCGTGGTCGACCGCCGCGTCTTCATCGGCGCGTCCACGCGCACCAACGTCGAAGGGTTCGACCGGATGCGCCGGCTCCTGGAACCGCTCGGCTATGCCGTCCGCGCCGTGCCGGTGGAGCGGTGCCTCCACCTGAAGTCGGCGGCAAGCGCGGTTGCGCCCGGCACCGTGCTCGTCAACCGCGATTGGGTGCCCGCCGACGCCTTCGCCGGCCTGACGATCGTCGACGTGGACCCCGACGAGCCGTACGCGGCCAATGCGCTGTGGCTCCCGGAGGGGGAGGGCCCCGCCCCGCGGGGACACGGGGTGGTGATCTGTGCCGCCGCGTTCCCGAAGACCCGCGCGCGGCTCGAGCGGCACGGTCTCCGCGTGCGCACGGTCGAGGTCGACGAGCTGGCCAAGGCGGAAGGGGGCGTGACCTGCTGCAGCCTGACCTGGGATCGCTAGCACCCTCAGCCATTGTGCGGAGCGCGGACTTCGCCCCGCAATCAGCGCGACACACGACTGGATGGCGCCTCACGGCGGCGCGGCAATCCTTCGCGTGCGGCGCGGCGCTCCGTCGTTGACGACGCTGCTGAACACCTTCCAGGTCTGGTCTTGCTCCACGACCGAACACCGACGAATCGATCACTGGCCCCGTGGTCGACGATAATCAGCTGGCGCCGGCGATGCTCAACGTCCTGTTCCTGTGCACGGCCAACTCCGCCCGGTCGATCATGGCGGAGGCACTGGCCAACGACCCGCGCATCACCGGCGGGACGTTCCGCGCCTTCAGTGCGGGCAGCCATCCCGGGGGCGCCGTCCATCCCCTTGCGCTCGAGCTGCTGCAGCAGCACCATCTGCCGACCGCGGGGCTTCGCAGCAAGAGCTGGGACGAGTTCGCCCGGGCGGATGCGCCGCAGATGCACTTCGTCTTCACGGTATGCGACCAGGCGCGCGGCGAGGCGTGCCCGGTGTGGCCCGGACAGCCGATGACCGCGCACTGGGGCGTACCGGACCCCGCCGCGATCGGCGGCCCGCCTGAGGCGCAGCGCCGCGCCTTCCGTGACACGTTTCACCTGCTGCGCCGTCGAATCGAGCTCTTCGCCAGCCTGCCCTTCGATACGCTGTCGCCCATGACGCTGCAGACGCACCTCGACCGGATTGGAACCGCGCCGATCGACAAGTGATCCGCGCGACGGCAGAACCACAGTCCAGTGCAGCGCGAAAATACGGTGTAAACGCGCGCGGCGGCACCGACGTTCCACCGTGATTACGTCGGTCGCCGTATCGGACCGCACGATCTTTCAGCTAATCTCGCAGCATGGCGCGTAGAGCGACTCCCACCCCGGCCGCGGCGGATCCCGGCAGCTCGACGGTTCCCGGGCTGGTGGCCGTCCTCGACATGGGCGCGAGCGCGGTGCGCCTGATCATTGCCGAGCTCGGGCCGGAGAAGTCGATCCGGATCATCGAGGAGGCGTCCCGGGGGGTGCTCCTTGGACGCGACACCTTCGCGGCCGGCGTCATCCGCCCGCAGACGGCCGACGCCGCGTTCACGGCCCTCGGAGGATTCCGCCGGATCATCGACAACTACGGCGTGCGTGACATCTGGGCGGTCGCCACGAGCGCGGTGCGCGAGGCGCGCAACGGCGAACTGTTCCTCGACCGCATCCGCGGGCGCACGGGCCTCGACTTCGCCATCATCAACGAGGCGGAGGAGAGCCGGCTCGTCTATCTGGCCGTTCGCGACGCGCTGGCCGGACATGCCGCGCTCAAGGACGCGTGGACGCTGCTGGCGGAGGTCGGTGGCGGCAGTACCAGTCTCATGCTCCTCCGCCGCGGCCAGCCGATCCGATCCGGCGTGTACGCGCTCGGGGCGATCCGGCTGCGCCAGCAGCTCGAGCTGCGCCGGCACGGACACGAGCTGCAGATCGCGCTTCTCCGGCGGTCCATCGCCACTGTGATCGACGAGATCCGCCTCGAGATGCCGCTCGATCGCGTCCGGCAGCTCGTGGCCATCGGTGGCGACGTGCGGCTGGCGGCGTCGCAGATTCTCACCGAGGACGACCGCGACGGCGTCCGGGAGATCCCGCGCGACGCCTTCATCGGGTTCTGCGACGACGTCGGACGCCTCGAGGACGACGCCCTGGTGGCGCGCTTCCGGCTGACGGCCGGCGACGCCGAGACCCTCGTCCCGGCCCTGCTCGTCTACCGCACGCTGCTGGCGGAAACGGCGGCGAAGCTGCTCATCGTCTCCGATGCGTCGCTCCGCGCCGGGATGCTGCTCGATCTGGCCGAGCCGGCTGGCCGGCCCGCCGCCGAGGACTTCGAGCGCCAGGTGCTCGCGAGCGCGGAATCGGTCGGCCGGCGGTTTCGATTCGACGATGCGCATGGCCGGCACGTGGCGGCGCTGGCCGGCCGGCTCTTCGACGACCTTCGCGACGAGCACCGCCTCGGCGACCGGGAGCGGCTGCTGCTGCGGACCGCCGGGCTCCTCCATGACATCGGCGTCTACGTCAGCCTGCGGGCGCATCACAAGCACTCGCAGTACCTGCTGGCGGCCTCGCAGATCTTCGGTCTCTCGGACCGTGAAACGGCCATCGTCGCCAACGTGGCCCGCTATCACCGGCGCGCCACGCCGCAGGACAGTCACCTGCCGTACATGGCGCTCGATCGCGCCGACCGCCTCATCGTGAACAAGCTGGCGGCGATCCTGCGCGTGGCCAACGCGCTCGACGCGGAGCACCTGCAGAAGGTCCGCGACGTGCGCGTCGTGCGCGGCGAGAAGACCTGGGTACTGGAGCTCGAGGGGACCGGCGATCTGACGATGGAACAGATGGCCGCGGCCGCGCGGGCCGACCTGTTCAGCGAGGTCTTCGGCCGCCGGCCGATCATCCGGCCCGCGAGGGTGCCGCAGTGACGCGCGCGCCCGCCCGCCAGCACGACCAGGCCCTGTTCCTCAACCGGGAGCTGTCGTGGCTGGCCTTCAACGCCCGGGTGCTCGAGGAGGCCGCCGACTGGACGGTGCCGCTCCTCGAGCGCGTGAAGTTCGCCGCCATTGCCGCGTCGAACCTCGACGAGTTCTTCATGGTGCGCGTCGCCGGACTCCGGGAGGCGGTCGCCGACGAGGACACGTCTCCCGATTCGAGCGGTCTGCCGCCGGGACGTCAGCTGGCCGCGATCGAGGAACGCGCGCACGCGTTCACGACGGCCCTGGACCGCCTCGTCATGGGCGAGCTTCGGCCTGCGCTCGCCAAGCAGGGCATCAGGTGGCTGGCCGCCGGCGACCTGAGCGAGACCCAGCGCGCGGCGGTCGACGCGTTCTTCAGGGAGAACGTCCTGCCGGTGCTGACGCCGCTGGCCGTCGACGCGTCGCGGCCGGTGCCGCTTCTCGCCTCGCTCAGCCTCAACGTCGCCGTGCTGCTTGGCCCCGAGCCCGGCGGCACGGAGCCTCGACTCGCGATCGTGCAGCTGCCGCCCGGCCTGGCGCGGCTGGTGCCGGTGGCCGGCGACGGCGCGGCCGTCGTGCTGCTCGAAGAGATCATCCGCGCCAATCTGCCGCAGCTCTTTCCCGGCCAGACGATTGTCGAAGCCACCGTCATCCGCCTGGCGCGCGACGCCGAGCTGGAGTTCGACGACGAGGGCGGCCGCACCCAGCTCGAGCTGGTCGAGCGCGAGGTGCGCCGGCGCCGCCGCAGCGCCGTCGTCCGGCTGGAGGTCGAGGCCGCCGCATCGGCCGCGCTGGTGGCCCTGATTCAGCGCCAGTTCGAGGTGCCTGCCGACGCCGTCTATCCCGCAACCGCCCCCCTGGACCTGCGCGTGCTCATGGGCCTGATGGAGCTGCCCGGCTTCGAGGCGCTGCGGGATCCGCCATTTCAGCCCGTCGATGCGCTGGCGGGCGAAACGCGTGACCTCTTCTCGGTGCTGGAGGAGCGCGACGTGCTCCTGCACCACCCGTACGAGGCGTACGACCCGGTGACGGCGCTGCTCGCGCAGGCGGCCGACGATCCGGACGTGCTCGCGATCAAACAGACGCTCTACCGCGCCAGCCCCGGGTCGCGGGTGATCGCGAGCCTGCAGCGCGCCGCCGAGCGGAACAAGCACGTCACGGTGCTGGTGGAGCTGACGGCGCGGTTCGACGAGGAGCGGAACATCCACTGGGCGCGCGCGCTCGAGGAGGCCGGCGCGCACGTGATCTACGGCATCCGCGGCTACAAGGTCCACGCGAAGATCTGCCTGATCGTGCGGCGCACGCCGCACGGGCTGCGCCGCTACGTCCACCTCGGCACCGGCAACTACAACGAACGCACGGCGCGCCTCTACACGGATTTCGGGCTCCTGACGGCCTCGGCGCCGATTGCCGAGGACGCCACCGCGTTCTTCAGCGCGCTGACCGGGTACTCCGACCCGCCGCGCCTCAAGAAGCTCGTGATGGCGCCAACGGCCCTGCGGCAGCGGCTGCGGCGCCTGATCGACCGCGAGCGCCGCCGCGCGGCGGCGGGCCAGCCGGCGGAGATCGCCGCGAAGATGAACTCGCTCATCGACGACGAGATCATCGAGAGCCTGTACGCCGCCTCACGGGCGGGCGTCCGCATCCGCCTCAACGTGCGCGGCATCTGCGCGCTGCGGCCCGGCGTGCCGGGCGCCAGCGAGCAGATCGAGGTCGTGTCGGTCGTCGACCGGTTTCTCGAGCATTCGCGGATCTTCTATTTCCTCAACGGAGGCGACGAGGACGTTTACCTCGCGAGCGCCGACTGGATGACGCGCAACCTCGACCGGCGGATCGAGCTGATGTTTCCCGTCGAGGATCCCGATCTCAAGGCCAAGGTGCTCCACGCGCTGTGGGAGATGTTCCGCGA
>Ga0194128_10006342_pt1 | contig 15981 bp, 11 predicted proteins | sample TA2KigCa65mmetaG_FD_148650 | JGI IMG/M metagenome (GOLD analysis project Ga0194128, IMG submission 148650) | Freshwater microbial communities from Lake Tanganyika, Tanzania - TA2015037 Kigoma Deep Cast 65m | ecosystem: Environmental > Aquatic > Freshwater > Lake | place: Tanzania: Lake...
TCTGGCGCACCGGCTGGTTGACGACGCGCTCGATGACGCGCTCGGCGATGGCGTGGGCGATGGTCTTGTTGTCGTATTTCTTCATCGTGGAGAGCGGCTGGCCCACCTTGCAGTTGTCGCGGTAGATCGCAACGGCCTTCAAGCCGAGTTCCCACGACAACATGTGGATTTCTTCGATCTCTTCGATCGTCGCCTGCTCGGGCATGTTGACGGTCTTGGAAATCGCACCAGAGAGGAACGGCTGCACCGCACCCATCATGCGCACGTGACCCTCGTAATGGATGACGTTGTCACCCATCGAGCAGGCGAACGCCGCGAGGTGTTCGGGGCGCAGGTCGGGTGAACCGACGATCGTCTTATTGGTGTCGATGTACTGCACGATGCGGTCGACGACCGGCGCCTCGTAGCCGAGTTTCGTGAGCGCACGCGGCACCGTCTGGTTGACGATGGTCATGTTGCCGCCGCCGACGAGTTTCTTGAACTTGACGAGACCGAGGTCGGGCTCGATGCCGGTGGTGTCGCAGTCCATCATCAGGCCGATGGTGCCGGTCGGAGCGAGCACCGAAGCCTGGCTGTTGCGCACGCCGTATTCCTCGCCGTCGCGCACGGCAGCGGCCCACGACGTGGACGCTGCTTCAACCAAGTCGTGCTGCACGACGTCGACATTGTCGATTTCTTTGTCGGCGTCGCGGTGCATGCGCAAGACGTTGAGCATGTAGCGCTCGTTGGCGGTGAAGCCGGCGAACGGTCCCATCCGGCTCGCGATGCGGGCGCTGGTGGCGTACGCGTGACCGGTCATCATCGAGGTGAGCACTGCCGCCCACGCGCGACCACCCTCTGAGTCGTACGGCATGCCGAGTGCCATCAGCAACGCGCCGATGTTGGCGTAGCCGAGACCGAGCTGACGGAAGAGGCGGCTGTTCTCCGCGATCTTCTCCGTCGGATAGTCGGCGTTGCCAACGAGAATCTCCTGCGCGGTGAACACGACCTCGATGGTGTGGCGGTACGCCTCGACGTCGAACGTGTCGTCGTCATTCAGGTACTTGAGCAAGTTGATCGAGGCCAAATTGCAGGCCGAATTGTCGATGTGCATGTATTCGCTGCACGGGTTGGAGCCGTTGATGCGGCCTGCGGCGTGCGCGGTGTGCCACTTGTTGATGGTGGTGTCGAACTGCAGGCCCGGGTCGGCGCACTCCCACGACGCGGTGGCAATCTGGCGCCACAGGTCGCGGGCCTTCATGGTGCGGATCGTGCGACCGTCTTTGACGGCCTTCAGATCCCAGTCGCGGTCTTCTTTGACGGCCTGCATGAACTCGTCGGTGACGCGCACCGAGTTGTTGGCGTTCTGGTACTGCACCGAGAACGAGTCGACGCCGTCAAGATCCATATCGAAGCCGGCAGCGGAAAGGGCACGAGCCTTTTTCTCTTCGCGCGACTTGCACCAGATGAACTCTTCGACGTCGGGGTGATCGACGTTGAGAATGACCATCTTGGCCGCACGGCGGGTTTTGCCACCCGACTTGATGGTGCCGGCCGAGGCGTCGGCGCCGCGCATGAACGAGACCGGGCCCGAAGCGGTGCCGCCGCCCTTCAGCATCTCGGCGCTGCTGCGAATTGCGGACAGGTTGATGCCCGAACCCGAGCCGCCCTTGAAGATGATTCCTTCTTCGCGATACCAGTTGAGGATGCCGTCCATCGTGTCTTCGACCGAGAGGATGAAGCACGCGCTCGCCTGCTGCGGAACGCCCTTCACGCCGATGTTGAACCACACCGGGCTGTTGAACGCTGCGCGCTGGGTGACGAGGATGTACTTCAGTTCGTTGCGGAAGGCCTCGGCCTCCTCGTCGTCCACGAAATACCCACCCTGGATGCCCCAATTGGTGATGGTGTCGGCGACACGGTCGATTACCTGACGTAGCGACGTCTCGCGCTCTGGTGTACCAAGAGTGCCACGGAAATACTTCTGCGCGACGATGTTTGTCGCGTTCAGCGACCACGACTCGGGGAACTCGACGTCGAGTTGTTCGAAGGCCACGCTGCCGGTCTTCCAGTTGCTGATGCGTGCGTCACGCTTCTCCCAGGCGATGGTGTCGTACGGGTGAACATTGGGTTGCGTGAAGTGACGATTGATGCCGATCGAGAGTCGCTCCGGAGCGATGGACATTGCATTGCCTTTCGTAGTAGGTGAAGGTTTGTTCTAGTTGATGGTGACGCGCTGTCGGTGGACGGTGTTCGTGGGGGACTGACTACCTTAGTGGTTCGATGTGCAACCACAAGTAATAGTAGAAAACAGCCCCCAATTGTGGTTCCGCCCACAACCGGTAGGGTCAGCCTACAGGCGTGAAATTCGTGTTGAGGTGGGTTTTCGGGTGAATTTTCGCGGGGCGCGCGAAGAAAGTTACGCAGCCGCAACATGCGGAAGTGTGGGGCGTGGCGTGGGCGTTGTGTGGTGCGACTCGCGGTGGCGAGACGGTGTCAGGCGGTGTCAGGCGGTGGCGACGGCGGCGAGCGAGACGGGAATCCCGTTCAACACTGCATTGCCCGACAACGGGTCGAGCGCCTCGTGGTCGGTGAGCACGTTCGAGTTGACTCCGGCGTATTCGCGCGCGACTGATTGTCGCGTGCCGGGTTCGTCGTGTCCCCAACCGTGCGGCAAACTCACCACTCGCGGTCGGATGCCGTCGGTGATCTCGGCCGGTGCGACGACGCTGCCCACCCGACTGGTGACTCGCACTGGTGAGCCGTCGACCACACCGAGTCGCGCGGCATCATCGGGGTGAATCTGCAGAGTGCAACGAGGCTTGCCCTTCACCAACACCCGAATGTTGTGCATCCACGAGTTGTTGCTGCGCAGGTGCCGGCGACCGACGAGCAGAACTTGCTCGGGATCGTGCTGTAGCGAGGCTCGCAGGCGCGGTACGTCGGCCAGCAGTTCGGGTGGGGCGAGCTCCACCTTGCCGCTCGGCGTGCGCAGCGCCTCGGGAATGCGCGGCACCATGGCGCCGTAGTCCACCCCGTGCGGGTGGCGCTTCAACATTGCGACACTTACCCCGTCGGGTTTGGCACCGAAGCCTTCGCCGAACGGCCCGATGCGCAACGTGAGGTCGAGGATGCGATCGGGCCCGCGCAGTGAACCGTTTGCTGGGCGACTCAAGGCGTCGTAGATCTCTTCGGCGTTGCGACCGGCGATCACGCTGGTGTCGTCGCGCACGGTGGATTCGATGATCGAGCGGATGGTGACGTCGTCGATGGTCGCCGGGTCGGCGTCGGCACCGAGACCTTGTGCGATGCCGGCGAGGCGCGCCAGAATCTCCCACTCATCGGGTACGCCCGGCGGCAAGTCGAATACTGGCTCGCTGTAGTTCGCCACGCTGCGCAACGCGAAGTTCAGCAATGCGAGGTCGTAGTGGCTGCGCTGCAGAGGCGACGGTGGCGGGAGGATCACGTCGGCGTGTCGCGATGTCTCATTGAGGTAGATGTCGACGCTCACCATGAAGTCGAGTGAGTCAAACGCCGCTGCAAGTTGACCGCTGTTGGGCGTCGAGCGCAGGGGGTTGCCGCCGACCACCACCATCGCGCGAATCTGCCCGGGGCCCGGCGTCTGAATCTCTTCGGCCATCAGCGCGGCGGGGTACTCCCCTAGTGCCTCGGGGAAGCCGCGCACGCGGGTCTTCCCGCGACCGGTTTTGAAGCCCTTGCCTACGCCCTTCTTGCCACGGGTCGTGGGGCCGGCCGCGACAGGCAACGGGAACATCGCACCGCCCGCGATGTCGAGGTTGCCGGTCACCGCATTGAGCACGTCCACCAACCACGATGCGGTGGTGCCGAAGGCGACCGTCGTGGTCCCGATGCGTCCGTACACGGCGGCACGCGGTGCGTCGCACAACTCGAGTGCGATTCTCCTGATCGTGGCGGCGTCGATACCAACTGCTCGCTCGACACGCTCGGGCGTGAACTCCGCAAGCGCGACGTGCACATCTTCGATGCCGTTGAGATGACCGGTGAGGTGCTCCCCCGGCTCGGCGCGACCAGCTTCGAACACCGCCGTGACCATCGCAGCGAGCAACAATGCGTCGGTGCCCGGGCGAATCGCGAGCCATTCGTCGGCCGACTCGGCGGTGCGACTGCGACGCGGGTCGACGACGATGATCTTGCCGCCACGTGCACGAATCGCTTCGAGACGACCCGGCCAGTCGGGCGCGGTCGCGAGACTGCCGTTGCTCGCATACGGGTTGGCGCCGAGCATGAGCAGATAGTCGGTGCGGTCGAGGTCGGGCACGGGCACCGACACCGCCGTGCCGAACATGAAACCCGCCGACACTTGCTTGGGTACTTGGTCGACGCTCGATGCGCTGAAACGTTGCCGGCTGCCAATCGCAGTGAGCAGCACACGGTTGAAGGTCATCGCTGCCAAGTTGTGCGCGCCGGGGTTGCCGAGATACGCGCCGATCGATTCGCGTCCGTGCGTGTTGATCACCCGCGTGAGGCCACGGTCGACGACCTCCCACGCTTCTTCCCACGACACTTCGACGTGCTTGCCGTCGCGCTTCACGAGCGGCTGGCGCAGACGATCGGGGTCTTCGTGCAACTGCTTCAGCGTCGAGCCCTTCGGGCAGATGTAGCCCTTCGAGAACACGTCGTTCATGTCGCCGCGAATGCGGATGACGGTGCCGCTGCGGGGCCCGCTTGCGCCGTGCGTGCTGTCGTCGCGCACGGTGATCTCGAGGCCGCAGCCTGCCTCGCACAGGGGGCAGGTGCGAATGGCGACGCGGTCAGTCATCTCACGACTTCTTCTTGCGCGGTTTGGCCGCGGTGCGTTTTTCGAGCATGGTGATCTCGCGTTTGAAGTCGGATGCTTCGTCGAAGTCTTTGTACACGCTCGCGAAACGCAAGTACGCCACCTCGTCGAGTTTGCGCAGTCGCGTGAGCACTGCCTGGCCGACCTGTGCACTCGTCACATCGCCACCGGAGAGCCGCATCGCGTCCTCCACTTGTTCAGCGAGTTCGACGAGCGCGTCGGCAGTGACGGGTCGACCCTTGGTCGCGGCTTCGAGCCCCGACACGATTTTCTGGCGGTCGAAGAGTTCTTTGTCACCGCTGCGCTTGATCACGTACAACGGCAGTTCGTCGATGCGCTCATACGTGGTGAATCGAGTTTCGCAGGAGAGGCATTGCCGGCGGCGGCGCACGGCGGCGCCCTCTTCGGCAGCCCGCGAGTCGAGAACTCGCGAGTCGTCATGACCGCAATTGGGGCAGCGCACGCTGCAACCACAGTAGTTGCGGGCGATCCGCCCTGATTTGGCGGGGCGACGAGGGGTCTTGGCCCGCGGTGCCGGGGTTACGGGATGCGAACGAGTTGTCCGGCCTGAATCGACGTGCCGTTGAGACGAACGAGTTCGTCGACCACCTTGGTGATCGCCGCGTTCGGGGCGATGCGCTCGCCAATCGACCACAGCGTGTCACCGGACTGGGCAACCACGTACTTCGGCGGGCTCTGACCGGCCGTGCCGCCAGCCGTTGCACTCGAGCCGAACAGCGAAAACAGGCTGAATGTGGTAGCGATCGCCACCGTGGCGACCAGCGCCATCACGCCAAGGCGGCGGCGGCGATATACACGGCGGACTTCGCGGGTGTGGGCGGCCTGGCGAATCGCAATGCGTCGCGACGGCGCGTTACGAGCCGGGCTGCTGCGAACCAGGCTGCTGCGAACCAGGCCGCTGCGAACGGTGGCGGGTTTCAGTTGTCCGCCGAGGATGATGGTGGCCATGTGACAATTCCTTTCAGTTGGGGGCTATGGCGAATCGTGATTGGGGGAAGTGAGAACACACTGACGGTGTGTTCGCTACGGCGAACAGATGTTCTCCTCAGCAAGTCCACCGTAGCGAACGGGTGTTCGCTTTACAACCCCCGCGCAAACCCAAGCCCAGCAACGGTTTGCCGAGCCCACTGCAAAATCCCGAACATATGTTTGACCTTGGGGGCGAACAGGCGTACGCTCTACCCATGACCAAGGACAACACCAATCCCATCGCCCGACTCGGCGAAAGTCAGCGCAAGATCCTCGTCTACATCGAGAAGTGCATGCGCGACCGCGGATACCCGCCGTCGGTGCGCGAGATTGGTGAGGCGGTCGGGCTGTCGTCGTCGGCCACCGTGCACAACCACCTCGCTGCCCTGCAAGAACTCGGCTACCTGCGCCGCGACCCCGCCAAGCCCCGCGCTCTTGAGGTGCGCTTCGATGCGGCGTCGGGTGTGGCGATGGAGCGTCGCCCAGCCAAGTACATCCCGCTCGTTGGCGAAGTGGCCGCTGGCGTCAATGTGCTCGCGCAAGAAAACGTGGAGGATCTCGTGCCGCTGCCGATGGACTTCACCGGCGACGGCGAACTCTTCATGTTGAAGGTGCGCGGCGACTCGATGATCGAGGCCGGAATCCTCGACGGTGACTTCGTCGTGTGTCGCCAGCAGAACGTGGCGCGCAGCGGCGACGTGGTCGTGGCCGGCATCCCCGGCGACGAGGGGACCGTGAAGACGTTCAAGCGCGATGGCGACAAGATCGTGCTCGTGCCGTCGAATTCGGAGATGAAGCCGATGCGCTTCGACTCGTCGGAGGTCAGCATCTTCGGCAAAGTGGTGACCGTTCTGCGGCGGATGTAGGCCGGGGCAGAACCAGCGACAACTTCTGCGACGGATGTAATCACCCGCTGAGGGGACGCGGCCGGCGTGAAGCGTTACAGGCCGAGGCGTGTGGCGAGCAGTTCGATTCTTGCGTCGGGTTGCACCACGGCGACGCGCACGTTGTTGGCACCACCTGCACCGTAGAAGTCGCCCGGGCTGACTAGGGCTCCCCCTTCGCGCGCCAGACCCTCGGTGAACTGCCAGCCGTCGCCGGCATCGAACCAAAGATAGAAACCGCCGGCTGGTTGCGGCACGGCGACGCCCGACCACGTTGACAAAATCTCGGCGGTGCGTGACAGTCGTCGTGCGTACACATCACGTTGTGCAGCGACATGCGCATCGTCGTTCAACGCCACCACGCCGGCGGCTTGTGCCGGGCCGGGCACCATCATGCCGACATGTCTGCGAACTTCTTTGAGGTAGTTGACCACGTCATTGTCGCCGGCGTAAAACGCGACGCGCACACCGGCCAGGTTCGAGCGCTTCGACAACGAGTGCAACGCCACCACACCGTCAAGCCCGTGCTGCAGGATGCTCTCGCAGTTGCGGCTCCATGTGAACTCCACGTAGCACTCGTCGCTGAACACCGTCACGCCGTGCTTGCGGCCCCATGCGGCAGCCGTCGCGAGATCATCGAGCGCGCCGGTGGGGTTGCTCGGCGAGTTGACCCACAGCATCAGGGCTCGTGCCGCATCGGCTGGGCTGATAGATGCGAGATCAAGTCCGCCACTGGCGTTCATCGGCACGGGCACGGCACGACAACCCGCGAGCGTCGCCCCCATTTCATAGGTCGGGTAGGAAACGGCGGGATACAACACGGTGTCGCGGTCGGGTCGACGAAGTCTCATGTATTGCGGAGTCGTCGCCACGAATTCTTTCGAGCCGACGCACGCGGCAATCTGCGCGAGCGGAACGTCAATCTTGAAACGACGCATCATCCAGTCGCGCGCCGCAGAACGCAATGGTTCCGAGCCGATACTCGGCGGGTACCCGCGCTCGGAGTTCGACGACGACAACGCAGCAACCACCGCAGCGGTCGGCGGGTCGCAGGGTGTGCCGATCGAGAGGTCGATGACTCCACCGTCGTGTTTCGCGGCCAACTTCGCCAGCGCGTCGAGCCGGTCGTACGGGTACGGCGGTGGGACGAATGGCTGTGCGGTCATGACGGTGTGGCGACGAGACGGGCGGTCATTGCACGACGAATTCTGTCAGGCGGCCGCGCGATGCATCGGCCAATCTGGCGCGCACCCGAATGCCGCCGTCTTCGTGCGTGGTCGACACCACTTCGCCCTCACGGTGAATCGAGGCCATCACATCGCCGCGCTCATATGGCACGAACAGCTCGACGACTGCCGTCAGCGACCGCACGCGATCGGCGATGGTGCGCATCAAATCATCGACGCCCTCACCAGTGGCGGCTGAGATGGCAACCGAGCCGGGATTGTCATACACCAGCCGCTTCGCGGCGTCGTGATTGGCATCGCACTTGTTGAAGACGAGCAGTTCGGGCACGCGGTCGGCATCGATCTCGCCGAGCACTTCGCGAACGGCGGCAATCTGGCCCTCGGGGCTGACCGCACTTGAATCAACGACATGCAACAACAAATCGCTGTGCGTGGCGACTTCGAGCGTGCTCTTGAACGCCTCAATCAACGTGTGCGGCAGACGCTTGATGAAACCCACCGTGTCGGTGAGCAACACGGGCTCGCCACCAGGCAGAGCGAGGCGTCGAGTGGTCGGGTCGAGCGTGGCGAACAACCGGTTCTCCACCAGCACACCTGCGTTGGTCAGGCGATTGAGCAACGTCGACTTGCCGGCATTCGTGTATCCGACGATCGTGACGTTGGCCAGCCCGCTGCGCGAGCGACCCTTACGCTGCTCGTCGCGCGTGCGCTGCAGTTCGCGCAGTTCACGATCGAGTTTGGCGATGCGGTCGTTGATGCGACGACGATCGGTCTCCAACCTTGTTTCACCGGGGCCGCGCGTGCCGATGCCACCACCCTGCTGGGTGAGCCGGGCACTGGCACCCCTACGAATGCGTGGCAGGCGGTAGCGCATCAACGCCAGCTCGACTTGCGCCTTGCCTTCGAGCGTGTGGCTGTTCTGCGCGAAGATATCGAGAATCACCGCGGTGCGATCGATTGCGGTACGCCCCAGTGTCTTCTCCAAATTGAACTGCTGTGCCGGTGACAGCTCGTTGTCGAAGACCACGGTGTCGGCGTCAACAGCAAGACACGTGGCCTTGAGTTCGTCCACCTTGCCCTTGCCGATGTAGGTTGCCGGGTCGGGCGCGTGACGCCGCTGCGTGAGCCGCGCCACCACATCGGCACCTGCGGTGTCGACGAGCCGCTCGAGTTCATCCAAACTTTCATTCGTCTGATCGTCGTCATCGCCGTCGAGTGTCACGCCGACGAGCACGATCCTTTCGCGAATGGTGCGCTCGATCAGTGTGCGGCCAAGCGCCTCCTGGTACGGCGTGCTCACAGCGCCACCTCGAACGTGCCGACGAACGTTGTCGGCCCCGTCAACTGCACCCGCCCGAGCGACGGCGCGTTCAGCGTGACCACTGCGTCGCCACCTGGCATGTGCACCAGCACCTCGCAACGCTCGGTGGCCTGCGGCACGAGACCCCAGCACACCGCAGCCCACGCACCCGCGCACGCGCCGGTGCCGCATGCCTGCGTGATGCCGGCGCCGCGCTCGTGCACGCGCATGGTGATGGCATTCGTCTCCGGCCCAGGCGCGATGACTTCAAGATTCACCTGCGGAATCATCCGCCCCAACTGCAGGATGTCGACTTCCGCGACATCCTCCACACCCATCACCGTGTGCGGATTGCCGACCGACACGTGCATCACCGGGCGATCTGGGTGCGCGCCGATTTTCTCCCAACCGGCGGGTGCTTCGATGCGCGTGACCTCGCCCATGTCGACGCTCGCCGTCGCCGAGTCGCTCGACCGTGCGCCGACGGTGACTGCTCGCTCGCCGGCGTCGGTGTGCACGCGGTACATCCGTTCGCCGCGTGCGTCGTCGGATCTGTACAGCGTGTGGGCAAAGCATCGCGCACCGTTGCCGCTCATCTCGGCAGTGGAGCCGTCGCTGTTGTACAACTTCATGCGGGCATTCACGTCGTCGATTCGCTCGAGCAGCAACAGCCCGTCGGCACCGACGCCCGTCGTGCGGTCGCACCACGTGCGGGCGACAGCCGACCAGTCGATGTTCGGCAAATCGGCACCGGTACGGCTGGCCAGATGAGCGCGCAGGTCTGCGAGGTCGAGCACGAGAAAGTCGTTGCCCCAGCCATCGAACTTGTTGATGCGCACCGTCATGTTCGTGCCTTCATGCCTATCGCAGGGCGGCCGGCTTAGTCACGGCGCACCATGCAGGGCGGCGGGCGGGGTCACGGCGCACCACGCAGGGCGGCGAGCACGCGCGGCGCGACCTCGGCAACCGGGTCGGCCTGCACGGTCACCCACTCGATGCGCGGGTCGCGACGAAACCAGCGTTCTTGACGCACTGCGAATTGGCGTGTGCGCAACACGATCTTGGCGACGGCCTCCTCGAGCGACAAGTGCCCGTCGAGATGTTCGAGCAACTCCTTGTAACCGAGAGCCTGGCGGGCCTCGCGCGAGAGCGTGAAGCGAGCGGCAAGACCCCGCACCTCCCCGAGTAGCCCTGCCGCCATCATCGCGTGCACACGCCGCTCGATGCGCTGCGACAATGTCTCCCGCGGCCACAGGATGCCGATCTGTCGCGCACTGCTGGGCGGATACGCACCAGTACCCGGGCCGAACGACGAGAACGGTCTTCCGCTGCCGATGCACACCTCGAGTGCACGCTCGATGCGCCGACGATTCGACTTGTCCATTCGCGAAGCGGCACGTGGGTCGAGTTCTTGCAGACGCGCAAAGAGAACATCGACGTCGGGTTCGGCCTGCAACGCGGCACGCACCTCGGGCCACTCGCCCGGCAGCTGCAAGTCGTCGATCACCGCGGTGAGATACAAGCCAGTCCCCGCGACGAACAACGCGTCGGCACCTGCCTGGCTGATCTGCTCGCACGCTGCCACCCCGTGCGACTTGAACTCAGCGACGGTGAAACGTTCGTCGGGATTGACGAGATCCAGGCAGTGGTGCGGCACCGCAGTTTGGTCGTCGGCTGTGGGCTTCGCCGTGCCGATATCCATACCGCGATACACCTGCATGGCATCGACGGCCACGATGTGGGCACCGGTTTCGCGCGCGACCGCCATTGCGACATCGCTCTTGCCGCTTGCCGTCGGTGCAACGATTGCGACTTGGCGCATGCTTACGCCGAGGCGACGGCGAGGCGCGTGCGGTGCGTAGGTATCGCCGTAACCTCGACGAGTCGACCCGACAAGTGGAAGCGCGCGGCGCCGAGAATCTCGACGTTCGCATACGTGCCGAGTCGCAACTTTTCGTCGGCGGTGAAGTGCACGAGTTTGTTCTGTCGAGTGCGACCGGTGATGTGGTCGGGGTTCTTCTTGCTCGTGCCTTCCACTACCACTTCTTCGATTCGACCGATTCGCGCCCGGTGCTTCTGCACCGCAGTGCGATCGAGCACCACTTTGAGTCGTTCGTAGCGCCCTCCCACTTCGGCGGCGTCACAAAACTTGTCGACCATCTCCGCCGCGGTCGTGCCTTCGCGCGGAGAGAAGATGAACGCGTACGCCGAGTCGAACTCGGCCGCCGCGGTGACATCCATCGTCTGTTGGAAATCGGTTTCGGTCTCGCCCGGGAATCCGACGATCACGTCGGTGGTCACCGCGAGATCATTGATAGTGCGGCGTGCTTCGTGCAGACGATCGAGATACCGCTGTGCGGTGTAGCCGCGGTGCATCGCGGCGAGCACGGCATCGCTACCCGACTGCAACGGGTAGTGCAGGTGCTCGCACACCGAAGCCGTCTGTGCCATCGCAAGCAACGTGTCTTCGCGCATGTCCTTGGGATGCGGGCTCATGTAGCGAACACGCTTGACCCCGGGCACCTCGCCCACGGCACGCAGCAACGCCGCGAATTGCGGGGCGATGCGCACCGAATCGTCACCCGCGCGACGGCTGGCCAGCGACAGGTCGCGGCCGTACGAGTTGACGTTTTGGCCGAGCAGGAAGATCTCCGATACGCCCGTTGCCACGAGCGTGCGCACTTCGTCAACGATCTGGTCGAACGGCCGGCTCATCTCTCTGCCACGTACGGCCGGAACGATGCAATACGCGCAGGTGTTGTCGCAACCGATTTGAATGGTCACCCAACTGCGGTACGACGTCTCACGCTTCACCGGCAGGGCGGACGGGAAGAGCGCGTAGTCATCGACCACTGCCTCATCGAGAATTTCGGTGATTGGCCCTGTCGTGCGGGCGTGGTCGAGCAGGTCCACCGTGCGGTGCACGTTGTGGGTGCCGAGCACCACATCCACCCACGGCGCCCGCTCGCGCACCGTCTCACGGTCTTTCTGGGCCAGACATCCGGAGACCACGATCTGGCGTGACGGGTCGGCGTCCTTCCAGGCTTTCAACGTGCCGAGCGTGCCGTAGAGCTTGTTGTCGGCATTTTCGCGGATGCAGCAGGTGTTGAGCACGACCACATCGGCCGACGCCTCGTCGGTGGCTTGTTCGAATCCGTCGTGTTCGAGCAGACCGCTGATGCGCTCGGAGTCGTGCTCGTTCATCTGACAGCCGAACGTGCGCACCACATAACGACGTGTCACAGCACGTTGAAGGCTACTGATGCGGGTCGCCGGCACTTCGCGGCACTTCGCCGACGACCCGTTGCGCGACTTCGAGAAGACGCGTGCGCGACTACTCGAGGTCGATTGGTTCGTCGTCGTCTTTGCTGAACCCGCCAGCATCGGCAGCGGCCTCGTTGCGCGCCATCGCCCTTTCCCGAACGCGCTCGGCCATCTGCATCATCACATCGGGGTTCTCGGTGAGGAACTGCTTGGAGTTCTCGCGACCCTGCCCGAGCTGCTCACCGTCGTAGGTGAACCACGCGCCGGACTTCTTCGCGATGCCCAATTCGACGGCGAGGTCGAGCACGGCGCCTTCGCGGCTGATGCCCTTGCCGTAGGTGATGTCGAACTCGGCCTGACGGAACGGCGGGGCCACCTTGTTCTTCACGACCTTCACGCGAGTGCGAGCGCCGACGACTTCGGCACCGTCTTTGATCGACTCGATACGACGGATGTCGAGACGCACCGACGAGTAGAACTTGAGCGCACGGCCACCAGGCGTGGTTTCTGGCGAGCCGAACATGACGCCGATCTTCTCGCGCAACTGGTTGATGAAGATGGCGATGGTGTTCGACTTGCTGAGGTTGGCCGTCAGTTTGCGCAGCGCCTGGCTCATCAAGCGGGCCTGCAGACCGACGTGTGTGTCGCCCATTTCGCCTTCGATTTCGGCGCGCGGCGTGAGGGCCGCTACCGAATCGATGACGATGACGTCGATCGCGCTCGAACGAACGAGCATGTCGACGATTTCCAGCGCCTGTTCGCCGGTGTCGGGCTGGGAGATGAGCAGGTTGTCGGTATCGACGCCAATTGCGGCGGCGTACACCGGGTCGAGCGCGTGCTCGGCGTCGACGTAGGCGCAGATGCCGCCGTTGCGCTGGGCCTCGGCGACGATGTGCATCGCCAGCGTCGACTTACCCGACGACTCTGGGCCGAAGATCTCGACCACGCGACCGCGCGGCACACCGCCGACGCCGAGCGCGATGTCGAGCGGTAGCGCACCAGTCGAGATGGTCTCAATCGCCATGGTTTCTTTTTCGCCCATGCGCATCACCGAGCCGGCACCGAACTGCTTGTCGATTTGGCCAAGGGCCGCCTCAAGGGCCTTGGCGCGCTCTGCGGCCCGGGCGCGATCGGGGTCGGCGGCGGGCTTCGCCGCTTTGGCGGGGGCCTTGTCGATGGGCTGGTCGACGGGCTTGTCGGCGGGCTTGTCTACGGCCTTGTCGGCCTTCTTGTCGGTGGTCATTGCTGGTGTCCTTTCATCGGTATGACGTGGTTGTTGGGGGGAACGTGGCACCGTAGTGACCGGGTGTCACGCGATAAGCGTTGTAGCGATATGCATTCGAAGAGCTGTGTGCACCAGCGGCCGCGAACTGCTTCGACCTTACCTACGAACAGGTGTTCGGTCAAGCACCCTGCGGCAGTTTTTGGGCACTTTGGGCCCGATCGGGCTGTGCTGGTGGGCAGATCCTGGCGGCCGGATCAGGGTGGCCGGGCCGGCGGGCCAATCGGGGCGGTCGGGCTGGCCGCCCTACTCGGATTGCTCTAGCGCCCCTCGGCCTCGGCCGCCTGCTTTGGCGCGTCACTCAGGATCGTGCGGGCGTGGGCTTCCCCGTCGTCTTCGATGTGGAGACCGGCGGAAGAGCCCACGCCACAGCATCATGCCAAGCGTGGGCGCACCAGGCGTGGGCGTTGCGCGAGCTGTTTAATTCATCAACCGATCTCCGGCGCAATTACCGAGCTGTTAGCGAACGAGTTCTTCGACGAAGTCGGCAAACACGCCGGCGTAGGTCATCGCGGCTTCGTCGGTGTGCATCACGGAGATGAGCCACTGTTCATCGAGACCCGGCGGAAGCAGCACGCCGCGGTTGATGCCATGCATCCACTGCGCGAAGGCGAGATCAAAATCGGTCGCTTTGTAGTCGCGATAGTTACGAATCGGCTCGGGCGACCATGTGACGCAGCCCTTGGCGCCGAATTCCACCACGTTCGCAGGAAGCGAGTGCTGGGTGATCACCGATCGACACGCCTCGACCAGACGATGATTGCGATCGATCACTGTGCGCGTCACTTCGGGCGTGCACACCTCGGCGAGCACCGCGCGCGCCGCCGCCATGCACAGCGGGTTGCCGTTGTAGGTGCCGAGGTGCACCACGCGACGGTTGGTGATTTCGTCCATGTATTCGCGCTTTCCACCGAAGGCTCCGAGCGGCAGACCGCCGCCGATCGATTTTGCGAGTGCCACAAGATCGGGCTCGACACCGAGTGCGCCCGCCGCACCCGACCAGCCAGCGGTGATACCCGTCTTCACTTCGTCGAACACGAGCAGCGTGCCGTACTTGCGGGTGATCTCGCGCACCGCCTGCAAGTAACCGTCACGCGGCAGACAGATGCCGATGTTCTGCATGACGGGCTCGACGATGAAGGCGGCCACGTCTCCGTCGCGCAACGCTCGCTCGAGCGCCTCGGCGTCGTTGTACGGCACCACGATGGTGTCGCTGACGACGCCCTTGGTGATTCCAGCCGACGACGCCACCGAATTGGGCGAGTCAGCCGGGCCAGCCTTGTCGAGGGCCGGTTTCATCGAGATCATTACTTCGTCGTGGTGGCCGTGGTAGCCGCCTTCGACTTTGACGATCTTGTCGCGGCCTGTTGCGGCGCGCGCCACGCGCAGCGCATCCATCGTGGCTTCGGTGCCCGAGTTGGTGAAGCGCCACAGCGGGAAGCCGTAGCGGGCGGTCAGCAGTTCCGCCACTTCGGCATTGGTCGGGCACGGGGTGACGAACAGGGTGCCGTCGTCGAGCTGGGTCGACACCGCCCTGCGCACGGCGGGGTGCATGTGCCCGGCGAACAACGCGCCGAAGCCCATGTTGTAGTCGACGTAGCGGTTGCCGTCGACGTCGAACGACGAATAGCCCTGCGCGCGGGCGAGCACGATCGGATATGGGTCGTAATCCTGGAAGCTCGACGGCACACCGAGCGGCAGCGATTTACGGGCCCGGGCGTTGGCCGATTGCGAACCCTTGGTGCGGTCGGCGTAGACCTGCAGTTCACGGGCAGTGATCTCTTTGGCCCGAGCGACCAGAGATTGCGTCAGCGTCTTGTCAGCCGCTGGCATGGTTATCAACTCCAAACAGGTGTGTGCCTTCAGGCTACTGGTGGCAGAATGGAGTGCCCATGGTGGGCGTAGCTCAGTTGGCTAGAGCGCTAGGTTGTGGTCCTAGAGGTCGCGGGTTCGAGCCCCGTCGTCCACCCCAATGAATTTGGCGCTGTCGCGCGCCGACAAGCCGCACGTTTTCCTTGCTGAGTCGCATATGACCGCGGTGCTTCGCACAAGTTAGGCTCTGGCGTCGCAATTCGCGATTGTTGCCCCTCTAGCTCAGCTGGTTAGAGCAACGGACTCTTAATCCGCAGGTCCTCGGTTCGAATCCGAGGGGGGGCACAAAATGCATGCGTTACGGTGAGGGTATGTCGCGACTGCAACTTGCATTGAACGTCGATGATCTCGGGTCGGCAATAGCCCATTACACGAAAATCTTCGGCGTCGGGCCGGCAAAGGTG
>Ga0194128_10006346_pt1 | contig 15973 bp, 13 predicted proteins | sample TA2KigCa65mmetaG_FD_148650 | JGI IMG/M metagenome (GOLD analysis project Ga0194128, IMG submission 148650) | Freshwater microbial communities from Lake Tanganyika, Tanzania - TA2015037 Kigoma Deep Cast 65m | ecosystem: Environmental > Aquatic > Freshwater > Lake | place: Tanzania: Lake...
CCTGCGCCGCCAGCGCAAGCACCGGTCGCGCGTCGGTCGCGGCGAGCCGGTGCGCCGCCTCGAAGTGCCGCTGCGCCGCGGCGGCGTCGCCGAGATGGACGGCCAGTTCGCCCGCTTCGTACTGGAGCCCGGCGTCGTCCGGCGTCGCCAGCAGCCGACGCGCGACGATCGCCGCCGCCGACGGCTCGCGGCCGAGATGCCGGAGCAACCCCACCTGGCGCTCGAGCCAGTCGGGGTCGTCGGGGGTCGCGAGCAGCGCCGCCTCCACCGTCGCCAGTGCGGCCCGCCAGCGTTGCTCGGCGATGGCCGCATCGACTGCGGCCAATGCGGCCGCTCGGACGGCGGTCGTGTCGTCGGGTGGGAACGGCGCCGCCGGCGGCACCGGACCGGCACAGCCAAGCTGCAGCGCCAGGAACAGCACCGCCGGCGCGGCGCGCCACCGCGCCCTGGCGCCGCCTCCGATTGCCATGCTTCCGCCTGCCGCTTGCGCCTGCTGCATGGCGCGCCATTCTGCCGACGCGATGCGAAGTTCCGCGCCCCCAGCGGAGCCGTGGCCACGATGATCCGCGCCCTCTTCCTCGACGCCCACCACACGCTGTTCCGTGAGCAGCCATCCCGCTCGGTGATCTACGCCGAAGTCGCCAGCCGCCACGGCCTCGCATGCCGCGAGCCGGTCGTCGCCGCCGCCATGCGCAAGGTCCATGCGGCGCTGCCACACGAGATCGACGGCGCATGGCGCTACACGCCGGCCTGGTTCCGCCACTACATCGACGCGGTCTTCCGCGAGCTCGGCGGCGTGGCGCCCCCGGAGGTCCACGCCGAGTTGCTGGCCCGTTTCGCCGATCCGGCCACCTTCGTCCCCTACCCCGACGCGCTGCCGGCGCTGGCGCGGCTGCGGCCCCGGGTGGCGGTCCTCGGCGTGGTCAGCAACTGGTCACCCGGGCTGCCCAAGTTGCTCGCTCAGCTCGGGCTGGCGCGGTGGTTCGACTTCGTGCTCGCCTCGGCCAGCGAGCGGTGCGAGAAGCCCGATCGCGAAATGTTCGTGCGCGCCCTGCGCCGGGCGGGAGTCCGACCGGATGAGGCGCTGCACGTCGGCGACCACCCGGAGAACGATGTGGCCGGCGCCCGCGCCGCCGGCCTGCAGGCGCGACTGCTCCTGCGCGGGGTCGCCACCGAGGGGGATGCCGGCTTGCAGCTCACCGAGCCGGGGCTACCTACGCTCCTTGCATTGGCGGATGCGTGGTAGGTGGCAGTGCCGGGGCGCGGTCGCAACCGCGCGGCCGCGGCAAGAGAAGGAAGGCAAACGGGGGGCTCGAGGTCCGGATCCCTCACGCTCTCACCAGGCTTCGTTTCTTGCGGCGAGGGGCGAGTGCCTCCGTCGCAGGACCGTGGGTCGGTCAGGGCCTCGAGTCCCCTCCTTGATCCAATCCGGGGTCGCCGCGCGGTTCCCGGCAGCACGCCGTGCGCGGCGCAGCGCCGGATAGAACGCGGCGACCGTGCGCCACCTCACTGCAGAGCTCCCCGGCACCGGTGGCCGGCTGAAGGCGACTCCCGAGGACTTCCGCGTCGACGAGGTCCCGCTGTGGGAACCGAGCGGCGAGGGCGGCCACCTCCTGATCCGCATCCGCAAGCGGGGCATGACCACGCTCGAGGCGGTGGCGCAGGTCGCACGCGCACTCGAACTGCCAGAGCGCGAGGTCGGCTACGCCGGCATCAAGGATGCTCGAGCGGTCGCCACGCAGTGGTTGTCGCTGCCGCTCGGCCGCGCCGAGCGCCTCGCCGCGTTGCGCCACCCATGGCTGTCGATCGAGGAGCGCGCCCGCCACTCGCATCGGCTGCGGCCGGGCGACCTCGCCGGCAACCGCTTCACCATCGTCCTGCGCGGCGTCGACGCCGAGGCGCTGCCGCGCGCGCAGGCGATCCTCGCAGTGCTCACACGGCGCGGCGTCCCCAACTGGTTCGGCGCCCAGCGCTTCGGCGCCAAGGGCGACAGCGATCGGATCGGCCGCGCCTTCGTGCGCGGCGACCTGGGCGACGCGCTCCAGTGGTTCCTCGGTCGGCCCTCGCCGCGCGAGAACGACCCGCGCGTGCGCGCCGCACGCCAGGCGTTCGACGACGGCGACCCTGCGCGCGCGGCGGCGCTCTTCCCGCCGCGGCTGCGCCTCGAAGCCGGCGTCGCGCGCGCCTTCGCCGAGCAGCGCGATCCGCTGCGCGCCTGGCTCAAGGTCCCGCGCCGGCTCCGGCTGCTCTTCCTGTCGGCGTGGCAGTCGCGGCTGTTCAATCGCTGCCTCGAGGCGCGTTTCGAGGCGCTCGACCGGCTGCTGGACGGCGACGTCGTGGTGCGCCATGAGACCGACAAGGCCTACCCGGTGCTCGATCCCGCGCAGGACCAGCCGCGCGCCGACCGCTTCGAGCTCTCGCCCGCGGGGCCGCTCTTCGGCCCGGGCCTGATGCGGACGCGGGGCGCCGCCGCAGCGCTGGAGGAGGCCTTGTTCGCGGCCGAGGGGCAGGCGCTCGATCACGGCAAGCAGCCCTTCCGCGACCTCCACCTGCGCGGCGAGCGTCGCGCCTACCGCTTCCCGCTCCGCGGCGCGACCGTCGCCGAAGGCGCGAGCGCCGACGCCAGCCCGGAGCCAGCCATCACCCTCTCCTTCGAGCTGCCGCGCGGCTGCTACGCGACCAGCGTGGTCGCCGAGGTGACGAAGAGCACCGCGAGCGGCGAGGAGGAGGCGGGCGAGCCGGCGAACGCCGCCGAGGACGACTCCGCGACGGCGGAGACGGGCGCGCCGGACGCGGGTTGAGCCGCGTCCGGCGCGAGGGCGCTGCGAGCGGTCATGCACCGCGACCGGCGCGCGCGTCGCCGATCGGGCGCGCGCTCAGAAGAACACCAACGTGATTACCGCGAAGAGCGGGATCAGGACGGCGATGCTCCAGCCCATGTAGCCGAAGAAGCTCGGCATCTTGACGCCCGACTGCTCGGCGATCGCCTTGACCATGAAGTTTGGGCCGTTCCCGATGTAGGTGTTGGCGCCCATCATCACGGCGCCGCAGGAGATCGCGGCGAGGATCTTCACTGCCTCCTCGCCGAGCGCGAGGTACTTCGCCAGGTTCTCCGGACTCAGCCCTTTCAGCCCGGCTGCGACCGACGCAAAAGTGAGATAGGTCGGCGCGTTGTCGAGGAACGACGAGAGCACACCGGTCGCCCAGAAGAACGACCGCGCACTCGTGACGCCGAGCTCCGGCCCCTTCGCGTTCAGGATCTTCAGCGCGGGGATCATCGCCAGGAAGATGCCGATGAAGAGCGCCGCCACCTCGACGATCGGCACGAACGAGAACTGGTTCTTCAGGTGGATCGCCTTCGGCGTCAGCTTGAGCGAGACCACCGCGAGGAGCGCCATCGCGAGCGGCTGCCCCCATGCCTGCAGGAAGTGCGGCAGGCGGTCGGCGTACTCGCCCGACGCGTAGATCACCCCGACGACGCCGAGCAGCAGCAGGAAGTTGGCGCCGCCCTCGATCCCGAACGGCTCGCGCGCCTTCTCGACCGCCTCGTCGAGGTCGGCCGACTTGTCCTGCACGTCCTCGCGGTGGAAGAACCACGCGTCGAGGAAGTGGAAGATCACCAGCAGCGCCCCGTTCACCAGCGCCCATTCCTTCCACAGGTTGAACGTCCAGCCGAACGGCACCCCGCGCAGGAAGCCGAGGAACAGCGGCGGATCGCCGAGCGGCGTCAGCAAGCCGCCGCAGTTCGACACCACGAAGATGAAGAAGACCACGACATGGACCTTCTTCTTGCGCACGGCGTTGGCGCGCAACAGCGGCCGGATCAGCAGCATCGAGGCGCCGGTGGTGCCGACGAAGGAGGCGATCAGCGCGCCCACTGCCAGGAAGCCGGTGTTCACCGTCGGCGTCCCGGCGAAGGTGCCGCGGACGTAGATGCCGCCGGAGATCGCGAACAGGGCGAACAGCAGCAGGATGAACGCGGCGTACTCGTGCAGCGCGCTGAAGACCGGGTGGTCGTGGAGCGTGAGCGGCACGTGGCGCGCGCTCGCCTCCATGAACATGAACATCCCGATCGGCAGCCCGAGTGCCAGCGACACGATCAGCTTGTTCTTGTTGTGCTCCCACCAGTGACCGAACGTCAGCGGCAGGATCGCGATCGCCAGCAGCAGCACCGCGAACGGAATCACCGACCAGATCGGCAACCCGCTCCAATCGACGTTCCCGCCGGACGCCGGCGGCGCGGCCAGCAAGTGTGCAAGGCAGCCATGGACCATGGACGGTTCCCCTCCCCCGGGAGCCGCCTTGCTGCGGGCGATCGTCGCGCCCGCAGGAAGTGGCTCGAGTAACGCGCGGCGCGACCCTGGATGCCGCCACCGGGTCGCGCGAAGCGACTTCTACCGCGGCGCGCGCCTCGCCGTAACGCGGAGCGCGTGCACCCCGGCGCGCGGCCGGCGCGGGGCCACCCTCGACCGGATCAGCGCGCGAAGTCGAGGACGATCCGGCCGTATTCACTGCCCCACTGGATGACCAGCGCGATGCCCCCCTCCGGTGCGGGGAGCAGGCTGCAGGTGAGGTAGGGGAAACGCTGATCGGTCTCGGCCAATTCGAGCGGGAACCGGACGTGATCCTGGTCGAGCAGGATCGACAGGTCGAAGGCGCCGCCTTCATCGAGCCACAGTCCGATGCGATAGCGGTCGGGCTCGAGGCGACGCCCGCCGACCATGAGCGCGACCGGCGTCGACAGTTCGCTCTGCAACGCGATCGGGATGGTCTGGTTCCAGCGCTGCCGCAGCCCCGGATCGGCGCGAACGCGGGCGATCGCCTCCTCCGACCAGGCCAGCTGGCGGTAGCGCAGTTCGATCTCGCGGCCGGGCGAGTGGTCGATGGCGGTGCGCGCGAATCCCTCGCGCGCCGGATCGGCGCCCCCCCGCTCCTGACGCGCCAGCAGCGGCAGCCCCGCCAGCAGCAGCGCGACGCCGATGATCTTCACGCCCATCGCCACCTCACTGCTTCTCGCCGGCGAACTTGGGCGCCGCGCTGGGCAGATCGTCGATGGTGATGCCGAGCTCGGCGGCGGCGCGATCCGATCGATCGACGATGGCGGCGGCGTTGACGCCGAGCGTCACGGCGATGGTCTCGCTGATCTCGCCGCGCGTTGCGCCGAACTTGATCGCCTTCTTCAGGTGCCCCTCGAGGCAGCCCTTGCAGCCGGAGACCAGCGACGCCGCGATGGCGATCAGCTCCTTGGTCTTGCGATCGAGGTGGCCGCGCTCGTAGGTCGCCTTGTAGAAGCCCATGTACGGCTTCATGATCTCGGGCTCGACCAGCGCGTAGGACTTCACCGCCCCGCCCCGCGCGCCGCCAGCCGCCCCGGCCGCGCCTTCCGCGCCGCCAGCGGCCACGTTCGCGCCCGCGCCGCTCGCCTTCGCCTTGCCTTCCATCCGGTCCTCCGAGGCGCCCCGGCCGCGACGACCTGTCGGCCGTCGGCAGGACACCGAAGCCCCGGCGCTGCAGCGCGCAGGGGTGAACGCCCGTTTATACGACCCCGCCCCCGCGCGGATCCCGGCGACGTCCGAAGCGCAGCGCCACCACCCAGATCGCGATCACGGCGCCGGTCAGCAGGATCTCGTCGATCCAGCGCAGGATCAGTCCCGCGGCATCGGTTGGCGCGTCGACGTCCGGTGCCGCCTGCAGATCGACCAGCCGGGCGCGCGCCGCCCGCGCCGCCGCAGGATCGAATGTCAGCCGGCTGTCATCCGTGGCCGCCTCCGGCGGCGGTTCGAGCTGCAGCGCGGCAACGACCGCCGGCGCAACCTCGCGCTCGAAGCGCGCTGCGAACCAGTTGCGCCCGGCGTCGCTGCTCCGCGCCGTCAGCGCCGCGGCGAGTTCGAGCCAGGGGGTCCCTTCGCGAAACGGCGCGCTGTCGAGCGGGAGTCCGGCGGCCCGGGCGGCCGCCACCACCCGCGTCGGCGCCACCATCGCCGCACCGGGCGGCAGGTCGCGCAGCAATTGCAGCGTCGAGGCGCTGTCGGAGCGCAACGCGCCGCCGGCGGCATCGCCGAGCGCCAGCTCGCGCAGTTCCGCGTCGGCGCTCCAGCCGAGCGCCGCGGCGATGGCGCCGAGGACGAGGCCGTCGCTCGAGGTCGGCGTGAACCGGCGCGACAGGACCATGCCCCGCTGGTCGGCCTCGATCAGGCCGAAGAACGTCGTCACCGCCGGCGCGCGGCCGTCCGCGTCGGCGCGCCAGACCGGCTGCCACGACTCGCCGGCGAACGGCCGCACCCCGGCCGAATGACCCGCCACCATCCCGCCGGCCGCCAACTCCTCGAGCAGTGACCGCTCGTAGCCGAGCAGCAGCGTGTCCGGGGCAAGGTCGCGGACGCCGGGTGCGACGATGCGTACCACCTGGGCGACGACGCCCCACTCGGCGGCGTGGTCGGCGAAGCAGCGGCCGAGCGCCGCCACTTCGCCGGCATCGAATGGCGCCAACACCTGCAGCACGCCGACGCCCTGGCGCGGCGGCTCGCGGCCGACCTGCGCGGCAGACGGCGCCGCCAGCGCCACGGCGACGACGGCGACCGCAACGTTCACGCCGCTGCTCCGCCGCCCGCTGCCACGCGTGGCGCCGGCTCCGGCGCCGGCTCGCGCAACCGCCACGCCAGCAGCAGGGCCGCCACCGTGCAGCCGACGGTGACCGCGGCGATCGGCACCAGCGAAAGCTTCGCGGCGCCGCCCGCGTGGCTCAGCAGGCGATCGCCGAGGAACTGGCCGCCGCTGATGCCGAGCTGCGACGCGACCAGGATCCGCGCCGAGAAGCGGCCGCGCCCGCGCTGGTCGGCGACGAACGACGCCAGCGCCTGGAACGGCCCCTGACGCACGGTCGAGACCAGACCGAGCAGCGCGGCGAGCGCGACGTAGGCCGCGGCACCGCTGAACGGCAGCAGCGCCGCCAGCAGCGCGAAGCTCGCCAGCGACGCGAGCAGCGTCCGCCGCCGCCCCAGCCGGTCGGCCACGAGACTCGAGCCGAGGCCGCCGGCGACGCTCGCGGCACCCAGCAGGAACAGCAGTCCGGCTCGCGCCGGTCGGTCGAATCCGTAGGCCGACTCGGTCCATGCGTCCGCCGAGACGATCAGCGGGAAGACGCCGAGCGGCATGAGCAGCGACGTGGCGTAGATCCACCAGGAGTCGGCCAGCCGCGGGAGCGGCGACGGGGCTGCCGTCGGCGTCGCGCCGCTCGCTGCCGCAGGAGCCGGCGGCGCGTCGGGCACGGCACGCAGCACGAACGCGGCCGCCAGCAGCGCGGCCAGCAGCGCCACGGCGGTGTACGGCTCACCGCACCACGGCGCGATGCGCTCGGGGAGTTCGCGCCAGGCGCCCCCCAGCAGCAACGGCAGCGGCACCCCCACCACCAGCGCCAGCGGGACGCCGAGCCAGACGAGGCTCAGCGCCCGCCCGCGCTGCGCCGCGACGTAGAGGGCCCCGCCCAGCGCGTTCGCGCTGACGGTGATCGCGCCGCCGGCGAGTCCGGCGGCGATCCGGCCACCGAGGAACAGCCACCACGGCGGGCAGCCGAGGGCGGCCGCGAGCGGTCGCTGCACCAACAGCAGCAGGTGCGCCGCGAGGAAGCCGACGACCCCGCCCACCAGCGTCCGCCGCAGTCCGATGCGGTCGCCGACGGCGCCGACGACGAGGTAGGCGAGCGCGCCGGCCAGGGCGAAGATCGCCATGGCGACGCGCACGCGCTCGTCGCCCGCCGGCAGGTCGAGCGCCGCGGCGAGGTCGCCGCGCCCGGCGTTCAACCCATGCGTGCCGAACGCCGGCAGGAACATCGCGAGGCCGAGCGCCAGCGCGGGACGGAGGCTCGTTCTCTCGTGCACTCGGGACGCGCCTCGAAAACTCGTCCGATCGGGACGAAAGCCACAAGGTGCGCCTCGTCCGGGAGCGATCAAGGCGGGGAGTATAAGGACGCGCCCCATGCCGGCCGTGCGGCGGCCTCACCGACCACGGAGTCCGTCAGCGATGAGCGTCGCCATCCTCGGCGCCGGGATCTCCGGACTGGTGGCGGCGCGCCGGCTGCAGCAGCGCGGCATCGCGGTGGAGGTGCTCGAGGCCGACTCGCGTCCGGGCGGGCTGTGCCAGAGCGACACCATCGACGGCTACGTCATGGACCGCTCGGGCGGCCACATCGTCTTCTCGAAGTCGCCGGAAGCGATGCGCTACTACCACGAGCTCTTCCCCGATGAGCCGTTGGTCGAGAGCGCGCGCAACACGCGGATCCTGCTGCGCGGTCGCCATGTCCCCTATCCGTTCGAGAACGGGCTCGGGGCGCTGGCGCCCGCGGACCGCGCGCGCTGCGTCGGCGGCCTGATCGACGCGGCGCTGGCGCGCGCGCGCGGCGCGAAGAAGCCGACGACGTTCGGCGAGTGGATCCGCTGGCACGTCGGCGACGGCATCGCCGACCTGTTCATGCGGCCCTACAACCAGAAGATCTGGAAGCTGGCCGACCTCGACCGGATGGGCATCGACTGGGTCGACGGTCGCGTGCCCGAGGCGCCGCTGGCCGACGCGATCCAGGCGGCGCTCGGCACCGCCACCGTCGGTTACGCCCACCAGGCGCGCTTCTGGTATCCGCGCACCGGCGGCTTCCAGGCGATCACCGACCGCATCGCCCGCCACGTCGGCGCCGCGGTGAAGCTCGCCACTCCGGTCACCGACGTCGAACGGCGCGGCAGCCGCCTGCACGTGAACGGCAAGGCGTACGACGCCGTGATCTCGACCCTGCCGATGCCGATCGTCGCCGGGCTGGCGCGGGGGCTCGACGACGCCACGCGGATCGCCGCGCAGGGGCTCGAGTGGATCAGCCTCGCCTGCTTCCTGTTCGGCATCGCGGCGGAGGACGTGCAGCCCTACTCGTGGATCTACCTCCCCGAGCCGGAACAGGGCCTCGCCAACCGCATCACCTACCTGTCGAACTACAGCCCGTGCAACGCGCCGACCGGGCGCGGCTCGCTGATCGCGGAGGTCACCTACCGCGGGAAGTGCGCGGTCGACGGCGACACCGTGAAGGAGCTGCAGCGCCGACTCGCCGGGCAGGGGCTGTTCCGCGAGGAGAACGTCCAGGTCACCGCGTGGCGCGACAACCGCTTCGCCTACATCCACTTCGGGCCCGACTTCCCGGCGCGGCGGGCGCAGGCGATCGCCGGCCTCGAGGCGTGGGGCGTCATTCCGCTCGGCCGTTTCGGCCGGTTCAACTACCACAACACCGACCTCTGCATCGTCGAGGCGCTGACGGCGGCCGACGCGCTGGCCGACCGCCTCGCCGGACCACGGTGAGCGCGATGGAAGCGACGCCCGACGTCGCAGTGGTGATCCCGACTCGCAACGGCGGGCCGCGCCTGCGCCGGGTGCTCGAAGCGGTGCGCGCGCAGCGCAGCGGCTTCGTCGTCGAGCATGTCGTCATCGATTCGCGCTCGTCCGACGGCAGCGACGACGCGGCGCGCCGCGCCGGCTTCCGCGTGATGTGCGTCGAGCCGCGCGACTTCAACCACGGCGCCACCCGCGACCGCGCCATCGCCACCACTCGCGCACGCGCCGTCGTGCTGCTGGTGCAGGATGCGCTGCCGCTCGACGAGGGGTGGCTCGAGGCGCTGGTGGCGCCGCTGCTGGCGGATCCGGGTGCCGCCGGCAGCTTCAGCCGTCAGCTGCCGATCCCGGGCGGCAATCCGATCCTCGACCAGCGCCTCGCGCGCTGGGTCGCCGGGCAGGACGTCGCGCGCCGCACCTGCCTCGATCCGGCGCGGCCATGGGAGACGCTCACGCCGATCGAGCGCCTGCTGCTGGTGGCTTTCGACAACGTCGCCTCCTGCATCCGCCGTGACCTCTGGGAGGAGCGGCCGTTCGGCTGGCGGCCGTTCGGCGAGGACCTCGGCTGGTCGACCGCGGCCATCCGCGCCGGCTTCGCCATCCGGTTCGAGCCGCGTTCGCGCGTCGAGCACTCGCATGATCGCAGCGCCTGGCACGAGACCCGGCGCATCTGGTGCGACCATCGCAACCTGCACCAGCTGCTCGGGCTGCGCGCGGTGCCGACGCTCGCCGCGGCGAAGGCCGGCGCACGAGCGATGACCGCGGAGTACCTGCGCCTGCTGGCGGCGGCCGGGCTGCCGCCGGACGAACTGCGCGCGCGACGCCGCTGGGCGCGCGCCTACGCGTGGGGCGAAGCGCTGGCGCAGTGGCTGGCGCCACAGGTCGACGCAGCGGGCGCCGGCAGCCTCCTCCGGCGGCTCGATCGGTGGGTGCGGCGCGGGATCTGATCCGGTCGCCGCAGCGGCTCAGACGAACCCGGCGAGGCGGCGGCGCGCGGTCGGCTCCTGCAGCTTGCGCAGCGCCCGAACCTGCAGCTGGCGCACGCGCTCGCGCGAGACGTTCATCCGCTTGCCGAGCTCCTCCAGCGTGAGCGGCTCGCCCTGCAGCCCGAAGCGCTGCTCGAGGATCCGGCGCTCGAGCGGTGGCAGGTCGGCGAGCACCTCATCGAGCCGGCTCTTCAGCAACGGGAACTCGAGCGGCTGCTGCTCGGAGGCGGGATCGCCCTCCAGCATGGAAGCGAACGTCTCGCCATCCTCGTCGACGGCGACGTCGAGCGAGAAGAACGCCTTCTGCGTCTGGATCAGGTGGCCGGCCACCTCGCGCTTCACTTCGAACGCCGCCGAGACCTCGCCGAGCGACGCCTCGCGCTCGCGCTTCGGCAGGACCCCCTCGCGCCGCAGCCGCCGCAGCTTCTGCTGCAGGTAGTTGGGGACGCGGACGATGCCCTTGTTGAACGCGATCGAACGCTCGATCGCCTGACGGATCCAGAAGGTCGCGTAGGTGTTGAAACGGACGTCCTTGCGCCAGTCGAACTTCTCGACCGCGCGGATCAGCGCGCCATTGCCCTCCTGGATCAGGTCCATCAAGGGCACGCCGTAGGTCCGGTAGCACAGCGCGAGATCGGCCACCACGGCGAGGCCGCGCTCGACGAACTGCGCGCGAGCACGGTTCATCTCGCCCGCGCGGGCGCGGATCTGGCCGCGGCGCGCCTCGGTCAGCGCGGCGCTGCCGGCCGCGCGCGGCAGCGGCAGGTCGCGTGAACAATTGCGCGAGAATTCGTCGCCGAGCAATTGACGCAGTCCGTCGTGGCCGACGTGAGCCGCCGTCAGCACGGCGATGAACCGGCGCCGGGCGAACTCGAACCGCTTCGCCAGCACCACCTCTTCCGACTTCTCCGGTCGCGGCCGGAGGTGGACGTCACGCAGATAGGCCCGCAGGTTGTCGTCGTCCGCCACGGCCGGGACGCGCGGGCGCGGCAGCGCGCCATGACCGGTCGGCGGCGTGAGCGACCCCATCTCGAGCGGCACGTCGGCGAGCGCCGCGATCAGGGCATCGACGCGCTCCTCGAACTCACCTGCGCTCTGCAGGTACGCGTCGAGCTCGGCGTCCGCCAGCGCTCCGGCCCGTCGCGCCTGCCCGGCGAGCTGCCTCGCGGCGGTGATCGCTCCTCGCATCGGCTTCTTCATCGGCGAGCACCTTTCCGTGGCGCCGGGGGGGCGACGTCACGGCTGCCGAGGACTCGCGCGGACGCCTCCTGGACGGCGGCGCACGGGTTCGGGGGGAACGGATCGGATCGGCAGGTGGAGCGGTGCTCCATGCGCTCACCGAAGCGGCTCGGTCGCCCAAGCAGGGCGTACTTATCACCACCCCGTGGAGTGGCAATCGAACCGAAGGGTGACGGCCTGGAGAGCATTACGCCCCACGCGCCCCCTCCTTCTTCCCGCGATCCGCCAACTTCCACACCGTGACGTCCCACGCCTCTTTTTCGAGGGAACTCGGCCGGTTTCCCGTTCCGTCCAAGCCGTGAGAGTGTCACGAATCCGTCAGCGAACGTGCGGAATCCTAGCTTTTTTTCAGGCGACGGCAAGAATCTTTTGGCGGAGGCGCGAAATCCTTCGCGCTCAAGAGCTTCGCGCCGGAGGAAGAAGGGCGGCGGCGGCAGGCCGGCCGCAGCGTGGTATCTCCTGCGGGGTCGGGCCGGCGACGGCGGTTGCCGCGGGCTGCCGGGTAGGGCGGACTCAGGCTTGCGCCGACGGTCCCTCCGGAGCGGAAGCAAGAGCGCCCCAACCAACCAACGAAACTCGGGGAATCACCGCCGGGCAACCGGTGGCGGATGACCCAAGAGAAAGCTCGCGACCTGGGCACCGGCGCGGGCTTTTTCTTTTTGCGCGTCCCGCCAGCGCGAGGACCCGCCCGGCACCGCCCGCGAGCACCTCGGTGGCAGCCGCTTTCCGCGGCGCGCGGTCCACTCAGTCACAGCCGTGGCGTCAGCCGACCCCGAAGTGGTAGCCGGCGTCGATCGCCAGCGCGATCACCTGCAGCACGAGGTGATAGAGGCCGAGCAGCAGGTAGAAGCCGAAGCCGATCAGCAGGGCGAGGCGACCGTAGCGGAAGTTCTTGTGGAGCATCACGAACAGCAGCAGCAGGGCGGTCGGAATGCCCTTGCCGAGCACGAACACGATGCGGCCCTGCTGCAGCAGCCAGTCGGCGATCGGGTTCCATTCTGAGCCGTGGACGTGGTCGATGTAGTAGACCGTCGCGATCGCGTCGAAGACGGTGAGCCCGAAGAACAGCAGCACCAGCGCAGCCGAGCGGCGGGAGTAGAGGTCGACGTACCCCTCCTCGCCCGGATGCTCGCGCCGGCGCCCGCCAAGGAAGGTGTAGCGGCTGACCATCGGCGTCGGCCGGCTGCGCCGTTCGACGAAGCCGGGTTGGCCGGGCAGGGTCGGCGCAGCGTGGCCGGCGGACACGGGGACGACGGGGTCAGTCAAGTTCGCGGATCCGCTGCGCGCCTTGGAGTCGGGGCGTCGGGCGAGCCGTCGGCGCAGCCCGGGAAACGGCGCCCGCCCCCTCGATCGGCAATCACCCCCTCCCGAGTCGAGCGCTTCTCCGCCGCGCTTCAACCCGGGCGGCGCGCCGGCCGATGGTGGAGACGGCGACCCCTCCCGGAGGATGCAACGTGGGCGATTCGGACGGCAAGCTGAGCATGGCGCAGCTCTTCGCGGCCATGGAGACCAGCGGCGCCTCCGACCTGCATCTGAAGCCCGGGTGCACGCCGGGTTTGCGGCTGGATGGGCAGTTGGCGGCGCTGGACGGCATGGCGCCGCTGACGGCCGCGGTCATCGAGGCCCTGGTCGGTGAACTGGTCACCCCGGAACAGCTGGCCGAGCTCAAGTCGCGGGGCGACCTCGAGTTCGGCTGCAGCGACGGCGAACGGGCGCGTTACCGCGTCAGCCTGGTCTGCCAGCGCGGCACCATCGGCGCCGTGCTCCGCCGCATCCCGCTCGAGGTTCCCGACCTCGACAAGCTCGGCCTGCCGCCGGTGGTGAAGCGCCTCACGTCGCTGCCGCGCGGCCTGGTGCTGGTGACCGGCCCGACCGGCTCGGGCAAATCGACCACCCTCGCGGCCATGATCGACTGGCTGAACCGCGAGGCGGGCGGCCACGTGCTGACGATGGAAGATCCCATCGAGTACGTGCATCGCGACCAGCGCTGCTTCATCACCCAGCGCGAGATCGGCAGCGACTGCGAAAGCTTCGACCAGGCGCTCCGGCGCGCCCTGCGTCACGATCCCGACGTGATCATGATCGGCGAGCTGCGCGACCGCGAGACCATCTCGCTGGCGCTGACGGCCGCCGAAACCGGTCACCTCGTCTTGGCGACGGTCCACACGCCGGGCGCGATCCAGACCATCGACCGCGTGCTCGACGTCTTCCCGAGCGACGAGCGCGACGACGCGCGCGGCCGGCTGGCGAGCTGCCTGCAGGGCGTGATCTCGCAGACGCTGGTGCCGCGGCTGGGTGGCGGACGCGTCGCCGCCGTCGAGGTGCTGGTGGTCACGGAAGCGATCCGCAGCTGCATCCGCGAGGCGAAGTCGCACCAGATCGCCAGCCAGCTCCAGACCGGCGCGGCGCACGGCATGCAGACGCAGGCGCTCGCGCTGGCGGAGCTGGTGCGACGCGGCCTGGCCTCGGAGGACGCTGCGCTGACCGTGGCGCACCACGTCGACGAGGTGCGCCACCAGATCGCGAGTGGCGGCAGTCACCTGCGCGCCTCGAAGCCGGCGGCACCGCCGCCGCTGGCGCGCCGCCCGTCCGCGCCGCTGGTGGCCACGCCACCGATCGCCGTCACGCCCCCGGTGGAGCCGCTTCCGGTCGATGCCGCGCCGGCGGCCGCGGTGGCGCCGATCGCGACCGCGCCGCTCACCCCCCAGCAGCAGTTGCTCGAGCGGTTGCGCCGCGCCTGACGCCGGGCGCGCTGCCGGTGGCGCGCGCCGACCGATCGATCACTTGATCGTGGTCGAGTCGTGGATCTTCACGTCGTGGCACTTGGTGCAGTTCTTCTTCGGCGCGAACGCCTTGTGCTTCACTTCGGGCGCCGGCGAGTCGGTATGGCAGGCTCCGCAGAACAGGCCCTTGTTGATGTCGGCCATGCGGAACTTGGCGCCGTTCAGCTCCTTCTTGAACAGCGCGTCGTGGCACTCCGCGCACTCGATCCCCGCCGCGATGTGAGCGTCGTGGCTGTACATGACCGAGTACTTCTGCGTCTTGCTGGTGACCTTGAACAGGATGTCGCCGCCGTGCTCCTCCTCGGTCGCGGCGGCCCCCGCTGCGGGAACTCCGTCCTGCGTCGCCGCGGCCGGCTGCAGCAGCAGCGCGCCGCCACCGACGGCGACGACGGCGAGGACGAGGCCGGCGCGGGCACGGCCGAGACGCGGACGACGCGGCGAAACGATCGACATGTGCGGATCCTGATGGCTTGCGTTCGAGCGGGTGGGACGGACCCTATTCTTGCGCGGCCTGCGCCGCCCGCACAACCACGGCGCCGCCCGGGCCTTTTTTTCCATGTCGCGAACCCCGCCGAGAGCACGCCAAGAAACGCCGACCGGGCGCCCGTTCGAACACGCCGCGGCGTCGGGGGTCGCGCCGAGCGCGGCGGCGCCCGCGGCAGCGGCTCCGGGTCGAAGCCAGAGTCTCTGGCTCGCGGCCGGTCTGGCGCTGCTCGCGCTCGCGGCGTTCCTGAATGCGCTCGAGGGGGAGTTCCTCTACGACGACGTGCCCTACATCACGCGCAACCGCCAAGTGCAGGAACCGAGCTTCCGGTCGCTGTTCCTCGCGCCGTTGTCGGGACGCGCCGAACTCGGCCTCTACCGTCCGCTGCCGACGCTGACCTACGCGCTGCAGGCCGCCGGGCGCGGCGACGCGGCACCGACCTGGCCGTTCCACGCATGGAACATCGCCCTGCACGCCGCCGCCACCATCGCCGGCTGGCGCTTCCTGCTGCGACTCGGGCTCACCGCCGGCAGCGCGTGGCTCGCCGCAGCGCTGTTCGCCGTGCATCCCTGCCACGTCGAGGCGGTCGACTGGATCGTCGGGCGCGCCGAGCTGATGGCGGCCCTGTTCGGCTTCGCCTACCTCGCGGTGGCGCTCCGACCACGCCAGGACGGTCGCTCCGTCCTGCTCGCCGCCCTGCTGCTGGCCGCCGCCGGCCTGTCGAAGGAGAGCGCGTTCGCGCTGCCGGGCGTGGTCTTCGTCGCCGATCTCGTGCTGCGCCGGCCGGGCGGCCTGCGCGCGGCCGTGCGCCGCCAACTGTCGGCAGCGCTGGTGCTCGGCTTGCTGCTGGCGCTGCGCTACGCCGCGATGGGCCGCATCGCCCCGGCGCTCGGGCTCGCCGCGTTCGACCGCGCCGAGTGGTGGCAGCGCCCCCTCATCTCGGCGCAGCTGCTCGGCGAGTACTTCATCCGTTCGCTGCTGCCGCTGCCCCCGAGGCTCTTCTATCACGAGGCGGAGTTCTCGGAGCCGCGTGCGCTGGCGCTGGCCGGGCTCGCGGCGTGGTGCGCGGCGACGTGGTGGGCCCGCCGGCGGCGGCCGCTGCTCGCGGCGCTGCTGGC
>Ga0194128_10006352_pt1 | contig 15953 bp, 15 predicted proteins | sample TA2KigCa65mmetaG_FD_148650 | JGI IMG/M metagenome (GOLD analysis project Ga0194128, IMG submission 148650) | Freshwater microbial communities from Lake Tanganyika, Tanzania - TA2015037 Kigoma Deep Cast 65m | ecosystem: Environmental > Aquatic > Freshwater > Lake | place: Tanzania: Lake...
TCGATCGGCGGCCAAATGGTAGGAGAACAGGGGGGGAACACGGGGGGGACGCGGACATTCAGGCTTCCTTTTCGCCCAAGAGGCCAGCAGCGGTGTCGGCGTGCGTGGCGGCTTTCTTGCGAGGGCGGCCTGGCGGATTCATGCTCGATACGGGACCAAGTTCCTCATGCGAAAGGGAAGTCGCCGAAATGAGTATTGAGCCAGACACCGGAAAACGCATGCGGCTATTTCATCGCCGCCGCGTTGCTTGGAGCGATCATTTTTTTTCCCGGGACGATGTGACGAGAGTCACACCGACGGGCTGCGCGACGATTGCCGTCCTCGATCCGAATCGCCCACACATTCATGCTAATCGCAAGCAAGAATCGGTTCGCGGGAAGCATCCACCTTGAACGGTTTCCTACAGCGTTTGTATCTGGCAATTCGCAGGGCAATCCACGACAATAGCTCGGCCCAATGTCTGCCTTCGGAGACCGCCATGCCTTCGTTTCGTCTTGGTTTGATTGCACTTCTCCTTTTGCCCAATCTGGCCCTTGCACAGGACAAGAAGAAGACCGTCGAGCAGTTGGCCGAGGAAGCCAAGGACTCCATCGCGGTTCTGCTCTACAGTGGCCGCGAGGGGAAAACGCAGGGCATCGGCACCGGCTTCGTCGTCACCGAGGATGGGCTCATCGCTACCAACTTGCACGTCATCGGCGAGGCCCGCCCGATCACCGTGCAACTCGCCGATGGCTCGAAGCACGATGCGACCATTGTTCACGCGTCGGATCGCAAGTTCGACCTTGCTGTCGTGAAGATCGACGCCAAAAAGAAGCTCAAGCCGCTCGTTCTGGGCGACTCGACGAAGTTGCCCCAGGGCCTGGCGATTGTCGCGATCGGGCATCCACGCGGGTTGCAGCACAGCGTCGTGGCCGGCGTGCTGTCCGGCAAGCGCGACATCGACGGCGTGTCGATGCTGCAACTGGCGATCCCGATCGAGCAGGGCAACTCCGGCGGACCCGTCCTCGACCCGCAGGGCCGTGTCGTCGGCGTCGTCACGCTGCAATCGCGCGAGACTGCCAACCTCGGCTATGCCGTTCCCGTCAATTCGCTCAAGCAAATTCTCGATCGCCCTAATCCCGTAACGATGGAACAATGGCTCACCATCGGCGCTCTCGACAAGACCGAGTGGAAGACGATGTACGGGGCGCGTTGGCGGCAGCGGGCAGGACGCATTCTCGCCGATGGCGCCGGCACAGGCTTCGGCGGTCGCACCCTGTGCTTCTCGCAACGCAAAGCGCCCGACCTGCCTCACGAACTCACCGTCACCGTCAAGCTCGATCACGAAGGCGGAGCGGCCGGGCTCATCTTTGGCGGCGACGGCGGCGATAAACACTACGGATTCTATCCCACCGGCGGCAAGCTTCGCCTTACCCGCTTCGACGGCGCCAACGTCTTCTCCTGGCAAATCCTCTTCGACCAGAAGTCCGACGCCTACCGCGCCGGCGACTGGAACACGCTGCGCGTTCGTCTCGGGAAGGAAAAAATTCTCTGCTACGTCAACGATGTTCTCGTCACCGACCTGGCGAATCCCGAGTACTACGGCTCAGCGTTCGGCCTCGCCAAATTCCGCGACACGGTGGCCGAGTACAAGAAGTTCCAAATCGGTCCGAGCGTTGCCAGCGCGATCGTTTCACCCGACAATCGTTTAGCGTTCGAGAAATCGCTGGCAAAGATTCCACTCGAAGGTGAGACGGCCGCCAAGGCCCTGACGCCGCTGCTGAAGAACCCGACGCAGAGCGGCATGCTCTTGCGCGACAAGGCGCGTCAGCTCGAAAAACAGGCCGAGCAGTTGCGCCTCTTGGCTCAGCGCGTGCATCACGAACGCTGCCTGGCCGAGATGACCGAGCTGTTCAAGGCGCCGGAGGAGAAAGTCGACCTCGCACGCGCCGCTCTCTTGCTCGCCCGACTCGACAACGAGGAGCTTGAGGTCGATTTCTACGTCGCCGAGATTGACCGCCTCGCTCGCATCGTGGCGGCGCGGTTGCCCGCCAAAACGAAAGCGGATTCAGCACTGCAAGAATTGAACAAGTTCCTTTTCAAAGAGCGTGGCTTTCATGGCAGCCACAGCGAGTATTATTCCAAGTCGAACAGCTATCTCAACGAGGTCATCGACGATCGCGAAGGGCTGCCGATCACGCTCTCGGTGCTGTATATCGAGCTGGCTCGGCGGTTAAAGCTCAACGTCGTCGGCGTGCCGTTACCCGGACATTTTGCAGTGCGCCATGAGCCTGCCAGCGGCAAAACGCAGATCATCGACGTTTTCGACGGCAAGCCCTTGTCACGGGCTGATGCTGAATCCAAGGTGAAGAAGATCACGGGACGGCCTGCCGAGGATGACGACTTCAAGGCGGCGACGAAACGGTCGATCATCATCCGCATGGCCCGGAATCTTGTCAACGTCGCCAAGGCCGAGCGCGACGGCGACGGCATACTGCGCTATCTCGATATCATCGTGGCTCTCGATAAGGACGCCCACGAAGATCGCTGGATGCGGGCCTACTTCCGCGCCCAGGGCAGTCAGCCCTCCGCCGCACTCGAAGATTGCGAGTACCTGCTTGAGCACGCACCGCCGGGCTTCAATCTCGACCTGGTGCGCGAGATGCGGGCGTTCTTGCTGAAGAAAAAGTCTTGAACGTGCTCGCAGCGGACCTAACGAACCCACGTCGCTCAATGCACGCGGCTGTGAACCTAGTGATTGCGATCGACACGCTTCGTTAATACAGGATCATGCCGGCGAGCATCACGCACACCCAGAGCAATGCGCCAAGAAACGTGGACAGGACGACGAACACGGCCGGGAAACCGCTATCGTCGATGCTGGATTGGCTGTGGTTCATAGTTGACAACTCGCGGGGACAAACCCTTACTCAAGACTAGGTCATGAATTCGACGGATGCAACCTATCCTCCCCGTTCTCGATGTGATGAATGGCCAAGTCGTTCGGGGCATCGCCGGCCGCCGCGATGAGTATCGACCACTCGTCAGCGCGCTGACCGGCTCCACAAAGCCCTTGGACGTGGCGTTGGCTTTTCGCAAGCACTTCGGCTTTGACGAGTGTTACTTGGCTGACCTTGACGCGATCATGCACCAACGGCCGGCGTTTGACATTTATCGAGAGCTGACGGCCGCTGGATTTCAACTATGGATCGACGCGGGGCTTCACACGAGCCGGGATGACACGCTGGTGCGCTTGATGGAGATGCGCACGGCGGCAATCATCATCGGCCTGGAAAGCGTTGATGGGCCGGACGAGTTGCGAGCGATCGTTGATCGCGCCGGAGCGGCCAACATCGTGTTTTCGCTCGATCTCAAAGCAGGGAAACCGCTGAGTACCGCGAGCCAATGGGGCACCGATGACCCGTGGCAAATTGCTTTGCACGCTCTTGATTTCGGCGTGCGCCGTTTGATCGTCCTCGATTTGGCTCGCGTCGGCGTCGGCGAGGGCGTCGGCACGGACGAACTGTGCGTGCGCCTCAACCAGACGCATCCGAAGGTGCAACTAATCGCCGGCGGCGGCGTTCGCGGCATCGAGGATGTAACGCATCTCGTGCAGTGCGGCGTCGATCGCGTCCTCGTCGCTTCCGCGCTTCACGACGGACGAATACTCCCAGATTCACGCCATTCCCATGTGGCGGATTGACCGAAGCTCTCTTCCACTTCCACGCGCATCACCTCGGGAACATACTTGCATGTCGCCGCCAAGTCTGCACGCAGCCGCTCGCCAATGTACCGGGCCAACAACTCAGCCGTTGTATTCTCTATGGGCAAGAGAACGCAGTCGTCACGTGGGAACACCCACTCGCGATCCTTGTAGCGCACGCGATAACTCGTGAGAAGTTCTTGAAGCAAGATCACCCGGTTCCTCGTCGGCAACATCATGCGATGATCGAGTTCATCGGTGATGAGCTTAGCGCGATTCTTGAGCGTGATGAAGTCGAAGACGTAGAAGTTCTCGTCAAGCGCTCCTTCGACTTCGATGGCGGCGCGATAGTTGTGCCCATGGAGCCGCTCACACTTATCGCCTTCGTAGCTGATGAAATGGCCGGAGCAAAAGACGAGATAGTCTTTGCTGACACGGACATGAAAGCGCTCCGGCATAGGTATTCCATCTCAATCGTGTTTGCCTTTCGACCTGCCCGGCGCCGTACTCGCCGGGAAGTCGATTATTTGCAGCACGCTCAAGTGGTCAAAGTAAACGGGCACGGGGCCAGGGGCGAGAAAAATAGCAACGCCTTGGCACATCACAGTCGCCTTGGGATGGTCGAACTCGAATCGCTCGCCGCCTACGAGTTCGATGGTAAACGGCTTGAAGGGCGTCCGCCGCAACATGGCCCGTAGGACCTTCTCGAAGCTCGTAGTGGTCATCGCACATTTCTCGATTCTGGCGCCAGTCACTTCTTCGGCAGCCAACCGCGCTGCACCAGCACCTCGGCGATCTGCACAGCGTTGGTCGCCGCCCCCTTGCGTAGATTGTCGGCCACTACCCACAGGTTCAGGCCGTTCGGAATCGTCGGATCCTTGCGAATCCGGCCAACGAATGTCTCGTCGCGGCCTTCGCAGTTCAGGGCCAACGGAACTTCGCCCTTCGCATAGTCATCGACGACAATGATGCCCGGCGCTCTGCGCAGCGCCTCGCGCGCCTGCTCCGGCGTGATGGGACGCTCGAACTCCAGGTTGATCGATTCGGAATGGCCGACGCGAACCGGCACGCGCACGGTCGTCGGCGAGACCAAGATCGAGTCGTCCCCCATGATCTTCTTGGTTTCCTTGATCATCTTGATCTCTTCTTCGCTGTAGCCGTCGTCACCGAGCTTCCAGTCGTGGGGCAGTACGTTGAGCGCAAGCTGAGCCGCATGCACCGTCACCGCCGGCACTTTTTCGCCTCGGCCGATCGCGTTGAGCTGCCCTTCGAGTTCGGCCGTCGCTTTCGCTCCTTTTCCCGACGACGCTTGGTAGGTCGACACGACGACGCGCTTGATGCGAGCCAAATCGTGCAACGGCTTCAGCGCGACCACCATCTGGATCGTCGAGCAGTTCGGATTGGCGACGATCCCTTTCGGAATCGACTTCAGCTTGTCCGCGTTGACTTCGGGAACGACCAACGGCACCTCGGGGTCCATGCGCCAGGCGCTGGAGTTGTCGACGACAATGGCGCCCGCCTTCGCCGCCATCGGGCTCGCCTCGCGACTCACGGACGCCGGTGTGCTGGAGAGGACGATGTCGATGCCGGCGAACGATTTCGGCTCGATCGGCTCGATGATGTACGATTTACCCTTGAACTCGATCGTTTTGCCGACGCTGCGTTCGGAGGCAAGGAACTTGATGCTGCGCAAAGGGAAGTTGTGCTCGATGAGCACCTTGCGCATGATTTCACCGACGGCGCCGGTTGCGCCCACGACCGCAACACTCGGAAGCACGGAAGGGTTCCTTTCATGAATGCCGCTCGCGGCTTGGCGCTCGCAGAAACGTCGCGAACAATTCCGCGCAGCAGCGTAGATATGAAGTAATTCTCCAGCAAAGATCGAAATTGGCAAGGCCTAGCGCAGCGTCAGGAGATACACGCCCACGCTATGCCTCGGTGGACCAGGTCCGACCGCAGATCCTATCGTCACGAACAACAACGGACGAGAAACTCCCGTGACGTTCTGTATCCATGTGGCGTACGCGCGCCTGCCGCACCTACCGTGGGGTGCACGACACGGTCTGCGCGGCCCCTTTTGGGAGCGCGAGGCTCCTGCCGAGCCGGAAGCGTCAGCATCGTAATGTCAAGTCAGATTATTTGCGGGCTCGCGGCTCGGCAGGAGCCTCGCCCTCCCTTGCCGTTTGCAAACCATGTCGTACACCCCCTACCGTGCAATTTTCGTTGGTTCACTCTTGTCAGCGAGTGAGATTTGCCGATAATAGGTGAACCACCGCAATGTGTCGGTGTCCCTTCAAGACGAAGCCCCCGCCTCCTTAGCTCAGTTGGTAGAGCAGCTGACTCTTAATCAGCGGGTCGTAGGTTCGAGCCCTACAGGAGGCACTTGTCAGATAACGAGTTATGTCGAGCGTGGCAGCTCGGGCAACCGTTGTCCGAAAACTCTGTCCGAAAAGTTTCCCCTGGCCAGCGTCAACTGACCAGGGGAATGAAGCCTTCCTTGGCGTCACAGCTAATTGGAGGGCTATCAATGCCGCATTTCCCGAAGCCTTACTTCAAGGCAAACCGCCGCACATGGTACGTCGAGGCGAACCGCAAACAGCACGTACTTGGCCGCCACCCCAAGGGTGAGCCGTTCCCCATGAAGGGGAAAGATGGTAACTGGAACCCGCCGCCGGAAATCTGGCAGGCGTATCACGCCGTCATGGCAACGCTCCCCGAGGAGCCGAGCGATGAATCGGCGCCGCAAGCACACCATCCCTTCGTGCGGTCGATTATCGACAGCTACATGGACTGGCTGAAAAAGCGTGTGCAAGCCGGCGACAAAGCTCAGCGGACGTACGAGTGGTACCACTCGTACCTGTTGTCCTTTCTCAAGTTCACCGACGCGACACTCACCATCGACGAGCTTCAACCGCAGCATGTCTACCAATGGGTCGACTCGCATGAGGGTTGGCGAACAAGCAAACGAAGCGCCATGATTTCGGTGCAGCGAGCATTCACCTGGGCCGCAAAGGCCGGCCTTCTCAAGTCAATTGGCGGTAGGTCTCCTCTCTACGGACTGGAGAAGCCAGCGCAAGGACGCCGGGAACAACTCATCTCCGTTGAGGAGTACAGGCAGATTCTCGACCTGGTGAAGGATCCCACGTTTCGTGATCTGGTCGAGCTCGCCTGGGAAACCGGCACCCGGCCCCAAGAACTCTTCACCGTCGAAGCGTCCTACGTTGATCTCGCAAACGCCCGCTGGGTTTTCCCGGTGCGCATGTCCAAGGGCAAGAAAGTTCAACGCGTCGTCTACCTGACGGACATTGCATTGGCCATCACGCAGCGGCTCTTGCGTGAGCGGACCACCGGGAAACTCTTGGTCAACAGCGATGGCGAGCCGTGGTGTGGATCGTCAGTCAAATGTCGATTCCAGCGCCTGTGTATGGCGCTGGGACGCCAGCGAGCCCTGAATCTTGGGCTCATGCCGCCAAGGCTCCCACGCTTGACCAAGAGTCAGTCGCAGGATCCCCAGGTACGAAAGCAACACCAAAAAGCCGTCGACGATCGCACCAAGCTGGTCCGCGAATTGTGCCGAGCCCATGGCACGATGTATTCGCTGTATTCGTTTCGCCACGCGTTCTGCACCCAGGCGCTGGAGTCCGGTAAGATCGACGCCGTCACTGTCAGCATCCTGATGGGTCACAGGGATACGACCATGATCTCACGGCACTACAGCCATCTGACGCAACGCGTCGACCATCTCCGTGAGGCGGCGCGAAAAGCACGGGGCGCATGATCACAGCTCGAAATTCTTGAGCTTTGGTGGGGCAACAGGCTGCTTCGTCTTCTGCCGCGGCCTGTCGCCCTTTTCAACGCCGCCAAGGTATTCTTGAAGCTGCTCCAACGACACACGCTTCCCTCCTTGCCCTCTGCCGAGGACATGGTGCTTCAACCGCCCACTTTCCAGGAGAGCGTAGACGAACGACTCGGATGCGTTCAAGAACTTGGCGACTTCTTTAACCTTCATCAGGGCCATTACCAACCTCAAGTAAGTACGAGGCCACCAGCTGTGTGCAGTCTCTTTTCTGCCTTCTGAGACCACCCACGTCATCCACCCAGGCGTGCCTTACTCGCCCGACGGTGTATCTCGGTGTATCATTGTGAATGCGTTTTATCATTACTCGAAAGTTGTTGGGTGGCACGAACGGTTGCATCGGTTGCAGGGAGACCGGCGGTATGCCCGAGAGTAATTTTGAGCATGAGCCAGACATGATGCCATGGGCGGCCTACGTTATTGGCCACCACCGCAGTACTCTTCATCTCTGGCACGAAATGGCATGGTATGACTTGAAGTACAACAGCCCGGACCTTGCCTCGCAATCCTGGGAACCGGTCACAACGGCTATCCAAGAGCTAAACGAGGCGATGCGTATCCTCGCCGTAGGTGGACATGTCAAGCCTGCGGTGCTCGTTGAGCTTCACCGTGCTCTCGACGAATTTGAGATCATATACAGGGACATGTTTGAATCATCCGAAGTTGACGGCGAGACAACGCCACCTGGATACCGAGAATTGTGCATTATCGGAGACTTGTCCTGGCACCTGTTGGAAGCCCCGGATGAACTTCGAGCATGGCATCGACTTGGCAACGAGGTTGGGTTAAAGCAATTCCTCCTCAAATCGGGCGCGGACGGAGAAGCCGGGCATGACCCAGATCGGGCTCAAAAGATCCAAGAACTTCTTCGAGGGCTCCCCGGGCGGGATCCAATTATCAAGGCGATCAAAGCAAGCCTGGCCAAAGAGCCAATGACCGTTCGAGAGGCTTTAGACTTGTTTCTGGATTTTTGTCACTCAGATAATCAACTACGTGCCAAGCTCGCCCATCGATTGGCTCCCGATCAAGTGCTCGTGCTGGACCGGGACAGGTTGAAACTCTTCGGCGAAACCCGAGCTTTGGCTACTATTCCTCAAAGCGAGGTAGCCTGCTTATGGGTTCTTGCCGAACAGGCAGGACGGCCGGTCTCGCGGCAAGACATAATCCGAGAAGGGAGAATCAGCACTGACGAGAACAATCTAAAGAGCATCGTGAGCCGCCTCCGAAATTACTTGAAAAAAATCGTGAGTGCATCCTGCCGTCGCAAAGGTTGTGCGAAGCCAAAGGGCTTCGCCGACGGATTCATTCGAGGGGAACGCGAAAAGCGATATGGCGTGGGGCATTACGGGCGTGGTCCATACACCCTTGATCTCGAACCAGGTCGTGTCCGAGTCCAAGGTCCCCGACCGAATTGGATGAAGAGCCAATAGAACCAGTTCCACCCCTGACGTACGCTTGATGTTGTTTGTTGGCATTGCAGAAGCGTTGGCACTTTTGGCGTGGCGCCGGGCATTTCCCTTAGTCCTTCTTCCTTCTGACATTATCCTTTTCCCGGTCCTGTAGTATTTCTCATCTCCTGTTCAATTGAGCCAGCATGATTTGCTTGGGACATTCGCAATTTCACGCCGACCCTCTCATTTGCAACCGTTGCAACCGAAGCTGCAACACAAGACCTGGCTTCATTTGGTGAAATCCACCGTCCGGTACCGCTTTACACTGGCCAAACGGTTTCAGCACATGGCTGTACCGCATTATTGTCCATTCGAGGAAAGTCAATGATTGAGCCGCTCATGACTCCGGAGGATGCTATTGCGTACCTGCGGCTCGATCGAGACGGGCCTCGAAAGCCATACGAGTCGCTGCGCTGGCTCTACCGAACCGGAAAACTGAAGTACACGAAGGTAGGACGCTACGTTCGATTCCGGCAGGCTTGGCTAGATGAACTAATCGATCAACACGCGGTATGCGTGAACCGCCTCGCTGCGACCTTGTCGGCGAAGCCAAAGTGACCCTGACGGACAAGACGCACAAACAAAAGGAGCAGTAATGATCGAACAGCCACACCAATCTCAGGTGGATTTACGCGAGTCGTTGTACAACGACCGAGCGATCGGACCCGCCCCAAAGATCGCGTTGCCACGCGAAGCAGTGACCAGGTTGCATGGCCTCGTCATGGACCTGGACGCCAACGTTTTGAAGGACAACCAGTGGTTTCCGCCGGCAGCGACCGCGGAGGAGTTCTTTGAAGCGATCCAACCGGTGCTCAATCGGCACCCGATCCTCCGGAACGCAGAGATACGCTTTACCGGTCGCTGGCTCCATGCGATTGTCTTGTTCAAGGAGACCGTCGAACTACGGACAGCCGCCGACCAGAACCGCTGGAACGGCATTCACCGAGTGCTTAAGGCGAGCATTCCATCTGACCCGGCGGCGCCTTCATTGATTGCCATGACTCGCCCTGTCGGCAGCGTCAACACCAAGACCGGCATCGCGGTCAAGACAATCAAGCCGGGCATGCCCATCGACGCCGTGTTGCTCCAGGATTGGGTGGCGGAGGTCAAGAAGAAGCCGTTTGAAACCGTTGCTCTCATTCTTTTTGGGGAACGGCGAGTCTCTCCATGCCCCTACTGTCGCTCAGATGGATCGTATCTCGACCTCGGGGAGCTAGTGGGATTTTGTTACGGCCCGTGCCGCCGTGTCCGGATCAGAAGGCTCTCCGAACCATTCATGGCAGATGCTCCAGCAAAAGGCGGAGCTGTCACCGGGGAAATCGAAAAAGCTGCATCACCAACCCAAAACGAGAAAGAGGTGCAAATGAGTTTGGGATCACCCAACGCCAAAGACGCCGATTCGCTTTGATATGAGCTTCATGGCCTACGGATGGGGCATAAAAGGAAAAGGCCGGAGGTGTATTCCGGCCTCTTCCTACGTAGCACTATCTGAATTCAACACTGTAATTATATGGCAACCAATTCCCATGTCCAGGCCTTGGGCGAGGATCTCGTTCAGGGGCTGGAGGCATTGTCCCATGATGGGACCGAAATCGTTTACGACGTGAATGGTCGTGGTGAGGTCATGGGCAGTCGCCCGCAGGCGCTCGACCGCATTCGCGAGATTTTGAAAGAGAGCGGTCAGGTCTATCTATACGACGGCAACGTCGTGCTTGAGAAACCTTCCGAAACGGACGGTAAGCGCCTCGTTCCACTGATGTACGCGGACAAGCTTCTTCCCACAGCGCCCTCCCACCTGTCCGCCCTCTTCTTCTGTGCGATCGAAGGCAAGGACAACACCATCACCTACCAGCCGCCGGGAAAGATCATTAGCGAGGTCCTCAACCACCCGACCACGCGTGACCTGCTCCTGCGGATTACGTGTTATCGTCGCCTGCCGGTATTCAATCAGAGCTTCGAGCTCTGCGGTCCCGGTTACCACTCGGATAGCAAGATCCTCGTTCACGGCGACAATATCGTTCCGATTCCATTCCCCCCAATACTGGCTGACAAGGCAATCAATCGCCTTCCTCCGGGACTCCGGGCATGGTTGGAGGATTTTTGCTTTAACTCGGATGCCGACCTGGTGAACTTCCTGGGCGGCGTAATGTCAGGCGTTTTGATCAATCACCTAGTTGTCCCGGGCAAGCCTTGTTTTGTGTTCACGGGAAACCAGCGGAACATCGGCAAGACGCTCTTGGCGGCGACCACGGGCATCATCCTCGACGGCGAGACGCCGCCGTTGATCCACCACAGTGAGGATGAGGACGAGTTTGGTAAACGACTCGGCGCTAAGATCAAGCCGGGCACGCCGTTCTCCGTGCTCTTGTTTGATAATCGCAAGGAGAGCATTGGTGGCGGACTTCTTGAGAGCCTTGCATTGGCCTCACGTGTTAGTGTCCGCAGACTCGGCCATAACGAAGACATTAGCCGCGTCAACGATTTCATCTGGATCTTCACGGCGAACAACGCTCGCGCGACCACGGACATGACGTCCCGGAGTGTGATTGTCCACATGCACTACGAGGGTGATCCCCGCGTCCGATTCAAGGGCACTACGAAAGAGGAGGAAGCCCTCAAGAACTTTGCTCGTCAGCATCGCCAACAGATTCTCGGCGAGTTATTCGGGATGGTTATCCGCTGGCGTGAGGCGGGCATGCCGCTGGGCACAAGGTTACATCGCTGCAAACGATGGGCTGAGTTGATTGGCGGCATCCTCCAGGTTGCTGGGTTGCCGGAGTTTCTTGCCAATCAGGAGGAATCCGTTGTGGAGATCGATGAGGATCTGCAGGAGTTGATCACCTTGGCAGAGTACGTCATCGCAAATGGTCAACCCGACATCGTCAGTACCGGCGGTGCAATCGACAAGAACGTCTTCGGTCGACGATCCGCGGACTGGGTGAAGTTGTTCCGGGAGGCCAAGGTGTGTGCCACCGCGATCCAGTCAGCAAGCAACGAGCGCTTGCAGGCAACTGCCGTCGGCACATTTTTCAGTGGACGGCTCAACCGCTCGGTCCCTGTAACGGTCGGCACAAAAACCGGCAAGGCGGTTCTTTGTGCCCAAACAGGTCGCGGGCGGCAACGGCGATATTGGTTGGAGGTAGCATGGGATGAACCTACACCCACCCCACAGGTTGACATCCCTGCTAGCGGCATCGAGCCGGCGCCATCTTCCAACGCTTTGCCGCCTGGAGCTGTTGGTCCTGCCCCCGCTGAAGGTGTGGTTCCCTGCGTCTCGGCGAATAGTGATCTCGTACCCACACCCGATGGTGGAAACGGAGTCGATTGGCAAGAGTAAATGGTGAACCCTTGGTGAACCATGGTGAGCAGCAGGTTCACCGCCTTAACTCCAATACTGCCTGATACTTTCGTTATGTTGGTGAACCTTGTGAACCAGTTTTGCAAAGGTCAAGGTTTCGGGGATTGGCGAGGCTTGCCTCGTGAGAGTCCTTCCAACACGAACGCCAGGTTCGTTAAAACCGTTCACCAGGTTCACCATGGAATTGCAACTGCTTTCACGGCAAGCAGTTGGTGTGGTGAACCTCGGGTTCACCAGAAGTTCACCAATGGTGGGAAGCTCATCAAACGGAGATTAATTCATGTTAATCAATCTTGGTAACTTTCATTGTTCCTTTCAACAGTGGCACCCATCTATGGGACGGGTGTTCACATCGCAACTGGCGTTCGACATCGAAACCCCGAGGATTGTTGGCCACGAGATTCCGGCCTACGTCTTGGGCGCCGCGACCGACGGTGATAAGGGGTTCTTTGTACTCCCCAAGCATGTGCATGCTTTTTTTCTCACACACTGGGAATGCCAATGCATTTTCCATAACGCCGCATTTGACCTGGCGGCGCTCAATGCTTTCCTGAAGGCACATGGCAAGACCATGGATGTCTACGATCTCGTTGACCAACACCGGGTCTGGGACACTTTGCTCTTGCACAAGCTCTACGGTTTGAGCACTGTTGGACACACTTATCAAGGAAAGGGGCAGTCAACTTTAGAGAAGTGCATTCAGATGTACATGGGCGTTTCACTCCCGAAAGACATCAGGGATCAAAATGGCGATGAGGTTCGCATGTCCTGGGGCAAGTGGCAAGATCGACCTCCCAAAGAGATTGACCCGATTTACCTTGAGTATCTTGCCAAGGATGTCCTCGGAACGTTCGGCTGCTTCACCGTCATCCTGCCGAAGATGCTTTCAATCCTGGAGACGTCGCATGTTGCATTTGGATATGTAAATAGCGACTGGCTTGAAAAACAATGGAGCAGGTTTGGTCCGCAAACTCACGACCTACAAGTAAAAGCCGCCGTGGTCCTCGAAGAAATTGAACGCAATGGCTTCGGCCTTGACCTCGCCAACCGCGGTGAAATTCTGGTCAAGGCTCAAGAGCTTCACGAGTCCCTTCGCGAAGAACTCCGGCAAGGAGGCTACCTCGTAGGTGAAAAAGGATGTGAAAAAGCCCTTCAAGCTATCATTCGGAAGGCAGCACAGGAGAATCCCGAGATCGAAATCTCTAGGACGGAAACAGGAAAGTATTCCACTACCGAGGAAAGCCTTGACCACCTTGCAGAACTGTCCGAGTTCTTTGCCGCCCTGAAGGAATTTCGGCAGGTCCGCACACTATTGAATAACTACCTCGCCAAGATGGATCAAACGCGCATCCATCCTCATTACGATATTCTCAAGGTTTCCGGCCGCACCGGTTCCAGCAACCCAAACATCCAGGGATTCCCGAAGAAGAGCAAGAAAAAGGGAAAACTTAGATTCGACATACGTCGTTGCTTCGTGCCGGCCGAAGGCAAGCTCTTCTACGTCGCCGACTACAAGACGATCGAGTTGTGCTTGCTCTGCCAAGCGCTGATCACCCAATTCCGCCAACATTCGGAGATGGCCAAGGCGATCAATGCCGGCAAAGATGTTCATCGCCTTGTAGCAGCCCGCATGAAGGCCACCGGGTTGCCCAATTCTGCCGAGGTGTTGGCCAATCCTACCAAGCTCGCTGCTGTAGCTTCGTCATTGTCGGATGACGAGCGTGGCGGCGCCAAGCCGGCAAACTTCGGTCTTCCGGCCGGCATGGGCGTCAAGACCCTCAAGGCATATGCCCGAGCACAATACGATCAGCCATATTCCGATGCGGACGCACAGGCCTGGTTGGACGCTTGGCTGGCCAGCTTTCCTGAAATGGTGAAGTTCCGCGAGGATGACAGCGATTTTGGCCTGATTCTGGCAGAACGGCTCCAGCTTACTCCGTCCAATTACTCCGCAGCCACGGGCGAACCAAACTACGCCGACGCATTCGAGGAACAGCTTCCCGCCGCCTACCTTGGCTTGATGGCCTACAAGGTGGTCAAGGATTCCATTCCGAAGAAGAAAAAAAATGGCGATGCATACAGCCAGGCAGTTGTGGACTTTTTCTGGGATCGTCTGCAACTGCTTTCCTCCGACCTTGACCCGAAAATGCGGCAAGCCTTGATCCAGCGTCAACCAAGCCCTGCTCTCGGGTTTGCAGTCAAGCGGTTGGTGGACAAGGGAAGCGTCTTCGTGATCACCGGTCGACTTCGCGCGAGCGCTTCATACTCCGCTCGCAGAAACACCATTTTCCAAGGTGCAGCAAGTGACGGCGCCAAACTGGCCCTCTATCGGTTGTGGCGGGCAGGGTTCAAAGTCGTCGCCTTTATTCATGATGAGGTCATCATCGAGGTTGACGCGAATGCCGACCTGTCCGCCATCAGGCTGCAGATCGATGAAATGCTCAAGAACGCAATGAAGGAGATCTGCCCAGACATCGCCGTCGAGGTGGAAGGCTGCTTCCGCAGGCGTTGGGGAAAAGACAAAACGGATGAGGTCGCCTTGCCGAAACCGGAAGAAACACCATCAGAAAACGATACTCACTTTACCCAGAAACCGGAGATCATCAATGGAAATGCCACAACTGCCGCTTGAGGCCGTGGGCGCCATGGAAGCCCTCGCTGCCACTCTGGATTGCAACGACTTCGACCTGTTGCTTGCGGGTGACGGATCAGGAACGACGTACTCCCAGCCAGCCGGTTGGGCATGCGTCGCCTTCGATCGAGTCAAAGCGCAAGTCACGCTCCATGCCGCGAGCCAAAGCTGCGGCACCAATAACTTCGCGGAGCTGGCGCCGTTCGTCCAAGCGCTCTGGCACCACCACCAGGACAGCGGCCCCGTGGTGAAGCCGCCACTCAAGGTAACCATCGTAAGCGATAGCGAGCTCACCGTTCGCTGCGGCAACCGACAGTATCACCGCTCCGCCAACGGTTGCCTATGGGCGGGCATCGCCTGGTTTGAACAACATGGATATGAGCTGACTTGGAAGCATATCCGGCGGAACACAAACGCCTGGGCGACATGGCTCGACGAATTGGCCAAGATCGGACGCTGCCTGATGGAGGAGATGCTCAAGATTGCGCCGTCGTCGCCAACAGGTGTTCTTATTGGAACTGAAATAGCAAATAACACACCACCTGGGTAACACGAAAACATATTCCCCATTGACAACCACAACCGACGCCAACATGAGCCTCGGGGCATTTGCACTTTACACCACGATCGGGTACGATTGCTTCACTCACACACGCAAGGAGGCGAATCATGATCTGTCAACGCTGTCAACTAAGGGTCCGTAGAAGCCGACCCCACCGCACGCCAGAAAACTGCATCGAGTATGCCCGCGCCCTCGTACGACGGATGCGTGGAAATATGGAACACGCGCAGTTCATATTTCACGTAACTGAGACGCTATGCGACGAAAGAATTCAAGACCTTGAGGAATTCGAGAAATTTCACATCAAGCATATCACCGCCATGGAAGAAGCGCTGGGGCCCGAGGTGACCTGTTGAGGGCGGTTCAAAACGGCGGCGGTGGGGGAGGGTTGGGGCGGTTGAATTTGGCGGCG
>Ga0194128_10006356_pt1 | contig 15949 bp, 15 predicted proteins | sample TA2KigCa65mmetaG_FD_148650 | JGI IMG/M metagenome (GOLD analysis project Ga0194128, IMG submission 148650) | Freshwater microbial communities from Lake Tanganyika, Tanzania - TA2015037 Kigoma Deep Cast 65m | ecosystem: Environmental > Aquatic > Freshwater > Lake | place: Tanzania: Lake...
CGGGCGGTTCCGCCCCGCGCGCCGGGAGCGTCGGCGTGCGCCGGGCCCCGCGCGTGCTCGTCCACCCGGGCAGCCGCAGCCCGTTCCGGATCTGGCCCGCCGAGCGGTTCGCGGCAGTCTGCGATCGGTTGCAGGACGAACTGGGCGCGCAGGTCTTCCTCGTCGCGGGTCCGGGTGAACAGGCCCTGGTGCGCGCGATCCGCGGCCACGCGCAGAGCCATCTCGTGGCGCTGAGCCAGCGCTTCAGCGTCGGGCAATTCGCCGCGCTGCTCGCGGAATTCGACGTGATGCTCTGCCACGACAGCGGGCCGATGCACGTCGCCGCCTCCGTCGGCACGCCCGTCGTCGCCCTCTTCGGCTCGCAGAATGCCGCGATCTGGCGGCCGCTGGGGCCGCGCCACACCGTGCTGCAGACGCCGCTGCCCTGCACGTGCCTCGGCGCAGCGGCACCCGACCCGTGCGTGCCATCCGACTCCTACCGGAGCTACTGCGTGCGCAAGCTCGAGCCCGATCTCGTCTTCTCCGCCCTGCGTGCCACGCTCGCCGACGCCCCCGTTCGCCATGCCTGACACGCCGCTCACCGTCACGATCGCGATCCCGACTTACCGGCGGCCCGCGCTGCTGCAGCAGACGCTGGAGGGGCTCGTCCAGCAGGACTACCCGGCGGAGCAGTTGGAAATCCTGATCATCGACAACCACTCCCGCGACGAGACCCGCGCCGTGGTCGAGCGCTTCGCCGGCGCGCGGCACGTCCCCCGCTATGTCCTCGAAACCCAGCAGGGCGCAAACTTCGCGCGCAACCGGGCGATCGCGGAGGCGAAGGGCGAGGTGATCGCGTTCGGCGACGACGACATCCTCATCGGGCCGGAGTGGGTGCGGGAGATCGTCCGTCCCTTCGCCGAGAATCCCCCCGGGCGCGTCGGTGCGGTGGGTGGCGAGGTGATCCCCGTCTTTCCCGAGGGCTGCCCGCCTTGGGTGGCGGTGTTTCACGGGCCGCAGGCCTTCCGCAACGAGGCGGGCCCGCTGCGTCCCGGTCAAGTGCCAATGAGCGCGAGCCTCGCGTTCCTGCGGCGGACTTTCGGCGAACTCGGCGGCTTCGATACGACGGTGGGACGCAAGGGCTCGGTGATCTTCGGGGGCGACGAGAACCTCGCGATCCGGCGGTTGCAGCAGGCGGGCTACGAGGTGTGGTTCGCGCCGGCCGCCCGGGCGCGGCACCAGATGCCGGCCAGCCGCACCACGCTCCGCTACGTGCGCAAGCACGCCTTCGACTCCGCGCGCTCGCGGGTGGTGGGGCGGATGCGGGAGGATCGGGAGCGAGGCCGCTCATCCGCCGGCTACCTCGCCTCGCGCTTCGTCGGCAACGTCGCCAAGGCCGCCGGCTTCGCCGCCTTGGCCGCCCTGAGCTTTGTGGTCTTCTGTCCCGATGCGGCGCGCCAGAACCTCGTCCGGTCCTGGCGCAGCTGCGGTTACCTCTACCAGATCGCGCGCAGCGCAACCGTTCGGGTCTGACGCTTGCCCCCGGCCTTCGGCTCGGTTTGGGTGGGACCGTCGCTCCCACGCCACGTCCCATCGTTTCCGTCCACTGCACCCCGTCGAACCAACTGGGACCCGGCGGACCGCCCGCCGTCACTTCCTTCTCCTCCCGCCTTGAACCGCCCCCCCCTCACGCTGTCCGTCGTGATCGTTGCCCGCAACGAAGGCCGGATCCTGCCCCGCTGCCTCGCGAGCGTGCACGGGTGGGTCGACGAGATCATCGTCGCGCTGAACGGCACCACCGACGACAGCGCCGAAGTCGCGGCACGCTCCGGCGCCGCCGTGCACACCGTGGAGTGGCGCGGGTACCGCGACACCAAGAACGACGCCCTCGCCCTCGCCCGCCATCCGTGGGTACTCTGCCTCGACGCCGATGAGGAAGTGTCCGGCGCCCTGCGGCGGGACATCGAGGCGTTCTTCGCCGCCGGACAGGATGCGAGCCACGCCGGGGCCCGCTTTCCCCGCAAGGTGTGGTTCATCAATCGCTGGATCACGCACGGTGACTGGTACCCCGATCTTTCCCTGCGCCTGATCGACCGCCGCCGGTCCCGCTGGGGCGGCGACGCGGTGGTGCACGAGAAGATGGAATGCGACGGCCCGGTCGCGCGGCTGCCCGGCGACCTGCATCATTACTCGTTCCCGAACCTCGCCACCCAGATCGCGAAGATCAACCCCTTCGCCGACCTCTTCGTCCGCCAGCAGCAGGAGCACGGGCGCCGGTTTTCCGCGATCAACGCCGTGGGTCGAGCGCTGTGGCGGTTCTTCCGCGGCTACGTGTTGAAAGCGGGTTTCCTCGACGGCTACCCGGGCCTATGCGCCGCGACGGTGAATGCCTTCGCCGTCTTCGCACGCCATGCGCGGCTGTACGAAGCGGAACGCGGCCGGCCCCCGCCGGACCTGTCCTGACCATGCCGTCGGATGCCGAACCCACCCGTTTCAGCCGCACCGCGGAGGATCTGATCGCCTCCCTGCGTCGCGTTCCGCTGGAGTCCAATCCCCGGACCCGCCGGCGGGCCACCCACGACGTCGCCGCGCTCGTCAACGAACTCGTGGTCCGCCACGGCATCGGCATCGAAACCCCCGAGCAGGCCATCCGCGAACAGTGGGCCGCGATCGTCGGCCCAGCCAACGCAGCTTATTCGCATCCCTTCCAGATCGATCCCAAAGGCCGCCTGATCGTGGTGACGAGCCACGCGATCGTCCGCAACGAGCTCTTTCTGCATCGATCAACTATCACCAAAAAAGTGCAACAGGTACCCGGTTGCAGTGCGGTCCGGGAAATTTTCCTGCGTTCCGGCTAGCCTAAACTTCGCGCTTGCGCCCGACGGGTGCAGGCGAGACTCTCCGCACTTGCGTTAGTGGATGCCCGTCAGGTTACGGGCGCCCACCATGCTTGGTCCCGCATTCCGCGGGATTGGAACGGTGTTGCCGGCCTAGCCTGCGGTTCTCCCCGCAGGCGCCGCGGGCGACACGGGAGCCGCACCCCGTCGCTCCCCTTCAGGCGTGTAACTCCATCAAAAACCATGTCCACCGCCATCGCTAAGCCCGAGATCATCGCTCAGTACAAGACCCACGATAAGGATACCGGCTCGTCCGAAGTCCAGATCGCGCTGCTCACCGCCCGGATCAATCACCTGACCGAGCACCTGCGCACGCATCGCAAGGATTTCCACAGCCGCCGCGGCCTCCTTCAAATGGCCAGCCGCCGCCGCAAGCTGCTCGACTACCTCAAGCGCGAGGATCTCGCGAAGTACTCCGACATCCTTCAGAAACTGAATCTGCGCAAGTAACCCTTCTCTGCACACGGGCGACCCGATCCGCGGGTCGCCCGTTGTCTTCACGACACTCGCCGACGTACGGGACATTTCCGCTTGCCGCCACGCCCTCCGGGGCCGGGGGCGCCAACCGGAAATCTCTCGTGATCGTCACGGGGATGCAGGGTGGAATTCCACCCCAACCGCGCCGCCGTCCCATCGGCGGCCTCAACCCAGGGCCTGCCGCCCGTCTCTTCCTGAGACCGGTCGGCGCCCAAACCCGCCGCAGGCCTCCCGCCTGCGCCACCGGGCCGCTTCAGGCGGTCGCCCGGCCGTACCTAAATCCGCCGACGCACGTACCTTCGTACGTCCGTCCGTCCGCCAGTCAGTCCGACCGCAAGTCATCGAAAGCAAGTCATGAATCAGAAATACAACGTCGTGGTTCCCGAACTCGGAATCACCTTCTCCACGGGCTCCATCGCCCAGCTCGCCAACGGCGCCGTCAATGTGTGCGTCGGCGAAACCAACCTCCTCGTCACCGCCTGCGTCGCTCAAACGATGCGCCCCGGCCAGGATTTCTTCCCGCTCACCGTCGACTACCGCGAGAAGTACGCCGCCGCCGGCCGCTTCCCGGGCGGTTACTTCAAGCGCGAAGGCCGTCCGTCCGAAAAGGAAATCCTCACGTCGCGCCTCTGCGATCGTCCGTGCCGCCCGCTCTTCCCCGAGGGCTTCCTCAATGAGGTGCAGATCATCGGCCAGCTGCTGTCGGCCGACCAGCTGAACGACGCCGACATCCCGATGGTCAACGGCGCGTCCGCCGCCCTCGCGATCTCCGACATCCCGTGGGCCGGCCCGATCGCCGCCGTGCGCGTCGGCCAAATCGACGGCCAGTTCGTCGCCAACCCGACGATCGAGCAGATGTTCGCCAGCAACCTCGACCTGATCTACGTCGGCACCGAGAGGGACATGCTGATGATCGAGGGCTCGGCCGACCAGATCTCCGAGGAGCGCTTCATCGAGGCCCTCGCGTTCGGCCATCAGTCCATCCAGCCGATCATCCGCGCCATCCGCGAGCTCGTCAGCCTCTGCGGCAAGCCGAAGGCCACGTTCGCCCTCGTCGGCGCCACCCCCGAGGCCCGCGCCATCATCGAGCGCGTCGTCCCCGCCGAGCGTCTCGCCACCGCCATCTTCGGCAAGGAAAAGGCCGCCCGCGGCGCCGCCGTCAAGGTGCTCAAGGAAGAGGCCAAGGCCGTCCTCCTCGCCGAACTCGGCGAGGGCAAGTTCACCGATGTCGACCTCAACGTCGTCTTCGAGGACCTGCAGTACAAGGCCTACCGCAAGACCGTCCTCGAGCGCGGCGTTCGCGCCGACGGCCGCAACGCCAAGCAGGTCCGCCCGCTCGACGCCCAGGTCGGCGTCCTCCCGCGCGTCCACGGCTCCGCCATGTTCCAGCGCGGCGACACGCAGAACATCGCCATCACCACGCTCGGACCGACCAAGGAAGCGCAGGACATGGACGGCCTGACCGGCGGTCCGACGTCAAAGTCGTTCATCCTCCACTACAACTTCCCGCCGTTCTCCGTCGGTGAAACCGGCCGCTTCACCGGCCCGGGTCGCCGCGAAATCGGCCACGGCGCGCTCGCCGAGCGCTCCCTCGTGCCGATCCTCCCGCCCGAGGACGTCTTCCCGTACTCCATCCGCGTCGTCTCCGAGATCATGGCCTCCAACGGCTCGACCTCGATGGCGTCGATCTGCGGCGGCTGTCTCGCCCTCATGGACGCCGGCGTGCCGATCATCGCCCCCGTCGCCGGCATTTCCTGCGGTCTGATGACCGAGAACGCGCCGGACGGCTCGATCGCGAAGTGGACGACCATCACCGACATCCTCGGTGAGGAAGACCACTTCGGCGACATGGACTTCAAGCTCGCCGGCACGACCAAGGGCATCACGGGCTTCCAGCTCGACCTCAAGATCAACGGCCTGCCCTTCGAAATCGCCAAGACCGCGATCTTTCAGGCCCGCGACGCCCGCATCGAAATCCTCAAGACGATGCTCCGCGCCCTCAGCGCCCCGCGCAAGGACCTGTCCACCTACGCCCCGCGCATCCAGACGATCCAGATCGATCCGGAAAAGATCGGCCTGCTCATCGGACCGGGCGGCAAGACGATCCGCCGCATCGTCGAGACGACCGGCGCGCAGATCGACATCGCCGAGGACGACTCCGGCAAGGTGTTCATCTACTCGAACAACGCCGACGCGATGAACCGCGCCGTGCAGGAAATCGACTCGCTCTGCGGCGGCGGCGCCCAGATCGAGATCGGCAAGATCTATCAGGGCCGCGTCACCGGCATCAAGGAGTTCGGCTGCTTCGTCGAGTGCCTCCCGGGCAAGGAAGGCCTCTGCCACATCTCCGAGCTCGCCGACATGCGCGTCCGCCGCACCGAGGATGTCGTCAAGATGGGTGAAACCATCTGGGTGAAGTGCGTCGGCATCGACGAGAAGTCGGGCAAGGTCCGCCTCTCGCGCAAGGCCGCCATGAAGGAACGCGAGCCGCAGGCCTAGGGTGGCACCCCCGCCCCCGAGGCCCCCGCCGCCTCCTAAGCTCGGCCCCATCACCGATCAGCACGATCGGTTCCCTTCCCGCCGGAGCCCCATACGGGCTCCGGCGTTTTTTTTGGCCGCGGCCCGCACGCCGGCGCGCCCACACCCTTGCGCTGGGCGCCCCAGCCTGACATCCCTCCCCTCCCGGTCCCGACGCGGGACCGCATTCCCATGAAGCTCCTGGTCACCAACGACGACGGCATCGACTCCACGTTTCTCCTCGAACTGGTCCGCGCCCTGAAGGACGCCGGCCACGCCGTCTTCGTCGTGGCGCCGAAGAGCGAACAGAGCTGGATCGGCTGCGCGAAGTCGCGCCACCGGACCGTCACGTCCACCGCGCTGCCGCCCTTGCTGGGTTGCCCGACCTGGACGGTCGACGGCACGCCGAGCGACTGCGTGAACATCGCCCTGGCGCATCTCCTGCCGCGGAGCGAGCGGATCGACGCCGTGGTCTCCGGCATCAACATCGGCCGCAACGCCTCCCTCGGCTTCATCCTCGCCAGCGGCACGATCGGCGGCGCGTGGGAAGGCGCGATCCACGGTCTCCCCGGCATCGCCCTCTCCCACGACCTGTCCGCCGAGGCCTTCGCCACCATCCGCGTGCAGGGCGGGCAACCCGACGCCCGCATCCTCGCGTCGGTCCGCACCGCCGCCGCCCGCGCCGCCGCCCTCCTCCCGGAACTGGTCGCCACAATCCCGGGTCCGGGCTTCGCGGTGCACAACCTCAACTTCCCTGACCCCTGCGCCGCCGACACCCCGATTGTCCGCACGGTCCCAGCCCACGTCGTCATCCCCGGTCTCTTCAGTCCCGCGGCCGACGACGGCACCCACCGCTTCGTCTTCCACCTTGGTGAGGACCGTTCCCCGACCGAGCCGCTGACGGACCGCATCGCCTTGGACACGGGACGAATCAGCCACACGATCCTCGATTACCGCGTCCTTGGTTCGGCCTTCGTGCCGCCCGGCCCCACCGCGTCACGGCCGGACGCCTCCGGCACGGCGGCGCATTGACGGCCCGGATCGAACGGCCAATCCTCACCCACTCCCCGCTCCGATGATCGAAGTCGAAAACCTCACCCGCATCTTCAGGACCTACCGGAAGAAGCCCGGTTTCTGGGGCGGCGTGAAAGGCCTGTTCCACCGGGAATTTGTCGAGACCGCGGCGGCGAACCAGATCTCGTTCTCGATCCCGGAGGGCACCTTTGTCGGCTTCCTCGGCCCGAACGGCGCCGGCAAGACGACGACGCTGAAGATGTTGTCGGGCCTGATCTACCCGACCAGCGGGTCCGCGCGGGTCGCCGGCTTCGACCCGACCCGGCGCGAGAACGCCTACCGCCGCATCTTCGCGCTGGTGCTCGGCCAGAAGAACCAGCTCTGGTGGGATCTGCCGGCCAACGAGTCGTTCATGCTCCTGCGGCACATCTACGACCTGCCCGCCGCCCAGTTCCGTGAAACCCTCGACGAGTTGGTCGCACTCCTCGGCGTGAAGGAAAAGCTCAACGTGATGGTCCGCGAGCTCTCCCTCGGCGAGCGGATGAAGATGGAGCTGATCGCGGCCCTGCTGCACCGGCCGCGCGTGCTCTTCCTCGACGAGCCGACGATCGGCCTCGATGTGGTCTCGCAACGCGCCGTGCGCCAGTTCCTCCGCGACTACAACCGCCGCTACCGCGTGACCATCCTGCTCACGAGCCACTACATGGCCGACATCAAGGAGCTGTGTGAGCGGGTGATCGTGATCGACAAGGGTCGGAAGATCTACGACGGCGCGCTTGACCGCCTCGAAGCCGGCACAGGGAGCCGCATGAAGATCGTCCGCTTCATCCCGAGTGACCTCGCGGCCTTCCCGGAGACCTGGAAGTCGGCCCACGGCGAAACCGCCCGCGATCCCGCCGACGGCCGGTTCACCGTCCGCGTGCCCGTCACGAACGTCGTCGCGGTCTCCCAGGAGATTCTCACCACCGGCACCGTGGCCGACATCACGATCGAGGACGTCCCGCTCGAGGACGTGATCGCCGAGTTGTTCAGCACCGCCCGCTGAGCGCAGGCCAGAGCGGACCGCCCCCGGATTCCGAGTCCGGGGTGGATTTCCGGGGGGTTGAGGAGTGGTCCGTCAAGCCGGGCCATCCGCACTGCATCCGTCGGACCTCGATCGACCGAAGGGCAGACATGGGGCCGTCCCTCGACGCCCCCCCGCGCACGCTGTCAGCTTTTCAGCGTGAAAACGACATACCCTCTCCGGGAGCTGCAGCGAGCGGCCGCCTCGGCGGTCCACGGGGCGGAGTCCGGGGCACTGGTCACGGTGACCCGCCGCGAGAAGCCGGTGGCGCATCTCATTTCGGACCAACGGCTGGGAGCCTTGCTGGAGACCCTCGAACTCGCCGGCAACCCCGACTTCGGGGCGGCACTCGCGTCGCTGAAAGCCGGAAAGATCAAATTCCGCGCCGCCTCCTCTCGGTGAGAAAACGGCCCGCCGTCGTGGCGGAGTCGGTCTGGCAGTACGTTGCGGCAATCGCTCCCGAACCCAGGCGACGCTGCAAGGCCGCCTTGCTCGCGCTGCCCTCCGGCGACACCCCGCGGTTGGAGGGCGACTACGCCGGGGATTTCCCGGCTCCGCGTCGGATCGCTCCGTTTCATCTACCGGGAGCATCAAGGTCGGATCGAGGTCTTCTACGTCGAGCAACGAAGGCTGGTCTACGAGCTGCCGGCCGCCCATCTCGGGCGGCTCTTCGACGGACGCTGACTCTCGCGCCGCCGGAAGGCAGGAGGTCCGGCCACGGCGGCGGGTCGCCAGTGAGTTGCATAGGGCACTGCGGAGGGGCACCTCACAGGCTTAAAAAGTAATGAGAATGAAATGAGACAATCTGTTTGTAACCATAAATGGCATTCGTTATCTCTTTCGACAGAGATTCATCTGAAACACGGGCACCGATCGCACCCTGACTCCCCTTGGCTACGCATGGTTGGCGCGCGAGTATGGGCTGAACCCGATTCCCCACTTTGTCGAATCGTTCGCGGCCGTCCCAGGTACCGCCCGGGATTTTCCAACGTGCCCTGCGCTACCTCTATGCCAAGGAGACTCGCACGTCGTACGCGATCGAGCGCGAGACGCCCACCCATCAGCGTGCCGAGCGCTTCATGGCTCTCCTGCATCGAGCCGGAGCAGACGAGTTCCTCACCCCGGAAGGTTTGCTGAATCTTCAGCGCACCATCGTCGATCCTCGCTTCGCCGCCCAGGGCTGGCGCACCCTTCAGAACTACGTCGGCCAATCGCTCGCACCCGGAGTGGAGGAAGTTCACCTCGTTCCACCCAAACCTGCTGACATTGGTTCGCTCATGGCCGCTTGGCTGAATGTCGGGGGCACCTTGTGCAAGACAGACGATGTGCCTCCCGTCGCCGCTGCGGCATGGGTCGCCTGGGCCTTCGTCTTCCTGCATCCCTTCGAGGATGGTAACGGACGCATCCATCGTTTCCTCATCCACCATGTGCTGGCTGCACGCCGCTTCGGTCCGCCCGGCGTGCTTCTTCCGATTTCAGCAGTGCTTCTGAACCGTCCAGCCGACTACGACGCTTCCTTCGAACTTTTCTCCGTCCCGCTCAAGGCCCGCTCCGACTACGAACTCGACGGCGACCTGCGCATGACCCTCACCAACGACACCATCGAGCACTTCCGCCACATGGACCTCACGGCCGTGGCCGTCGCCCTGCATGGATTCCTCGCGGAAACCATCGAACGCGAAGTTCCTTCGGAATTACGCTTTCTCCATGCGTACGACGCCGCCCGCTCGGCCATGCGCGAGATCATCGATCTCCCCGAGACCACGGCCAATCTTTTGGTGCGCCTCTGCCTGCAAAACCAAGGCCACCTGTCCAAGGCCAAGCGCGGGCACAGAGCGTTCGAGAAACTCACGGACGAGGAGATCAATCGTCTCGAAGCCGCGGTGGCCGCAGCGTACGCCGGCACCGACGCAGTACCGTCCGAACACGCCTAAACGGCGGCAGCACCGCCGCCGGGAGGCAGGAGCTCCGGCCACGGCGGCGGGGCGCCGGTGAGTTCCAGCACGCGCTGCCGAAGGGTGGCCTCGCACTGCCGCACGGCTGCCGTGAGGGCGGCCGGCTCCAGCGCCGCACTGACCCGGATCCCCGCCAGCTCCGCCGGCTCAAGGAGTTCCTCCGCGAGGCGACCGCCACCGCGTTCTCGTCGTGCTGGCGGTAAGCGCTTACGCTTCGCAATTCCCCGGCTATTTTTTCCGTATTACTATAGCAATGAAATTGCCTTGACGGAGCGGGAAGAATGTCTTTCGGTGGCAAAATGAAGCCTGCTGAAACGTTCGTGATCCCAGCAATTGCTTTCGCCTTGGCAGTCTGCGTTTGGCTGGCGAACCGGTTCCGACGAGCGAATCAGAGCGCGGCGATTGGGTTCTTGTTTCTCGCGATCTGGACCGGGCTTCAACAGCTCAGCGTCGCGAGCGAGCATAGCCTACGGCTCTATCGTCTAACTGTCTGGGTTGGGACGTTTGGCCCTGCAGTCATCTGGTTCCTGCGGTTAGCGCTGGAAGACTTGACCTGGAGAGCAATCCTCAAGCGCTCGAGTCCGTTGCTTACCTTACTTGGGCTAATCTCGATCCTCCCTTGGCTCGAGTGGTTTGTACCCTCACGATCAACAAGATACGATCGAATCTACGGCGAGGGTTTTCTTGTTTATGCGGCTGTGATGCTCGCCGTTTATGTGACGCTCTGCTGGAAGGGCATACGGTTCGCGCGCAGGGCACCCAAGCGGCGTCGAGCTGAGTTCGTTTACGCGTCTATGGGCGGCTCGGCCCTAGGCGTGATGGTGGTCGGAAAGATGCTCCTCTCCGGTCTTCTGGGAAAAGCTCCATCAGCAAGTCTCTCGCTCATCCTAGCCGGGCTGTTCGCAGCGAGCACGATGGTTGGCCTGGGCACGCAACGGCTCTTTGGCGCCGAACACGTGTCTCAACTCGCCGCGAAGGCCACCTGCATGGCCGCCGCGGTGGGCGCCGCCAGCGCAGCCCTCCATTCGCTACTCGCTGAGATCTTACCGACCTGGCTGCTGTTTGGGGCACTTGGCATTGGTGCTGTCGGAGTGTACGCCCTGCTTGAGCCATGGCTCGAGCGTCTGATTTTCCGTCGGCCCGCCGTCGAGGTCGCGCGGCATGCCCTTCACCGCGTCGCACGGACCTGCCTCGCCGAGGCCCAGCTCGTCACCGAGGCGTCCGAGGTGCTGGGCGATTGGGCCGACTCCTCCTTCCATCTCATCACCCCCACCCCCGAACCTCCCAGCCACGCCCTCATCCATCTGCTGCCCGAGGACCCCATCATCGGGGATCTCCAGGCCGTCCGCTGGGTCACCCCGGAACGTCTCCAACGCGAACCTCCCACCGCCGCCCGCGAGCGGCTCTCCGCCTTCCTCGACCGCAACCTTCTCTCCGCCGCCGTCATCAGCGAGGGCTCCGATCCTCCCGTCATCCTCGCCCCCCAGCGCCGACCCTCCCTCCGCCCGGTCACCTACCCCGAAATCTGCACGCTCCTCGAGTTCTCCGCCATCCTCCAACTCGCCCTCGCCCGCGTCCGCCTCGTCGAAACCGCCATGCACGCCGCCCGACTCTCCGTCGTCGGCATCGTCGGCGCCACCCTCGCCCACGAAATCCGCAACCCGCTCCACGCACTCCGCACGTTCGCGGAAATGCTGCCGGCCCACTACGACCAGCCCGACTTCCGGCACCGGTTCTCCCACCTCATCGGCAACGAGGTCTCCCGCATCGATCATCTGGTCTCCCAACTCGCCCAGATGGCCTCCCCGCGCCGGCCTTCCCTCTCCCCCACCCTCTTCAACGGGGTCGTCGAAACCAGCCTCGATCTGGTCCGCCTGTCCCTCGAGCGCAAGGGCATCACCGTCGAGTCCCGGCTTCAACCGCTGCCATCACCTTTCCCCACCGACGCCGGCCTCGTCCGCCAGGTCATCCTCAATCTCTGCCTCAACGCGGGTCACGCCCTCGCCGAACATCCGGGGCCGCGCTGGATCCGCGTCTCCACCGCCGCCGTCAACGACGGCATCCGCCTCACCGTCAGCGACAATGGCCCCGGGCTCCCGTCCGCCATCCAAGCCCGTCTGTTCCAGCGCTTCGTCTCTTTGTCCGACCGCGGTCTCGGTCTCGGTCTCGGACTCACCATCAGCCGCGAGGCCATGCTCAGCCTCGGCGGCTCCCTGCAGTACGACGCCGCCAGCTCCGCCGCCTCCGGGGGTACCGTCTTCCACGCCTACTTTCCTCTCCCCACCGAGGCCGACCCAGACTCCGCACGCGTCACGTCGCCCGGGCTCGCGCTTTCCTCCGTCGATTCCGCGCGCACGGTTCCAGCCCAAATCCCCGCCCCAGTGGGCGCTGAGATGCCCGCTCCGTTCGGCGCCCAAGTCGGTGCCTAGGTCTTCCTAGGCTTCGGGGTCTGGGTCAGCTCCGCCCTCCCCCGGCCGAGCCTCCCGTCCTCCGTCCCGCTTGGCCGCCGCCTTCGTCGGCTCCGACCTCCGCTGCCGCCGCTTCACCCCGGTCCGCCCGCGAGGTTCCGGTTGCCGCAGGTACCCGACGACCGCCAGAAAGACGCGTTTCTCCAGCGGACCCGGCCGCGTCTCCCCCGCAAACCCAGCCGCGTCCACCATGCCCTCCACCATCGCCAAGACGTCCCGCGCGGTCGTGCGCGAGGGCTTCCGCTCCACTTCGTCGGCGTGATCCCGCAACACTTGCCGGATCAGGTCCAGAATCCGGCGCTCCAACGCCCGCAGGGTTTCATCCTCCGGCAGCGTCGCCTCGACGGAGTCCAGCAACCGCGCCAGCCTGGGATGCGTCAGCTGCTGCTCCACCCCGACCCGCACGAGCAGTCGCACTCTCTCCTCCAAGGGTCGCCCCGCCGTGCCCGCCACGAGCCCCTCCAAGCCTTCGACCACGCCTCTCTCCTCCCGACGAATCAGCTCGGCAAAGATCGCCTCCTTCCCCGGGAAATACTGGTAGAGCGAACCCACGCCCACCCCCGCCAGCTCCGCAATCGCATTCGTGTTCGCCGCCTCCAAGCCACGCTCCTCCAAAATGCGAGCCGCCGCCCCAAGGATCGCCGCACACGTCTCCTTCGACCGGTTCTGAACCGGTCGTTTGCGGGGATTTACCACGATGGGCACGGGAGCGGGGAAATGCGAGTTGAGGATGCGAGCAATTACTCGTATTATCGGGGGAACGAAAAACCCGTCAACCCGAATCCCCCCATGAACAGCCTCGAGACTCCCCGCATCGCCTCCGTGCTCTCCGACCTCCATGTCCGCGCCTCCCGCGACTGGCGGGTCCTCCCCCGCGCCCTACCCGCCGTCATCGGCGGCGCTCTTCGCGGGCGCACCGCCATGGAGTCCGCCAAGCCTCACTTGAAGGACGCCTTCATCCCCGTCGATCCAGCCCAGGGACGCGCCCTCTACCAGTTTGCCCGCGCCCGCCGCGCCCGGCACATCGTCGAGTTCGGCGCCTAGTTCGGCATTTCCACCATCTACCTCGCCGCCGCCGTCCGCGACAACGGCGGCGGGCGCATCGTCACCACCGAAATCGAGCCCGGCAAGATCGAACGCGCCCGCGAACACTGGCGGCGCGCCGGCGTCGATCCGGAAATCCAGCTGCTCGAGGGCGACGCCCTGCAAACCCTGCGGCTCGTGAGCCAGCCCATTGACCTGCTCTTCCTCGACGGGTGGAAGGACGCGTGCCTGCCGGTCCTCCAGTTGCTCGAACCCCACCTCGCCCCGGGCGCCTGCATCTTCTGCGACGACGTCAAGGCCTTCCGCAAGACGCTCCAACCTTACGTCGACTACGTCCGCAGCCGCCCGCTCAATTATGTCTCCCTGCAACTGCCCTTGGGCGATGGCTTGGAGTTCTCGGTGGTCGTCTAGCACGGCACGCGGCTTTCCGGGCCCGCCCACGCCGCGCGGGTCGGTTCACCAGCAACCTCACCGCCCCCCCCGCCCTTGCCTCCCGTCCTCCGTCCCGCTTGGCTGCCGCTGTCGGGATGGGTCCATCGCTCCGACTTCCCGCACTCCGACTTCCCGCACTTCGACCGACGGCGCCTCGCCCCACGAGGCTCGTCGTCCACCGCTTCCTTCGTCGCCCGCTCCGATTCCGTTCCGTCCCACCTTCGGCCGGCCGCCGCCCGTCCGTCGGACGCCTCGCATGCACCTCGCCGCCGCCCACGTCTTTCCGGTGAAATCCCTCCTGGGTTTCTCCGCCGCGTCCATCCCGGTCGACCACCGGGGGCTGGCCGGGGACCGCCGCTTCCTCGTCGTCTCCGCATCCTCCGGGGAATTCCTGACGCAACGTTCGTTCCCCGCCATGACGCAGCTGACGGGCCGCTTCACGCTCCGGGGTTCCCTCTCGCTGCACCACGTCTCCGGTTCCTCCTGCGAGGTCCCGCTCCCTCCCGGCTCCGCTCCGACCCGCCGGGTCCGAGTCTGGCGCGACGAGGTGATCGGCGCCGACTGCGGCGACCCGGCCGCCGCTTTCCTCTCCGCCCATCTCCACGCCGAGGTGCGTCTCGTGCACGCGGGCCGGGACTACCAGCGTCCGTTCGCCGGCGGCGGCGACCAGCCCTCCGCTCCCGATACGCTGGGCTTCGCCGACGCCGCCCCCATCCTCCTCGCCAGCGAGGCCTCGCTCGACGCCCTCAACGAGCGTCTCACGCCACGCGGCCTCAGCCCGGTCACGATGGATCGGTTCCGACCCAACCTCATCCTGCGCGACTGCCCCGCCTTCGCCGAGGACTCCCTCCACCGCTTCCGCATCGGCGGGGTCTCCTTCCGCTCCATCGGTCCCTGCGCCCGCTGCGTCGTCATCACCACCGATCAGGCCACCGGCGAACGCACCCCCGAAATCCTCTCCACCCTTGCGGAATTCCGACGGGACCCCCACACGCCGAGCCACGTCAACTTCGGGATCCATGCCGTCGCCACCTCCGGCCCCGGAATCTGCTCCGTCGGCGACGCCGTCGTTCGCCTCGACTGATCCGGCGGCGCGCGCCGTGAGCGTCGCGATCAGCCTGCCGCCGTCGGCGGCGTGGTCATTCGGCTCGACTGATCCGGCCGGGGTGCCGCGGAAACCGGTTCGGCCACCGTCGCATCCCGCAGCGCGCCTCACTCACTGCCGCCGAACCACGCGCTCCCGGGTAAATTCAATCCGCGCCGGCACCCGGTCCCGCGGGGTCAACGCCAGCTCCGTCGTCACCGAGGTCTGCTGCACCGTCTCCGCCACGAAACGCACGCGGATCGTCGTCCCCTGCCGGGCAAAGCCTTGCGGGGTGACCTCCACATCGACGCGACGCGGGGCGCGGCCGACCGGCACGCCGTCCACCACCACCATCGCGCCCGCCGGCTCCGTTTCCACCCACACCCAGGCCCAACCTTCCGGGGGGCGGTCCGGCAGCGGCACCTCCGGGCTCACCGTCACCCCGGGCTGCGTCGTCGCGGGCGGCGCCTCCACGCGAGGCACGGTCGTCACCGCGGGTGCCGCACGCTCTCCCGGCGCCGCAACCGTGTCGGGAGCCATCGGTCGCTCCACCGTCGGCGGCGGCGACGCCGCCGCCCCGCGCGGCCGCGGGCTCACCGTCGCACAACCGCCCAAGGCGAGAGTCAGCACCAGCACGCCCACGCACCCAGCCACCGCCGCCATCCCCCGACGGGTGAGGCTACTCCCGACGTTGCCGGCCACGCAGCGAAGGCGGCGACCACCCGCGGCTTCGTCGGCCTTGCCGCTGCGGGCGCACCCGCTCCCGGCCCTGCCAGCAGGGCGGGCGCCGGATCCCGGGATCACCGCACGCGGGGGCCAGAGCAATGCCACGACGCGAGTCCGCCGGATTCACGCCGAGGCGTCAAGGAACCACCCATCAGACGTCGCTTTCTCCTTGGCGCAGGTCTGCGGAAGGCAAGGATAGCATTCACCCCACCGCCATGCTCATCGAAGACCGCGGCCTGATTTCCGACTCCCGCCTCCGCCCCGAAGGTCAGCGCGCCTCCGCCTTCGTCGGC
>Ga0194128_10006365_pt1 | contig 15939 bp, 14 predicted proteins | sample TA2KigCa65mmetaG_FD_148650 | JGI IMG/M metagenome (GOLD analysis project Ga0194128, IMG submission 148650) | Freshwater microbial communities from Lake Tanganyika, Tanzania - TA2015037 Kigoma Deep Cast 65m | ecosystem: Environmental > Aquatic > Freshwater > Lake | place: Tanzania: Lake...
TCGTCGCACCGGGCTCCGCGTGGGCGACGAAGCGGTGGCCGGCGGAGCGCTTCGGCGCTGCCGCGCGGGACCTCGTGCCGGCTCGCGCCGATCGCGTCGTCGTGATCGGCACGGCGGCGGATCGAGCGCTCGCGGCGGAGATCGCGCGCGCGCTCGAGGGACGCGCGCCTGTCTTGGATGCGACGGGCGAGACGGGCTTCGCGGACGCGGTCGCGATGCTCGAGCGCGCGCACCTCGTCCTCGCGAACGACAGCGCCCCCGCGCACGTCGCGGCCGCTCTGGGACGGCCGGTCGTGGCACTCTTCGGCCCGACGGTCCCCGCGCAGGGATTCGCACCGCTCGGGCCGCGCGTCCGCATCGTCGAGCGCGAGCTTCCTTGTCGTCCATGCTCGCGGCACGGGAGCGCGCGCTGTCCGATCGGAACGCACGAGTGCCTCGCAGACCTGCCTGCTTCGGCCGTCGTCGCGGCGGCCGGAACGCTGCTCGAAGCGAACGCCGGCGCGCCGGCGCGGCGTGAGGGCTCGTGAGGAGCGGCGACGGCAGCGCATCCGCCGCGATCGCCGCGGGTCCGGTCGCGGACGAGCTCCGAGCCGCGCTCGACGCGCGTGGCTGGCGCTGGTGCGAGACGACGAGCATGGACGTGCACGCGCTTCCCGATCCGGATGTGACGGCGATCGCGTGGCTCCCCGCGCGCTTGCGGCTCGACGCGGCGCTCGCGTCGACGGTCGAGAATTTCTGGAAGGACGCGGGCCGTTCGCCGCGCGTGGCCGTGACGGAGCTTCGATTCGACAGCGGCTCGGTGCGCGTGCCTCTCGGGTCCGCGGTCGTTCTCGCGACGCCCGCGGCGGCGCGGCTCTCCGGCGCCGGTCTCGTCGCGCGCTCCGGGGTCATGCGGATCCGGCTCGCGGAGCCGTGGCACGTCGATCTGCCGGACTCGATCGGCGCGCACCTGCGCGCGATCAACGCGGAGAGCACGGTGCAGGCGGAGCTCGCGCGCGCTCTCGGCGAGCGCCCGAGCTGGCGGAGCCTTGCCGTCGAGCCCTTCGTCGTCGGCCTTCGCGGGTGGCTACGTGCCGAGGGACAGCGCCGCGAAGCGCTGACCCCGGCGATCGTCGAGGGATATCGCCACGCCGCCGCGGCGGCGAAGCTCTGGGAGCTGCTCTACGCGAGCGAGCCGTCGCCGTGAGAGTTCCCGAAGGGTTCGAGCAGCCGCAGCCGGGCGTGCTCGTGCGTCGCGGGTTCGAAGCGGACGTCCGCGGCTGGCTCGAGCGTGCCCGCGAGACGGGCGCGCACGAGCGGGCAGATCACACGGAAGGCGGACGCGGGCGCATCGCGCGCGTGCCGCTCCGCGACGGGGCCTTCGCCTACGTCCGCCGCTATCGCCACGGCGGCCTTCTCGGAGACCTGCTCGGCGAAGCGTACTTCGACCGCCCGCCGCGCCCCTGGCGCGAGCTCGCCGCGACCGAGGCGGCGCGAGTCTCCGGCGTCGAGGCTCCCGAGGTCCTGGCCGCGATCGCGGAGCCGCTCGGACCTGCGTGGCTCGGGGTGCCGTATCGCGGGGTTCTCGTGACGCGCTCGATCGAGGGCCGACGCTCGCTCGCCGCGGCGCTGCGGGAGGCCGCCTCGCCGGAGGAGCGGGCCGCGTGGATCGAGAGCGCGGCCGACACCGTGCGTCGTCTCCACGCCGCCGGTATTCACCATCCCGACTTGAACGTGACGAACTTCCTGGTCGGCGCGCGGCCCACCGAGCCCGTCGCCGTGATCGACTTCGACCGCGCGACGGCGGGCGCGGGACCGGTCGGCGCGCTCGCGCGACGTCTCGCGATACGGCGCCTCGCGCGCTCGATCGCGAAGCTCGCGCTCCCCGGGCTCGGCCGGGCGGAGTGCCGTGTGCGGCTCGCGGCGATCCTCGAAGGGCGGGACGAGACGGCACGACGAGACGGCACGATGAGGCTCCGGTGACGGCGATGGTCGAGGCGAAACCGCTCGCGCGGGCGTGGAGCGCGGAGGAGGCGGTCGCTCGCGCCGAAGCGGTCGCGCTTCTCGAAGCGGCGACGGCGACCGAGCCCGCTGCGACCGGGATCGCCGGCGATCGCCTGCTGAAGCGCGGCCCGCGCTCGACCGTCGTGTGGCTCGAGGACGCGGGACCCGAGGGCACGCCGGTCGTCGTGAAGACCTTCGTGGCGCGCCGCGGCGGTCGTCGCGTGGGGATCGGACGCCCTCCCGCGCAGGCGCAGCTCGAGGCGGCGCGCGCGCTCCGGGCGGCCGGGATCGAGACGCCCGTCGTGCACGCGGCGGTCGACCGCGGCTGGCCGAAGGCGCCGTGCCACGTGATCTCCGCCGCCGTCGCGGACGGTTCGACGCTCCTCGAGCAGATCGGACGCGTCGATCGCCGCGGCCGGTATCGCCTCGCACGCGCTCTCGGAGACTTCGTCGCGCGGCTCCACCTCTCGGGCTGGTACGTTCCGGATCTCAAGCACGAGAATCTCCTCGTACGTTCCCACCGCTCCGGTGCGCCGCTCCTCGTCCTGATCGATCTCGAGCGCGCGCGCCGCCCGCGCCTCGGCGTGTCCGCGCGCCGGCGCTTGCGGAACCTGGTGCAGCTCCACTGGCGGCTCTCGTGGGAGTCGACGCCGCGCGAGCAGGTCGCGTTCCTCGCGGCGTATCGCGCCGTGCTCGGGTCCTCGACGCCGCTCGCGGATCTCGCGAAACGCGTCGACCGCGCGCGACGGCGGAAGCAGCGGAGCCTCCTCGGCCGGCGGCGCCGCGCCGGAGTGACCCCGAGCGAGCGCCCGGGCCTCTCGTGCATGATCATCTGCCAGAACGAGAAGGCGCAGATCCGCGACTGCCTCGAGAGCGTTCGCTGGTGCGACGAGATCGTCGTGATCGACGCCTTCTCCGTCGACGGCACGGACGCGATCTGTCGCGAGTACACCGATTGCGTGATCCAGCGGCCGTGGCCGGGCCACCGCGCGCAGAAGCAGTTCGCTCTCGATCAGACGACGCAGCCGTGGGTGCTCAACATCGACGCCGACGAGCGCGTGCCGGCGCCGCTGCGCGCGGAGATCGAGATGCTGCTCGCGCACGACGGCGCCGGCTACGACGGCTTCCAGGTGCCGCGTCTCGTCCGCTACATGGGCCGCTGGTGGTGGCGGGCCGGCTGGTATCCGAGCCGGCGGCTCCGGCTCTTCCGGCGCGAGAGAACCTCGTGGGGCGGCGTCGACCCGCACGAGAAGGCGATCGTGCAGGGCCCGATCGGGCGCGTCCACGAGCCGCTCTGGCACTTGACCTACGGCGACGTCGCGCATCACCTCCGCTCGATCGATCACCTCACCGACGTCGCGGCGCGCGCGCGACCGCGTCCGGCGAGCGCAGATCGGCTCCTGCTGCGGCCGCCGGCGCGGCTCCTGCGCTCGTGGGTGATCGGTCGAGGGCTGCTCGAGGGCTTTCCCGGGTTCTTCGTCGCGCTCTCGTCGGCGTTCTACGTCCACGTCAAGCACGCGAAGGCCGACGAGCGGTGGCGGGAGGAGCAGGCGAAGAAGGGGCCGGACGACGCTCCGGCAGGGAGGGGGGAGGAGAGCTGATGCGGGTGCTGCACGTCGATCCGGAGCGCACCTTCGGGGGCGGCGAGACGCAGGTCCTGGCGCTCGTGACGCACCTGCGCGAGCGCGGTCACCAGTCCTTTCTCGCGACGCCGCGTGGCGGCGAGCTCGGAACGCGAGCGGCTGCCGCGGGGTTCCCCGTGGGGGAGATGCGTGCGCGGCACGGCCACGATCTCCGTGCCGGGCTCCAGCTGCGCGGTCTCTGCCGGCTCCATCGGCCCGAGGTGATCCATCTCCACACGGCGCGGGCGCTCTCGCTCGCCGCGTATCTCCCGCGGGACGCGGCCCGCATCGTCACGCGGCGGATGGACTACGCGCCGCGCGGCGCGCGTCCCTACGTCGGCTGGCTCTACCGCCAGGTCGACGCGATCATCGCGGTCTCGGAAGCGGCGCGCGCAGCGCTCGGGACGCGTGGCGTGCCCGTCGAATCGGTGGTCGTCGTGCCGAGCGGCGTCGCCGTCGAGCACTTCGCACGCTCCGACCGCGCGGCGGCGCGGAGCGAGCTCGGCATCGACCCGGAGCGGCCGGTCGTCGCGATCGTCGGCAGCCTGCACGCGCGGAAGGGCCACGCGATTCTGTTCGAAGCGCTCGTGCGCCTTCGCGCGGACGGCCGCGAGGTCCTCTGCCTCGCCGCAGGAGAGGGACCCGAGCGCGAGATCCTGGAAGCCCGCGCGCGCCAGCTCGGGATCGCCGCGCAGGTCCGCCTTCTCGGTCACCTGCCGGACGTGCTGCCGATCCTCGCGGCGGCGGACGTCGTCGCGCAGCCGTCCCTCGCCGAGGGCCTCGGGGTCGCCGCCGTCGAGGGAATGGCGAGCGGACGACCGGTCGTCGCGAGCCGCGTCGGCGGCCTGGCGGAAACGATCCGGCACGAGGTCGAGGGCTTGCTCGTTCCTCCCGGTGATCCGCACGCGTTCGGCGAAGCGCTCGAGCGCTTGCTCGCCGATCGCGAGCTGCGCGAGCGGCTCGGGACGGCCGGACGCCAGCGTGCGGCGCGCTTCTCGACCCAGGCGATGGCACGCGGCACCGAGTCGGTGTACGAACGCGCGCTGGCCCGCCGAGGACGCCGCGCATGAAGCCAGTCGAAAAGCAGAGGCTCCGCAGGATCGTGTCCGCGTTTCCGCGCGCGCGCATCCTGGTCGTCGGGGACCTGATGCTCGACCGCTTCATCTGGGGCGAGGTGCGGCGGATCTCGCCCGAGGCCCCCGTCCCGGTCGTCCGCGTGACGCGCGAGAGCGAGCACCCGGGCGGCGCGGGCAACGTCGTCGCGAACCTCGCCGCGCTCGGCGCGAAGCCCGCCGTCGTCGGCTGGGTCGGACGCGACGCCGCCGGGCACACGACGACACGGCTCCTCCGCGAGCTCGGCGCGGACGCCTCCGGCATCCTCGAGACCACCGAAGCCGAGTCGATCGAGAAGACGCGCATCATCGCGCACAGCCAGCAGGTCGTCCGTCTCGACCGCGAAGCGCGCCGGCCGAGTGCGGGGCTTGCGAAGCGCCTGCGTGAGGCGCTCGAGCGGAAGCTGCGCAACGTCGACGCCGTCCTCGTCTCCGACTACGGCAAGGGGACGATCGACGCCGGGATCCTCGAGCTTCTCGCCGAGCGGCGCGAGCGGCAGGGCTTCGCGTACTTGATCGATCCGAAGCAGGCGAACTTCGACGCCTACCGGGGCGCGACGCTCGTCAAGCCGAACGAGCTCGAAGCGGCGGCCGCGGTGGGCCTCGATCTCGACGGCCCGGATCAGATCCGCGTCGCCGGGCGACGCCTGCTCGATCGCTGGCAGAGCGAGTCCGTTCTCCTCTCGCGCGGCGAGCACGGGATGACCCTGTTCCGTCGCGGTGCGCCGGACCGCTCGTTCCCCGCCGCCGCGCGCGAGGTGTTCGACGTGACGGGCGCGGGCGACACGGTGATGGCCGTCGCGGCGCTCGTGCTCGCGGTGCGCGGCTCGCTCGAGCAGGCGGCGCTTCTCGCGAACCTGGCTGCGGGGATCGTGGTCGGAAAGGTCGGCACGGCGACGCTCGGGAAGTCCGAGCTGCTCGGCGCGCTGGACGCAGCGGCGCCGCAGCCGAGCACGGCGGCGGTCGCGCCGCGTCCGAGACGAGCGAGGAGCCGAGCGAAGGAGCGAGCGCGATGAGAAGCATGACCGGCTACGGCGCGGCTTCGACGGCGGTTCCCGGCGGGAAGCTGCTCGTCGAGGTGCGGAGCGTGAACGCTCGCTTCCTCGAGCTCCGGATCGCTCTGCCGCGCGAGCACCAGAACCTGGAAGCGGAGCTCCGTCAGCTCGTGCAGAAGTCCATCGATCGCGGGCGGGTCGACGTCGCGATCCGGCGCGAAGGGAAGGCCGAGCGGCGTGCGCACGTCGCGGTCGATCTCGCGCTCGCGCGCGAGGTGGCCTCGGCGTGGCGGCGCGTCGGACGCGAGCTTCGTCTCGCGGGCGAGCTCGACCTCGCGTTTCTCCGCTCCGCGGGAAGCGACGTCGTGCGCACGACGGAGGAAGGTCCCGACGTCGCGAAGGAAGCCCCCGCGATCCGCCGCACGCTGCGCGCGGCCCTCGCGGCACACGAGCGGGAGCGCCGCCGCGAGGGCGAGCATCTCGAGCGCGACATGCGCGCTCGTCTCCAGAAGCTCGGCAAGCTCCGCGCGCGTTGCGCGTCGCTCGCCGCGGAGATGAAGCCGGTCCTCGCGACCCGCCTGCAGGCCCGCATCGCCGATCTGATGGGCGATCGCGCGCCCGATCCGGACCGCCTCGTGCAGGAGGTCGCGATCGCGCTCGACCGGAGCGACGTCTCGGAGGAGCTGACGCGCCTCGAGAGCCACCTCGCGGCGCTCGGCGAGCTCCTCGGCGCGAAGGGCGAGTCGGGAAAGCGGATCGAGTTCCTCCTGCAGGAGCTGCTGCGCGAGGTGAACACGATCGGGTCGAAGGCGAACCATCTCCCGTTGACGCAGGCCGTGCTCGAGGCGAAAGGCGAGATCGAGAAGCTGAAGGAGCAGGTGGCGAACGTCGAATGAGCGCGAAGGACCGAAAGAGCGGGCGCCGCGGAATCCTCTTCGTGGTCTCGGCGCCCTCCGGCGGCGGGAAGACGACGCTCGTGAAGGGCGCCCTCGCCGCGGACGCGGAGCTCTCGCTGTCCGTGTCGCTGACGACGCGGCAGCCGCGCGCCGGCGAGGTCGACGGCCAGGACTACGTCTTCGTGACGCAGGAGGAGTTCGCGCGGCGCCGTGCTGCGGAAGAGTTCGCCGAGTGGGCGCAGGTCTTCGAGCACTCCTACGCGACGCCGCGCGCGCCGCTCGACGCCGCGATCGCGGCGGGGCGGGACGTCCTCCTCGACGTCGACATCCAGGGCGCGCGCTCGCTGAAGAAGATCTACGGCGGCGACGCGGTCGGAATTTTCGTCCTGCCGCCGAGCGTCGGAGCGCTGGAGAAGCGCCTGCGCGCCCGCGGCACCGACCGCGAGGAGCAGATCCGCCGCCGTCTCGATCGCGCGCGCACCGAGGTCGAGGCCGCGCGCGAGCCCGGCATCTACGACTACCGGATCGTCAACGAGGACCGCGACCGCGCGATCGCCGAGCTCCGCGCGATCCTCGTCACGGAGCGGCTCCGCCTGAGCCGCGTCGCACCCCCGCGCCTCGAATAGTCGGTCTGCAGTTCCGGCTCTCGCTCATCCCGGTACCTCGCCCGGATCGATCCGCGCGTGCCGGAGCCAACCGACCCGAGCGAGCCAGGTGCGCGCGGCGGCGACCTCTCGCGGCCCCGCCGGATGTCTTTCGGCGGCCGGGCGGGTCCAGCCGGCGAACCAGCGACCGGAGGACGCCTCATCCCGACGAATCCAATCCCCCCCACCGTCTCGTATCCCGCTCGAACACCACTTCCCACGACCGCAAACCAACCCGGACCCGCACGTCGGCGGCCTCGAAGGCATCGCCGCGCGGTCCATCGACTCGAATCGAAGGGGGAATCATGCGCACTCGAAGAACGTGCCTGTGGCTCGCCGCCGTGGCTCTCGGCGCGCTCGCTGCGGCCCAACCGGCGTCCGCATCGAGTCACCGCGAAGCGCTCGCCGTGCTCGGCGATCCGTGCGCGGACTTCGCCGATCTCTACGCGTGGGTTTCACCCGGCGCGCACGACAAGCTCTACTTGATCGCGACCGGTGCGGGCGGCGCCGGCAACCTGCACGAGCCCGGCCAGGGCAACCAGGGCGTTCGCGCCTGCAGCAACGGCTGGCGCTTCTCCTTCCACATCGGGAAGGGGAAGAGCATCGCCGACAAGGTCGTCTATCAGGTGACGTTCCGGAAGCGCGTTGCGGGCGACGATCCCCCGGGCCCGGACGACGGGCTTGGCGGAGGCAACGAGCTGCTCTGGCAGATCTCCGGCGGCACCGAGACCTACCGCGTGACCCGCTTCGATCCCGTCTCGAAGGAGAAGACGGTCCTCGGGACGGGGCTCGCGACGGCGCCCAATCGTCACGGGCCGCAGACGGACCGTCTCGTGAACGGCCTCGGGTCCTTCGCGGGCTACGGCTCCGACGATCCGACGAGCCGTACGGTCGACCTCTACGACGACGACTTCGCCGCGGGCTTCATCCACCCGCTGTCGAACGGCGGCCGCGCGTTCGCCGGCCAGCGCGACGATCCGTACTACCTCGACGAGAAGGGCATCTTCGACCTCGTGAACCTCTGCGCGGACGGACTTTTCGGCATCGCCGGCGCTCGCACGACGGACTGCGAGGACGTCTTCACGGGCTTCAACAACTTCGTGATCGCGCTCGAGATCCCGATGACCGACGTCTTCCCGAACGGGATCCCGCACAACGGCGCGTTCGTGCCCGGCTCTACGGACAGCCTGCTGCGCATCTGGGTCAGCGCGGACCGGCGCGAGAACGAGATCGTCGATCCGACGAACCTCGCGACGGGCTACCGCTACACGGGCCCGTACCGTCAAGTCGGCCGCCACGGGAACCCGCTCTTCAATGCAGGTCTCGTCGGCGCGGCGCGGCACACCGTGTTTCTCCGGAACGGGCCGGAGAAGGACGTGACGAACTTCGGCGGCGACATCCTCTTTCCGATCCTGGTCCGCGACGCCGAGGCGCTCGGCATCTACGAAGCGCTCGGCATCGACCCGGACGCGGCCGGCCTGAAGGGACCGCGGCTCGACATCGTCAACGCGATCAACCTCGGGCGCCCGATCCCGGTCGAAGACGGGTTCACGGCGGACGTGCTGACGCTCGACGCCTCGATCGGCACCGACGTCGTTCCGGACGGGCTCCTCGAGGGCGGCTACCCGAACGGACGGCAGCTCGTCGGGCCGATCCCGGACGCCGAGCACCGCGACGTGAGCGACCTCCTGATCAGCTTGATCGTCGCGGGAGATCCGCTCGCCGGCGCGGGCGACGGCGTCGACAGCAACGACAAGAACTACTTGACGGAGTTCCCGTTCGTCGCGGCGCCGCACTCCGGTCTGAACGGCGGCCATGGCGGAACGAACGTGGTCGATACGCCCTGAGCGAGTGCTACGGCGACGGCGGTGTGCGACGGCCGGCCCCGGGGATTCCCGAGGCCGGCCGTTGTCGTTTGGCTTGCGTCGTCGCGGGCTCGGTCGCCGCGCCGAGCCTTCCTCCCGGGCTGCAGGGATCGGCGCATTTCCCGGTCTTCGCACCCTGCGGCCGCTCGCACGCGAAACCGCCGCACTCTGCGGGCGCGCTGCACGGCTCGCCGGTGCGCTTCGTCGTCGCGCACGTTCCGGCGGCGCAGTACGCGCCTTCCGCACAGTCGCCGTGACGCTCGCACGTCGCACCCACCGCGAGCTTCTTCGGCTCCGCGCAATGGCCCGCGCTGCAATGGAGCCCGGGGGCGCAGAGCGCCGAGGAGGGGCAGGGCGCGCCCTTCGCGACGCGCGAGAGGCACTGTCCCTTGAGGCAGAGGCCCTCGCATTCGCGGTGTCGCTCGTCGCCCTGCAGGCCCGTGAAGGCGGCGAGGTTGTCGACGGGCGCCGCACAGCGCCCGCCCGGAGGCGAAGGCGGAGCGCAGACCCCGGCGCGATCGGTGGAGGCGCCGCGGCAATGGAGGCCGTCTCCGCATTCCAGGGAGGACCGGCAGGACGCCCCCGAAGTGATCTTTCCCACGATCAGCGAAGCGCGGCTCGCGGGCGGCTTCGGCGGAAGCGGGGCCACCCAGCCACAGCCCGCGAGCCCCTCCGCGGCTTCCTTCGTGCAGCGCTCGAGCCCCGACGCGTCGATCGTGACGCCGCCGCGTCGGAGCGCGGCGGCGAGCTCGCGCGTGCAGAGCTCGGCGAGGTGGCTCGGGGCGGCCGGGTTCGAGCAGCACTCGCTCTTTCGCCTCGCCGGCAGACCGTGGATCGCGTCGCAGAGCCCCTTCGCGAGCGGGTCCGGCGCCTCGGCGGCAAAGGCGGTCTCGAGGAGGAGGACGATCGCGTGCGCCAGCGCCAGCCCGACGGCGAGCGCCGCTCGCGGTTCGCGGATTCTCATCGGGGCGAGCATTCCCGAGGTCTCCGCGGCCGGCGAGACCTCGCAGGCGTTGCGGCACCTCGGAAGCGCTCTTATTTTGGGCTTCCGTGAAGCTCGAAGGGCTCGTCTCGAAGGTGCAAGGCTATCTGCCGGGGGCGCAGGTGGAGCTGATCCGGCGCGCCTACGAGTTCTCGGCCGAGAAGCACAAGAACCAGAAGCGGGCGAGCGGCGAGCCGTACGTGTCGCATCCCCTCGCGGTCGCAAGCATCATCGCCGACCTCCGCCTCGACGTGCCGAGCGTGGTCACGGGGCTCCTGCACGACACGGTCGAGGACACGCTCACGACGCTCGGGCAGCTCGAGACGATCTTCGGGAGCGAGGTCGCGAGCCTCGTCGACGGCGTCACCAAGATCGGGCAGATCAACTTCGCGAGCCGCGAGGAGCATCGCGCGGAGAATCTCCGCAAGATGATCCTCAAGATGGGCGAGGATCTCCGGGTCATCCTGATCAAGCTCGCCGACCGCACGCACAACATGCGCACGCTCGACGGGCTCTCCCCGGACAAGCAGGCGAAGGTCGCGCAGGAGACGCTCGACATCTTCGCGCCGCTCGCGCATCGCCTCGGGATCTACTGGATGAAGAGCGAGATGGAGGACAACGCGCTCCTCGCGCTCCATCCCGAGGTCTACTACCAGCTGAAGCGCGCCGTCGCGAAGAAGAAGACCGAGCGCGAGAAGTACATCCGCGACGTCCAGGGCATCCTGAAGAAGCGCTTCGACGCGGCCGGCATGGAGTGCCTGATCGCCGGACGGCCGAAGCACTTCTACTCGATCTACCAGAAGATGCGCGCGCAGAACCTGCTCTACGAGCAGGTCTACGACCTCGTCGCGTTTCGCATCGTCGTCGACACGATGCGCGAGTGCTACGAGGCGCTCGGCGTCGTGCACTCCGTGTGGAAGCCGGTACCGGGCCGCTTCAAGGACTACATCGCCCTGCCGAAGGCGAACGGCTACCAGTCGCTCCACACGACCGTGATCGGTCCGCGCGGTGAGCGCATCGAGGTGCAGATCCGCACGACCGAGATGCACCGCTTCGCGGAGGAGGGCATCGCGGCGCACTGGACGTACAAGGACGGGCAGGGGATCGACCAGGAGGAGATCCAGCGCTTCCAGTGGCTCCGCCAGATGCTCGAGTGGCAGAAGCAGGTCCGCGACCCGCACGAGTTCCTCTACTCCTTCAAGGAGGATCTCGCGCCGGACGAGGTCTACGTCTTCACGCCGAAGGGGGACCTGCTGAACTTCCCGGCCGGCGCGACGGTGATCGACTTCGCGTACCGGATCCACTCCGAGGTCGGACACCGCTGCACGGGGGCGCGCGTCGGCGGGCAGCTCGTGCCGCTTCGCTATCCGCTCCAGAACGGCGACACCGTCGAGATCATCACGACGCAGCACCAGATGCCTTCGCGCGACTGGCTGAAGCTCGTGCGGACGCCGCGTGCGAAGGAGCGCATCCGCGCGTGGATCAAGGCGCAGCAGACGACCCGCAGCGTCGAGGTCGGGCGAGAGATCCTGGCGCGCGACCTTTCGCGGTTCCAGCTCGACCTCGTCAAGCTGTCGCAGGACGGCACCCTCGACCGCGTCGCCCACGAGCTCGGCGTCCGGGATTTCGAGACGCTCGTCGCGGAGGTCGGCTACGGCAAGGTGATGGCGCGCCAGGTGATCGAGCGCCTCGTCCCGGCGGAGGAGGTCGACCGCCCGAGCGAGCGTGAGGGGCCTCTCGCCCGTCTCTTCCGCGTCGTCGGCCGGCGCCCGGACTCGAGCGGCATTCGCGTGAGCGGCATCGACGACGTGCTCGTCCGCTTCGCCCGCTGCTGCGATCCGCTTCCGGGCGAGCCGATCGTCGGCTTCATGACGCGAGGACGCGGCGTCACCGTGCACGCTTCCGACTGCGCGAAGGTGCTCGAGGCCGATCCGCTCCGCCGCGTGCAGGTCGTCTGGGCCGGGAAGGCCGACTCGCTCCGTCCGGTGCGGCTCGAGGTCATGTGCATCGATCAGCCGGGGCTTCTCGCGGCGATCAGCCGGGCGATCGCGCAGACCGGCGTCAACATCCGGAAGGCCGAGGCGCGGAGCATCGCCGACTCGAAGGCGCTGAACACGTTCGAGGTGATGGTCGCGGACGTCGACGACCTGAAGCGCGTCATGCGGAACCTGACGCGCGTTCGCGGCGTGATGCGCGTCGAGCGCTTGCGGGGTTGACGGCGCGCGCGGGAGCGCACACCATCGCCTCCCCATGAGCTCCTCGTCCCTGCAGCCCGTCGCGTCGGATCGCGCGCCCGCCGCGATCGGACCTTACGCGCAGGCGATCGTCGCGAACGGCTTCGTCTTCTGCTCGGGGCAGATCGGCCTCGACCCGGCGACCGGCTCGCTCGTCGCGGGCGGCGTCGCCGCGGAGACGGAGCAGGTCCTGCGGAACCTCACGGCGGTCCTCGAGGCGGCGGGGAGCGGCCTCGATCGCGTCGTGCGGACGACGATCTACCTGGTCGACATGGCGGACTTCGCGTCGGTGAACGCGATCTACGCGGGCGTCTTCGGGGTCGCCCGGCCGGCGCGCGCGACCGTCGCCGTCGCCGCACTGCCGAAGGGCGCCCGCATCGAGATCGACGCGATCGGGCTCGTGTGGCCTCGATGCGACGAAGCTCCGTCGGCAGGTCTCTCGTCCAGCGGTAAAGCTCGTGACGTGGGTGCCTTCACGCTTGGCAGGTAAGGGGTGGCGGCGGTGAACCTGTTGCTTCGAACAGCGCCAGATTCATTCGCGATTCTCATTTATTAATCTTGACATTCTCCTTCGGCTGCGGTAGCGTTCGTCATGTCGAAGCAGCTCTCCTTCGGCGATCTGCGGAGGCGATCGGGACGCGGCGGGCCGCGCACCGGCGCCGGTCGGCCGCCGGGGCCGCGCCCTCGCGTCCAGCACCGTGCTCGGCCGCATCTGTCGGCATGTCCGGCTCACGTGACGCTCCGCTTGAGGCGTGGACTGCCGAGCCTTCGCTCCCGCAGGTTCGTGCTCGAGTTCCAGCGGAGTCTGCGGAAGTCCTGCGAGCGGGGCGAGTTCCGCGTGCTGCAGTACTCGCTCCAGCGCGATCACGCCCACATGATCGTCGAAGCGGACTCCAAGGAGGCGCTCGGGCGCGGGATGAAGTCGGTTGCGGCGCGTCTCGCGCGCGTCGTGAACCGCGCTTTCGCGCGCTCGGGCGCGGTCCTCGACGGTCGCTACCATCTCCGCCTCCTGCGGACGCCGCGCGAGGTTCGATCCGCGCTCGCCTACGTCCTGCTGAACGCGCGCAAGCACTGGCGCGAGCGTTTCGGCGTCGCACCTCCGGTGAGAATCGACGAAGCTTCGTCGGGCCGCTGGTTCACCGGCTGGCGCGATCAACGGACTGGAATGGACCCTCCGCGGGGAGTCCCAGAGGTTGCACCCGCGCGGACCTGGCTCGCCCGCACGGGCTGGCTGCGCCACGGACTCATCGATCCGGCAGCCACGCCCGGAGCGTGACTGCGGGCGCAGTCTTGCGCCCGGCGCACTTGCATTCCCCTTCTCGGCTCCCGCACCGAAGGCACCGGGCACACCGAACGCAGCGATTTTCCCGAGCATCGAGTCTCGGCTCACGCTCCCGAGAGTCGCTTTACAAGCCCGCCGGGGACCGTTACGGCAACTGTTTCTTCCCCGGAGCCGGGGAGTCAGGAACGGATTCGATGGCGCGAACCTGCGAGATCTGCGGAAGAAGACGCTCGGTCGGCAACAACGTCAGCCACGCGAACAACAAGACGCGGCGGACGTGGAAGCCGAACCTGCAGAACGTGCGCGCGAAGGTCGAGGGGACCGTTCGTCACATCCTCGTCTGCACGCGCTGCCTGCGCAGCGGCCGCGTGACGAAGGTGACCGGCTCACGTACCGCGACCGGCGCCCCGGCCTGAGCGGCGAGCCGCACCGCCAGCTTCATCCGCGCGCTTCGAAGCGCGAGCCTTCCCCTTGCGAGCGGACGCCTTCGCTTCCCCGGGCGACTTCGCGGAACGCTCGATCAGCCGCGTCGTCGACTGTCCCTGCACGAGCGGGATGCGCTCGACCTTCCCGCCGCGCGCTCGCACCTCCTTCGCGCCGACGATGTCCTCGAGCGCCCAGTCGGCGCCCTTCGCGAGCACGTCCGGCTCGAGCGCGACGATCACCTCGAGCGGCGTCGGTGCGTCGAAGATCACGACGTGATCGACGGCCTCGAGGGCGGCGAGCACCTCGGCGCGCGCTGCCTCGGTCTGCACGGGTCGCCCCGGACCCTTCAGCCCGCGCACCGACCGATCGCTGTTGACCGCGACGACGAGCGCATCGCCGCGCGCCCGCGCCGCGGCGAGGTAGCGCACGTGCCCGGGATGCAGCAGGTCGAAGCACCCGTTCGTGAAGACGATCCGCTTCCCGTCGCGGCGGGCCTTCCGCAAGCGCGCACGCACGCGTGCGAGCGAGCCGACCTTGTCCTGGTAGGCGGTCGCGCGCTTCATCCGGCGGAGTCTACTGCGCCGCTGCCCGAAGTCCACGCGCGCCGGCCCATCGCGGCCGCGGGCCTCCGATGATAGGAGCACTCGAGCGTGGCGACGAGGTCTCCGAGATGACGTCTCCGGTGCAGGCGCCGTCGATGCGCCGGATCGAGATTCTCGACCCGATCGTCGCCGACCAGATCGCTGCCGGCGAGGTGATCGAGCGGCCCGCCTCCATCGTGAAGGAGCTCGTCGAGAACTCGCTCGACGCCGGCGCGCGCGAGGTGCACGTCCACCTCGAGGCCGGCGGCCGTGACCGGATCGTCGTGCGCGACGACGGCGTCGGCATGGTCGCCGCGGACGCGGAGCGCGCGTGCCTGCGACACGCGACGAGCAAGCTCCGCCGGATCGAGGATCTGACGGGAATCGGCAGCCTCGGCTTTCGCGGCGAGGCGCTCGCGAGCATCGCCGCGATCGCGGAAGTGGAGATCACGACGCGCGCGATCGGCGAGGCGACGGGAACGCGCGTCCGCGTCGAGCACGGCGTCGTGCGCGAGGTCGCGCCGACGGGCGCGCCGCCCGGGACCTCGATCTCCGTGTCCGCTCTGTTCGCAGCGGTTCCCGCGCGGCGGAAGTTCCTGCGCTCCGCGGAGACGGAGCTCGGCCACATCGTCGAGTGGCTGCAGCGGATGGCGCTCGCGCGGCCCGACGTCGGATTCGAGTGCGTGCACGTGGCGCGTCAGGTCCTGCGGCATCCCGCCGTGCGCCGCCACGACGAGCGGCTGCGCCAGGTCCTCGGCGCCGAGCGCGCTCGCGACCTCGTTCCGATCGAGGCGACGGAGGGGGCGATCTCGGTGCGGGGCTGGGCTTCGCGTCCGCACACGAGCCTCGGGCAGTCGCGCCTCGTGCTGCCGTACGTCGGAGGCCGCCAGGTGCGCGACCGGCTCCTGATGCGCGCGATCCTCGACGCCTATCGCGCGCTCCTGCCGCAGGGGCGCTATCCGGTCGTCGTCGCGTTCCTCGAGATTCCCGGCGAGGCCGTCGACGTGAACGTGCACCCGACGAAGACCGAGGTGCGATTCTCGGCGCCCGATGCGGTCTACGGGGCGACGCTGCGCGCGATCCGCGGGGCGCTCGCCGGCCATGCGGCGAGCGCCCCGCGGTCCGTCGGCGCGGGAGTCGATCCGTCGGCCGGGTCCGTGGAGGACGCGGCGCGCGGTCCGGACGGCGGCACCCGGTCGGGGGACGCGATCTCCGGCCGCGTCTCCGACGCCCTCGGGCGATACGTGATCCGTCAGGACGCAAGCGCGCGCTCTTCGGGTGCGGCGTGGCCGTCGCACGTCCCCCGCGACGGCGGCG
>Ga0194128_10006366_pt1 | contig 15937 bp, 9 predicted proteins | sample TA2KigCa65mmetaG_FD_148650 | JGI IMG/M metagenome (GOLD analysis project Ga0194128, IMG submission 148650) | Freshwater microbial communities from Lake Tanganyika, Tanzania - TA2015037 Kigoma Deep Cast 65m | ecosystem: Environmental > Aquatic > Freshwater > Lake | place: Tanzania: Lake...
GACTGCGGCTGGAGTTTTGCAGAGCACAAGGTCGGTCGGGGAGTGCACCCGGTCCAGGGCGTCGGCACCATGATCTCTGGGATCGTTGGTGGGTTGTTCGGCGCCGTCGTGCTAGGCGGCGGCTGTTCAATCATCGACTGGATGGTGGTCCGCCAAGCACCGCACGGATTTGGGTGCATTTGCTTGGTCGATCCATGGAACCTCGTGGACGGGTTGGTTTTTCGAGTGGTCATTGGGTCTATCCTTGGGGGTGCCGCGGGTGTGGCAATTCGAGCGGTCACTCGCAATTGATCCGGGCACAGGCATTGGCGTGCCCTCATGCTTGCGTCGCTTGAACTCGCCCGATAGAATCCATGACAAGGAGGATGTAACAGAATCATGGGCATCAAATCGACGCCGATTGTCGTCGAAGTACCTATCGTCAAGACGCCGGGAGTCTGCGGCGGCTGCGCTTGCGTGCGCACGACGCGCATTCCGGTCTGGAGCCTCGTTGCTTGGCGGCGCGAAAAGGTCTCGGACGAGCGGCTGCTGGAGATGTTTCCCACACTGAATCAAGCCGACCTCAATGCCGCCTGGGCTTATGCTGATTCCTATCGCGATGAAATCGAAAAAGAAATCCAAGAAAACGAGGACGCCTGACGCCCATGGCGATGCTTTATGCGGATGAAAACTTCTCGCAGCCAGTGGTTGATGCGCTGCGAGCGCTCGGCCACGACGTGTTAACCGCCTTGGATGTGGGACAAGCAAACCAGAAAATTCCCGATGCGCAGGTGCTCGCCCACGCTACCGCGCTGGATCGGGCTGTATTGACAACAATCGGCGGGATTACATTCGGCTGCATCGTTCCTCGACAGCACACGCAGGCATCATCGTGTGCACTCATGACCCCGATACGAATGCGTTGGCCCAGCGGATTCACGACGCGCTAGCCAAGACACCCGATCCTCACGGGCAATTGATCCGAATCATCCGACCGCGAGCAACTCCATGACTCCCGCAACCAAAGACGATCCTCGCAAATATCTCGACCCGCGCACTCTCGCGAAGGTGCGGTCGCTCGAACTCAAGGCTCGGCTCATCGTCGAGGGCTATCTCTCCGGGCAGCACAAGAGCCCGTACCACGGCTTCTCCGTCGAGTTCGCTCAGCACCGCGAGTATGTGCCCGGCGATGACATCAAGCACATCGACTGGAAGGTCTGGGGCCGCACGGGGCGGTTTTATCTCAAGCAGTATGAGGAAGAGACCAACCTCGTTTGCTGGATTCTGCTCGATATTAGCGAGTCGATGCGCTACGGCTCCATCGAAGGGATGAGCAAGTTCGATTACGCCTGCATGTCGGCGGCGGCGCTGGCTTACCTGGTGCTCACGCAGTCGGATGCCGTTGGGTTCGTCACCTTCGATTCGGAGGTTCGCCACTACCTTCGCCCATCGAGCCAAATGTCGCAGCTCAAGGAGATGGTCCACTTCATGAATCAGGGGGTCGGCGGCGAGAAGTCGAACATGGCCCCGCTTTTTCACGACTTGGCCGAGCGCATCAAGCGTCGCTCTATCGTCTTTCTTATTAGCGACATGTTCGAGGACCTGGAACCGATCTTGTCGGGCCTCAAGCATCTGCGTCATCGCCGACACGAAGTGATCCTCTGGAACATTCTTGATGAATACGAGTTGACGTTTCCGTTCGATGAATCGACGCTGTTTCGCGGCATGGAGATGTTCCCGGACCTGCTGACGGATCCGCGAGCACTTCGCGAAGCCTACATCGAGCAAATTGAAGGATTCTTGCACGAATTGCAACGCGGCTGCCGGGACCAAAATATCGATTACGTGCGTATGCGCACCGACACGCCGCTCAACGTGGCGATGTCGAGTTATCTAGCCCATCGGCAGAAGCGATCAAGATAGCCTTTACGGCTAGCGCTCGGGTGGCGCCTGGTGAACGCTAAGCGTAAACCGGGAAGGCCTTTCGCCGGTATAATAGACGGGATTCACGACCGAAGGAACCAGCCATGATGCTCTTTGCATTCTTCGGACTATGGCAAACCGCGCTGGGAATCGGGGCGGCGGCCATTTCGATCCCGATCATCATCCATCTCATCAATCAGAAGCGCTATAAGATCGTCGAATGGGCGGCGATGAAATTCCTCATCAACGCCCAGAAGCAGACGCGCCAGCGCATGCGCATCGAGCAGATTCTGCTCCTCCTTTGCCGCATGGCCATCCTGGCGTTGATTTGCTTCGCCATGTCGGCGGTTTCGCCGTGGGCAGAGGAGATTTGGCAAGGCCTCGGCCTGGCCGAGTGGGGGCCGGCGCCGATAGCTCGGCAACATCGCATCCACCATGTCATCGTGCTCGATGCTTCGCTCAGCATGAATCAGAAAATCGATGGCGGGCAAACGGCGTTTGAAAAGGCAAAACAGCTAGCGCTTCGAAAAATCGCCGACTGCCCGTCCAGCGACGGTTACAGCGTGCTGGTGCTCAAAGACGCGCCGTTCTGGCTCGTGGGGGACGCATCGTACAATGCGCGCAAGGTGAGCGAAGCGATCCGCGAGCTTCGCGCCGGCCATGGGACGGCGTCCGTTCCGACGGCCTTGACGCTGGTGTCCAACAAGCTGAAGGAAGCCAGTGGCCGGTTCCCTGTGCAAGCGGTTTACTTCTTTACCGACATGCAACATTCAACCTGGCAAGGGCACGCCGGCGAGGACACGGCCAAGGCTGCCCCCCCGGCCGGCGAAGGGCCCGACAAGAGCGATGCCAAAAAGAAGTCGGACTTCTTGGAGATCTCCGAACGCGCTAGCACGGTCTTCGTCGATTGCGGCCCGATCGAGGCGCCGAACAATCTCGCCGTCACAAGGGTCGAATTCGCCTATGACAATACCGCCTATCTCGTCACCGGCTCCGATCCCGATGAACCGGATGAAAGGGCCAAGGGCTTGACCATCCTGGCGACGGTCAAGAACTTCGGCAAAAAAGTCGCATCCGGCGTCAGGCCCGAGCTTTTGATCGGCAAGGCCAAGACCGTTCCCGGCGACAACGCCCTGCATTTTCGACCCGACGACAAATCGGATAAGTCCGAGAGCATCGAGCCGAACGGGCAACATACCTTCAAGTTCAAGCACGTGTTCAAGGAGCCGGGAACCTATGCCGTCCAAGTTCGCATCCCCGATGACGCGCTCGATCCGGACAACAGCAGAACCATCATCGTCACGGTCCGCAGGGATTTCCCGGTGCTCCTGGTCAATGGCAAGACGTCGGCCGATCGCCTCAAGGGGGCGAGCGACTATCTGCGCCTGGCGCTCAATCCGTATCCGCGCGGGGAGACCGCTTGGTGGGCGCCGGTGAAACCGACCGTCAAAACGCCCGAACAATTCAGCGACCTGACCGACTCCGAACTTTCTGGATACGACTGCATCTTCTGGTGCGATGTTCCGAAGTTCGGTCCGAACGACGCACACAAGCTCGATCTCTTCGTGCGCCGGGGCGGCGGGCTGGTCGTGACCATGGGCGACGAATCGGCAAAGTCGGCGGCGCTTTACAACAAGCATTTCCACACCGGCGATCACATGCTTCTGCCCGCGCGCTTTCAGACGCGCAAGGACAACGTCATCGATGTGCCCCCGGGCCACCGCTTCTTCATGCAAACGTCGGCTCCGAACGCGTTCAAGGATCCGCCGCTCGCCGCATTCGTCGATCAAGGCGATCAGCTGGTATTGCGCTCGGCGAATTTTCGAAAGTTCGTCCATGCAATACCGGATCATCGAGCGAATGTCGTGTTGACGTTCATGGAAGAGACGACGCGTCAGGACGCTCCGAAAGTGGAATCGAACACGCCGCGCAACGCTCCGGCGATTCTGGAATGGAACCCGCCCTGGGCGCGCGCGCAAGCTTTGGCGCCGCCGACGTTGCGGCCTGGGCAGCATGTGGCCGTCCCTCCCGCACGCTATCGCGGCAAAGTCATCATCTTCACGTCAACGGTGAACACCGACTGGACGAGCTGGCCCAGCAACCCCAGCTTCGGCGCCATGGTCCAAGAATGGACCCGTCTGGCGATCAGTGGGCGGCTCCGCGAGCAAGGCCAGACCGTCGGCGGGTTGCTCGAGGGGCAGATACCCGGCGCCACCGAAACCGAGATCACCATTCATTTCCCGACGGAGTTAAAGCTCGAGCCGGGAAAAACGCGCACCCAGGTCGTCGACGAGGTCAACAGCTTCCGCTGGGCTGAGTCGGATTTCGCCGGCGTGTATCGCGCCGAGTTCGGGCCGGACCCGAAACACGAGATTCCCTTCGCCGTCAACGTTCCGTTCCAATCGCCTTCGGAGAGCGACTTGAGTCGCACCGACAAGAGCGAGCTCGAGGGGGGCTATATCGGCTGGAAACTTCAAGTCGTTCGCGATCCGCTCGAGGCGTCCGTGGCGGGAGGGCCCGTCAACGAGGCGGCCGTCGAGTCGTTTCAGCTGGTCGGTCCAACGGTGGCGAACATCGCTCTGCTCATCGTGCTCGGCCTGATGTTCGTTGAGATCGTCATGGCCTGGCACTTTGGACATTACACCGTCAGCGAAGGGCAGCTCTCCGATTCACCCGGCGGGTCAACAGGCACCGCCTTCGCCGGAGTCATGGCGGCGCTCGCGGCGATTCTGTGCGGCATCGGCGCTTTGATTGTCATCCATGAGAAATGGACCGGCGACTTCCTCGGCTTCCTGCCCGACATCCTTCGCACTTGGTTCGAATACCAGATGGACATTCCGCCGCCTCCCGCCGGCGAAGGCCGTTTCTGGAGCCTCGAGCCACGGCCGTTCCTCTTCGGCTTGCCCGGCCCGGAAAACTGGTATGCGGCCCTGATCTTTCTCACGGCCGTGGCGGTTGTTTTCTTCATCTACAAGGCGGAAGGCCCGAAAGTCTCGCTGACTTTCAAGTTGCTCTTGGGCGTATTGCGCATCTGCTTGATCCTGGCGACGGTCTATTGGCTTTTGCCTCAGTATCAGCAGCCGTTCAAGCGCAAGAGTTGGCCCGATCTGGTAATCCTTATCGACGACTCGCAGAGCATGGGCGAACCGGACTCGTATTCCGATGGCCTCGTGCTGGAACGCGTCAACAAGCTGCGCCTTGAGATTCAAAAGCGCATGGAAAAGGAACTGCCGGACCGAAAGCGAACGCTGAATGCGGCCATCGCCAAAATGGAAGCAAACGCGAACCGGTCACCGGACGACAACCTACAGCTCGACAGCCTTCGCAATCGGCTCACATACTGGAAGAAGCAGGAAGTGCTTCTGGGCAAGGACCAATGGCGGCCGAGCCGATTGCAGCTAGCGCAAGCGATCTTGGCACAGCCGGAACCGCATTGGCTCAAGACGATCCTGAAGAAAGAGCAGAAGATTCATATCTTCCATCTCGACATTCATGGCCGGGCGACGAAGCTGCGCGATTTGAACGGAGACGCGGGCGATATCATAGAGAGAGCGCACATCGAGCGCGCCGAGAAAGCGCTTGCCGCCTTGGAGCCGGTCGGCAATCAAAGCCGCCTCGGCACGGCCGTGCGCCAGGTCATCGAGCAGTACGCCGGGTCGTCGCTCTCCAGCGTCATCATGTTCACCGACGGCGTCACGACGCGCGACGAACGCCTCTCCGAAGTCGCCAAGTACGCCAAGCAGAAAAACGTCGCGCTTTTCTTCATCGGCGTCGGCGATGAATCGAAAGCGCGTGAGCTCAAGTTGCAAGATCTCGAGGTCGAGGATCCGATCTATTTGGGCGACACCGCCGTCTTTAGAGTGGGCGTGGTCGCCAACGGGTTCAAGGGCGCGACCGTTCCCGTCATCCTCAAGAGGATCGACAAGAAAACAGGCAAACCCGAAGAGATCATGCGCGAGGAACTACGCACTGAGGATGGCAAGAAAACTCCAACGACGAAGCTTCGGCACACGCCGACCGAAAAAGGACCGCACAAATACATCATCGAAATCGAGCCCCCCAAGCTGCTGGACGGCGAGCGCCCCCTGCCCCAAGCCGACTTGCGCATCGAGCGCATCATCGAGGTCATCGATATCGAGGAGATTCGCGTTCTTTATGTCGAGCAGCAACCGCGTTACGAGTACCGCTATCTCAAGTTTTTGATGGAACGCGAAATGCCCGATGACAAGAAGCAAAAAAAGAAGTCGATCGACCTGAAAGTGCTCTTGCTGGAGGCCGACGCTGAGTTCCATCTGCAAGATCGGCATGCCATCGAGCATTTCCCGCCGCCGCTGGAGGAGTTGAACAAGTATCAAGTGCTGATCATCGGCGATTGCGATCCGACGCACAAGAAATTCGCCGGCGCCATGAAGAACATCGTGGCGTTCGCCAGCGGCCTGGATGACAAGGGCAAGCCGCGCGGGAAGCCGGGCGGCGGTGTGTTGTTCCTGGCCGGGCCGCTCAACAATCCGCATCGGTATCGCGGAACGGAGCTTGAGAAGATCATGCCGATCGAGCCGACGCAGGGCGTTCCGCCGGGCGAGACGCCGCACGAAAAGCCGTATCGACCGAAGTTGACCGATGCCGGGAGCGCTCACCCGATCTTTCGATCGTTCGGGGCGGGAAACACGCATGACAAAGTCTTCAATAGCCTGGCGCCGATTTTCTGGTATCCGGTCAAGTATAAACCAGCGCCGGGCGCAACGACACTTGCTATCAAGGAAGGCTTGAAGGGAGAAGGGGAAGATGTCGAGAAGGTCAGCGACCACGCGCTGGTCGTGCAAAAGTTCACGGGCGGTGCCGGGCGAAGCATGTTCTTCGGCTTCGACGAGACGTGGCGCTGGCGGAATGCGTCCGCCCCGGGTAAGTCCGATCACGAAGCCAAGTACAACGCATTCTGGATTCAGACCATGCGCTACCTGGCGCGGGGCGGTTCGACGCGAACGGAGTTGAAGCTGGAGAAACAGGTGTACCAGGTCGGCGAGACAATCAAGGTCACCGTGCGCTTCCCGGATCGGACGCCGGGCGGCAAGGGAGCCCCGAAACTCGATGCCGACACCAAGGTCAAAGTCAGCGTCACCCATCGACCGCCGAACGCCAAGGACAACGCCCTGGAGCGCGACGACAAGGAGATGGTGCTGGCGAAGAAAACCGAGTCGGGAGTCTACGAAGGGACTTGGCCCGACACGTCGCGTGAGGGGACGTATCGGTTCCGCTTGACGAATCCGGACGTCAGCGACACGCAGCCGGACAAACAAAAGCCAAGCGCCGAATGCGAGGTTGTCCTGCCGCCGGGCGAGTTGGAGAACCTCCGGCTCGATGTGGCGGATTTGAGGGCGGCGGCGGGCGCGACGACCAACGGCGGCTACTTCCCGTTGGACAAAGCGGAAGACGTGCTGCGCGTCCTGCCACCGGGCGAGAGCGTCGCCATCACGCTGCCGGTGCCGCCGCTCGTGTGGTGGAATCAGTGGTGGGTGTTTATCCTGATCGTCTTCTTGATAACGTCCGAGTGGATTTTGCGCAAGGTGAAGCATCTGTTATAGTGAGGAGTAACCGCCTGCGGCTTTGCGTTCGCGCGGCGCCATGCGAACGCGAAGCCGCAAGCGATGCGGGGAGTTCGTCATGAATCCGCTATTGCAACGTCTTGCATCGCTGCGACGCCAGGTGCGCTTTCTCGACGGCTGGATCGGCACGACGGCGCTGGTCGCGCTTGTCTTGGGCGTCGGCGTGGCCGTCGGAGTCGCCGACTTTTACCTGCACATTCCGAGCTTGGTGCGCGGCGGCCTGCTGATCGGCCTCTTGGTGAGCAGCGCTTGCCTGGTGTACAGCTTGCTCGTTCAGCCGTTCGCCAATCCGTACGACGACCTGAGCCTGGCGCTCATGGTTGAGGAAAAGTACCCGGAGCTCAACGATGCGTTGGCCAGCACGGTGCAGTTTCTGCAACAGACGCCGGAGGAGAGCGCCAAGTTGGGCGGATCCGAAGCGATGCGCGAGCACACCGAGCAGGATGCACTGACGAAGGTCGACGCCTGCGACTTCGGCAAAGTGCTCGAAGAGAAAAACCAGGTAGCGTTGCCCTGGATTATCGCGCCTCTCTACCAGATGATCGCAGCCCTTTTCACGCCGCGTCAGGCAATCGGACTCATCTCCGATGTATGGCAGAATTCGAAGGCCACGTTTGCCGGCGCGCTGATTTACGCTTCCATTCTGATCGGCGGAAGCGTCATTGGGTTCAATGTCTACCACAACGACTACGTCGGCATCGGTTTTTGGCGTTTCATCGAGCCGTTCGGCCAGCATACCTGGACGACGATTACGGTAGCGAAAATTCGCCCCGCCGGGTTGCTCGATCAAGAGGGGGACCTCAAGCAACCGATCGATCCGAAAGCGTCCGATAAGGTCGCGGTGAACCGGCCGTACATCATTCAAGTCAGCCTCACGGGTCAAATGCCGAAGTCGGGCAAAGCCAAAGTCGAGGTCGTCGGCAAGACGAAAACGGACAAGGAGATCAGCCTCGATATCGCCCAGGACAAGAGGTCGGCCAGCTTCAAGACGGCGATCGACATGACGTCGGTTCCACAAAAGTTCAAGTTCCGAATCCTGGCCAATGACGGAACGTTTCCGCCGCGCTCGGGGACCTGGCACGAAGTCAACGTGTTGCCGCCGCCTACGCTTGTGAAGATGGCAAACGGGAAGGACTCGCCACAGATCACGGTGATCCCGCCGAAATACACTGACCAGCCGACGCGCACTTTAGAGCCAGGCGACTGGAACGTAAAACTGTACGCTGGTTCGACGGTGATCTTGCGAGCCAAGGCGGATCGCAAACTGGAACAGGCGTGGATTGAATATCGGCCCGAGGATGCCACGCTGATGCCGGCCGCCGCGCTGGCAATCATGGGGCAAACGACGCCGCTGTCGGCCTTGACGTCGGCGGCAGGCGGCAGCGCCTTGTGGGGCCGCATCCCCGCTCATTTCGAAGCCGACGGTGAGACCTTCAGCGTCACCTTCATGCCGATCGTCAGCGCCGGCTATGTGCTCAATATTCGCGATTTCGACCAGCTCGACTTTCGCGCCGACGGCAAGCTGAACGTCCAGATCGATCCGGAGCCGAAGGTGATGTTGGTGACTCCCGCCAAGCCGTTGAACGCGGAAGTTGCGGTGCTCAAGGTGCTGCCGACCGAGGCGATCAAGTTCAAGTTCCAGGTGACCGATCCGGAGTTTGCCATCAAGTCGGTGTACGCGGAGTATCGCCGCAAAGCGCCGGACGGGCAGTGGATCGAAGAGCCGACGCGAAACGTCATCTATGACGCCGGCGCGTTCGGAAAGCTGGTGCCGCGTTTGTCCGCGCGGCTCGCTCAAAAGCCGGTCGCAGGCGCCCATCCCCTCATGGGCACGTTCGGGCTGAAAGTGCCCGAATTCCGGCTGCGTCACCAGAAGCTCGACATTGAAATGGTGTGGGCGCTCGATAACCAGTTTCGCCCCGGCGATCTCGTCGTCATCGAAATATGCGCCGAGGACTTCTGCGATATCTATCCATCGCGCTTGGCCGGCAGAAGTTATCCAGTTGAACTGCATGTGATCAGCGATCAGGACCTGAAGCGCACGACGAACGAGGGCATCGCCAGCATTATTCAGAAGCTCAAGAAGATCATCGAGGTCCAGGAGGACGCCCAGGGCAAGACCAAGGCGACGCGCGCGCTCGACAAACTCAAGCCGAGCGATATCGACCGCTTCAGCGACGACGCCGTCGACAAGCAACGCGATGTGAAGGATCGTATCGGCGACTCGAACGACAGCGGAGTTCGCCGCGACGTGCGCGAGCTCATGGAGGTGTTGGAGCGCAATCGGCTCACGTCCATCGGCGCCTACCGCCAACTCAAGAAGATCGGCGGCACGCTCAAGAGCCTCTCGCTGGAAGAACTGCCGAAAATCGGCACGAACCTCAAGGACGCCCGCGAGCAGATGCGCAACCTCGTCGGCGACGCCAAGCGCGAGGAAGGCGGGAAAGAGGAATCCAAGAAGAGCGAGCCGAAGACTCAGAAGAAGCTCGATGAAACCGTGCGCCTGCAGGAGAGCGTCCTCAAGTCGCTCAAGGAGCTTCTCGATGACATCGATCCGCAAGCGAAAATGCAGGAGTTGACCAACAAGCACCGCCAAATCGTCCAGAAGCAACGTGCGCTTGCCGATCACCTCGAAGAGCAAAAGGCGATCAAGGAAGCGCTCGAAATGAACAAGGACTTGTCGCCTGAGCAGCGGGCACAAAACGAGAAAGACCTGAAAGCCCAGATCGACAAAAACGTCAACGAGCAAAAGGACCTCGCGAACCAGATGCAGAAGCTCGTCGACGAAATGAGGACGGCCAAGGAGCAATACGAAAAGCTCGGCGATCAACGCAACGCCAAACGTCTCGATGACGCCATCAAGAACGCCGAGAATCCCGATCTGAAGAAAACGCCGCCCAAGAAGGAAGAAAAGACGCCGCCGATCAGTGCGCAAATGCGCAACGCGGCCGATAATCAAGCGAAAATGCCCAAGGACATCTCCAACGAAGCGATCCAGCGGCAGAAGGACATCGTCAAGCAACTCGAAAAAGGCCTCGAATCGCTCGAAGGAAACACCTTCGACGCCACCAAAGACGAGATCCAGAATCGCAAGGACATCGAGAATAAGCTCAACAATCTTGCCAAGGACATGAAGAACCTGCGCGACAAGACCAAGGAAGTCCAGAAGGAAATGGACGAGATGCTCAAGAAGAAGATGGAGCAGGAGCTTGCCGCGCAGCACGAGAAGCTCCAGCAGCAGATCGAAAAAACCCGCCGCGAGCTGGCCCGGCTCAATGAGCAACAGGCGGCGGAGAAACTCAAGGCGGCGGCAGACAAACTCAATGACGCCAAGGCCGAGATTGAACAGGGAGGCGATCCGGGCCAAAAGCAACGCGAGGCGGCACAGGAGTTGAACAAGGCCAAGGCCGATGTCAAACAGGCCCAGGAGGAGCTGGCTCGCGAGTTGTTAGTCAAAATGGCCGATCAGCTCGAAGGCATCAAGATGCGCCAGGTCGCGTCGGTAGAACGCTCCGAGAAACTTCACGCCAAGATCATGGAGAAGAAATCGTGGATGAACGAATACCTTGACACCATGGACGGCAACATCGACGCGCAAAAGAACATCGCCGAGGAAACCGACAATCTGAAGGAAAAGGTCAAGGAGGCCATCGTGTTCAAGGCCGCCCTGGAAAAAGCCAAGGAATCGATGGACAAGGCCGTCGAAACGATGACGATCCGCCGAGAGGAAGGCAAAGAGCGTCGCTATTTTGAAATCGGCGAGAAAATGAATGCCAAGGAACTCAAGGATGAAGTCGACTGGCACGACACGACGATTGCCCATCAGAAGCGCGCCGTCAATCGGCTCGACAACTTGCTCGATTCGATCAAGGAGGAAATCGATCGGATGGATCGAAGGAAAAAGACCAAGAAGCCGGAGGAGCCGATCGACCCCGACAAGCCGCCGCCGGAGCCGAAGGAACAAAAGGGCGGCCTGAAGAACCAGGACGGCATCCCGCCGATGGCTCAGCTCAAAGCCCTGCGTGCCTGGCAGCTGGACGTCAATAACCGCACGGAGGATTTTGACAAACGCTATCCGAATCGCGATAACTTGACGGATGAGCAAAAGGCGGAACTCGCGGATATCTCACGCGAACAGACATTGCTGCATGAATTGTTCCAGCAGGTTCTGCCTCGCCCCGCGGTCGATGGCAATCCGCCCAATGAAGAGAAAAAAGGAGACGCCAAATGATGCGGAACTTCACCATATTGATCGGGGTCTTCGGCTTGCTCGTGACGGTCGCCGTCGCACGTGACAGCAAACCGCAGCGGCGTGGAAAATCCGCTTCGCTTCCCGTGATCTTCCTCGATGCGCCCAAGGACAAGGACGCCAAGAAGGTCGACGCCAACGACGCCAAGAAGGAAGACGCCAAGAAAGAGGACGAAAAAGGCGAGCCGGCGGAGGATCCGATGAAGATCATTGAGCGTCTCAAGGAGAATTTCGGCAAGGTCGACGAGAATCTGCAAAAGAGCGACCCCGGAGAGGATACGCGCAAAAAGCAGAAGCAGATCATCGACGACATCGACAAACTGCTCAACCAACAAAACGACGACAAGGGTGGTGGAGGAGGAGGAGGAGGCGGTGGTGGCGGTGGTGGCGGTGGAGCCGACAACAAAGGCGGTGGTGATGGTGGCGGTGGAGCTGACAACAAGGGCGGTGGTGGTGGCGGGGGCGACAACAAAGGTGGTGGCGGCGGCGGCGCCGACAACAAGGGTGGCGGCGGCGGCGGCAAGGACAAAGGCCCCATGAAGCTCGACGACAAAAAAGACAAAGGCGGCCAAAACGATAAGGACAAGAAGGACGACAAGGACAAAAAAGACGACAAGCTCAACAACAAGAACGACAAAGACAAAAAAGACGACAAGGGCGGCGGCGGTGGCATGGGCGACCCCAAGGACAAGGACAAAGACAAAAAGGACGACAAAGGCGGTGGAGGCATGGGCGACCCCAAGGACAAGGACAAAGACAACAAGGACGCCGGCAACAACCCCGGTGACGGCGGTAAAAGCACCGGCCCCGAAAAGAAGGCCAACCTTGACCCGAAGATCGACTACTGGGGCCATCTCCCGCCCAACCGCAGACAAGAGATGGACGCCCAGATGCGCGAACGCGTCATGGAACGCTATTATCGCCTCATCGGCCAGTACTACGACAGCATTGGCCGAAAGAAAGATAACGACTGACGCCTTCGATTAGCGTCAGCTCCGCGTCCAGAGAGCCTTTTGTGTAACCTCACATGGGAGGATTTGCGCCATGTTCCGAATAGTCTCGCTTGTTGCCATGTTCGCCGGGGCTTTCGCGATCGATTCGATCGCTGCCGGCGAGAAGAAATCTGAGCCGGCGCGCGATCGCCAAAAAGTCGTAGAGCAACTTCAGACGGACTTCCAGGACGTTTCGGACCGGCTGAGGAAAAGCGATCCGGGCGCCGTTACTCGGAAGCAGCAGAATCAGATCATCGAAGGGCTCAATCGCCTGATCGACGAACCTCCGCCGAGCCCGCCCTCGCCTCCGCCTTTGCCGAGTCCGCCCCCGCCGTCACCGAAGCCCGATGGCAAGCCGACGCCGCCTATCGGTCCCCTGGCAGAGCCCAAACCGGAAGCGAATCCATCTCCCTCTGTGACGCCCAAATCGTCCGCAACGCCAGGTGAACCCGCGACGCCACGCGAGGCTCTGGAGAAGCTGCTGCGTGAAACCAAGACGGAAGAGGATTGGGTCCGACTTCCGCCGCGCCTCCGTCAAGAGCTCGATGCCTACGCTCGCGGAAGGCTGATGCCGCGCTATGAGGGATTGTTGCAAGAATACTACCGGTCGCTCGCACAACCGCGCCGCACCGAGCCCTGACCCCTGCCCATGACTCGTGATTCGGAAGGAGATTCTCATGAATCGCCGCACCTTTTTATCGCAGAGCGCGGGTTCGCTGGTAGGCCTCGCCGGGGCCGGCGTGCTTGGCTCGGTTGCCGCGCAAGAAGTAAACCAGGCGGCTGGGATGATCACCCCGGCCACACAACGTCTAATTGACAACAGCCTCGACTGGCTTGCGGCGCAGCAGAATCGGCAGGATGGATCGTTCGGCACGGGCAATTACAGCGGTCATGTTGCCGTCACAAGCCTTGCCGGGCTGGCGCTGATGGCGGGAGGCCATCAACCGGGTCGCGGCCGCCACGGCGAGAAGGTCACGCGCGCCGTCGAGTATATCGTGCGCCGCTGCGAAGATCCGAACGTTCCCGGCTTCCTGAACTCGCCGCGCGGCTTCAATCACGGCCCCATGTACGGGCACGGTTTTGCCACGTTGTTCCTTGCCGAGGTCTACGGCATGGTTTACACGAATCCTTTGCAGAGCGAATTGCGCGCCTGCCTGGGACGAGCGGTTCGGCTTATTCTCAGCTCGCAAAATGCTGAAGGAGGCTGGCGTTACAACCCGCGGCCACAAGACGCGGACCTGTCGGTGACGATCTGCCAGATCATGGCGCTGCGTGCCGCTCGCAACGGGGGGCTGTCGGTGCCGCGGGCCAATCGCGATCGCTGTGTCGAGTATGTGCGTCGCTGCCAGGGACCAGACGGCGGATTTCGCTATCAGCCGTTTGGCGGGCCATCCGGATTCGCGCGTACGGCTGCGGGCGTCGTCGCCCTTTATAGCGCCGGCGTCTACAACGATCCGGCCGTAACGCGTGGACTCGACTATCTCAATCGCATGCGTCCCGGCGCGGGGGGCGGGATGTTCGGCCAACCCGATTTCCACTACTACTACGGCCATTATTACGCAGTCCAGGCCATGTGGATCGCGGGGGGCAACTATTGGCGCCAGTGGTATCCGGCCATCCGCGAAGAACTCCTCAACAGCCGGCGTGCCGACGGCTCCTGGCAGCAGGGGCTGATGTGCTCCAACTATTGCACGGCCATGGCGCTCATCATCCTCCAAGTGCCCAACAACTACCTGCCGATCTTGCAACGCTAACGTTTTTCTTTGCCGCAAGAACACGCGAACGTCGCAAAAGTGCGAAGGGCCAGCCTCGTAGGTGACTCTGGTTGCTTTTTTTGCGTTTTTTCGCGGCAAGTCCTCCTGCTGACCATGCGTGCTACCCCATTGTTATTGACTCTCATGCTCTTTGCCGGGAATGCGCGTGCTCAGGCGCCGCGATTCGATATCGTGTCGGCGAGCGTGTTCCGTTCGCAGTGCACGCTGGTGTCGCTCGATGAGTCGGGCCGGGTCGTCATGGAAAACGCCAGGGCGAGGCGGACATTGGAGGACGTGATCGAGATCCAGCAGGAAGGCCGGCCCCTGCCGCCGCTTCTGACGCGCCGTTTCATCAGCCTCACGAATGGCGATCGATTGCCGCTCACGGCCGACTTGGCCGCGACGCTCGACGGCAGCCGCCTTCATGTCGTGCTCGATCCGTCGCTCGGCCTTGGAGGTGACAAGGCCGTTAGCTTTTTCGCCCCCAATGTGGTTCTTCTCTTCAGTTCCGTGCCCGCCGGCGTCGAGGACCCGGAACGATTCTTCGCGAACTTGCAATCGGGCGCTCGAACGCGCGACGTTGCCCACTTGCAAAACGGCGACCGCATCGAGGGGACCTTGACCGCCTTGTCGCAAACTGGCGGGGCCACGCTTCTTATCGAGGGCAAAAAAAGCCAGATCCCCTGGACCAAGCTCGCCGGCATCGCCTTGGGCACCGATCGCCTCGCTCGACTTAAGCCCGCCTTGCGATACGCCCGCGTCATCCTCGAAAACGGGGCTCGCCTCAACGTGCTAGACTTTCAATTTGACGAGAGCACGCGACGATGGATCGGAAAGACGCAATTCGGCTCGACCTTTCAGGTTCCCGAAGCAAATGTCGTGGCGATTGACATTTGCCAGCCGTCGGTGGTCAACCTGGCCGACTTGACGCCCATGCGCTATGAGCATCGCCCTTTTCTGGATGTCGCCTGGCCGCTCGCCAAGAACTCTGCCGCCACCGGTGATCCGTTGCGCTTTGCCGGCGGCGCCTATGAGCTCGGCCTCGGCACGCACGCCGCCTGCTCGGTCGCTTACAAGCTCGACGGAAAGTACCGGCGCTTCGACGCCGTCGTCGGCATCGACAAGCTGTCACCCAAAGGCCGAGCCCGTGCGGCGATCGAGCTTGACGGCAAACGCGTTGAATTGAACGCCGGAAAAGAGTTTACCGCACAAACCACGCCGCAAGTTGTTCGCCTCGACACGCGCGGCATTCGCGCGATGACGCTGATCGTCGACTTCGGCAGCACGGGCGACGTCCAGGCCAACCTCAACTGGGCCAAGGCCCGGCTGGTGAAAAGAAACGAATGAGTTTGCTCGCGAAAGTAACGTGGCGGCATCGTTAGTCGTTCTCGGATACTCATTATTGCCAAGTCTTAGCAGTACCGCTTTGTGGCATTG
>Ga0194128_10006369_pt1 | contig 15929 bp, 17 predicted proteins | sample TA2KigCa65mmetaG_FD_148650 | JGI IMG/M metagenome (GOLD analysis project Ga0194128, IMG submission 148650) | Freshwater microbial communities from Lake Tanganyika, Tanzania - TA2015037 Kigoma Deep Cast 65m | ecosystem: Environmental > Aquatic > Freshwater > Lake | place: Tanzania: Lake...
TGGAGGTGTGGCTCGCCCATCGCGCCCTGCCGACGCTGCCGTTGCGCCTCGGCCGGCAGTGCGCCACGGCGGAGCGGCTGGCCACCGCGCTGGCCGCCCGCCCCGACGTCGCCGCCGTGCATTACCCCGGCCTCCCAGAGCACCCGGCGCACGAGATCGCCCGCCGCCAGATGCGGGCGTTCGGGACGCTCGTCAGCTTCGACCTCGGGACGCGTGCGCGCGCGGAGGCGTTTCTGGGCGCGCTCGCGATCGCACGCGAGGCGACGAGCTTCGGGGGCGTGCACTCGATTGCGGAGCGCCGCGCCCGCTGGGGCGGCGACGCCATCAGCGGCGGCTTCATCCGGTTCAGCGTCGGCTGCGAGGCGCCGGAGGACATCGTCGCCGACGTGGAGCAGGCGCTGGCCCGCGCGGGGTAGACGCCGACCCGGATCCCGCATCCCCGGTCCCGGGAGTATCATCCCACCAGGGAGGTGTCCGATGAAGCTCATCAGGCCTCTCGTGGACAATCAGGACGTCGTCGCGGTGGACCGGGCCACGTCGGTGGCCCAGGCGGCGTGTCTCATGAGCGATCGGCAGGTGGGCGCGGTGCCCGTGGTCGACGGGGAGCGCGTGGTCGGCATCTTCACCGAGCGCGACGTGCTCTCCCGTGTCGTGGCCGCGGGTGTCGATCCGGTGCGCACGCCCGTCAGCACCGTCATGAGCACCGACCTCGTGGTGGCCGACATCTCCGACCACCACGAGACGTGCCTTCGCCGGATGCGGCAGGCGCACGTGCGCCATCTGCTCGTGCTGAAGGAGGGCCGGCTCGCGGGGATTCTCTCGATGCGCGATCTGCTCGCGCTGGAGATCGACGAGCGAGACGAGGCGATTGACCTGCTGAACGCCTACGTCCACTACATCCCCGCCGACCTGACCCCGGCGCGCCAGCCGTAGGCGGCGCCGCGCGGGAGGAGGACGGACCGATGCATCGATACCTCTGCGTACTCGGGATGGCCGTGCTGGGCGCGGCGGGCTGCGGCCGTTCGGTTGACGTGGGGGAGGAGCGCCAACGGCTCCTGGAGGCCGATCGACAGTTCGCGCAGTCGACGAAGGACGCGGACCTGTTCATGTCGTACTGGGCGCCCGATGCGACGGCGCACCTGCCCGGCGGTCCGGCCCTGCGCGGCACCGACGCCATTCGCAAGGCGTTTGCCGAGCGGGTTGCGGCGCCCGGCGTGTCGCTGTCGTGGACGCCGGAACGGGCGGACGTGTCGGCCGACGGCGAGCTGGGCTACACCGTCGGCGCGTACGAGATGACGGCCGAGGGCGCGACCGACCGCGGCAAGTACCTCACCATCTGGAGAAAGCAGCCGGAAGGCACCTGGAAGATCCTCGAGGACATCGGGAACTCGAGCCTGCCGCCGGCCGCCAGCGCGCCGGCTCCGCAGCCGTGATCAGCAGTCGAGGCAGCGCACCTCGGCGAAGATCGCCGCGTGCTGGTCCGGATGCTCGCGCGCGTAGTTGACCAGGCACCGGACGGCCTTGCCGATGTCGGCCAGGCCGTGGGCGGCGGCCATCTGTTCGAGAAACGCCACCTTTTCCGATTCGAGCTCGATCGAGCAGACGCGCGCGTCCTTCACAGACGTCCTCCTCAGGCCCGCACGAGCCGCCGCTCGGCCGGCTGGTGCTCGTGCAGGAAATCGAGCGCCATGGTCAGGATCCGCTCCGTCAGCCCGTCGGCCTGGATCGGGCCGAACTTGTCGCGGAAGGCGCGGAGCGGGACGACCGCCTTGGCCATGGCGCGGTGGCCGCCCGCGCTGCCGATGTCGGCGAAGTACTTGCGCACGAACTCGCCGGCGTTGCGCGAGTAGCCGAGGTTCCGCACCGAGATGATGAGCGAGTCGTGGACGATGCCCGCGACGATCGTCCACTTGACGTGCTCGAGCTGCAGGTAGAAGTCGGCGACGTACGGGATGAAGTCTTCACGCGGCGACGTCCCCAGGAAGGCGCAGAACACCTGTTCGACCATCCGGCCGTGCTGGTTCGCCTTGAGGACGAACTCCAGGCGCTCGGTCGTGATCTCCGCTCCCTCCATCTTGCGGATGAGCGCGGCGTCGGCGAGCGGGTAGAGATACGAGAACGCCTCGATGTCGACGCTGTTGGCCTGGCGGTTGAAGAAGAGCGTGTCCGACTTGATGGCGTAGAGCATCGCCGTGGCGGTCCGCTCCGAGATGTTGGCGTCGACGGCCCGCAGGTGCTCGGTGAGGATGGTCGACGTCGATCCGTAATCCGGCCGGATGTCCTTGAACACGGCGCTGTAGCCGGGCTGCTCGGGGTGGTGATCGATCACGAGATCGACCCGGTCGATCACGCCGCCGAAATAGTGCGGCTGCACGTCGACCATGGCCACGCGGTCGTACTCGTTGAGCTGCGCCGGCGTGACCTGCTCGACGTGCAGGTCGAGCAGGTTGAGCATGCGGACGTTCTCGGGCCGCGTGACGCCCTCGAGCGCGGCGATGATGGCCGTCTGCCGGGTGCGGCGGAGGACGTTGCGCAGCGCGAGGCCGCTGGCGAGCGCATCGGGGTCGGGCTCGTTGTGCAGCAGGATCAGCACGCGCTCGGCGTCGCTGAAGAAGCGCTGGTACTGCTGCACGCGCAGCCGCGTCAGCGATCGGCTGAACTCGGTCAGGAGCGGCCCGCCGAACAGCTCGGAGAGCGCCACGTAGTTCAGGTCGGGGAACTGGGCTTTGAGCGTGTTCTCCCGCTCGCGGACGTGCGAGACGCCGACGCCGAGCACGTAGACGAGCGTGCCGCCCGCGTCGTGGATCGCCTCGATGACCTTCTTCAGGCTGCGGCGGCCGGAGTCCTCGACCACCACGCACGTCCCCGGGGTCAGGTCGGCCTTGAGATAGGTGTCGGTGCGCCGCGGGTCGGCGGCGCCGACGTTCAGGCCGGCTTCGTGGAGGCGGCGGGCGACGGGCCGGCTCTCGACCAGGAACTCGACCTCGAAGCTCGGCCGCAGGATCTCGTCGAGCATCCTGATGGCCAGCTCCGTCTGGCAGACGGCGAGGCACCTCATAGGATGGGCACGGCCGCCTCCGGAACCTTCCTCACCATAGGCGCGAATCTCTCATTATACGCCCCTCGGATCGGGCGGGTTGCTCGCGGCCGGGCGTGGGACGGGTGTAGGATGGGAGGTCACCGAGGATGATGGCGATGCGCAGCGTGCTCCTGACGGCCGCCGTGGCCGGGCTTGTCGCGAGCGCGGTCGACGGTCCCGCGCTGACCGCCGCCGCGGGGCAGTTCCGCTCGCGCATCGACCTGGTCACGCTCGGCGTGACCGTGACGGACCGGCAGGGCAGCTTCCTCGCCGAACTGACCCGCGACGACTTCGAGATCCGCGAAGACGGCCGGCCGCAGACGATCACCTCGTTCGCGCGCGGCGACGGCGCGGTGGTCGAGCTGCCGATGCACCTCGGCCTGCTCTTCGACACCAGCGGGAGCATGGGGGAGGACATCCAGCTCGCGCGGTCGGCGGCCATCAAGTTCCTGAACACGCTGAGCGACGCGGTCGACATGACGCTGGTCGATTTCGACACCGAGGTGCGCGTGGCGCGGTACGACCAGGCGAACTTTCCGCGCATGGTCGAGCGCATCCGCGGGCGGCAGCCCGACGGCTGGACGGCGCTGTACGACGCGCTCGGCGTGTACCTCGACGGGTCGGCCGGCGACGACGGCCGCAAGATCCTCGTCCTGTACACCGACGGCGGCGACACGCGCAGCACGCTGTCGTTCAGCGACGTCATGACGCTCGTCCGCGCCTCCGACGTCACGATTCACACCGTCGGCTTTCTCGAGAATCAGCCGAGCAGCACGCGCATCGGGCAGCGCATGCGGCTGATGGACATCGCCCAGACGACCGGCGGCCAGGCGTTCTTTCCCTCGGCGATGAAGGATATCGAGGCCGCCTACGAGAAGATCGTCGCCCAGATCCGCAACCAGTACACCCTCGGATACGTCTCCACCAACACGACGCAGGACGGCAGCTGGCGGCGCGTGGAGATCCGGGTCACCAAGCCCGGCCTGCGCGGTCTGCGCGTGCAGGCCCGCAGGGGCTACTTCGCGCTCTATCGAGAGCAGGGACGTTAACATCGGCGACCGGTTCACCCTCGTCAGCGACTTCGAGGTGCGGGGCGATCAGGTCCATGCCATCCCCGAGCTCGTCGAGGGCTTGAACCGTGGCGACACGCACCAGGTGCTGCTGGGCGTCACCGGGTCGGGCAAGACCTTCACGATGGCGCACGTCGTCGCCGCCGTGAATCGTCCGACCCTGGTGATGGCGCACAACAAGACGCTCGCGGCGCAGCTCTATCAGGAGTTCCGGCGCTTCTTCCCCGACAACGCCGTCGAGTACTTCGTCAGCTACTACGACTACTACCAGCCCGAGGCCTACGTGCCCGCCACCGACTCGTACATCGAGAAGGAGGCGACCATCAACGACGAAATCGACCGGATGCGCCTCTCGGCCACGCGGTCGCTCTTCGAGCGGCGCGACGTCATCATCGTCGCCAGCGTGTCGTGCATCTACGGCCTGGGCTCGCCCGAGGCCTACTACGGGATGCTCCTGCCGCTGCAGGTCGGGCAGCGGATCGACCGCGACCAGATCCTGCGGAAGCTCGTCGAGATCCAGTACGAGCGCAACGACACCGAGTTCGGTCGCGGCACCTTCCGCGTCCGCGGCGACATCGTGGAGGTCGTGCCGTCGTACGAGGAGCACGCGCTGCGGATCGGCCTGTTCGGCGACGAGGTCGACGAGCTGGCGTGGTTCGATCCGCTGACCGGCGGGATGATCCGTCGAGTCGAGAAGGTGGCCGTCTACCCGAAATCGCACTTCGTCACCTCGCGCGATCGGACGAAGCAGGCGGTGGAGGCGATCAAGGCCGAGCTGGAATCGTACCGCGGGCAGCTCGAGTCGGAGGGCAAGCTGCTCGAGGCGCAGCGGCTGCACCAGCGGACCATGTTCGACCTCGAGATGATCCGCGAGATCGGCTACTGCCACGGGATCGAGAACTACGCGCGGCACCTGACCGGCCGGGCCCCCGGCGAGCCGCCCCCGACGCTGCTCGACTACCTGCCGGATGACGCGCTCGTCGTCGTCGACGAGAGCCATCAGACGGTGCCGCAGATCCGCGGCATGTACCACGGCGACCGGTCGCGGAAGGAGGTGCTGGTCGCGTACGGCTTCCGCCTGCCGTCGGCGCTCGACAACCGGCCGCTCAACTTCCCGGAGTGGGAGGCGCGCGTGAAGCAGGTCATCTTCGTCTCGGCCACGCCCGGCCCCTACGAGCTGGCCACGGCCGGCGGCGTCGTCGTCGAGCAGGTCATCCGGCCGACCGGGCTCATGGACCCGCCGATCGAGGTGCGCCCGGTCCGCGGCCAGGTCGACGACCTGCTCACGGAGATCCGCGAGCGAGCCGCCCGGTCCGAGCGCGTGCTCGTGACGACGCTCACCAAGCGCATGGCCGAGGACCTGACGACGTACTATCAGGAGCTTGGCGTCCGCGTCCGCTACCTGCACTCGGATATCGACACGCTCGAGCGCGTCGAGATCCTGCGCGACCTGCGGCGCGGCGCGTTCGACGTGCTCGTCGGCATCAACCTGCTGCGGGAGGGGCTCGACCTGCCCGAGGTCTCGCTGGTCGCGATTCTGGACGCCGACAAGGAGGGGTTCCTGCGCTCCGGCGGCTCGCTCATCCAGACCGCGGGCCGGGCCGCGCGCAACGTGAGCGGCCGCGTCATCATGTACGCGGATACGATGACGGCGTCGATGCGGTCGGCGATGGAGGAAACCGAACGGCGCCGCGCGCTCCAGGGCGCGTACAACGCCGAGCGCGGCATCACGCCGGAGTCGGTCGTCCGACAGATCGACGACGTGCTGTCGAGCGTCTACGAGCGCGACTACATGAGCACGCCCCGCGCGGCGGACGAGCGGCCGTCGTTCCGGACGCAGGCGGAGCTGGACGCCGAGATCGCCCGGCTGGACCGCGAGATGAAGGCGGCCGCGGCGAACCTCGACTTCGAGCGGGCGGCGGCAATCCGCGACAGGCTCAAGACGCTGCGCAGCCGCGAGCTCGGCCTGACGGGCCTCGCGGCGGGGCGATGACGGCGTGCTGAGCGAGGCGGAGCGCCGGCTGAAGGAGGCCCTGCGGGAGGTGCAGGAGTACGTCCAGCTCGTCGGCGCGCTGTTGCGCGTCGCCGTGACCGGTCCCCATTACCGCCGCGACGTCATCCTGCAGCTCGAGGCGATCGGGATCGGCTCGTTGATGGTGATCTCGCTGACCGGCTTCTTCACGGGGGCGGCGCTCGCGCTGCAGACCGGACAGACGCTCGATCGGTTCGGCGCGCGCACGCTGGTCGGGCAGCTCGTCAGCGCGTCGATGATCCGGGAGCTCGGCCCCGTGCTCACGGCGCTCATCCTCGCCGGCCGCGTGGGCTCGGGGATCGCCGCGGAGCTCGGGTCGATGGCCGTGACCGACCAGATCAACGCCCTGCGCGCGCTGGGCACCGATCCGCTGCGCAAGCTGGTGGCCCCGCGCGTGCTGGCGACGACGCTGATGGCGCCCGTCCTGACCGTCATCGCCGACACCTTCGCCATCGTCGCCGGCTGGATCATCTCGGTGACGAGCCTCGGCGTCGGCACGAGCACGTACTGGAACGCCGTGCTGGACGGGCTGTATCTGGGCGACGCGTGGCAGGGCACCATCAAGCCGTTCGTCCTCGGGTTCGTCATCGGCACGATCGGGTGCCACGTCGGCCTGCGGACCCGCGGCGGCACCCAGGGCGTCGGACGGGCCACGACCAACGCCGTCGTCGTCGCGTCGGTGCTGGTGATAGCGGTCGACTTCTTCCTGACCCCGTTGCTGATGCGGGTGTTGTACTGATGCGATGACCTTTGCGACCGCCCGTTCGCCGCAGCTCGAGAAGGCCCTCGGCCCGGGCTCCCCGATCATCGTCTTCGATCGGGTCTCGCTCGCCTTCGATGATAAGGTAGTACTGCGCGACATCAGTTTCACCCTGATCCGGGGGCACACGAAGATCTTCCTGGGGGCGAGCGGATCGGGAAAGTCGACCATCCTCAAGCTGATCGTCGGCCTGCTCCGGCCCGATTCGGGGGTCATCTGGGTCAACGGCGAGCGGGTGGATGATAAGAGCGAGGCCGAGCTGATGAAAGTCCGCACGGACCTCGGCATGGTCTTCCAGGAGGGCGCGCTGTTCGATTCGCTCACCGTGGCGGAGAACGTCGGCTACAAGCTCCTGGAAGACGGGTTGTCCGAGGAGCGGGTGTGGGGCCGGGTCATGGAAGTGCTGGGGTTCATCGGACTGGCTGAGTTCGCGGACCGGATGCCGTCGGAGCTTTCGGGCGGCCAGCGGCGGCGGGTCGCCATCGCCCGAGCCATGTCGTACAAGCCTCGCATCCTGCTCTACGATGAGGCCACCACGGGGCTCGACCCGATCACGGCCGACACGGTCGACGATGAGATCATCAAGCTGCGCGACCTGGAAGAGATCAGCTCGGTCATCGTCACCCATCAGCTCCGCGACGCGTTCCGGATCGCCACGCACGAGGCGGTGCGGGCGGACAACCGGATCCGGGTCATCCCGGCGGACCCGAAGAAGGCCGACGAGGCCGAGTTCATCATGCTGAAGGACGGCGGCATCCACTTCGAGGGGAACGCGGCCGAGCTGCGGGCGTCTACCGACGAGTACCTGCGGTCCTTCCTGTCGTAGAGGATCAGACTCATGCCCCGCACCCGTTCACTCGCCTGGACCGAGCTCAAGATCGGCATCGTGTCGGTCGCGGCGCTGGCGCTTGCGGCCGCCCTGATCTTCATGTTGAGCGGTGAAGGCGGGTTCGCCTGGCAGCGCTATTCCCTCAAGGCGGTGTTCGACAACATCGCAGGGCTCAACGAGGGGTCGCCCGTACGGGTCGCCGGCGTCGAGGCGGGCTCGGTCACCGTCATCGACTTCGTCGGCGAGCGCGTGGAGGTCACGTTCGAGCTGTCGGAGCGCATGCGCCCGCGCGTCACGACCCGCTCGGTGGCCGCCCTGGGGTCGCTGTCGCTGCTGGGCGAAAGCGCGATCGACATCACCCCGTCCACGGCAGGCACCCCGATCCCGGAATGGGGCTACGTGCGAACGCGCCCGACGGCCGGGTCGCTCGCGGACGTCACGAATCAGGCCACCATCAGCATCCAGGAGCTGACCTATCTGATTCGGGAAATCCGGCTCGGCAAGGGCACCGTGGGCCGTCTGTTCACCGACGAGGCGCTCTACGCCGAAATGGCGGCGCTCGTGAAGGCGGCCGAGGACGTGGTGGCCGGCCTGCATCGCGGCCGCGGCACGATCCCCCGGCTGATCAACGATCCGGCGGCGGCCGAGGCGCTCGAGGCGTCGCTCGAGAGTTTTCAGGCCATTACCGCGCGGCTGCGGGCGGGGGAAGGGACCCTCGGAAAGTTCCTGACCGATGACGCCTTCGCCCAGTCCCTGGCCTCGACCGGGGCCAACCTCGATGCCATCACCGGCCGCATCAGCCGCGGCGAGGGCACGGCCGGGCGGCTCCTCACCGACCGGGAGCTGTACGATCGCCTCACCTCGATGTCGGACCGTCTCGACAAGATGGTGGCCGGTCTCGAGGACGGACAGGGCACCGCCGGTCAACTGCTGCGCGACCGCCAGTTGTATGAGAACATGAACGGCGCGGTCGAGGAGCTGCGGCAGCTCGTGCGCGACATCCGCGCAGACCCGCGCAAGTTCCTCAATGTCCGAGTGAGCCTGTTCTAGTGAGCGATATCTTTCTCGGCATCATCGCCGTCGCCGTGCTCGTGATGGCCGCGATCCAGGTGGCGGCGGTGGTCGTCGCGCTCCGTCTGGCGCGGCGCGTGGACCGGTTCGCCGACCGCGTCGAGGAGGACATCCGTCCCATCGTCGCGAGCCTGCAGGCGCTCACCGCCGACGCCGCGCGGGCGACGACGGTGTTCAAGGCGATTCTGGGGATCTTCCGCGGGCCGCAGAAGGAGCCGCGCGGGGCCGCGGCCGACGAGGAAGGGCCGCTGTTCATCGGCTGAGCCCCGTCGGGCGCGGGTGGTCTGCCCCGTGCCTCCGCGCCACGGCGTCCGCGCCCCCGCCGCGCCGCGATTGACGCCCGACCCGGCCGGTGATACAAGAACGCCCATCGGGACGGGGGGACACGATGATCGATCGTCTCCGTGGTGTGCGGTGCGGCGTTCTGGGGTGCGTCGTGCTGCTGCTCGTCTCAGCGCCGGCCCGCGCGCAGGACTCCAAGTCCGCCGGATTGACCGGGGAGCTGGTCAAGCTCCTCGACGCGATGAAGCTCGACAGCATCGCGGCCAAGGTGCAGGGCGACGAGTACGTCGGCGCGCTGTACTTTCCGGGCAGCCAGCTGCTCGTCGTCAAGGCGCGGTACAGCGTGCCCGAGCGGATGGACGAGCAGCTCGCCAAGAAGAACTACCGCGACGTCTACATCGATCTGAACAGCGCATCGGTGCCCGCGTCGAAAGTCCTCATCGCCGATCTCGGGGCCAACGGTCTGTACGCGCGGCGACGGGACAACCAGTTCGATACGGCCGACATCGGGGGCCGGAGTTATTCGTTCGACGGCGAGTGGGGCAAGGCCAAGCTGTCCGAACAGGAGTACATGAAGGCCTTCCAGGCGACCGAAGGCGAATATGTGAAAATGCTGGAAGCGCTCGTCGCCGAGCTCAAGAAGACCTCGTAGGCGGCGCACAAGCGCGAATGCTGCGAGGCAGAAAGGGGCAGCCTTTCGGGGCTGCCCCTTTTGTTGCGTAATGACCCGGTATCGCATCGTCGACAGCCTGGGGCGGGGAGGGATGGGCGAGGTCTGCCTCGCCGACGACCTCCTCCTCGATCGGCCGGTCGCGCTCAAGTTTCTCGCGGCGTCCGGCGACCGGAGCCACGGCGACATCCTCGATGAGCTGCTGGCGGAGGCGTGCGCCGCCGCCGCCCTCGATCACCCGTTCATCTGCGCGGTCTACGAGGTCACCACGCTCGACGGCCGTCCCTGCATCGCCATGGAGTACGTGCGCGGCGAGACGCTGGAGCGCCGTCTGCGGCGCGGACGGATGGGGGTGGCCGATGCGCTGCACGTGGCGGAGGAGATCGCCGAGGCGCTCGAGGCGGCGCACCGGCGGCGCGTCGTGCATCGGGACCTGAAGCCCGCCAACGTGATGCTGACCGAGGATCGGCACGTCAAGGTAATGGACTTCGGCCTGGCGATGCGGCTGCCGCTGGAGGGCTGGGAGCCGGTGCACGCCGGACGGCGGGCGGCCGCCGACCTCGGCGTGGTGCGCGGCACGCCGGCGTACATGGCGCCCGAGCAGATTCGCGGCGGCGAGGTCGATCGCCGGTCGGACATCTTCGCGTTCTTCGCGCCGGCCTCCGCCGGGTCGCCGTGGACGCCGGCAGCGCGGTGCAGGCCGTCGAACGCATCCACGTCAACCCGTACGGCGACCTGCCCGAGCGCTCCCGGTGCCACTCGCCGCCGGGGAGCTGACCCGGCTCGAGGGGTATCAGCTGACGGCAACCGACGAGCGCAACGCCGCATCGATGTTCACGCAGCTGAAGGGGCAGTTCCTGATCGATCGCGACGGAGTGGTGCGCTGGGCGAACGTCGAGTGCGGGAAGGAAGGACTCACCGGGCTGGGCAAGTTTCCGACACCAGAGGAGCTGCTGGCCGCAGCGCGGAGCCTGAGCGCGGCACTTGGCGCTGGAGCGGTGGCCCCGCCACGATGACGCCTCACGGGTTTCGCCGGATCGCCCTCGGTCTCACGGGGGCGATCGAGGGCGCACACCATGGGCATCCGGACTTCCGCGTCGGCGGTCGCATCTTCGCGACGCTCGGGTACCCGGACACGAAGTGGGGCATGGTCAACCTGACGCCGGACCAGCAGCGCCTCTGGGTCGCCGAGCACCCCGCCGCGTTCGCTCCCGTAGCGGGGAAGTGGGGCGAGCAGGGAAGCACCAGCGTCCGGCTCGGCGCCGTGGACGACGAGACGCTGGGCGAGGCGCTCACGCTCGCGTGGCAGAACACCGCCGCGAAGGCCGCCAGCGAGCGTCGGTGAAGCGGTCACCGACGGCTGCGCGGCCGCGGCGGCAGCGGAAGGCACCTCGAGCCTGAGTCACGCGGCGGCTTCGCGCGCGCGCGGTCGGCCCGCTCGAGCGTCTGGGAATCGACGGGTTGGCAGTGGTGGACGCGACTGGACTCGAACCAGTGACCTCGCGCGTGTGAGGCGCGCGCTCTAACCAACTGAGCTACGCGTCCAGGCAGCCCTCAGTCTACCACGGGCTTTCAGCGCTCACTCCGTGCCGTACAACCGATCGCCGAAGTCGCCGAGGCCGGGCACGATGTACTTGTGCGCGTTGAGATGGCTGTCGACGACCGGCGCGTAGATGTGGACGTCGGGGTGGTGCCGGGTGACGAGGTCGACGCCCTCGGGCGCCGCCACGATGCAGATCATCCGGATCACGCGCGCGCCCGCCTGCTTCAGCAGGTCGATCGCCGCGACGGCGCTTCCGCCGGTGGCCAGCATCGGGTCGATCATCAGCACGTAGCTCGCGCCCACGTCGGGCGGGAGCTTCGAGTAGTACCTCGACGCAATCGCGGTGGCCTCGTCGCGCTGCAGCCCGATGTGGCCGACGCGCGCCCCCGGCAGCAGCTCCAGCACCGCGTCGAGCATGCCGAGCCCGGCCCGCAGCACGGGCACCACGACGACATCGCCGTCCACGATTCGGCCCTCCGCCGGGCCGAGCGGGGTGGTCACGCGCCCGCGCGTCGTCGGCACGTCGCGCAGCGCCTCGGCCGCGAGCAGCACGCTGATGCGGTTGGCGGCGCGGCGGAAGGCGGGAGGCGCCGTCCCGACGTCGCGAAGCGCCATCAGGGCATCGTGGACGAGGGGATGGTCGACGATGTGCAGCGGCACGGCACCTATCATAGTGCGGCGTGCGAGGGTGCGTCCGAGGGCGCGAAGGTGCGAGGGTGCGGCGCAGTAAGATCTGATCATGCCGCGCCTCATGACTGCCGTCGGTGTGCTGCTCGTCGGGCTGGTCGCCCTCGCGGTGGTCTCGACGCAGACGGGACAGCGGCAGGTGGCGCTCGTGGTCGCCGGCGGCACGGTCGTGACCATGGACGCGGGCCGGCGGGTGTTGGCGGATGGCGCGGTTGCCGTCGATGGCGCCGACATCGTCGCCGTCGATTCGGCCGAGGCGATCGCGCGGCGGTTTCGCGCCAGCGAGACGATCGACGCCGCCGGCCACGTCGTCCTCCCCGGGCTGGTGAACACGCACACGCACGCACCGATGGTGCTGTACCGCGGCCTCGCCGACGACCTCGCGCTGATGGAGTGGCTCACGAAGTACATATTTCCGGCCGAGGCCAGGACGGTCTCGCCGGAGTTCGTCCGCGCGGGCACCCGGCTGGCGGCCCTCGAGATGATGCAGTCCGGCACCACCACCTATGCGGACATGTACTACTTCGAGGAGGAAATCGCGCGCGCCACGAAGGCGGCCGGCCTGCGGGGTGTGCTCGGACAGACCATCATCGAGTTTCCCGTCGCCGACGCCCAGACCCCGGCCGATGCGCTGGCCCGCACCGAGGCGTTCATCGCCGAGTTCAAGGGGGACGCGCTGATCGTCCCCGCTGTCGCCCCGCATTCCGTCTATACGCTGGACGCGCAGACGCTGGCCGCGGCGCGCGCACTGGCTCGGCGCCATGGTGTACCGACGCTGATTCATCTCGCCGAGACCGCCGAGGAGATCAAGACCATGCAGGAGCGGGTGAAGACGACGCCGGTGCGGTATCTCGACAGCCTGGGCTTCCTCGGCGCCGGTGTGGTGGGCGCCCACGCCGTCTGGGTGTCCCAGCCGGAGATCGAGCTGCTCCGGACGCGAGGCGTCGGGGTGTCGCACAACCCCGAGAGCAACATGAAGCTGGCGAGCGGCACGGCGCCCGTGACCGACTACCTGGCGGCGGGGGTCGCCATCGGGCTCGGCACCGACGGCGCCGCCAGCAACAACGACCTCGACATGTTCGAGGCCATGCGGGTGGCGTCGCTGCTGCAGAAGGTGCGAACGGGCGACCCGCGCGCGCTCGGGGCGGCCGCGGCGCTCGAGATGGCGACGCTCGGCGGCGCCCGGGCGCTCGGTCTGGCGTCGCAGATCGGCTCGCTCGAGCCGGGCAAGCGCGCCGACCTGATCGTCGTCGGCACGAGCGCGGCGCGGCAGACGCCGATGTACGACCCGATCTCGCATCTCGTCTACACGACACGCGGCGACGACGTGCGGACGACCATCGTGAACGGCCGCGTGGTGATGCGCGATCGAAAGGTGCTCACGCTGGACGAGCGGGCGGTGCTCGCGGAGGCGCGGGCGTGGGCAGAGAAGGTCCGCGCGGCGGTGAACTAGCCTTCGGGCTCGTCGAGCGCGGCGATGTACGGCAGGTTCCGGTACTGTTCGGCGAAGTCGAGCCCGTAGCCGACGACGAAGCGATCCTCGATCTCGAATCCAATGTAGTCGACTGCCACGTCGATCTGGCGGCGCGACGGCTTGCTGAGCAGGCACGCCGTCCGGAGACGTCGCGGCGCCCGTGCCCGCAGGATGTTCTGCATGTAGCTGAGCGTCAGGCCGGTGTCGACGATGTCCTCGACGATCACGACGTCGCGCCCCTCGAGGGTGCTCCCGAGGTCCTTCAGCAGCTGCACCTGTCCCGACGACCGCGTGCTGGTGCCGTAGCTCGAGACCGCGATGAAATCGAGCGAGCAGCGCCCCGGGATGGCGCGCGCGAGGTCCGAGAGAAAGACGAATGCGCCCTTCAGCACGGCGACGAAGTGCACGCCGTCCGGATGATCGCGGTGCATCTCGTCGGCCAGGGCGCGCACGCGCTGCTGGATCGTTTCGGCTGGAATCAGGATGTGCAACGCGGTCTGGGTCGTCATGCCTTCGCACCCCCGCGCGCACGGTCCCGCGTGGGGCCTCGCTTTGAGCAGGTCCGCACGCGAGAGTAACATAGCGTCCCGCCCCGTGAAACGCTTTCAGATGATCACCGAAGCCGATGCCCGTCTGCTCGACTACGGCAGCATGGTGATGCTCGTGGCGGGGGGGCACATCACGCCGCTCGCGCACGACACGCTGCGGGCGCGGCGCATTGCCGTCGTTCGCGAGGGCGTCGATGTCGACGCCGAGGCGCTCGCGCCGCCGGCGGCGATTCGCGTGGTGGCGCTCGGCGCCGATCACACCGGCGTCGCGTTGAAGGCCGCGATCCGCGAGCACCTGCGGGGGCGTGGCCTCGCCGTGCACGACCTGGGCACCGACGGTCCCGAATCGGTCGATTACCCCGACATCGCGGCGGCCGTCGCGGAGCCGGTCGCCCGCGGGGAGGCGCAGGCGGGCATCGTGATCGACGGCGCCGGGCTCGGGTCGGCGATCGCGGCCAACAAGATTGCCGGCATCCGGGCGGCGATGTGCGTCGACCAGACGCTGGCGCGCTACGCGCGCGAGCACAACGGCGCCAACGTGCTGGCGCTCGGCGCCACGCTCGTCACGCCGGCCGAGGCGCTCGCCATCGTCGACACGTTCCTCGGCACCGCGATGCGCGAGCCCCGCTACCTGCGGCGGCTCGCGAAGATCCGCGATCTGGAGGCGCGCCGGGACTGACCCGGTGGACCGGCCGGTACCCATGCAGCCCGCCGACATCGAGCGCATCATCCGCATCGTCGTCGAAGAGATGGCAGCCGCCGGCCAGCGCGCGCCGGTCCGCTGCGGGTGCCACGCGGTCCTCTACGAGTGCTGCCCCGACCGCCTGCGCGGCATCCTGGACGCCGGCGCCGAGCGCATCGGGCTGCACGCCACCGGGGGGCCGACCGGGAGCGTGGCGGCCATGATCGATCACACTCTTCTCAAGCCCGACGCGACGCGGCAGGAGATCGAGGCGCTGTGCCGGGAGGCGGCGCAGTACGAGTTCGCGAGCGTCTGCGTGAATCCAACCTGGGTCGCGCTGTGTGCCCGTCTGCTGCAGGGCGGGCGCGTCAGGGTGTGTTCCGTTGTCGGCTTTCCGCTCGGGGCCACGACCCCCGATACCAAGCACTACGAGTCGCGGCGCGCGATCTTCGACGGCGCGCGCGAGATCGACATGGTCGTCAACGTCGGCGCCCTGAAGTCGGGCGACCTCCGGCTCGTGGAGCGCGACGTCGAGGCCGTGACCGCACCATGCCGCGACGCCGGCGCGGTGAGCAAGGTGATCATCGAGGCGGCGTTGCTGACCGACGAGGAGAAGGTCACGGCCTGTACGCTGGCGAAGGCCGCCGGAGCGGACTTCGTGAAGACCTCGACCGGCTTCGGGCCGGGCGGCGCCACCGTCACGGACGTGGCGCTCATGCGGCGCGTCGTCGGCGAGGACATGGGCGTGAAGGCGGCGGGCGGCGTGCGCGACCTGGAGGCGCTCCGGGCGATGGTCGCCGCCGGCGCCACGCGCATCGGCGCGAGCGCCGGCGTGCGCATCGTGCAGCAGTCGCGCGGCCAGCAGCCGGCCGGGACGGCGAAAGGCTATTGAAGCGTTCGGCGGTGGGTGTGGGGCGTCGGGCCGTGAGCGTCGGGCTGAGGGGGTTGGGCGTGCTCGTCGGCGCCGCCTTCTGTCCTGTCGCCGCGTCCGCGCAGACCGATGCCCCGCCCGGGCCGTATGTGGTCGACGTCCGCGCGGTGCTCGGGTCGCTGCCGCAGGACGCGAGCTTCTTTCCGTCCGCGCCGAGCGGGACGCCGCTCCCGACCGGGGGTCTTGGCTTTGCCCTGGGGGGACATTTCTATCTCTTTCACGTCGGCCCGGCCCGGCTCGGCCTCGGCGTCGACCTGCACCGGGTGGGCGG
>Ga0194128_10006378_pt1 | contig 15915 bp, 10 predicted proteins | sample TA2KigCa65mmetaG_FD_148650 | JGI IMG/M metagenome (GOLD analysis project Ga0194128, IMG submission 148650) | Freshwater microbial communities from Lake Tanganyika, Tanzania - TA2015037 Kigoma Deep Cast 65m | ecosystem: Environmental > Aquatic > Freshwater > Lake | place: Tanzania: Lake...
CCGCATCGGGCGCGTCCACGACGCGAGGCTCCGCCTCGGGTGCGCTCGCAGCGGGCGGCACCGGGGCGGGCCGTGCACGACTCGGCGCGGCCGGCGCGCGCCGATCGACGGCGACAGTTTCGGGATCGTCGGACGAGGGGAGCACGAAGACGAAGAGGACGACCGCCGCGATACCCATGCAGGCGGCGACCGCGGCGACGAGGACGAGTCGATTCACGGAGCAGATACTACCGCAGGCGCGCGGCCGTCGAGCACTCCAGCACGCGGGGCTTCAGCTTCCGGCGAGTCCGGCACCCGCGGCCACCAGCATGCCGCCGCTGACGCGGTTGGTGAGCGCCACGAACCGTGGACGACGCGCCAGCACCGCCGCCCGTCCCGCCAGGTACCCATAGCCCGCCAGGACGAAGAATTCGATGACGACCGACGTGACGCCAAGAATCAGAATCTGCAGCCCGATTGGCCGATTGGGATTGATGAACTGCGGCAGCAGGGCGACGAAGAACATGAGCGCCTTCGGATTGGCGGCCTGCAGCGCGAATCCGCGGCCGAGCGTTGCCCAGTCTCTCGTGATCGCACCGATGACGCCATCGGGGCGGAGGCCGAGGCCGACCCCGACGATGGTCCGGATGCCGAGATAGATCAGGTATGCCGCGCCAACCAGCTTGATCACGGTGAAGACGTCCGGCGAGGCCAGGAGCACGGCCCCGAGCCCGAGTGCCGACAGCGCAAAGTAGAACGTGTTCCCCGTGAGAATCCCGGCGTTGGCCCAGAGCGACGCGCGGCCGCCCTGCGCGAGCCCGTGCGAGAGGACGAACAGCACGGCCGGGCCCGGCGTGAGGCACAGCAGCGTCTCGGTGCCCGAGAAGAAGAGCCAGGTCTTGAAGCTCACGCGGTCTCCTGGCGTGCGCCTCGATTCACGAGTTCATCGAGCGCCGCGCGATCGAAGAGCCGTCCGTCGGCGACAACGGCGTGGATTGTTCTGACGTTCGTAATGTCCATCAGCGGATTCGCGTCGAGTACCACGAGATCGGCCAGCTTGCCGACGTCAACCGAGCCGAGCCGAGGCCGATCCTCCGAGCGCATCGCCCGCGCCGCATTGATGGTGGCCGCCTGCAGCGCGGCATGCGGCGGCACGCCGGCTTCGACCAGCAGCCGCATCTCCTCGCTGACACCAAACGGCGGAAAGGGCGCCTCGTCGGTACCGGCGAGCAGCAGTCCTCCTGCCTCGTAGAACTGTCTGATGAAGGCCGCCTCGGCAGCTTCCAGCGCGGCAACGGCCGCACGTGTCTCGGCGTCGCCGTCGGATCGTACGCGGGTTCGGTACGGGTGCGTCGCCGGCAGCGCCGGGCTCTCGTAGCGGTCCTGGTGATTCCAATAGTAGTCGACGAGGCGCGTCGGTTCGTACCAGACGCGACGGGCAACCATCTCGCGGATGAGGGTCTGGGTCTCACCGGGCCTCACCCGCGTCCAGGCAGACAGGTTGTGCACGCGCCATGCTCGTCGGCCTTCCACGGTCGTCCTGGACAGGTCGGGCGCCGAGCGGTCGTCCACTCCGGCCGGTCTCACCGTGCCGAGCGCATGGACGACGCCGTTGAGTCCCGCGCGCACCAAATCGAGGGTGAAGTTCTCGTACACGGGCGGACGATCGGCCGAACCGAAGACGGTATGGCCATAGACCGGCACGCCCGCCGCGCGGGCGGCCCCGATCGCCTCGAGCATGGTCTGACGCGGACAATTGTGCAGCTTCAGGCCATCGATGCCGGCCGCGGGCAACCGGCGCAGCGCGGCACCGGCGTCCCGTGTGCCGGCCCGCCGAAACAGCGTTGCCCATGGCGCGTCCAGCGAGGCATCGAGCCCCGCCGACACATGGATGCGAGGAGCGGGCATCCGGCCAGCCACCGCCTCTCTTCGCAGGTCGAGCACGCGTGCGAGGCCAGGCTGCGACATCTCGCGGACGCTCGTGACGCCCCCGGCGAGAATCCAGCCGAAGTAGGCTGCGGGCTCCAGCCGCGACGTGGCCCACTCGTCGCTGTAGTGAAAGTGCGTATCGGCGAGACCGGGAATCACGTACTTGCCGGTGGCATCGACCGCCACCGCTCGCGTGGGCACCGGCACACGCGAGACCGGCCCGACGGCAGCAATGCGGTGTCCGTCGATCACGACGGTGACCCCTGGCCGAAGTGTGCCGGTGCGGACGTCGATCACCGTGGCGTTGGTAAGCGCCACGCCGGGCCGCGCCATGGGCGGGGGCCCAGACTGCGCCGCGAGATCGGCGATGAGACAGCCGGCGGCACACGGGAGCATTGCGCTGCTCCGTCGGTGCCGAGCGCCGGTTCGCGGGGTCAGCGGCCGATGGTCCATGGACCGAGCGGCGTCTGCTTCACCGTGACGTCACCGGGCAGCACGGCGCGGCGAGCGGCCGGCGAGCACGATCCATGCCGCCAGCGTGGCCATCTTCTGCTCGGCCCGCCACCCGCCGCCGACATCCGCTCCGAGTCTGGTCAACGTCGTGCGCAGCACGCCCTCGGGCCGCTGCAGCGCCTGCGTGGCCGTGCCGTACAGGTCCCGCTCGCGCCAGGTCGAGCAGGGCACGCGGCCGCGTCGGGCCGCGTCTTCGACCACCCGACGAAACAGCTGCCCTTCGAGCGCATGGATGCGGATGTGTTCGTTCGCGATGCTGTCAGGATCGATCAGGCTGCCCACGACGACGCCGACGCCGCGCACGTCGTGTCCGTTCTGACGATACTCCCGGATCAGGCCGCCGACCGAGGTCCGTCCGAATCGCGTCACCGAGGCGATCAGCCGCGATAGCTCGCGGCCGGGCTGCCGCGCGGTGCCAAACGTGGCATGGTACGGCTGTCGCGCGTCCAGAATCGACGGATCGCTCAGCTCGACGCGGCGGCTGTCGACCACCCGCGGCGCCGTCGGCGACCCGGCCGGCAGCACGGCGCTGGCCCACCCGGACTTCACCGTCACGCCGATGGAGGCACGAACGCGTCCGCGCGTCTGAGGCATCGCCGCTACCGACCCCCGGACAACTCGGGAGTGGACGCGGGCGGCCGGCGGTGGCGCGTCGCCTGTTCGTACGCGTACGCCAGTCCAATCACCCGTCCGTCGTCGTAGGGCCGCCCGAGGAACGTCACCGACGCCGGAAGATTGTCCGACGTGAATCCCGCCGGCACGACGATCGCGGGGACGTAGACGAGGAACGTGTTCAGGTCGGGCACGCCCCACTGATTGCGATAGGGTGGGGTCACGCCGTCCTTGATCGGCGTGGGCTGGTGCTCGACGCCCTTGAAGACGATCGCGTCGAGCCGGTGGTCCGCCATGACCTTCAGCACGAGCGTTGTGAGCTCGTCGCGCGCGATCAGGTAGCGGGGGTGGGCTTCGGCGTCGAGCGGCCGGCGCACCCGGGCCCGCGAGATCGGCGACACCTTCTCGAAATCCGGAGACCGGAGCATGTCGGCGCGGGAACGGAACGGCGCCTTCGCGCTCCGGCTGAAATAGAGCCTGAAGGCCTCGTCGGTTTCCATGGGGCTGTTGGCGCGGGTCGCCAGCAGCTCCTTCAGCCTCGGGATCACGACCGGATCGACGAGCGCGGCGCCGGCCGCACGCAGCTCGCCGAGCGCGCGATCGAAGACGGCCGTGACCGTGGCGAAGTCGGGCGACGAGGGGTCCGACTCGAAGCCGATCGATTCGCGCAGCACGCCCAGCCGCGCGCCCTTGAGAGCGGCCCTGTCGAGGAACTTCGTGTAGCTGCCGGGCACACGACCCACGCCGCGGGCGGTGACCGGGTCTTCCGCGTCGTATCCCACCATCACGTCCAGCAGCTTTGCGAGGTCGGCGACCGTACGCGCCATCGGCCCGAGCGATCCCATCACGAACGGCCAGCCGTCCCACACGCCGCTGCGGCTCACCAGCCCGGCGGTCGGTCTCATGCCGACGATGTTGTTCCACGTCGACGGACGCCGGATGGAGGCAAACCCCTCCTGCCCGACGCCGAGCGCCGCGAAGTTGGCCGAAAGGGACGCCCCCGTGCCGCCCGACGAGCCGCCGGCCGTCCGGTCGAGCGCGTAGGGATTGCGCGTGGAGCCGAAGAGCGACCCGTGCGTGTCGCCGCCGCCCAGCTCGCCGAGCGTGGCCTTGGCAAGGACGATCGCGCCGGCCTTCTTCAGCTTCTCGGTGACGAACGCGTCGCGGTCCGGAAAATAGTCCTTGAACAGGATCGACCCGAGCGTCGTCGGCATCCCGCGCACGTCGAACTGGTCCTTGACGATGATCGGGATGCCGTGCAGCGGCCCTGTCAGGCCCGACGTCTTGAAGGCCGCGTCCAGCCGCGCCGCCTCGGCGAGCGCCTCCCGGTTGATCGTGATGATGGCGTTGAGGGCCGGACCCTGCTTGTCGTACGCCTCGATCCGAGCGAGGTACATCTGCACGAGCTGGCGAGCGGTCAGCGTGCCGGCCGCGTAGGCGGCGTGAATCTCGCCGATCGTCGCCTCGACGAGAGCGAAGGGTTTCGACTGCGCCCGGCCGTCGTGCGTCCCGACGGCCATCGCCGCCGCGGCCGCCACTACGGTCCCGATCGCCCGTCGAACAGTCATGCGACCCTCCCCGTCTAATGTCCTCGAATCAGAAACAGCAGTCCGGCCGCGGTCATCGTCGCCTCGATGAGGAGCACGAACACGCCCTCGGGCAGGCGTTCGACGATGCGCGCGCCCGCCCAGGAGCCGGCGATCATCAGCGGCCCGATCGCGAGGCCTATGAGGATACTCGTATTCGGAAGAACGTCGGCCCCGCGGTAGGCGGCGAGCTTGGCCACGTGCATCACGACGGTCGAGAGGGCCTCGGTTCCGATGTAGGCGCCTTTCAGGAGGCCGTACGCGAGAAAGAAGGGCGCCATGAGCGGGCCGACGCTGCCGAGGAGCGACGAGAGGAAGCTCGCGCCGGCGCCGATGAGCGCGAACGCGCGGAGCGGCGGACGCGCGATCGCCCGGGGCCGCAGCCGGCGCCAGGCGACGACGAGGAGGAGGAACGCGCCGAGCAACCGCGTCAGGCCCGCCAGCGGCGCACTCGCGAAGAGCCATCCGCCCAGCAGCGCCAGCGGGACGCCGCCGAGGGCGAACCACCCGACGACGCGATAGTCCAGCATCCGCCGGTTGAACCAGACGCGGCTGGCATTGCCGACGAGCTGCGCGACAGTCAGGATGGGGACCGCGTCGCGGACGCCGAAGGCGACGACCAGCACCGGCAGCAGCACGGCTGCCCCGCCGAACCCGGTCACCGCGGCGAGCGTGGACGCGACGAGCGCCGCGGGCACGACGAGCAGGAGCGTGTCACCCACGGACCGGCCGGGGAACGGTCTACTGGACGCGCAGCTCCTTGGCGAGCCGGGCGGCCGGGTAGACGACCGAGAGCGCCGTGCGCATGAAGTGCGGATGCACGGCCACCGTCCGGTTCATCTGCGGATCGAACCAGAAGCTTCCCGCGATCGAGTGGATGTTGCCGTCGAACACCAGGCCGACCACGCGCCCCTCGGCGTCGACCATCGGGCTGCCGGAGTTGCCGCCGATGATGTCGGTCGTGGCGACGAAGTTGGCGCGCGCGTTCAGATCGATGCGCGGCCTGGCGTCGATCCACCGCTGGGGGAGCTGGAACGGCGCCACGCCGGTGGCGCGCGCGTACAGGCGGTCGAGGCGCGTGAACGGCTCGACGGGCGTGCCGGCCTCGGTCCAGCCTTCGACGGCGCCGTACGTCAGCCGGAGCGTGAACGTTGCGTCGGGATAGAGCCGCGTCCCGAACACCTTGAAGCGCACGTCGGCGATCTTCTGCTGCGCGATGCCGACGGGGCCCTGCACCTCTTCTTCGTAGATCCGGCGGAGCCGCCGCGACTCGGCGTCGACCTCGCGCGCCAGCGCGATCATCGGATCGGTGCTGGCCCGGATGGCGTCGAGTCCCCCTTCGTACAGCTTGATCCGGACCTTCGGATCGGCCAGCGTCGATCCCGTGACCAGCTCGCGCGCCCGCTCGTCCGGCGACTTCGTGCCGAGCACGGCCTTGACGATCGGGGCGTCGGGGCCCTGATACTCGCGCATGCGCTCGAGCGAGAACGCGAGCCGCATCTGCTCGAAGTCGGGATAGACGGGCGACTGCGCCTCGAGCGACGCCCTGAGGCGCGGGAGCGCGCCGTCGGTGTACTCGCGGAGGCGATCGGCGTTCGGCTTCGCGCGCTCATCGGCGGCGCGCACGAGCGCCCGCGCGTAGGAAAAGAGGTCCGTGTTGAACCCCGCGGCGCCCTCGAGCCAGACCCAGGGCACGTGGATATCGCGGTAGCGCTGCTCCGCGCGCGCGATGTCGTCCCACGCGGTGCCGGCGGCGGCGCCGAGCGCCGGATCCGCGGCAACGGCCTCGCGCAGCTTGCGTTCGGCGGCCTCCTGCTGCGCCATGAGGCGATCGTCGAGCAGCGCGGCCAGCTGCATCCGCCGTACCTTGATCGCGTTCTCGATGGAGCCGAGGTAGTCCTGGGCCGTGCGCGCCGCCTCGTCCGACGCCTTCGAGTACTGAATCATCCGGCCGCGCAGCTCGGAGTACCGAATCAGCCAGAACGGCAGCACGACGTCGCGCTCGCGCTTGAGCTGCGCGACCGTCAGCAGCCGCTGCGTCGTGCCCGGGTGCCCCGCCACGAACACGGGCTCCTTCTCGTTGGCGCCGTCCCAGCGGACCGTCAGGTGCGTCGGCGTCGACGCCGGCTTGCCGTTCTCGTAGGCGCGGAGGAGCGACATGTCGAGGCACCAGCGCGGGAACTGGAAGTTGTCGGGGTCGCCGCCGAACGCCCCGATCGCGTGCTCGGGGGCGAACGCCAGCCGCACGTCGTCGTAGCGCTTGTACTTGTACAGCCAGTACTGCCCGCCCTGGTACAGCGTGACGGCCTCGCAGGCGAGCGGCGCGCCGCTCTTCTTCGCCTCCGCTTCGCACTGCGACTCGAGCGTGGTCAGGATCTTGTTGCGGGCGCCCGCGACGGCGTCGGGGGCCAGCCCGGCAATCGCCTTCGTCACCTGCGGCGTCACGTTCTCGGTGCTCATGAGCACCGACGCCTGCGCGCCCTGGCAGCGAATCTCGTCGCCTGCGTTGGCCGCGATGAAGCCGCCGGCGACCAGATCGCGCTCGGCCGTGGAATTGTCGGACAGGCACGTCGCGATGCAGTGGTGGTTCGTCAGGATCAGCCCATCGGGCGAGACGAACGAGGCGGTGCAGCCGGTCTCGAGCCGGACGATCGACCGCTGCACGTTCTGGAGCCACGCGTCGGTCAGCTGCACCCCGTACTTCTTGGCTATCTCAGCCCTGGGCACGTTGTCGAACGTCCACATCCCCTCGTCGGCGGCCACCCCGACCGAGAGAACCACCACCACGCACGCCAGCATGCATCGCTTCATAACGCCTCGTCCCTGCGAACAGCATACGTCACCGGCGGGCACCACGAAAGGTGAGGGGTGAAAGCACCCCGGCAACGGCCGTGATGGTATTCCAGTTGCGCGTCGTCACCGGCACCCCGAAGAGCCGATCCAGCCTGCCGAGATACCCGATGGCCTTCATGCGGCGCCGGTACCAGCCGACCACGAACCCGTTGTCCGCCGCGAGGATTTTCAGGAGCCACGCCCCCCGGGACGGAAGGCGCATGGGCATCGAGGGGACCGAGCGCGGACGCCGGGAGAGGACGCTCACGAACCGAACGACGTCGGGACGCACAGGTCGGCGCGCGAAATACCCCTGAGAGACCAACCGGAGAATCTCACGGTCCCGACGGATCACGATCTCGGTCTCGAACGGAAGCCGGCGTGTCAGCTCGGCGCGGAGCTCCGCCTGGGGCACCGGCCGCCGGATCACGAAGGTGCCCGCCGCCCCGATGTTGATGACGTCGAGGTGCCGCAGCTGCCAGGCGAGCGCCGTCGGTCGAAAGGTCCTGTGACCGCCGACGTTGACCCCTCGCAGAAAGACGACGAGCGCCACGAGGGCGGCCGGCGTGCGTCAGCGCGTCGCCGCGCTCGCCGCCGTCAGGCGCTTGCGGTAGGCCGCCTCGGAGTCATCGACCATCTTGGCCCACTGCCCCGGCGCCAGCGTCAGCGGGCTCGGGCGCGTGTTGGCCCAGAGCGCATCCAGCTTGCCCTTGAACAGGTTCTGCGGGTGCCCCGAGATCAGGATGTCCGGGTTCATCGCGCGCAGCGCCGTGTACGAGGCGAAGGCGTCCTCCGGCCTCGTGTCGTACCGCGGATTGCCGGCGATCGGCGTCGGCGGTCCGCCATAGACGATCTGATGCGTGCGCCCGTTCTCGCGCGTGGTGATGAAGTAGGCCGCGGCGCCCGGCGTATGCCCGGGCGTCCAGATGACCTTGACCGTGGCGCCTCCGAGCGTGAGGTCGTCGCCGCTCTTGAGCACGCGGCCGACCTGGATCGGCTCGTGGCCCCAGGTCTCGTTCGACGACAGGTCGTGGCCGGCCGCGAGCGCCGGGATCTCGGCTTCCAGCGCCGCGACCGTCGCGCCCGTGATCCGCCGGATCGTCTCCATCGTCTCCATGTGGTCGTAGTGCGCGTGGGAGATCAGCATCAGCTTGATGTCGGCCGGCTTGAACCCCAGCTTGACGATGTTCGGAAACACCACCGCCGCCATCTTCTGCGTGCCGGTGTCGATGAGGATATGACCGCGCGGGCTCGCGACGAGGATCGACGCGATGTTGTTCGAGCCGACATAGTAGGCGTCGCCCGCGATCCTGAACGGGGCCTGCGGCTCGCTGTCGGTATCGGGCCGGCCGACCCGCTCCATGAACCAGGCGGTGTCTTTGCCGCCGATGGCGAGCGGATCGGCGGCCGGCGGCGCCTGCGCCGACATGGTGGCGGCGGCGAAGACGAGGAGCAACGATGTGCGCAGCAGCGTATGCATGGCGATTCCTCTGAGAAGGGCCACACCTTAACCCAGAAGGGGGCCGTACACAAAAAGGGCGCCCGGCGCGACGCCGCTTCCGTCAGCGTCGCCACATCCGTCGACGCCGCCGCCATGACCCGTCTGAACCAGAGCTCTGCTACGGCAGGTTGCCCGACGCCGCCCCGTAGTCCACCCCCGCTCGCGCCGTGCCGTCGGCGGTGGTGTAATTGACCCCGACCGTCGTATCGCTGGCCGGCGACAGTGCCACCGTGAACGTCGCGTTCACGCTCCCGCTGTCGCCCTCCACCACGGATCCGGGACCCGCGATGGAGAGGGTTGGCACCGCGTCGTCGTTGGTGATCGTCCCGACGCCGGTGTCGTCGCCGATCGTCGCGTTGACCGCCGCCGACAGCGGGACCTGGAACACCTGGTCGCCTTCATGCGTCGCGTCGCCGGTGACCAGGACCGTGATCGTCCGGGTGGTCTCCCCCGGGCCGAACGTCAGCGTCCCGCTCGCCGCCGTGTAATCACTGCCCGCGCGCGCCGTCCCGTCCCCCGTCGTGTACTGCACCGTCACCGTCTGGCTCGTCACCCCCGGCGCGAACGTTGCCGTCCCGCTCGCCGCCGTGTAGTCCACCCCCGCCCCCGCCGTGCCGTCCGCCGTCGCGAAGTCCACCGTGACCACCTGTGCCGACGGGGCGCTCAGGGTGGCCGTGAACCCCGCCGCCGTGAAACCGCTGTCCGGCTCGGTGACCGACACGTCGCTCAGATTGATCGTCGGCGCCCCGTCGTCATTGACGATGGTCCCCACGCCCACGTCCGTCCCGAGGGTGGCGTTGGTCGGGTTCGACAGCGTGACCGTGAACGTCTCGTTCGCCTCGTTCGTCAGATCCCCGGTGACCACCACCGTGATCGTCTGGGTCGTCGTCCCCGGCACAAACGTCACCGTCCCCGACGCCGTCCCGTAGTCCACCCCCGCCGTCGCCGTCCCGTCGCCGCCCGCCAGATCTGGAAGCCGGACGCCACGTACGAACAAAAGGCGGGCCATCAGGGCCCGCCCCACGATCCCGAGGGCTGAAGCCCTCCGGCTACTCGATGTCGCCGAGCGGGCCGCCGCCGCGCGGCATCGGCTCGTCGGCGTCGAACGCGTATTCGATCTCGCGCTCCATGTCGAGCTCCTCCTCGGTCGGCTGCGGCGGCGCCGGCGGCGGCGGCGGCTCGTCGGCCGGAATCCGCACGCCGCGGTACCACTCGAACCCCGTCCCCGCCGGGATCAGCCGGCCCATCGTCACGTTCTCCTTCAGCCCGCGCAGGTAGTCCACCTTCCCCGAGATCGACGCCTCCGTCAGCACGCGCGTCGTCTCCTGGAACGAGGCCGCCGAGATGAACGAGTCGGTCGACAGGCTCGCCTTCGTGATGCCGAGCAGCAGCGGCTGCGCCGTCGCCGGCCGCCCGCCCGCCGCAATCACCCGCTCGTTCTCCTCGAGGAAGCGGAACTTGTCCACCTGCTCGTCGATCAGGAACTCGGTGTCGCCCACGTCCTCGATCTTCACCCACCGCATCATCTGCCGCGCGATGACCTCGATGTGCTTGTCGTTGATGTTGACGCCCTGCAGCCGATAGACCTCCTGGATCTCGTTCACGAGGTACTTCTGCAGCTCCTTCTCGCCGAGCACCCGCAGGATGTCGTGCGGGTTGCTCGGGCCGTCCATCAGCTGCTCGCCCGCCCGGACCCGCTCGCCCTCGTGCACGTTCACGTGCACGCCGCGCGGGAGCGCGTACTCCCGCGCGTCGCTCCCGTCGTCGGGGACGATGATCATCTTGCGCTGGCCCTTGACGACCCCGCCGTCCTTCACCATGCCGTCGATCTCCGAGATGACCGCGGGATCCTTCGGCTTGCGCGCCTCGAAGAGCTCCACCACGCGCGGCAGACCGCCCGTGATGTCCTTGGTCTTGGTCGTCTCGCGCGGGATCTTGGCGAGCACGTCGCCCGCCTCCACCGCCTCCCCGTCCTGCACCATCAGGTGCGCGTGCACCGGCATGTGGTACTTGCGGACGCTCTTGCCGGCCTTGTCCTTGATCTCGATCGTCGGCTGCTTCTTCTCGTCCGGGGAGTCGACGATGATGAACCGCGACATGCCGGTGACCTCGTCCACTTCCTCGTGGATCGTCAGGCCTTCGACGATGTCCTTGAAGCGAACCGTGCCGGTCTCCTCGGTGAGGATCGAGAACGTGTACGGATCCCACTCGACGATGATCTGCCCCGGCTCGACCTTCTGCCCGTCGCGCACCTTCAGCCGCGCCCCGTAGACGATCGGGTACCGCTCGCGGTCGCGCCCCTTCTCGTCGGCCACGACCAGCGACCCGTTCCGGTTCATGACGATCAGCTGCCCGCCGCCGCCTTCCATGTTCTTGTGGGTCTCGACGACCTGCAGCCCCTGATAGCGGACGACGCCCGAGTGCTTGGCGTCGAGCGTGTTCTGCTCGGACACCCGCGACGCGGTGCCGCCGATGTGGAACGTCCGCATCGTCAGCTGGGTGCCGGGCTCGCCGATCGACTGCGCCGCGATGACGCCGACGGCCTGGCCGAGCTCCACGAGCCGGCCGGTGGCGAGGTCGCGGCCGTAGCAGCGCGCGCAGACGCCCCGGCGCGAGGCGCACGTCAGCACCGAGCGGATCTTCACCTTCTCGATGCCGCCTTCCTGCACCGCCGACGCCTTGTCCTCGTCGATCTCCTCGTTGACGTCGACGATCGTCTCGGCGGTGAACGGGTCGACGATCTTCTCGAGCGTCACCCGGCCGACGATGCGGTCGCGCAGCGGCTCGATGATCTCACCCGACTCGACGATGGCGCGCGCCTCGATGCCGTCGAGGGTGCCGCAGTCGGCCTCGGAGATGATGACGTCCTGCGCGACGTCGACCAGACGCCGCGTGAGGTACCCCGAGTCGGCCGTCTTGAGCGCCGTGTCGGCCAGACCCTTGCGGGCGCCGTGGGTCGAGATGAAGTACTGCAGCACCGTGAGCCCCTCGCGGAAGTTCGACGTGATGGGCGTCTCGATGATCTCGCCCGACGGCTTGGCCATCAGGCCGCGCATGCCGGCGAGCTGGCGGATCTGCTGCTTCGATCCGCGCGCGCCGGAGTCGGCCATGATATAGACCGGGTTGAAGCTGCGGCCCGTGTGATCCAGCTCGGCCATCTCGCCGAACATCTCGTCGGCGATGCGCTCGGTCACCTCCGACCAGACGGCGATCACCTTGTTGTAGCGCTCGCCGTTGGTGATGGCGCCCTCGAGATACTGCTGCTCGACCTTGATGACCTCGTTGCGGGCGTCCTCGACGAGCTGATGCTTGTTGCCGGGAATGATCAGGTCGTCGATGCCGATCGACAGCCCTGACTTCGTCGCGTAGGTGAACCCGAGGTTCTTCAGCGCGTCGAGCATGTCGACCGTCCGCTCGAGGCCGAGGTCCAGGTAGCACTTCTGGACGAGCTGCTGCAGCCCCTTCTTCTTCAGCAGGCCGTTGACGTACGGCATCCCGCCCGGCAGCTGTTCGTTCAGGATCACGCGGCCGACCGTCGTGTTGATGATCTTGTTGGTGACGTCCTGCACCTCGGTGTGCAGCACGTCCTGATCGTCGCGCGCGGTGGTCAGGTCGAGGAGCGCCCCCGTGTAGCGCAGGCGGATGGGCGTCAGCGTCTCCAGCTCGGCGGCCTCGAGCGCGAGCAGCACGTCCTCGATATTGCTGAACGCGCGCCCCTCGCCCTTGGCGCCGCTCTTGGCCTTCGTCAGGTAGTAGCAGCCGAGGACGATGTCCTGCGACGGCACCGCGATCGGCGCGCCGTTGGCGGGCGACAGGATGTTGTTCGACGACATCATCAGCACCGAGGCCTCGATCTGCGCCTCGGGCGAGAGCGGGATGTGCACCGCCATCTGGTCGCCGTCGAAGTCGGCGTTGAACGCCGTGCAGACGAGCGGGTGGATGCGGATCGCCTTCCCCTCCACCAGCACCGGCTCGAACGCCTGGATGCCGAGGCGGTGCAGCGTCGGCGCCCGGTTGAGCAGCACCGGGTGCTCGCGGATCACCTCCTCGAGGATGTCCCACACCTCCGGCCGCTGCTGCTCCACCATCTCCTTCGCCTGCTTGATGGTGGCGACGAGCTGGCGCTCCTCGAGCTTGTTGTAGATGAACGGTTTGAACAGCTCGAGCGCCATCTTCTTCGGCAGGCCGCACTGGTGGAGCTTCAGCTCGGGCCCGACGACGATGACCGAGCGGCCCGAATAGTCGACGCGCTTGCCGAGCAGGTTCTGGCGGAACCGCCCCTGCTTGCCCTTCAGCGTGTCCGACAGCGACTTCAGCGGCCGGTTGTTGGCGCCCCGGAGCACGCGGCCGCGCCGCCCGTTGTCGAACAAGGCGTCGACCGCCTCCTGGAGCATCCGCTTTTCGTTCCTGATGATGACGTCGGGCGCCTTCAGCTCCATCAGCTTCTTCAGGCGGTTGTTCCGGTTGATCACGCGCCGATAGAGGTCGTTCAGGTCGGAGGTCGCGAAGCGGCCGCCGTCGAGCGGGACGAGCGGGCGCAGCTCCGGCGGGATCACCGGAATGACGTCGAGGATCATCCAGTTCGGCTGGTTGTTCGACTTGCGGAAGCTGTCGACGACCTTCAGCCGCTTGGCGAACTTCAGCTTCTTCTGAGCGGACGACTCCGCCTTCATCTTCGCCCGGAGCTCGTCGGCGAGCTTTTCGACGTTGACGCGCTTCAGGAGCTCCTTGATGGCCTCGGCGCCCATCTGCGCGCGAAACTTGGTGCCGAAGTCCTCGCGCGCCTTCCGGAACTGCTCCTCGTTGAGCAGCTGGTTCTGCTTCAGGTCGCTCTCGCCCGGATCGATGACGACGTACGCCTCGAAGTAGAGGATGCGCTCGAGGTCGCGGAGCGAGATGTCGAGCAGGTGCCCGATGCGGCTCGGCAGTCCCTTGAAGAACCAGACGTGGCTCACCGGGGTCGCCAGCGTGATGTGGCCGAGGCGCTCGCGGCGGACCTTGGCCTGCGTCACCTCGACGCCGCACTTGTCGCAGATCACGCCCCGGTGCTTCATGCGCTTGTACTTGCCGCAGAGGCACTCCCAGTCGGTGATCGGGCCGAAGATCTTCGCGCAGAACAGTCCGTCGCGCTCCGGCTTGAAGGTCCGGTAGTTGATTGTCTCCGGCTTGGTCACCTCGCCGAACGACCAGGACATGATCTTCTCGGGCGAGGCGAGCGAGATGCGGATCGCGTCGAAATCGGCGCGGAGCGAGGTCTTGCTGTCGTGGAAGCTTGGTCTCATAAGGCTCTTTCGCGTGTAGGCCCCAGGCCTCAGGCCCCGGGCCCCAGGTACTGTCTCAGGCCTCAGGCCTGAGGCCTCTGGGGCCTGAGGCCTGAGCCCTGGGGCCTGCTATCACACCGGCTCCAGTATCGGTTCGCCTTCGGCGGCCGGCAGCGGCTCGATCGGCGGGCGCTTCTTCGTCGAGATCAGCTCCACGTCGAGACAGAGCGACTGCAGCTCGCGGATGAGCACGTTGAACGACTCGGGCAGCCCGGGCGTGAACGACGCGTCGCCCTTCACGATCGCCTCGTAGATCTTCGCCCGGCCCGTCACGTCGTCGGACTTCGCCGTCAGCAGCTCCTGGAGGATGTGCGCCGAGCCGTAGGCCTCGAGCGCCCACACCTCCATCTCGCCGAAGCGCTGGCCGCCGAACTGCGCCTTGCCGCCGAGCGGCTGCTGCGTGATGAGCGAGTACGGCCCGATCGACCGCGCGTGGATCTTGTCGTCGACCAGGTGCGACAGCTTCAGCATGTAGATGTAGCCGACGGTCACCTCGTTCTCGAAGAGCTCGCCCGTCATGCCGTCGAAGAGCGGCGTCTTGCCGCTCGTCGGGTGGCCGGCCTGCTCGAGCCACGTCTTGATCTCGCGCTCGGTCGCGCCGTCGAATACCGGCGTCGCGAAGTAGAGGCCGAGGGCGTGGGCCGCCCAGCCCAGGTGCGTCTCCAGGATCTGGCCGACGTTCATGCGCGACGGGACGCCGAGCGGGTTGAGCACGATTTCGACCGGCGTCCCGTCCGGCAGGTACGGCATGTCCTCCTCGGGGAGGATCCGCGCGATGACGCCCTTGTTCCCGTGGCGGCCGGCCATCTTGTCGCCGACCGACAGCTTGCGCTTCATCGCGACGTACACCTTGACCAGCTTGATCACGCCGGGCGGCAGCTCGTCGCCGCGGCGGATCTTCTCCTTCTTCTCCTCGAACAGCTGGCGGATCACCTCGACCTGCCGCTCCGTCCGCTCCTCGAGCAGGCGCAGGTCGCCCTCGAGCCGCGGGTCGTCGCTCTGGATCTTCAGACGGACCAGCTGCTCGTACGGGATCGGCTGCATGATCTCGGTCGTGAGCGGGGTGCCCTTGCGGAGCACGCGCTCCCGGCCGTACTCGTCGAAGGCGTCGGCCCGGAGCGTCTGGTTGTTCAGCATCTGCATGACGCGCTTCTTCACCTCGTCGTGCAGAATGCGGATCTCGTCCGCCTGGTTCTTCTCCATCATCTCGAGCTCTTCGGCCTCGATGGCCTTGGCTCGATCGTCCTTCTCGATCCCCTTGCGCGAGAAGATCTTCACGCCGACGATGATCCCCTCGATGCCGGGCGGGCAGATGAGCGAGGCGTCGCGGACGTCGCCCGCCTTCTCGCCGAAGATCGCGCGGAGGAGCTTCTCCTCCGGCGTCAGCTGCGTCTCGCCCTTCGGCGTCACCTTGCCGACGAGGATGTCGCCCGGCTTGACGTAGGCGCCGATCCGGATGATCCCGGAATCGTCCAGATCGCGGAGGTACGTCTCCGAGACGTTCGGGATGTCGCGCGTGATCTCCTCGGGCCCGAGCTTGGTGTCGCGCGCCTCGATCTCGAACTCCTCGATGTGGATGGAGGTGTAGTAGTCCTCCTTCACCATCTTCTCGGAGACGAGGATCGCGTCCTCGAAGTTGTAG
>Ga0194128_10006384_pt1 | contig 15903 bp, 15 predicted proteins | sample TA2KigCa65mmetaG_FD_148650 | JGI IMG/M metagenome (GOLD analysis project Ga0194128, IMG submission 148650) | Freshwater microbial communities from Lake Tanganyika, Tanzania - TA2015037 Kigoma Deep Cast 65m | ecosystem: Environmental > Aquatic > Freshwater > Lake | place: Tanzania: Lake...
CTAGCGTGCGCTATTGGGGGCTTCATCGTCTGACGTCCAACTCTTGAGGGGTCTGCTGTCCCTAGCGTCTGGCGATGCAGCCCGAGACGACCCGCGACCAGCACGGACGCCCCCTGGGGGTACTGCGACTGTCGCTGACGGCGCGCTGCAACCTGGTCTGTCCCTATTGCCTTCCCGATGGCCAGGAGCCGCCGGGGCTGCTCAGCAGTGCGCAACGGCTGGCGGTGATCGACGCGGCCGTTGCACTGGGGGTCAGCAGCCTTCGGCTCACCGGCGGCGAACCCCTGCTGCACAGCGGGCTGGAGGCCCTGATTGCCGCGACCCAACCCCTGCGCCAACGGGGCCTGCGCGAGGTCGCCCTCACCAGCAATGGCACCCTGCTGAGCCTGGAACGGGCTCGGGCCCTCAAGGCTGCGGGCCTCGATCGGCTCACCCTCAGCCTCGATGGGGCCAACGGGGCGTCGGTGGCCCAGATGGCGGGCCTGGCCAACACAGCCGCCGGCGAGCGCAGCCTGCAACAGGTGCTGGCCGCCATCGAGCACGCCCGCGTCGCCGGCTTTGATCCAGGCCATGGCGCACTCAAACTCAACGCCGTGATCCAGCGCGGCGCCAACGACGACCAGCTGCTGCCCCTGGCCGAGCTGGCCCGGGCGCATGGGGTGGAACTGCGCCTGATCGAATTCATGGACGTGGGCAACCGCAACGGCTGGCGCCCCGACGCGGTGCTGAGCGCCGCCGAGATGGTGGAGCGCCTGAGCGTGCGCTGGCCGCTGGACCCGCTGGGGCGACCGCAGCACGGCACCGCCAGCCGCTGGCGCTACCGCGATGGTGGTGGTCAGCTCGCCGTGGTGGCCTCGATCAGCAACCCCTTCTGCGGCGATTGCAACCGCCTGCGCGTCACCGCCGATGGGATCGCCTACACCTGCCTGTTTGCCGAACCCAGCAGCGGCCTCGACCTGCGCCCCTGGCTGCAGGCAGACACCCCGCCTGGCGACCTCACCGCCGCGATCGCCGCCCTATGGCAACGCCGCAGCGATCGCTACAGCGAAGAACGGCAGAACTTGATGCAGCAGACCACCGCGGCCAACGCCCCGCGGCACGCCGAGATGGCCTATCTGGGGGGCTGACGACCCGATCACGAGCAAGACGTAGCAACATTGCTACAGTTGTTGCAGCGATAGGTCTGTGATGGCCACGACAATCAGCAGTCGCGCCTTCAACCAGGACGCCGCCGGGGCCAAAAGGGCATCCCAGAAAGGCCCTGTTTTCATCACAGATCGCGGCAAGCCGGCCCATGTGCTGCTCTCGATCGAGCAGTACCACCGTCTGATCGGTGAGCAGCTATCGATTGCCGACCTGCTGGCGATGCCAGGCACCGAAGACCTCGAGCTACCCCTGCCACACCATGACGAACCGGCGCAGGCCGCTCAGTTCGACTGATGCATCTCCTCGACACCAATGTCGTGTCGGAGCTGCGCAAGGTGCGCGCCGGCAAAGCCGACCCTGCTGTGGCGACCTGGGCCGCCAGTGTGGAACCGGGCAGCCTGTTCCTCTCGGCGATCACGGTTCATGAACTGGAGCTGGGAATCCGGCTGATGGAGCGACGTGACAGCACCCAGGGGGTTCTGCTGCGCCGCTGGCTTGAGCAAGCTGTGCTGCCGACCTTTGCGGGGCGCATCCTGCCGGTGGACGCCACCGTGGCCCGACGCAGTGCTGCGCTGCATGTGCCCAACCCCCAGCCCCTGCGCGACGGACTGATCGCCGCCACAGCCCTGGTCCACAACCTGGTCGTGGTCACCCGCAACCTGGCCGACTTCCAGGCCAGCGGCGTGATGCTGCTCAACCCTTGGGATCCCAAAAGCTGAAGGCGGCTCTGTAGTTCACCCCGCCGGCTCGTTCAGCCGCGGCAGCAGCTGCATCAGGTTGCAGGGGCGGGTGGTGGCATCGAGCTGGGCGCGGATGAGGCGATCCCAGGCCGTTTCGACCGCATCAAGCGAACCCGGCAGCACGAAGATGACCGTGCCATTGGCCACCCCGGCCAGGCAACGGCTCTGCAGCGTGCTGGTGCCGATCGTCTCGAACGACAGCACGCGAAACAGCTCGCCAAAGCCCTCGATCGTCTTGTCGAGCAGGGGCGCCACCGCCTCGGGGGTGCCATCGCGGCCGGTCAGCCCCGTGCCACCGCTGCTGATCACCACCTGCACGGCGGCATCGGCGATCCAACGGCTCAGCTCGGCGCGGATGCGGTAGCGGTTGTCGGGCACCAGGTTGCGCTCCACCAGCCGATGACCCGCCGCCTCCAGGCGTTGCTGCAGGGCATCACCGCTGCGGTCGTCGGCCAGGGTGCGGGTGTCCGACACCGTCAGCAGTGCAATGGCGAGCCCCATGGCAAGGCAGCGGTGTGCGATCCATGCTGGCAAAGCACCGCGCCTGGGCTGGGTAGCGTTGCTGCGATGGCCAATCCTTCCAGTTACACCACCGCCCCCATCTGTGTGCGCCTGTTTGCGGCACTGCGCGAGCAGGCCGGCTGGGCCGAACGGGACTGGCCTGGCGACCCCGCAGCCGAGCCCCTGACCCCAGGCCAGATCTGGATGACCCTTCAGCTGGAGGGAAGCTTGGACACGGTGCGGGTCGCCATCAACCAGCAATTCGCAGCTGCCGACACGCCATTGCAACCCGGCGATGAGCTGGCCTTTCTGCCCCCGATCAGCGGCGGCTGAGCGACATGGAGACAACGCCTGAGCTGAACCTGGCCATGCCGATCCTGGCCATCACGTTGCACAGCGAGCGCTTTGATCCGCTCGCGCGGCTGGGCGTCTGGCACGCGCTGCTCGAGCAAAGCACCATCGGCACCGCCGCCGAAAGCCTGTTCATCGGCCGCATGCGGCCCAGCGCCAGCGACGACGGCCAAGCCCTTGAGGCCCTGGAGCTCGAGCACTACCCCGGCATGACCGAGCGGCAGCTGCAGGCCCTGGCGCACGACTGCTGCCAGCGCCATGGGGTCAGCAGCTGCCTGATCGAGCACCGCATCGGCCGGGTGCTGCCGGACGAGGCGATCGTGCTGGTGGCCACAGGGGCCGATCGACGCGGCCCGGCGCAACGCTGCTGCCAGGAGCTGCTCGAAGCGCTCAAGCACGACGCCCCCTTCTGGAAACGCGAGTGGCGCGCTGATGGCAGCCGCCGCTGGCTCAGCGGCAACACACCGCTCTGAGGTCACAGCAGCAGGATGCCACCGGCACGGAATCATCCGAGCCGAAAGGCGTCAGTGGCACTGGTCATCCCCTGCGCAGCCTGAAGATCACGGCGGGCAATGGCCAACATGGCCAGAGCGTCGGCGTCAGCCATCAAGCCGGACCCCCTCCGCATAGGCCTGATGCACCACATTGCTGCGGAGCTGGCGACGTTGTTCCACCTGAGACTGCGAAAACATCAACAAATCCACGGGACAACCGGGCTGGCTAATGCCCCAGCGGAGCCGATCCAGCACTGCCCAGCGATCGTGATGGGCCAGCCAGTGATCGCTCACCGTGATCAGCAGATCCACGTCTGAATCCGCTGCAGCGTCACCTCTGGCTCGGGAGCCAAACAGCCGCACCTCGGCCCCCGGAATTTCCTGGCAAATCTCAGCAGCGATCTGCCGCAACTGAGGCAGGTTCAACGTCGGATCCGATCGAGCAACCACGGGGCATCGGGTTCGATCACCCCATCACGCTAATGAGTCGAGGTGGTCACAGCAGCGGCAGCCGCAGCAGCTGGGCCCACAGCGCGCTGCCTGCTTCGAGCATCCCCGACTCCGCGGGGATCTCAAGCAGCAGATCGGCGCCCTGCAGCGAGCCGATGCGCGAGGAAGCCTGGGAGCCGGACACCCGCGCCAGCAGGGCGCCGTCGTCGGCCACCAGCAGCTGGGCCCGGGCCAGTTCGGGCCGGCCGGCACCCCGGTTGAGCGCGCTCTCGAGCCGCACCCGCAACCGCGGCAGCAGCTGCACCTGGGCGCCCTCGAGCCGCTGCAGGGCGGGCCACAGCAGCTGCAAGGCCGTGATCGCCGCGGCCACCGGATTGCCCGGCAGCCCAAACAACGGCACCTGACGCTCGCCAGCGCCGCTGCCATCGCCCAACTGCCCAAAGGCAAACGGCCGCCCCGGCTTGAGAAACAGCTTCCAGAAATCAACCGCCCCCAGCTCGGCCACCAGGGCCCGGATCCAGTCGCTGTCGCCGGCCGACACGCCCCCGGTGCTCACCACCACATCACAAGTGGCGGCCAGCTCGCGCAACGCCGCCCGCAACGGCTCCGGTTGATCGACCACAACCCGCACCACGTCGACCCCGTAGCCCAACCGCTGCAGCAGGGCGGTGAGCAACACCGAGTTGCTCTCCCAGATCTGACCGGGGCCCCGCAGCGCCGCGGGGGGCAGCAGCTCGTCGCCACTGACCAGCAGCCCCAGCCGCGGCCGCACGGTCACCGTCAACTCGGCCACACCGCAGCTGGCCAGGCGCCCCAGCTCGGCGGCGCCGAGGCGCACCCCGGCCGCCGCCAACTCCTGATCGGGCGCGGCTTCTTCATCGGGCTGGCGGATCCAGGGGTTGGCGCTGCAGGGCTGGACCAGCGCAATCCCATCGGGCGCGGGCTGCACCAGCTCCTGGGGCAGCACCCGGCCACTGCCGGCCGGCACCACCGCACCGGTGAGGATGCGCACCGCCTGGCCGACCATCAGCTCCCCGCCATAGGGAGCGCCGGCCGCCGACACCCCCACCAGCTGCCAGCGCTGGCCCACGTCGGGAACCCCATCGCCGGAAATGGCGTAGCCGTCCATGATCGAGGCGCGAAACCCGGGCACGGCCGCACCCGCACAAACCGGGGCAGCGGTGATCCGCCCCAGAGCCGCAGCCAACGGCACGGTTTCGTAGCCCCCCAGCGGTTGCAGGGCAGCCAACACATGCTGGCGCGCCTGATCCAGCGGCAGGCCTTCGCGGCCGAAGGGCTCAGCCATGGCGGGTGTCCCCAGCGGGATGGCGCCACTCCCCATGGCGACCACCGCTCTTGGCCAGCAGGCGCACCGGGCCGATCGTCATCGCCGGATCGGCCGCCTTGACCATGTCGTACAGGGTCAGCAGGCCCACCTGCACGGCAGTCAGGGCCTCCATCTCGACGCCGGTGCTGCCGGTGGTGCGGGCCGTGGCCTGCAGCCGCAGGCCCGAGCCATCGGCGCTGGGCTCGATCGCCACCGACACACCGCTGAGGGCGATCGGATGGCACAAAGGAATCAGCTCCCAGGTGCGCTTGGCCGCCTGAATCGCGGCCACCCGGGCCACCGCCAGCACGTCGCCTTTGGGCGCGTCACCGGACACCACCATGGCCAGGACAGCGGGCGCCATGGCGATGAATCCCTCGGCCGTGGCCTCGCGGCGGCTGGGGGTGCGGTCACCGACCTCCACCATGTGCACCTCGCCGGCGATGTTGAGATGGGTGAGCTCGCTCATGGGGATAGCAGCGCTGGCTCCAGCTTGGCGGGACAACCGAGCTGGTGCTGGGATGGCTGCAGCCCGCCGCCGGCCATGGATCTCAGCAGCCGCTGCTTCGCCTTCGAGGCCGACTTCACGGCCGACCTGCGCTGCATCCCGATGGCGGTGCGGCGCAAGCTCGATCTGGCGGGGATCAAACTCAAGCTGGTGCACTGGGGCGAGCTCGGCGAGGCCGAGCGACAGGAGCTTCTGGATTGGAACGACGATCCCGGGGCGATGGCAGCCCTGCGGCAGCACCTGCTGACGCGCACGGCCCAGCTCGCTGCAGGGCCAGCCAAAGCCCTGCCACAGGCGGCGCATGAACCCTGGCAACAGGGTGAGTCCTGGCCCGAGACCGTGCTGGCCTCCTGCCGGCAACTGGGGCTGACACCCGACCCGTCGGGCTGGATGCGCCTCAGCGAGCTGCAACGGTTTGCGCTGGTGAAACTCAGCCACCCCGGCCACGAGCACCGCAACCTGCCGCGGGCCCTGGTCGAATTCGGCATGGTCGCGGCCTGAGCAACCAGCCTCAACCCGGCAGGTAGGCCGAGCGTGACGGCGGCGCCGAGGCCAGCTTCTCCACCACCACCGCTGTGCCGTAGCAGAGCACCTCGGTGGCGCCGCCGCTGCCGCTGGTGACATCGGAGCCGTCGTAGCGGGTGCCCACGATCGCGTTGGCACCCAGCAGCAGCGCATGCTCCACCATCTGGTTGTAGGCCGCCTCGCGGGTCTGCTCGCACATCTCGGTGTAGGCGCCGATGCGGCCGCCGACGATCTGCTTGAGCCCGCCCAACAATCCCTGGACCAGGGTGGGCGAGCGCACGACGATGCCGCGCACGATGCCCCGGTACTCGCGAATCGCGTAACCCTCGATCGTGAAGGTGGTGGTCACGAACAGCGGTTGCATGGCCATTGCCGCGGCGTCCACCGCGTTCTAGCCAGCCATAACGTGGATCACATCGTTGTGCATCGGCCATGAAGCCCCTGCCCCAACGTGCCCAAGCCCTGAGCAGCCGCTGTGCGCCTGTCGCGTTCCTCCACCTATTTCTGCGCGTTTCTCACCCTGCTGAACGATCGGCTGGGTGAAACCCTGATTTTTCCGCTGCTGCCGTTTCTGCTGGCCGGCTTCACCAGCGACGGCCGCGTGCTGGGCCTGCTGACCGGCAGTTACGCCGTGGCCCAGTTCCTGGTGACGCCCCTGCTGGGGGCCCTGTCGGACAGCCACGGCCGCAGGCCCGTGATCGCCGCCTGCGTCGCCGGGTCAGTGCTGGGACTGGGGCTGTTCGCCTTCACCCTGATCTTTCCCTGGTCCACGCTGGCACCCGCCGCCAAAACCGCAGGGGTGCCCCTGACCCTGCTGTTCGTGGCCCGTCTGATCGATGGCGTCAGCGGCGGCACAGCCGCCACAGCCAGCGCGGTGCTGGCCGATATCTCCCCGCCCGAGAGGCGCGCCAAGGCCTTCGGCCTGATCGGCGTGGCCTTCGGCCTTGGCTTCATCCTGGGGCCGGCAGCGGGCGGGCTGCTGGGTCGCATCAACGTGACCCTGCCGCTGCTGGTGGCCGTGGGCATTGCCGCACTCAACCTGGTGCTGGTGCTCACCCTGCTCCCCGAGACCCATCCCCCCGAAGCCCGCATCGCCCTGCCGCGCAAACGGGAACTGCAGCCGATCAATCAGCTGGCGGCCGTGTTCGCCAACCCGCGGGTGCGGCGGCTGTGCGGCGCCTTTCTGCTGTTTTTTCTGGCCTTCAACGGCTTCACCGCGATCCTGGTGCTCTACTTCAAACAGCGCTTCGACTGGGGTCCTGGCTTGGCAGGCGCAGCGTTTCTGGTGGTGGGGGTGATCGCCACGGTGGTGCAGGGTGGGCTGATCGGCCCCCTGGTGAACCGCTTCGGCGAATGGCGGCTCACCCTTGCCGGCCTGGGCCTGGTGATCGCCGGCTGTCTGTTGATCCCCGCGGCCAACCCAGCCAACGCGCAGGCCGTGGTGTTCCCGGCGGTGTCGCTGCTGGCCCTGGGCACGGGTCTGGTGACGCCGAGCCTGCGTGCCCTGGTCTCGCGCCGGCTCGATGGCAGCGGCCAGGGCTCGGCCCTGGGCAGCCTGCAGGCTCTGCAGAGCCTGGGCAGCTTTGTGGGTCCGCCGCTGGCGGGCCTGGTGTACGAGAGCTTGGGCCACCGCAGCCCGTTCTGGCTGTCGGCTGCCCTGCTGCTCGCCGTGGTGCTGCTGGTGGCCGGTGGCGTTCCAGAACGTGGCGAAGCGACCCGTCAAGCAACGGCGACACACTGATCGCCACGGCGCGATTGCTACCTTGCCGTCAGAGGGAGCGCTCCGCCGAGGATCCAGGCGGATCACATGGGGCTGATGGCCATCGATCACAACGAGACCCGCGTCGCTCCTGAGCTCTACCTGAATCGGGAACTGAGCTGGATCAACTTCAACTACCGGGTGCTCGCCGAAGCTCTCAACGAGCGCACACCGCTGCTGGAGCAGGCCAAATTCAGCGCCATCTTCTGCAACAACCTCGACGAGTTCTTCATGGTGCGGGTGGCATCACTGAAGTCGCAGCAAGAAGCCGGCATCACCACCCTCAGCGATGACGGACTCACGCCGCAGCAGCAACTCGAAGCGATCCAGGCCAAGCTCAGGCCCTTGCTGGAATTGCAGCAACAGCACTACCGCCACGCACTCAAGCGCCAGCTGAGTGAGTACGGCGTTGATCTGATCGACTACGCACGCCTGAACAAACGGCAGCGTGAATGGGTCGACAACACCTTCAAGGTGTCGATCTTTCCGGTGCTCACCCCATTGGCGGTCGATCCATCGCACCCATTCCCGTTCATCAGCAACCTGAGCCTCAACGTGGCGGCGCTTGTACGCGATCCCGAGAGCGGCCAACAGCAGTTCGCACGCATCAAAGTGCCGCAGAAAATTCTGCCCCGTTTTCTGCCCATCCCAACCGAGCTCAGCGGCCGCTCCCCGGAGCCGGTGTTCACAGCCGTGCCGCTCGAGCAGGTGGTGGCCTTCAACCTCAGCCTGCTGTTCCCAGGCATGGAGATCGAAGGGCACTACTTCTTCCGAATCACCCGTGACGCCGACCTGGAACTGCGGGATCTGGAAGCCGACGATCTGATGGAGGCGATCGAAGAGGGACTGCGCAAGCGCAAGCGAGGCGGCGAAGTGGTGCGCCTTGAGGTCGCCGATGAAATGCCAGAAGAGGTGGTGCAAGTGCTCATGGACGGCATGAGCGTTGAGCCTGAAGACCTGTACCGCATCAATGGCCCGCTGGGCCTCGATGACCTGATGAGCCTGTTGGCGATCCCCCTGCCCAAGCTCAAGGACAAACCGCACAAAGGCCGCACGGTGCCGGCACTGGCCCGGGCCCAGAAGAGCAAGCTGGAAGACGGCTCGCTGAAGCCCGAAGAGTTTGAAAGCATCTTTTCGGTGATCAGGCGCGGTGATGTGCTGCTGCAGCACCCCTACGACCTGTTTTCGACATCCGTCGAGGAATTCCTCAACCAGGCCGCCGATGACCCCTCGGTGCTGGCCATCAAGATGACCCTCTACCGCACCTCCAAGGACTCGCCGGTCGTCGGGGCCCTGATCCGCGCCGCCGAAAACGGAAAGCAGGTGATGGCTCTGGTCGAACTCAAAGCCCGCTTCGACGAGGACAACAACATCCAGTGGGCCAAGCAGCTGGAGAGTTCGGGCGTGCACGTCGTCTATGGCGTGCTCGGTCTCAAGACCCACACCAAGATCGCTCTGGTGGTGCGCCGCGAAAAGAACAGGCTCAACAGCTACGTGCACATCGGCACAGGCAACTACAACTCCAAGACCTCAAGCCTGTACACCGACATCGGCCTGCTGACGGCGCGGCCTGAGTTCGGTCAAGACCTCGTTGAGCTGTTCAACTACCTGACCGGCTTCTCCAAGCAGCAGAGCTTCCGCAAACTGCTGGTGGCACCCGTGACCCTGCGCCATGGCATGGAGACGTTGATCCGCCGCGAGATCGAACATGCCGCTGCCGGACGCGGCGGTCACATCAAGGCCAAGATGAATGCACTCGTCGATCCAGCCATTATCGGTTTGCTCTACGAGGCGTCACAGGCCGGTGTGCGCATCGAGCTGATCGTCCGCGGCATGTGCTCGATCAGGCCGCAAGTGGCAGGCATCAGCGACAACATCCATGTGGTGAGCATCATCGGCCGCTTCCTCGAGCACTCACGCGTGTTCTGGTTCGCCAATGGCGGTGACAGTGAGCTCCTGATCGGCAGTGCCGATTGGATGGGTCGCAATCTGGATCGACGCGTCGAGGCCGTTGCACCGATCGAAGATCTGCAGCTCAAGCAACAACTCGAAAACCTTCTTGACCTTTACCTCAACGACAGTGCCGCCTGGCACATGGACAGTGAAGGCAACTTTCAGCAACAACAGCAAGAAGCCGAGCCCACACTGGCGCAACGCGAGTTGATGCAACGCTGGCGCGGTGGGCTCAACGCCGCCGCCTGAGCGCAGCGCACAGCACTTGGGCACACGGCAGGCTGTAGCCGGCAGTCTGCAGCATCACAATTTCACTCGATTCGATACAGGAAATATTTCGCTTTTCTGACGTTGCCATTGCCTGGTCGGTGCTACATTCCGGCCAAATCCATAAGGAGGCTGGGGTGATGGGGACACCTCTGCAATCCGCCCTCGACGTTGCTAGTCGCAATGTCTCAGGGCAGAAGCCAGCAAGCCGGGCAACCGGCGCTCGCACTGGCAACAGCAGACTCAGTTCAGATTCAATCGGTTGGTACTTGAGCACCATCGGCCGTGTGCCGCTGCTCACTCCTGCCGAAGAAATCGAACTCGCACACCACGTGCAGGCAGGTAAGCGACTGCAGGAGATTGCTCCTGGCGATCGCACGCCGCAACAGCGACGTCAGATCCGCATGGGCCAGCGCGCCCGCGATCGCATGATGGCGGCCAACCTGAGGCTGGTGGTCTCGGTCGCCAAGAAATACCAGAACCAGGGGTTGGAACTGCTCGATCTGGTGCAGGAAGGGGCCATCGGTCTCGAGCGCGCCGTCGACAAATTTGATCCAGCCATGGGCTACAAATTCTCGACCTACGCCTACTGGTGGATCCGCCAGGGCATGACGCGTGCCATTGACAACAGCGCGCGCACAATTCGCCTGCCCATTCACATCAGCGAAAAACTCTCAAAAATGCGGCGTGTGAGCCGTGAGCTCTCGCACCGTCTTGGTCGGCAGCCCAACCGGCTCGAGCTCTCCCATGCACTCGACATGACGCCCGAAGAGCTCGAAGAGCTCATGGCACAGAGTGCACCCTGCGCTTCGCTGGACGCCCATGCCCGTGGCGAAGAGGACCGCAGCACCCTGGGCGAATTGATCGCCGATCCCAACAGTGGCGAGCACTTCGACTCGATGGATCGCACTCTGCAAAAAGAACACCTCGGCGGTTGGCTCTCTCAGCTCAACGATCGCGAGCAGCAGATCCTCAAGTTGCGCTTTGGACTGGAAGGCTCTGAGCCGCTCACCCTCGCCGAGATCGGCCGGCTGATCAACGTCTCACGCGAGCGCGTCAGGCAGCTGGAAGCCAAGGCGATCATGAAACTACGGCTGCTGAGCAACACCTCAAACACGCGTCTGGCAGCCTGAGGTCCATGGGCCTGCTCTCAGGCCAACCCTGGTGGTTGCAACAGACACTCGGCATCACTGCTGTGCTCCTGTGGCTGGCCTTGCTGGCGGTTGGCGCCGTGCACGTGCGCAGGCTGAGCCATGAACAGGGCGCTGTTGATCACAAACGGGAGTGGAGCCGCAAGCTTCTGCACATTGGCACTGGAGCCGTGATACCGCTGGCCTGGCTGTTTGGCATCGACCGCCTGATCGCCATCCCAGCAGCAACCGCAATCACCGTTGTGGCTGCTGTCAATCACCGCACCCGGTTGCTGCCCGCCATCGAAGATGTGGGCCGCCATAGCTACGGCACAGTCGCCTATGGCAGCTCCATCACCTTGCTGCTTGTGTTGTTCTGGCCTGAGCGGGCCGATGCCGTCTGCGCTGGCGTGCTGGTGATGGCCCTTGGCGATGGCTTGGCCGGGATGATCGGCAGCTGGATCCAATCACCAAGCTGGAGCCTCTTTGGCCATCGCAAATCGATCGCCGGGACTGCGGTGATGGCCACAACCGCATGGCTTGTGCTGATCGTGCTGGCGGCCTTCAGCCAGGGCTCTGGCGCTGTGACAGCCCCTGGGCTGATCACTCTGCTCGCGATTGCCTTGATCGCGACCCTGCTGGAGCAGCTCGCGTGGCTTGGGCTCGACAACCTCACGGTGCCGATCGTGAGCGGATGGCTCTGGGCCAGTTGGCAATAAACCCGACTCGCCTCAAGCGAGCAGCCTGCTCCTCCCGCAGACGCAACTGCCTTTGACGAATCAGATCGGCACACTCGATCCAGGTGTTCAGCACAGCGTTGTGAATGGCTGGCAGATCCCACTGGCGGTGCTGTGCGGTGAGCTGGGCCCAGCTCAACAGATCATCGAGCTGAACGTGGCGAAAGCCAGCAAAAGCAGAGTCCAATCACAATCTGCTCATGCTGAATAGAGCGTTGCAATTAGACCATTAGAACTCGCATCTCTCGAGTGCTAAGTTGCACAAACAGCGTCAATGAACTCAGGCCAGAGCTGGACTTTGAGCCCTTTGAGCCTGCGCAACCGCCGCCGCCAACTCATCCAGCAGTTCGGAGGTCGTGGTCAGATCGATGCAGGCATCGGTGATGCTCTGGCCATAGGTCAGCTGGCTCAGATCAGCCGGAATCGACTGGCTGCCAGCCACCAGATGGCTCTCGAGCATCACACCCATGACCGACGTGCTGCCAGTGCGCACCTGATCGGCCAAGGCCTTCAGCACCTCGCCCTGACGGCGGTAGTCCTTGTTGGAGTTGCCATGGCTGCAATCGACCATCAACCGGCTTGGCAGCGCCGCTTTCGACAGGGCGTCTGCTGCCGTGGCAATGGCTTCAGGGTGGTAATTGGTGCCGCTCTTGCCACCCCGCAACACCAGATGGCCATCGGGGTTGCCGGTGGTGCTGACGATGGCGGCCGAACCCTCCTTGTTGATCCCCAGAAAATGGTGCGGCCGGGCCGCAGCTTCCATGGCGTTGACCGCCGTGGTGACACTGCCGTCGGTGCCGTTCTTGAAGCCGATCGGCATCGACAGCCCCGAGGCCATCTCGCGGTGGGTCTGGCTTTCGGTGGTGCGGGCACCGATCGCGGTCCAGCTGATCAGATCGGCGATGTACTGCGGCACCACCGGATCGAGCAGCTCGGTGGCCGCCGGCAGGCCCATCTCGGCCAGATGCAGCAACAGCCCCCGCGCCACCCGCAGGCCCGTGTTGATGTCGTAGCTGCCATCGAGATGGGGATCGTTGATCAACCCCTTCCAGCCCACGGTGGTGCGGGGCTTTTCGAAGTACACCCGCATCACCACCTCGAGCTGCCCGAGGTGCTGCTGGCGCAGCTGGGCAATGGCACGGGCGTACTCGTGAGCAGCAGCGGTGTCATGGACCGAGCAAGGTCCAACGATCACCAACAGCCGATCGTCGCGCCCGTGCAGGATCGCCTGGATGCGCTCACGGGCCTGCCGCACCACCGCAGCACCCTGCTCGCTGAGGGGCAGATCACGGTGCAGCACGGCCGGCGGCACCAGCGGCCGGGTTTCAACGATGTGCAGGTCGGAGGTGGATTGCATGGCCCTAAACCTCGACTGGCACGGCGCAACGACACACCACCCTAGTGAGCGCCCAAGCAGCGCGGCCGCGCCCCCGTCTGCAGCGGTTGCGACCAAGGGGTAGCCCCTCGCCGTCAACAATGGGACTCACTTCGCTCGCCCGGGACCTGAGCCCGGGCCTGCCTCCCGCCACGCCACCAACACACCAGGTCATGTCTGCCGCCAGCACCTTTCTCGCCGACTACCGCGCCGCCGCCGCCGAGCGCGAAGCCCTGGGGGTGCCGGCCCTGCCGCTGAGCGCCGAGCAGACCGGCGCCCTGGTGGAGCTGCTGGCCGCCCCGCCCGCGGGCGAGGAGCCGTTCCTGCTGCACCTGCTGAGCGAGCGCATCCCCCCTGGCGTGGACGAGGCCGCCTATGTGAAGGCCAGCTGGCTGCTGGCCGTGGCCAAGGGCGAAGCCACCAGCCCCCTGGTGGCGCCGCTCGAGGCGGTCAGGCTGCTGGCCACCATGATCGGCGGCTACAACGTGGGCGCTCTGATCGAGCTGCTGGGCCACGCCGACAGCGCCATCGCCAGCGCGGCAGCGACGGGCCTCAGCCGCACCCTGCTGGTCTACGACGCCTACAACGAGGTGCTCGAACTGGCGGCCGCCAACCCCTACGCCAAGCAGGTGATTGACAGTTGGGCCGCGGCCACATGGTTCACCGCCAAGCCCGAGCTGCCGGCCGAGATCACCGTGACGGTGTTCAAGGTGGAAGGCGAGACCAACACCGACGACCTCTCGCCGGCCACCCACGCCACCACCCGCCCCGACATTCCCCTGCACGCCCAGGCGATGCTCGAGACCCGCCTGCCCGGGGGGCTGGAGCAGATCTCCCAGCTCAAAGCCAAAGGCCATCCCGTGGCCTATGTGGGCGATGTGGTGGGCACGGGCAGCTCGCGCAAATCAGCGATCAACTCGGTGCTGTGGCACACCGGCGACGACATTCCCCATGTGCCCAACAAGCGCAGTGGCGGCGTGATCTTGGGGGGCAAGATCGCCCCGATCTTCTTCAACACCGCCGAAGACTCGGGCGCCCTGCCGATCGAGTGCGACGTGAGCGCCCTGGCCACAGGCGATGTGATCACGATCCGCCCCTACGCCGGCACGATCGAGCGCGCTAGCGGCGAGCCGGGCGCCGGTGAAATCGTGGCCCGCTTTGAACTCAAACCCAGCACGATCACCGACGAGGTGCGGGCCGGCGGCCGCATCCCCCTGCTGATCGGCCGCTCGCTCACCGACAAGGTGCGCGCCCAGCTGGGGCTGGCGCCATCGGAGCTGTTCATTCGCCCGGTGGCCCCGGCCGACACGGGCAAGGGCTACACCCTGGCCCAGAAAATGGTGGGCAAGGCCTGCGGCCTGGCGGGGGTGCGCCCGGGCACCAGTTGCGAACCGCTGATGACCACGGTGGGCAGCCAGGACACCACCGGGCCCATGACCCGCGACGAGATGAAGGAGCTGGCCTGCCTGGGCTTCAGCGCTGATCTGGTGATGCAGAGCTTCTGCCACACCGCCGCCTATCCCAAGCCGGTGGACCTCAAGACCCATGCCGAACTGCCCGAGTTCATCAGCTCTAGGGGTGGCGTGGCCCTGCGCCCGGGTGACGGCATCATCCACAGCTGGCTCAACCGCATGCTGCTGCCCGACACCGTGGGCACCGGCGGCGACAGCCACACCCGCTTCCCGTTGGGCATCAGCTTTCCGGCCGGTTCGGGCCTGGTGGCCTTTGCCGCAGCCATCGGCGCCATGCCGCTGGACATGCCCGAATCGGTGCTGGTGAAGTTCACCGGTTCGCTGCAGCCGGGGGTGACCCTGCGCGATGTGGTCAACGCCATTCCCTATGTGGCGATCCAGCAGGGCCTGCTGACGGTGGCCAAGGAGGGTAAGCAAAACGTGTTCAACGGCCGCATCATGGAGATCGAGGGGCTGCCCGATCTCAAACTCGAGCAGGCCTTTGAGCTGACCGATGCCACCGCCGAGCGCAGCTGCGCCGGCAGCACGATCAAGCTCTCGGTGGAGACCGTCAGCGAATACCTGCGCAGCAACGTGGCGCTGCTGAAAAACATGATCGCCCGCGGCTACGGCGACGCCCGCACCCTGGCGCGCCGCATCAAAGCGATGGAGGCCTGGCTGGCCAACCCAGTGCTGCTGGAGGCCGACGCCGATGCCGAATACGCCGCCGTGATCGAGATCGACCTCGATCAGATCACCGAGCCGATCCTGGCCTGCCCCAACGACCCCGACAACGTCAAGCTGCTCTCCGAAGAGGCCGGCAAGCCGATCGATGAGGTGTTCATCGGCAGCTGCATGACCAACATCGGCCACTACCGCGCCGCCGCCAACGTGCTCAAGGGCCAGGGCGCCAACGCCGCACGCCTGTGGGTGTGCCCGCCCACCCGCATGGACGAGGAGAAGCTGAAAGAAGAGGGCTATTACGCCACCTTTGAGGCGGCCGGCTCGCGCATGGAGCTGCCGGGCTGTTCGCTGTGCATGGGCAACCAGGCCCGGGTGGAGGACAACACCACCGTGTTCTCCACCAGCACCCGCAACTTCAACAACCGCCTCGGCAACGGCGCCCAGGTGTACCTGGGCAGCGCCGAGCTGGCGGCGGTGTGCGCCCAGCTGGGCCGCATCCCCTCCA
>Ga0194128_10006396_pt1 | contig 15889 bp, 12 predicted proteins | sample TA2KigCa65mmetaG_FD_148650 | JGI IMG/M metagenome (GOLD analysis project Ga0194128, IMG submission 148650) | Freshwater microbial communities from Lake Tanganyika, Tanzania - TA2015037 Kigoma Deep Cast 65m | ecosystem: Environmental > Aquatic > Freshwater > Lake | place: Tanzania: Lake...
GACGGCAAAAAATGCGGCCTTCGCCGAGCCCGGCGCCCATTTGCTCGTCATTCCATGGTGGCGTCTTCGCCGACCATGGAATCCACCGTCCCGCGCACGCGGAACCATGGATCCGCTGGTCGCGCCCTGGGCGCGTCAGAGGATGACGGCCGGAACGACGGGCATCGCCCCCATTCCGCCGCCGCAAATACACGTCCCAAACGCAAAAGGCCGCCCGAAGGCGGCCTTGCAGCGCGTGTGAAAGCGAAGCCTCAGCGCGAGTAGTACTCGACCACGAGGTTGGGCTCCATCTGCACCGGATAGGGCACATCGGCGAGCTTCGGCGCGCGGATGAACTTGCCCTCGCCCCGGTTGGCGTCGACCTCGAGATAGTCCGGCACCTCACGCTCGGCGGACTCGCGCGCGCCCATGACGAGCGCCATCTCGCGCGACTTGTCCTTGAGCGAGATGACATCGCCATCGGCCAGCCGGAAGCTCGGGATGGTGACGCGCTTGCCGTTGACCTTGACGTGGCCGTGGCTGACGAACTGGCGCGCGGCGAACACCGTCGGAACGAACTTCATGCGGTAGATCGCGGTGTCGAGGCGCCGCTCGAGGAGCCCGATGAGATTCTCCGAGGTGTCGCCCTTGGCGTTGGCGGCGATCTCGTAATAGCGGCTGAACTGCCGCTCCGTGATGTTGCCGTAATAGCCCTTGAGCTTCTGCTTGGCGAAGAGCTGGGTGCCGTAGTCGGACGGCTTCTTGCGGCGCTGGCCGTGCTGCCCGGGCGCGTAATCGCGCTTCGGGTTCTTGCCGCGGCCCCAGAGATTGGCGCCGAGGCGGCGGCAGATCTTGTATTTCGACTCAGCCCGCTTGGTCATGGTCCGGTTTCGGCCCCGCAAATGGTAAACATCATCACGCGCGCGCGCCCCTGGGTCGCGCGAAGCGCCGTACTATAGTCACGGTGCCCCATAAGTCAACCGCTCCCGCCCGGTTTCCGGGGCCCTGGCGGGCGCTGGAGCGCCTTGACCACCCCGAAGAGGGTCTGGATCTCCTGTTGGGTTGGCACCAGGCGCTCAACCAGAGCCCGCAGGTTCTGCACCATGGTCGGGCGCATCTCGGGCGTCGGGAAGAACTCGCGGGCGTCGAGCGCGGCGTTCAGGGTGCGCAGGAACGCCTCGATCTCGGACTTGGTGGCCGGAACCGTGGTGCCCAAGGGCAGCCGCCCCTCGACCGGCCCGAGCGCCGCCATGCGCCACTCATAGGCAACGATGAGCACGGCCTGCGCCAGATTGAGCGAGGCAAAACCCGGGTTGAGCGGCACCTCGATGATCGCATCGGCATGGCCGAGCTCGTCATTGCTGAGGCCGGTGCGCTCCGCGCCAAAGAGCACGCCGATGCGCTCGCCCTGCCCGACGCCCCCGATCTGCTCGGCCGCCGCCTCGCGCGGCGCGATGACGCGCTTGATGAGCTCGCGCGGCCGCGCGGTCGTGGCGTAGACCCGGTTGAGGTCGGCGACCGCGCTCGCGACATCGGGATAGAGCTCGGCACCGCCGATCACCTCATCCGCACCCGAGGCGGCGTTCAGCGCCTTCGGGTTGGGCCAGCCATCGCGCGGCGCGACCAGACGAAGTGTGCTCAGCCCGCAGTTCAACATGGCGCGCGCGGCCGTGCCGATGTTCTCGCCGAGCTGCGGCCGGACCAGGATGATCGCCGGGCCCACGGGCATCACCGCGCCCTCGTCCGCGCCCGCGCTCTGGCGATGATCAGTGCCGGCCATTCTTCGCGGGACGTGATTGCCGCATCATTCTCCCACCTCCACCACACCAACCGTCATGGCCGGGCTTGACCCGGCCATCCATGTCACCACCTGACTCGCTTCACGATGGATGGCCCGATCGAGTCGGGCCATGACTCGAAAAGGGAAGCGAAGCCCTCATCCCGTGCGGCGCCAAGTGGTGGCACCGGCCTTGTCCTCGAGCACGACGCCCTGATCGGACAGTTGTTTGCGAATGCGATCGGCCTCGGCGAAGTCCTTGCGCTGGCGCGCGTCGTTGCGCTCGGCGATCAGGCGCTCGATCTCGCTCTCGCCGAGGCCGTCATTCGCGGCGCCCTGACGGAACCACTGCCCGGCATCTTTGGTAAGCAGACCGAGAAGGTAAGCATTGGCGCGCAAGGTCGCGGCGAAGCGCGTGGCGTCGGCCGAACCAGCGCCAAGCACGCACGATGCCTGCTCGTCGAGCACGCTCAAAGCGTGCGGCGTATTGAGATCATCATCGAGCGCGAGAAGAAACTCACGCTCCCAATTGTGCTCGATTTCCCCGGCTCCGGGTGCCGCCGGCGTGGCGCGGGCAAGCGCGCGATACCAGCGATCGAGCCGCGCACGCGCGCGTTTCAGCGCCTCCTCGGTCCAGTCGATTGGTTGGCGATAGTGCGTGCCCAGCATGAAGGCGCGGATCACCTCGCCGGGCGCGAGCTTCAGCGCATCGCGGATCGTGATGAAATTGCCGAGCGACTTCGACATCTTCTCGCCGTTGACCGTCAAGAATCCGTTGTGCACCCAATAGCGCGCGAAGGTTTGGCCGTGGGCGCACTCGCTCTGCGCCACCTCGTTCTCGTGATGCGGAAACACGAGGTCGACACCGCCGCCATGAATGTCGATGGTTTGGCCCAGGTGCTTCTTGCTCATGGCCGAGCACTCGATGTGCCAGCCCGGCCGTCCCCTGCCCCACGGGCTGTCCCAGCCCGGCAAATCGGGCGATGACGGCTTCCAGAGCACGAAATCGGCCGGGTCCTTCTTGTAGGGCGCGACCTCGACCCGTGCGCCCGCGATCATCTCATCGCGGCTGCGGTTGGAGAGCTTGCCGTATGCAGGGTCGCTCTCAACGCTAAACAGCACATGTAGCCCGCGACGGCGACCAGCGACATACGCATGGTTACGCTCGATCAGAATCTGAATCAGCGCGATCATCTCGCCGATATGCTCGGTCGCGCGCGGCTCGACATCGGGCGGCAGCGCGTTCAGCGCGGCGATGTCGGCGTGAAACTGGTCCGTCGTGCGTTTCGTCAACGCCGCGATCGGCTCGTTGTTGGCCTTGGCGGCCGCGTTGATCTTGTCGTCGACGTCGGTGATGTTGCGCACATAGGTCACGCGGGGATAGCGCCGCTTCAGGAGCCGATAGAGCACGTCGAACACGATGACGGGGCGCGCATTGCCGATGTGCGCGAGGTCGTAGACCGTCGGCCCGCAGACATACATGCCGACATGATCGGGGCGCAGCGGCGTGAACGGCTCCTTGGCGCGCTTCAGCGTGTTGTAGAGGACGAGGCTCAAGGCTGAACTCCGTTGACGGCGATGATCTCAGGCGGTCTCGCCGCGGAGCCGTTTCTCGGCCCGCGCGCGGCCGATGAGGGGTAGCAGATCGGCCATGGCCGGTCCATCGCCGCGGGCGGTGAGCGCGAGGCGGAGTGGATGGAACAGCGCCTTGCCCTTGCGCCCGCTCGATGCGCCGAGCGCCTTGGTCCAGGCGCCCCAAATCGCGTTGTCCCACGGCTCGGGCGGGAGGGCAGCGGCGGCGGCCTCCGTGAACACAGCGTCCTCCATGATGGGCGCGAGCGGCCCCCGGCACACGGCCCACCAATCCTTGGCGTCGTCCAGGCGTGCGAGGTTGCTGCGCACCGCAAGCCAGAACGCCTCGCTTGCCTCATCGAGCCCGAGCGCCACCAGGCGTGGCCCGGCATTCTCGAACGGCATGACGCCGAGCGTGCGCGCGCTGAGGGCCGTTAGCTCCGCTGGATCGAAGCGCGCCGGCGCCTTGCCGAAGCGCGCGAGATCAAAGCCCGCGACCAGCTCCTCGATTGCGGTCACCGGCTCGACCGGCGCTCCGGTGCCAAGCCGCGCGAGCAGCGCATCGAGCGCGAGCGGTTCCGTGCCCGCCGCACGCAGATTGCGCAGCGACAACGCATCGAGGCGCTTCGACAGCGGCTGGCCGTCGGCGCCCAAGAGCAGCGAGAGATGCGCGAAGGCGGGCACCGTCGCGCCCAGCGCCTCGAACAGCTGGATCTGCGTGCCGGTGTTGGTGATGTGATCCTCGCCGCGGATCACATGAGTAACGGCCATGTCGATGTCATCGACGACAGAGGCCAAGGTGTAGAGCACCGTGCCATCTTCCTTAACCAGCACGGGGTCGCTCTGGCTCGCCTCGTCGATCTCGATCGGACCACGCACCAGGTCATCGAACCCAACGCGGCGATGTTGGAGCATAAACCTGAAATGCGGCTTCCGCCCCTCGCTCTCGAGGCGCGCACGATCAGACTCCGTCAGCTTCAGCGCGGCGCGGTCATAGACCGGTGGGCGGTGCGCTGCGGTCTGGATGCGCCGCTTCGCCTCGAGCTCCGACGCGGTCTCGTAGCACGGATAGAGCCGGCCCGCGGCCCGAAGCCGTGCGATCGCGTGTTCATAGTGTGCGAGGCGATCGGACTGGCGGAGTTCGTCGTCCTGGCGCCAGTCGAGCCCGAGCCAATGCAGATCCTCCGCGATCGCCGCGACGTATTCAGGCTTCACCCGTGCGCGATCGGTGTCGTCGAGGCGGAGGATGAAACGCCCGCTTTGCGCCCGCGCGAACAGCCCGTTCACCAGCGCGATGCGCGCGTTACCGGCGTGCAGATAGCCGGTTGGGCTGGGCGCAAAGCGAACGACGACGGTCATTTGGAGTCACGCCGAACTATTTTTTCGTCCGTCATTCCACGGCGGCGTCCGCGCCGACCATGGAATCCAAGGTCCCACGTACGCTGAACCATGGATCCTCTGGTCGCGCCGATAGCGCGCCAGAGGATGACGGATCGAAAACAGCGCGCGGTCCGATCGATCCCGGGCTGACGGTCTCACCTTGCTCGACCGTCTCCCTGGATGAAAAGCCGAATGGTGCACGGCCATCGGCCCCACCCCCACCCAACCCTCCCCCCTCAAGGGGGAGGGGGAAGAAAGGCCAACGCGTCGATGAGGGAGAATGACAGCGCCCGACCTCGCGGTTTGCGGGCGCTCGACGCGAAAACGAATCTCCAATCCCCTCCCCCCTTGCGGGGGAGGGTCAGGGAGGGGGGTAAGGGCACCGGCCGCGTCGCTTGCCGACAATACAAAGGGCGACACGAGCCTAACCGCGGAACCGATTGGTGATCGGGTAGCGCCGGTCACGGCCGAACGAGCGGCGCGTGAGCTTGACGCCGGGCGGCGCTTGGCGGCGCTTGTATTCCGCGAGGTCGAGCATGCGCCAGACGCGGGTGACGGTCGCGGCATCGTGGCCGCGCGCGATGATCTCGGGCACCGGCATCTCGCCCTCGATCAGACAATGCAGGATGTCATCGAGCGCGGCATAGGGCGGCAGCGAATCCTGATCGGTCTGATTGGCGCGAAGTTCCGCCGTCGGCGCCTTGGTAAAGATGCGCTCAGGAATGACGCGCCCCTGGGGGCCGAGCAGCCCGTCGGCATGACTCTGATTGCGCCAGCGCCCGAGCTCATAGACCGTCATCTTGTAGACGTCCTTCAGCACCGAATAGCCGCCGCACATGTCGCCATAGAGCGTCGCATAGCCGACCGACATCTCGGACTTGTTGCCGGTGGTCAGCACCATGTGGCCGAACTTGTTGGACAGCGCCATCAGGAGAATGCCGCGAACACGCGCCTGGATGTTCTCCTCGGTCGTGTCGGGCGCGCGGTCTGCAAAGGCCGGTTTCAGCGTGCCGAGCAAGGCCTCGAACGCGGGCTCGATGGCAAGCGTCTGAAAGTCCATGCCGAGGAGCGCACAGCACTGCTCGGCATCGACGAGTGAGTCCTCCGAGGTGAAGCGCGACGGCATGCGCACGCCATGGACGCGCGCCGCGCCGAGCGCATCGACCGCGACTGCGGCCGAGAGTGCGGAATCGATACCGCCCGACATGCCGATGAGCACGCCGGGGAAGCCGTTCTTGTTCACATAGTCGCGCAGGCCCAGCACCATGGCGCGATAGATCGCCTCGGGGCCCTCGGGCTCCGGCGCGATCGCGCCCGTGCTGCACGACCAGCCATCGTCGGGCCCGCGCGTCCATTGCGTCATGAGCAGGTGCTCGACGAAGGACGGCGCCTGCGCCTTCAAGCTTCGATCGGCATTGAGCACGAAGGACGCACCGTCGAACACCAGCTCGTCCTGCCCGCCCACCTGATTCGCGTAGATTAGCGGCAGGCCGGTCTCGGTGATGCGCGCGACAGCATGGCTGAGCCGGACGTCCTGCTTGTCGAGATCGAAGGGCGAGCCGTTCAGCACGATCAGAATCTCCGCGCCGGATTCCTGCAGGCACTCGGCGACGTCCGAGAACCACATGTCCTCGCAGACCATAACGCCAAGGCGCACGCCCTTGAATGGCATCGGCCCCGGCAGGGGTCCGGGCGCGAACACGCGCACCTCGTCGAACACGCCGTAATTGGGCAGATTGTGCTTGAAGCGAAGACCCGCGATCGCGCCATTGTCGAGCAGCAGCGCGGCGTTGTGGAGCCTGCCGCCCTCGCGCCAGGGCGAGCCGACGATGAGGCCCGGCCCGCCATCCGCGGTTTCGCGCGCAAGCGCCCTCACCGCCTCCTCCGCCGCGTCCTGAAACATCGGCTTCAGCACGAGGTCCTCCGGCGGATAGCCGGTGATGGAAAGCTCGGTCGTGACCACGAGGTCGGCGCCCTTTGCGGCCGCCTCCCGTCGCGCGGCGCGCAGCTTCTCCATGTTGCCCTTGATGTCGCCGACGATCGGATCGAGCTGGGCGAGGACGATCGAGAGCCTGTCCGTCATGCGCCAGGGGTCTTGCGCGGCCTTGCGGGCGCGTTACGGCCGTCGCGCAGCAGGAACTCGCGGCCGACCTTGACCCGCGGCTTGCCGTCATATTCGACGATGTCGGAGGTCGCGTAGGTCTCCGACCACATCTCGGGCAGATAGGAACCGGTCCCGATGATGTCGATCGGCACATCGACGCTCGCCATCACCTTGCACTTCTCGGGGCTGAAGCCCGAGCTCGCGATGATCTTCACCCGGTCGAAGCCCGCGTCATCGAGCGCGTCGCGCAGCTGGAAGATCGCGGCGGCGCTGACCCCCGTGCCGACCAGCCAGCGCAGCTCCGTCTCGCTTCTATACTGCCGCACCGCGCGCGGATTGTGCCGGTCCAGCACCTCATAGGATTTCGCGACATCGAGCCCCTCGACGAACCGGCCGCCATGGGTGTCGATGCGCACATTGAGGCGCCCCGCTGAGGCGAGATCGGGGAAGCGGCGGCAGACGGTGAGCGAATCCGAAACCTCACGCGCGAAATAATCGATCAGCACGGTGAGCGGCTCGTCCGGGAAGGCCTCGTGGTACATCTCGGCCGCACGCAGGGTGGAGCCGGCATAGCCGATGAAGGCGTGCGGCATGGTGCCGAGCCCGCGCTCGGCACCGAAATAATGCGCGGTCGCATCCGTCGCGTTGCCGACGAAGCCGATGGCGCCGACCTCCTTCTTCGCGGCGCTCGAGCCGACGCTCGCGGCATAGGCCATCATCTCGGCCATCTCCTGGCCCGCGCAGTGGCGCGCGTCCATCGCGATGAAGGCGACCTTCGGCAAGGTCGCCGCCATGGTGTAGGCGTTGTAGGCCGCGACGCAGGCCGGCCCAAGCCGCTGCAAATAAATGGTCTCGAGATCGACCAGCTCCTGGAACGAGCCGCTGAGATAGATGAGCGGCTCGCCGGCGCCGACCCAATCACCCTCCTTGTAGCGCGTCTCGACCTCGAAGCGCGTGTTGCGCGTTGCCGCGACCGCGTTCAGCCAATCGGTCATCAGGCGCGGCGCGAAGCAGACGGGACGGCGCATGAAGATCGCGTAGGTCACGCGCTTGTCGCCGAAGCGCTGGACGCTCGCGCGCGTCTTGACGAAATAGCGGTCGGTGAAGCGCGTGATCTCGGCGTCGCTCGTAAGTGTCGCCTTGTCCGTCATGGCGGGACCTGACCCTGGACCGGTTTCAACATTAGTGGAACCGCCCCTCTCGCATCGTCATTCCGGCCGCTAGGCGAGCCCGAGCGCTCGCGGCGCTCGGCCGCAAGCCTTGCGAGCCGGAATCCACCTTGGCCGCACGCGATCGTGGCGAAATGGATTCCCGCTTGCGCGGGAATGACGAAGCATGGGGTAAGTCCACCTCCGATGAGAACCCGCTACGACGCCGACTGCAGCCGCCGCTCCTCGGCGCGCTCGGCATTGAGCTGTTCGGCGATCAGGAAGGCGAGCTCAAGCGCCTGCTGCGCGTTGAGGCGCGGATCGCAATGCGTGTGGTAGCGGTCCGAGAGATTCTCCTCGGTGATCGCCTGCGCGCCGCCGAGACACTCGGTCACGTCCTGCCCGGTCATCTCGAAGTGGACGCCGCCCGGGTGCGTGCCGAGCCCGCGATGCACCGCGAAGAAGCCGCGCACCTCGGCGAGAATGCGATCGACGGGGCGTGTCTTGTAGCCGTTCGAGGACTTGATGGTGTTGCCATGCATCGGGTCGCACGCCCACACCACATTGCGACCCTCACGCGTCACCGCGCGCACCAGGGGCGGCAACCCGGCCTCGACCTTCTCGGCGCCCATGCGCGCGATGATGACGAGGCGTCCCGGCTCGTTCTCGGGGTTCAACGTATCGATCAGGCGGATCAGCTCATCCGGCGGCAGGCTCGGGCCGGCCTTCAAGCCGATCGGATTTTTCACGCCGCGCAGGAACTCGACATGCGCGCCGCCCGGCTGACGCGTGCGATCGCCGATCCAGAGCATGTGGGCCGAGCAGTCATACCAATCGCCGCTCGTGGAATCGATGCGGGTCAGCGCCTGCTCATATTCAAGGATCAGCGCCTCGTGCGAGGTGTAGAACTCGGTCTCGCGCAGCTGCGGCGTGGTCTCCGATGTCAGCCCACAGGCCGCCATGAAGTCGAGCGTCTCGGTCAGGCGGTTGGCGAGATCCTCGTAGCGCGTCCCTTGCGCGCTCTTGGAGACAAAGCCGAGGTTCCAGCGATGCACGCGATGCAGGTCGGCGAACCCGCCCTGCGCGAACGCACGGATGAGATTCAGCGTCGCGGCCGATTGGTTGTAGGCCTGGGCCAAACGCTGCGGATCGGGCGTGCGCGCCTCAGCCGTGAACTCGATGCCGTTCACCATGTCGCCGCGATAGGCCGGAAGTGTGACGCTGTTGATCGTCTCGGTATCGCCCGAGCGCGGCTTCGAGAACTGGCCGGCAAGCCGCCCGACCTTCACGATCGGCCGCTTGGCGCCATAGGTCAGCACCACCGCCATCTGCAGCAGCACGCGGAACATGTCGCGGATATTGTCGGGGTGGAACTCGGCGAAGCTCTCCGCGCAGTCGCCGCCCTGAAGCAGGAAGGCCTTGCCGTCGCACACCTGCGCGAGCCGGGCTTTGAGGTTCCGCGCCTCGCCCGCGAAGACGAGCGGCGGAAAACGCTTCAGCTGCGCCTCAACGCGGCCCAGCGCGGCCCGATCCGGCCAGGTCGGCTGCTGCAGGATCGGCAGGCCCCGCCAGCTCTCAGGGTTCCATTCGCGTGCCATCGTTCCTCACAAAAGACCAGTGCGCGCCCGAGCGGCCCCCACCCGCGGACGCTGAATTCGGCATCGTTGCAGAAAAACCGACGGCTTTCCAGGGGATTGGGCGCCTCTTCTCACTTCGTCATGGCCGGGCTCGGCCCGGCCATCCATCGGTCAGCGAATGAAGTGTGGCCCTGGATGGCCCGATCAAGTCGGGCCATGACGAAAGGAAGGCGGCCGGTCGTGCGCCCTTGCGCCCCCTATTCCGCCGCCTTGCGCGCGGGGGGCGAATGCGGCTGGTACATCGTGACGAATTCCTCCGACGCGGTCGGGTGCACGGCGATGGTGGCGTCGAACTGCGCCTTGGTCGCGCCGCACTTGACCGCGACGCCCAAAATCTGAATCAGCTCGCCCGCGCCCGCGCCGAGCATGTGGCAGCCGACCACGCGATCGCTCGCGCGGTCGACCACGAGCTTCATGAACACGGTCTCGTCGCGGCCCGAGAGCGTGTGCTTCATCGGGCGGAAGCGCGTCTTGTAGATGTGCACCGCGGGGAACACGCGCCGCGCGTCCTCCTCGCTCAAGCCGACCGTGCCGATCTCGGGCTGCGAGAACACCGCGGTCGGCACGTCGCGATGATCCGGCATTCGCGGGTTGTTGTTGTAGAGCGTCTCGGCGAGGCAGCGACCCTCATAAATCGCGACCGGCGTCAAATTCACCCGGTCAGTGCAATCGCCGATCGCGTAGATCGAGGGCACGTCGGTGCGCGACCATTCATCGACCACGATCGCGCCCTTATGGTTGAGCGTGACCCCTGCCGCCTCGAGGCCGAAGCCTTGGGTCGCGGGCTCGCGTCCTGTGGCGAACAGCACGAGATCGGTCTCGAGCGTATCGCCATGCGTCGTGTGCGCGATCAGACCGGCTCCGCCCCGCTCGATCTTCACCAGATCGGTCTTGAGGCGGACGGCGAGGCCGCGCTTCGCCATTTCCTCGCCCAGAACCTCGCGCACGTCATTGTCGAAGCCGCGGAGCAATGCGTCACCGCGATAAAGCTGCGTGGTCGTGACGCCAAGGCCGTGCAGGATGCCGGCGAACTCACACGCGATATAGCCGCCGCCAACCACGATGGCGCGCTTCGGCAGAGCGGCGAGCTCGAACATGTGATCCGAGACGACGCCAAGCTCGGCACCCGGAATGTTGGGCCTGACCGGGCGGCCGCCGGTCGCGATCACGATGGTTTTGGCCTCGTGCGTCTCGCCATTGACCAGGACATGCTTGGTATCGACCAACTTGGCCCAACCCTTCAGCGTGGTGACGCCCGAGTTGGTCAGGAGCCGCGCATAGATGCCGTTCAGCCGCTCGATCTCCTTGTCCTTGTTGGCCTTGAGCGTCGCCCAGTCGAAGCGCGTCTCGCCAACTGTCCAGCCGAAGCCCGCCGCATCCTCGAACTCGTCCTTGAAGTGCGCGGCGTAGACGAACAGCTTCTTCGGCACGCAGCCTTTGTTGACGCAGGTGCCGCCGAGCCGGTCGTTCTCGATCAGCGCGACCTTGGCGCCGTGGCTCGCCGCGCGCCTGGCGCACGCGACCCCGCCCGAGCCGCCGCCGATGACGATGAGATCGAAGACGGACATGGTTGCAAACCTCTAGCCGAGTTTCGCTGCATGACGTGGCCCACACCTGACTGTCATACCGGGCGCTAGCCGAGCCGAACACCGAAGGTGGTCGAGTGCGAGGCTTGCGACCCGGCATCCATCTATCCAACGCACGAGCCCGCGGACCCATGGATCCCTGCTTTCGCGGGGATGACGACTGAGTGGCAGTTGCACCTCGGGCAGCATACACATCGATGTCATTCCGGGCGCTAGGCGAGCCGACGATCGCAGATCGTCGCCCGCGAGCCTTGTGACCCGGAATCCACGGATCAACCGCACGAGCCCGCGGGACGATGGATCCCCGCTTTTGCGGGGATGACGATCTGAAGGGAGGTTTCTACCGGTCCACGCCGCCCATGCACATGTACTTGGTCTCGAGATACTCATCGAGGCCGTATTTCGAGCCCTCGCGGCCGATGCCGGATTCCTTCATGCCGCCGAAGGGCGAGACCTCGTTCGAGATGATCCCGACATTGATGCCGACGATGCCGTATTCGAGCGCCTCGGCCACGCGCCAGACGCGCCCGATGTCGCGGCTGTAGAAATAGGCGGCGAGGCCGAACTCGGTGTCGTTGGCGATCTGGATCGCCTCGTCATCAGTGCGGAAGCGGAAGAGCGGCGCCAAGGGTCCGAAGGTCTCCTCGCGCGCGACCTTCATTTGCGTGTTAACTTCGGTCAGCACGGTCGGCTCGAAATAGGAGCCGCCGAGCTGATGACGCTTGCCGCCCGAAAGCACCTTGGCGCCCTTGTCGATTGCGTCCTTGATGTGCTCCTCGACTTTGGCAACCGCGGCCATGTCGATCAGCGGGCCCTGGTCGGTCTCACCCTTGAGGCCATTGCCGACGCGGAGCTTGCGCGAGGCCTCGGCCAGCTTCGAGGCGAAGGCGTCATAGACGCCGTCCTGCACCAGGAAACGGTTGGCGCAGACGCAGGTCTGCCCGGTGTTGCGATATTTGGAGAGCATGGCGCCCTTGACCGCCTCGTCCACGTCGGCGTCATCGAACACGATGAAAGGCGCGTTGCCGCCGAGCTCCATCGACACTTTTTTCACCGTCTTGGCGCACTGCTCGAGCAGCACCTTCCCGACCTCGGTCGAGCCGGTGAACGAGAGCTTGCGCACAATCGGGTTGGCGGTGAGCTCCTTGCCCACCTCGCCCGACGGCCCCGTTACGATGTTGAGCACGCCCTTCGGAATGCCAGCGCGCTCAGCCAACTCGGCCAGCGCGAGGGCCGAATAGGGCGTCGAGGTCGCGGGGCGGATCACGATGGTGCAGCCGGCGGCGAGCGCGGGCCCCGCCTTTCGCGTGATCATCGCGTTCGGAAAGTTCCACGGCGTGATCGCCGCGACCACACCGACCGGCTGCTTGGTAACGACGATGCGCCGATCATTGGTTGGCTGGGGAATCACGTCGCCATAGGCGCGCTTGCCCTCCTCCGCGAACCACTCGATGAAGGACGCGCCATAGATCACTTCGCCGCGCGATTCATTGAGCGGCTTGCCCTGCTCGGCGGTCATCAGGAGCGCGAGATCGTCCTGATTGGCGAGCATCAGGTCGAACCAGGTTTTCAGGATCTTGGCGCGCTCCTTGGCGGTCTTGGCGCGCCAGGCGGGGAACGCCTTGTCAGCGGCCTGGACCGCGCGGCGCGTCTCGGCCGCGCTCAACGAGGGCACCGTGCCGATCACGCTGCCATCGGCCGGGTTGTTGACCGGGATCGAGCGCTTGGATTCCGCCTCGATCCACTGGCCGTCGACATAGCACTGCTGGCGGAACAGCTTGGGGTCCTTCAGGAACACGCCTTCGGCGATCTGCGCTTTCGCGGTGGCCATTTGTCGGTCTCCCATGGGGTGGCGGGCGCGCGCTGGCATCGAGGGCCGCGCTCGTGCGGGGAGTATCGACCAGACCACGCCGCCACTCAAGGCACCCCTTTACCTGCCCTTCCGTGGTGGCGAGCGTCGAAAAATTACCGGAAGGTGCGATGAACTCGGCAGCAAGGCACGTCACCCATCAAACGTATACCGACCGTCATCCCGGGGAACGGTCGAGCACGGCGAGCCCGTCAACCCCGGAACCACCGTGCCGGGCGCCCGGTGCGTGCGGCCCTGGGTTCCGGGTCGCAAGGTTCGCAGCCGAACACGTGGCGTGTTCGGGCTCACCTAACGCCCGGAATGACGCGTAGAGAGTTGGCCAGGAAGGTAAGGTTGGGCATGTTTCAATGAGGAAGACGAGCGACAACCCCTCGCCTCGCCCGCGACTTCAGAGCAAGATCGCGCCATGAGCGAATCCTGCCGGGTGACGCGCCGCACGGTCGTCGGTGGCCTTGTCGCCGGCGGTGCGGGTCTTGGGCTCGGCATGACCTCGCGCTCGGCAGGCGCCTTCCTGTTCGAGCGCCACGAGCGCCGGCTTGCGCTGCATAACCTTTGGACCGAGGAACGCATCGACGCGGTCTATTGGCGCGACGGCGAGTATTTGGAGGACACGCTCAGCGCGTTCAACCAGGTGCTGCGCGATCGGCGCACCGGCGAGGTGCAGCGTGTCTACCCCAGGCTCTACGACCTGCTGGTCATCCTGCGTGACACATTTCGCGTGACGGAACCGATCGGCGTGATCTCGGCCTTCCGCTCGCCCGAGACCAATGAGCAGCTGCGCGAGATGACGAAGGGCGTCGCGCGCAACAGCCTGCATCGCCTCGGGCTCGCGATGGACGTGCGCGTCGAGGGCGTGCCGACAGATCAGCTATTCACCGCCGCCGCCGCGCTCGCCTGGGGCGGCACCGGGCTCTATCGCGAGTCCAACTTCGTGCATATTGATCTCGGGCCGCCGCGGCTCTGGGGCGTGTGAGCATCGCAGCCCTCGCACCATCGCGTAACCAACTCACTAATTCACGCTCACGATTTCTTGAGTAGCCACCCGGCCACAGAACGGCCACTTGGAAGCACCGGCGTGTTCTCCAAATGATGGCGTCATGGCCGAATTCTTCACGAACCCGCTGGTGCAGAGCGTGCTGGTCCCGGTGGCGGGGGGATTCATTCTCACCGGCGCCATCCGCTTCGCCAATGGCCGAGCAAAGGGCCCATTGGTCGCGGGCGCGGCGGTCGCGCTCGGCTTCCTCGTCGGCTATGTGCTGATCGTCGGCCTGCCACCGCTAACGCCGGTGTCCAACCAGCAGAAGCTCGCTTATGTCGTGGCCGGCCGCCTCATCATCGGCTTCCTGATGGATTTCAGCCGAAGGCCGCCCTTCTACCGCGAGCTTGTTTACATCGTCGGCGCTGCCGCCGCGCTTTATTGGATGGCACTGCCGAAGATCGCCGGCGGCACGGCCTGGACCTATCTGTCGCTGGTTGCGCTCTGGATCGCCGCCGGGTTGATCGGTTATCGGCTGGAGAAGAGCCGCGCGAACGTCGTGAACGCGTGCGCACCGCTGCTGGTGGCGGCGCTCGGCCTTGGGCTCGTCGCGCTGTTCGGCCGCACCGGCTCGTACTCCCAGCTGGCATTTTCACTTGCGACCGCGTTTGGCGGCTTCATGTTGTGGAACTGGCCGATCGCGCGCTATCCCTTCGGCGCGACGCTGTTGCTCGGCGGCGCTGGCGCGCTTGTCACCATTGCCTACGCCCTCGCGCTTTACACCGAGGCGAGCCCCTACGCCCTCGCCATGCTGCTGCTCTGCTTCTTCGCGGAGCCGGTGGCGCGCCGCATCAAGCTGCCGGCGGGCAAGATCGGCGAGGCGTTCCGCCCGGTCGCAGTCGGCGCGGTTGCGCTGATACCGGCACTGGCCGCCGTCGCCGTCGCCTATCTCACCGCCCCCGGCCAGGAGGCCGGGTACTAGACGCTCAACGACCAATCCAAGGGAGGAACCTCGTGCGTACTCGTTCGATCATTGCCGGCGCCGCCGCGTTAATGGCCTCGACCGCGCTCATCGGCACCGCCTCGGCCGCGGACAATTACAAGATCGATGCCACCCACACCAACATCATCTTCATCGTCGATCATCTCGGCTTCTCGAACATGATCGGGCAGTTCCAGTCGTTCGAAGGCAACTTCTCCTTCGACGGCAAGTCGGTCGAAGGTGCGTCGGTCAAGCTCACGATCAAGACCGCGAGCGTCGACACTGACCATGAGGCGCGCGACAAGCACCTCTCCTCGCCGGATTTCTTCAACGTTCAGGAATTCCCGGAGATGAGCTTCACCAGCACGAAGTTCGAAGCAACCGGCGACAAGACCGCGAAGATGACCGGCGATCTGACGATGCTTGGCGTCACCAAACCGGTGACGCTCGACGTCACCTTCAACAAGGCCGACAAGTTCCCAATGGACCCGAACGTGTTCATCGCCGGCTTCTCGGCAAAGGGCACGGTCAACCGCCAGGACTTCGGCATGAAATACGCCGCCGGCGCGATCGGCGACAATATCGGGCTCTGGATCGAGGCCGAGGGTCACAAGCAGTAGCGCAAACGGCGTAAGGCGTGGCGGGCCCGACCCGTCGCGCCTTGCAGCGCCACTACCGTCCGTCATCCCCCGGCTTGACCGGGGGATCCAGAGCTACGGCCGAGATCTGTGCGTTCGACTCTGGATGGTCCGATCAAGTCGGGCCATGACGAAAAATTTCTCAGGACGCAGGCATCAAGCCTGCGTCACGATGGACCCCGGCTTTCGCCGGGGTGACGATCTAAGTAGTCGCCCGTGAAGAACTCGCTGTGGCGGCTT
>Ga0194128_10006398_pt1 | contig 15885 bp, 11 predicted proteins | sample TA2KigCa65mmetaG_FD_148650 | JGI IMG/M metagenome (GOLD analysis project Ga0194128, IMG submission 148650) | Freshwater microbial communities from Lake Tanganyika, Tanzania - TA2015037 Kigoma Deep Cast 65m | ecosystem: Environmental > Aquatic > Freshwater > Lake | place: Tanzania: Lake...
GCACGAAGCGCGGCAGCCGCGCGCCGTACTTCTCCTCCAGGTACGGCGAGGCGAGCTCGACCTTGCCGGACGTCGTCGCCGGGAACACGTTCTTGAACAGCACGTACTCCTCGCCGTTGGCCGTCATGGCCACCGCGCGGTCCGTGGGGAGCTGGCTCGGCCGCACGCCGCCGAGGCGCGGGTCCGCCGGGTCGAGCGCCTCGTCCATCAGCTCGGCGTCGCTCGCCGTGAACGGCGCGTCCGTGAAGCCGAAGCGCGCGGCGAGGCGGCGGAAGATCTCGGTGTTCGGCAGCGACTCGGCCTGGGGCGCGATCACGCGATCCGCGCGCTGCAGCCAGTGCGTGCCGTACGCGGGATAGAGGTCGGGGTGCTCGAAGTGCGAGGACGCCGGCAGCACGATGTCCGCGTAGCGCATGCTGTCGGTCATCGCGACGTCGGAGCCGACGATGAACAGGTCCTCGCGGAGCAGCCCACGCCGCAGGCGGTTCTGGTCGGGGTGCACGATCACCGGGTTGTGGTTGTAGATGAAGAGGGCCTTGATGGGCGGCGCGAGCCGCTCGTCGAGCAGGTGCGCCCCCACGTCGATGATGTTGAGCGTGCGCGTGCCCGCCGGCACGAAGTCCGGGCGCTGCAGGCGCCGCGGCGTCTTCGGGAACGCGTAGCCCGCGCCGTTGACCAGCCCGCCGCCCGGCACGCCGAACTTGCCGCACAGCGCGGGCAGCGCGAGCACCGCGCGGATGCCGCTGCCGCCGTTCTGGTTGCGCTCGAGCCCGTTGCCGACGCTGATGGCCGCGGGCGACAGGCTCGCGTACCACTCGGCGAGCGTACGGACCTGCGCCTCGGGCACCGCGCAGAGGCGCGCGGCCTCGGCGACGCTGTAGCGCCGCGCGACCGCCATGAACTCCTCGAAGCCCTCGACGTGGCGGGCGATGAACTCGCGGTCGAAGGCGCCGCGCCGCTCGAGCTCCGCGGCCACCGCCAGCGCCAGCACCACGTCGGTGCCCGGCGCCAGCGCGATGTGGAGATCGGCCTGGCGCGCCGCGACCGTGCGCCGCGGGTCGACCACGACCAGCTTCGCGCCGCGCTTGCGCGCGCGGTTGATCACCGGCATGAAGTGCAGGTTCGACCAGGTCACGTTGTTGCCCCACGCGACGATGAGCTTCGCGTGCTCCGCCTGCTCGGGCCGCATGCCGGGCGCGGCGCCGTACGTGCCCGCCCACGCTTCCACGCGGATGCCGCCGCACAGCGGCTTGCGGTCGAGCAGGCTCGCGCCGAGGCGGTGGAAGAAGCGCAGGTCCATCGAGCCGCCCGCGAGGAAGCCGTGCGGGCCCGAGTAGTTGAGCGGCAGGATCGCTTGCGGCCCGTGCGCGCCGATGATCTGCGTGAAGCGCGCGTGGATCGTGTCGAGCGCCTCGTCCCAGGTGATCGGCGCGAAGCTCTCGCCTCCGCGCGCGCCCGTGCGCTTGAGCGGCGTGCGGAGGCGACGGTCGCCGTGCACGAAGTCCGGATACGCGGCCGGGACTTTCGCGCAGACCACGCCGTCGGTGTACGGGTTCGCGTGCGAGCCCTTGATCGACACGATGCGCTCGTTGGTGACCGTCACCGTGAGGCTGCACGTGTCGGGGCAGTCGAGGGGACAGACGCTGCGGCGCTCCACCGTGGTTGCCATGCCGACGACTATGCCGGGCGCCCCGAAGGTTGCGAAGAGCCAATGGCGCCCGGCGCCCCGCCAGCCATTGGCGCGCTCAGACCTCGTCGCCGGTGAGGAGCCGCACGAGGTTGTCGGGCTGCTCGATGGTCTTGGTGCCGGCGACACCCCACCCGCGGTCCCAGCGCACCACGACGGTCTCGCCGTCGTCGCGCACGGCGACCACCGTCCCGCGGACGGACGTCGCGCGCCGGCGCTGCACGCGGTCTCCTCGCTCGAACGGCGGCGGCGTCGCCCGTGGCATGCGCCCATCCTAGCCCGCGCGCCGCGGCGTATGCTGCACCGCGCGGATGGATCTCCTCCTGCTCAAGCTGACGCTGACCCCGGCGCTGATCGCGGGCGCGAGCCTCGCCGGCCGCCGGTGGGGCCACGCGGTGAGCGGGTGGGTCGTCGGCCTGCCGCTGACGTCGGCGCCCGTCGCCTTCTTCCTGGCCCTCGAGCGCGGCCACACGTTCGCCGCGAGCGCGGCGCTCGGCGCGCTCGCCGGGGCGGTCGCCGAGGCGGCGTTCTGCGTCGCGTATGCGTGGACGGCGCGGGCGGCGGGCTGGGGCCCGTCGCTCGCGGTCGCGAGCGTGGCGTTCGCGCTCGCCGGCGCCGTGCTTCAAGTCGCCCCGCTCGCGCTCGCGTCCGTCGCGGTGGCGGTGCCGGCGAGCTTGCTGATCGCCCTCCGGCTCGTGGGCGGCGACGCCGTGGCGGCGATACCCACCGTGCGCCCGGCGTGGGACCTGCCCGTGCGCATGCTCGCGGCCACCGGGCTCGTGCTCGCGATCACCGAGAGCGCCGCGGTCCTCGGCCCGCGGCTCAGCGGCATCCTCGCGACGTTCCCCGTCTACGCGGCGATCCTGACGATCTTCGCGCATCGCGCCGATCGGCGCGCCGCGCCGCAGGTCTTGCGCGGGCTCCTGCTCGGGCTTTTCGCGTTCGGCGCGTTCTTCGTGGTGCTCGCGCTGACGATCGAGCGCTTCGGGGTGGCCGGGGCGTTCGCCCTGGCGGGGGCCGCCGCCCTCCTGATCCAGGGCGGCTCGTACCTTGCGATGCGGGTAGAATGGCCCCACCTTCGAGCCCCTGACCCCTGACCCCAAGGAGCGAGCGATGGCGTACGACCTGGTGATCAAGAACGGCGTCGTGATCGATGGTTCCGGCCTGCCCCGTTACCGCGCCGACGTCGGAGTGAAGAACGGACGCATCGCCTCCATCGGGCGGATCCGCGAGCAGGCGAAGGAGGTCCTCGACGCGGAGGGCCACATCGTCGCGCCGGGCATCGTCGACGGGCACACCCACATGGACGCCCAGATCTTCTGGGACCCGCTGGGGACGTGCTCCTCGTGGCACGGCGTCACCACCGTCGTCATGGGCAACTGCGGGTTCACGCTCGCGCCGTGCGCCGAGAAGGACAAGGCGCTGGTCGTGCGCAACCTCGAGCGCGCGGAGGACATCTCCGCCGAGGCGATGAACGCGGGCATCACGTGGAAGTGGACGACCTTCCGCGAGTGGCTCGACGTGCTCGACGGGCTGCCGAAGGGCATCAACTACTCCGGCTACCTCGGCCACTCCGCGCTCCGCACGTACGTCATGGGCGAGCGCGCGTTCGAGCAGGAGGCCAACGCCGCCGACATGCGCGCGATGGAAGCCGAGCTCCGCGACGCCATCCAGGCCGGCGCGATCGGCTTCACGACCTCGCGCTCGATCAGCCACGAGACCCCGGATCGCCGCCCGGTCGCCAGCCGCGTCGCCTCGTGGGAGGAAGTCCGCCGGCTCGTGAACGTGATGGGCGATCTGAACGCCGGCATCTTCGAGCTGGCGGGCGAGAACACCGACCGCGCCCTCGGCTTCGAGGAGGCCCGCGCCGACTATCACCGCCGCCTCAAGGCGCTCGCGGTGGAGAGCGGCCGGCCGATCACGTTCGGGCTCTTCAGCCGCAAGGACGCGCCGGGCGTCTACAAGGACTACGTGAAGCTCCTCGACGACACGGCGGCGGCGGGCGGGCGCATGTTCGCCCAGGTCCACAGCCGCGCGCTCTCCGCGATCCTCTCGTTCAAGACGCAGACGCCGTTCGACAAGCTTCCCGTGTGGAGCGAGATCCGCAAGCTGCCGCTCGCCGAGCAGAAGGCGAAGTTCAAGGACCCCGCGATCCGCGCGAAGCTGGTCGAGGCGGCGCAGGTGAAGGTCGAGAACCGCGCGCGCGGCACCGAGGCGCGGCCCGGCATGGTCGACCAGCTCTACGTCATGGACAAGGTCCACGGCCCGCACAAGTCCGTGACGGAGATGGCGAAGGAGCGCGGCGTCGGCCCGGTCGAGCTCATGATGGACCTCGCGGTCGAGCGCGACATGAACGTGTTCTTCTTCCACCCGATCGCCAACGAGGACCAGGACATCGCGCTCGAGCTGATGAAGCTGCCGCGCGCGGTGGTGACGTTCTCGGACTCCGGCGCGCACGTCTCCCAGCTCATGGACTCCTCGCTGCAGACGCACCTGCTCGCGCACTGGGTGCGGGAGAAGCAGGCGTTCACGCTCGAAGAGGCCGTGCGGATGCTCACGCTCGTGCCGGCCACGCACTGGGGCTTCCACGACCGCGGCCTGCTGCGCGAGGGGCTGGCGGCCGACGTCATGATCTTCGATCCGAACACGATCGCCGCGGAGATGCCGGAGGTCGTGCACGACCTGCCCGCGGGCGCCAAGCGGCTCATCCAGAAGACGCGCGGCATCAAGGCCACCGTGGTCAACGGCCAGGTGCTGCTGAACGAGAACACGCACACGGGTGCCTTGCCCGGGAAGCTCCTGCGCGGGCCGCTCGCGGCACACGCGTGAGCGATCAGCGGACCATCGCGGACCTCATCGAGGACCGCTTCGGCCTGCCGACGGACGTGGGGCGATCGATGCCCGCCGAGGGCACGGTCGCCCAGATCCTCTCGCACCGCATCCACCGGCGCTACAAGCCGGACGCGGTGCCCGACGAGCTGCTGCAGGTGCTGCTCGCGGCCGCGCTCTCCGCGCCGTCGAAGTCCGACCTGCAGCAGGTCGGGATCATCCTCGTGACGGACAAGGCGAAGCAGGCCACCATCGGGAGCTGGATCCCCGACATGCCGTGGGTGGCCTCGGCGCCGCTCTTCATGGTGTTCTGCGGCGACCACCGGCGCCTGCGCCGCATCTTCGAGCTGAAGGGCCGGGAGTTCATCAACGACACGCTCGACATGTTCATGAACGCGGCGGTGGACGCCGGGCTCGTGATGCAGAACTTCATCACGGCCGCGGAGGCGTCGGGCCTCGGGTGCGTGCCGATCAGCGTGGTGCGCAACCACATCGAGAAGCTGCAGGCGCTGCTCGAGATCCCGCCCGGCGTCTTCGCGGTGGCGGGGCTCTGCGTCGGTTATCCCGCGCAGCCCGGCTTCATCAGCATGCGGCTGCCGCCCGCGGTGACCGTGCACACGAATCGCTACGACGACAGCGAGCTGCCGAAGCAGCTCGAGCTCTACGACCAGCGGCGCGAGGGGCGCTTCGCCACGCCGGACGCCAACCAGCGCTTCGTGGACCGCTTCGGGCTCGCCAAGCCGTACGGCTGGTCGGAGGACAAGGCGCGGCAGTACTCGGTGCCGGAGCGCCACGGCTTCGGCCCGTACATCCGCAGCCACGGCTTCAAGCTCGCCTGAGCGATGTCGGAGCACAAGGCGACGATCGCGTGGGTGCGCAACGGGCCGAACTTCCTCAAGGGGCAGTTCAGCCGCGAGCACACCTGGACGTTCGACGGCGGGACCGTGGTGCCGGCCTCGCCGTCCACGTCGATCATCCCGGCGCCGTGGTCGAATCCCGTCGGCGTCGATCCGGAGGAAGCGTTCGTCGCCTCGATCGCGAGCTGCCACATGCTGACGTTCCTGTGGGTCGCGGGGCGGCAGGGCTTCGTGGTCGAGCGCTACGAGGACGACGCGGTCGGCGTGCTGACGAAGAACGAGCGGCGCATTCCGTGGGTGAGCGCGGTCACGTTGAATCCGCGCATCGTCTACGGCGGCGACACGCGGCCGACGCATGACGACGAGGCGAAGCTCCACCACGCCGCGCACGAGCAATGCTTCATCGCGAACTCGGTGAAGACCGCGATAGCCGTCGCCGGGTTTCATCGTTAGCCAAATGCGCGGGCGCGGGGGCGCTGTTGCCTGAGTCCAGGGTTCCGGTTAGGTTCGCAACCGAAAGGCGGTAGGTTGTTGAGTGCTTGAACAGAGGGGGGTCTAGTGGCCGCTCCCCATTTTCAAACCAAGCTGCTTCGGCAAGCAGCTGGTCCCTCAGAATACGGTCTCTATCGGGCTGCGCTGGAATGGGAACTTACTGATCCGATCGTAATCGAGAAGAGGTCGGATCTTAAGTCCGAAACTCGGTGGCGTGAACGCGTCGAGCCGTATCACCACCAAATTACCAACCTCATCACATTCTGCCGTCGCCTTCCTGTGACTCTACTGGCGGATGATGTCGGACTTGGCAAGACGATTAGTGCTGGGCTCATCATTAGCGAGCTGATTTCGCGTGGGCGTCTCTCTAAGATTCTCATTGTCTGTCCGAAGCTGCTTGGTCCACAGTGGCGCGAGGAACTGGCCAGCAAGTTTGATATCCCGTCCGAGATCGCGATCGGTAAAGATCTGCTCACCGCCGATCCGCAGGATGGCGGCGCCGTCATTACTACCTATCACTCAGCGCGTCTGCATTTGGATACGATTCCTCAGGAGCGATTTCAAATGCTGATCCTCGATGAAGCGCACAAGCTTCGCAATCTTTATGGAGTCGACACGCCACCCCAGGTTGCTCGACGATTTAGAAAAGCTCTTGAGCAGCGCCGATTCCGGTTCGTCCTGATGCTGACTGCGACTCCGATTCAGAATCGCTTGTGGGATCTGTATTCGCTTGTTGATTTGCTCACCGTGGCTCGCGGCCACCAGAATCCCTTCGGCAGCGAGGGAATGTTCGCGCGAAAATTCATGCCGATAGCCGTGAGCAGGCGCGACAGCTGCGTTCTGACGCCCGCGAAGAGTTCCGATCGATTGTCTATGGATATATGTCAAGAGTTCGCCGCGGCGATGCGAAGCTCTATTTCCCCGACAGGGTCGTGCAAATGCATCGGGTAGAGCCCACCCCGGCAGAACTCCAACTTATCGCCGCGATAGCGGGCCCTATTCAGAAGCTCAATAGGCTCGCTCAGATCTCGATTTTGCAGGCGTTGACGAGCAGTCCGGATGCCCTCAGTTCTCAGTTAACTAACATGGCCCGGAATGGCACCGTGCCGTCGGATCTCGCGCAGGTCGTACGCGAGATCGTAAGGGCGATGCCGTTGAGCGGTAAGCTCCAGGGTCTTGCTGCCCTTATTGACCGGTTGGTTGGCGAAGATCCAGCTCGTTGGCGGCTCGTCATCTTCACTGGGCGGCTCGAAACACAGACGACGATTCAGGCATTCTTAGAATCGCGGGGTCTGCGGGTCGGAATAATCAACGGGACGTCAGGGCTCCGGAACCAAGACACGATTGCTCGATTCAGGAGTGATCCGCCTAAATGCCACGTGATTGTCTCCACAGAGGCTGGCTCAGAGGGTGTCAACCTGCAGGTTGCCAATGTCCTTGTGAACTATGACCTGCCTTGGAACCCAATGATAGTTGAGCAGCGTATCGGGCGGGTGCAGCGGCTGGCTTCGAAACACGCGAGCGTCGGAATCTTCAATGTCATGCTGCGAGGGACCTTCGAGGAGTACATCGTTGGGCGGCTGATGGAGAAACTTCAGATGGCTGCCCACGCGATTGGAGATATCGAGTCCCTGCTCGAAGCGTCTGGTGTCGGCCGCGATGGCGAAAGTGAAGGGGCCTTCGACGAGAGGATCCGCGAGTTGGTCGTCGCGGCGCTTGCCGGTAAAGATGTCGAGGCCGCGACGCGCCAAACCGAACAGAGCATCGCAGAGGCAAAGAGCACGCTGGAGCGTGAAGAGCAGAATATCAACGCGATGCTCGGTGCAATGGAAGGTGTGGACTATGTCGGACCTCGGGCGCCCGTGCTGCCTAGCGTCAACCGCTCAATGGGGGCAAGGGAGTTCTCGCTTGCGGCACTAGAACTCCTCGGCGGGCGCGTGACGGCCGTCGGTGACGATGTGCATTTGGTGGAACGGGAAGGTGCTGCCGAGCACATTCGATTTACCGAGCAAGCCGTAACAGGCGTCCAAAGTATCCTCTATGCTCCCGGCGCCCCAGCGTTTCTTCGACTGGTCAGCCAAATCACTGCGACGGGCGTACACCGCGTAACCGATCGCGATCACTCACCTGGTAGAGACGCCCTCGACGTCGCGCGGCGGTGGGTGGAGAGCTTCGGGGGAGCGTTCACGACTGGCGCGGTCGGGACGGTGCGACGATGCTTTGATGGTACTGCCCTGATTCTCGCGCGAGCCACGGTTGCTCACGATAGCTACGAGAGGCTGGTCGCCATCGACTGCTCGCCGTCGGACCATTGTGGGGCGCCAAACCGGTCGGGTCTGGAGCCGCTGACACGAACGATCGATGATGCCGCCGCACTCGGCCTAAACCTCGCGATGGTCGCGGAAGCCGCGCACCGTGACGAGGGGATCTCAGAGTTCTGCCGATTCTATTCTGAGCGACGTGCGCAAGAGACAGAGGCGGCAGGAGATGACTACCAAAAGCGTACGAAACTGGAGGATGAGTTCACGCCGCGCGTGAACCTCGTTCTCGTTGGTCTAGAGGGCTCACTGCATCGAGTTATAGAAGTGAAGACCCGATATCACGTTGGCTCCGAGTCGGAGTATGAATCGATCATCATGGCCGTTCCGCATCTGGAAAGCGTCCAGGACCCGCCGGCGATAGCGACTTGCGATAAGTCGCTGCGGACTGCCCCGACTTCGTGTCTTGACCATTGCGCGATTACTGGGGCTCGCGTCCTGCGACACGTTCTTCTCGCATCCGAGGTTAGTTCGCGCCTCGCAGTCCCCGAAGCTACGGTGATGTGCGCAGTGAGCAACAAGCGAGTGCTCCTCGATGAGGCCGAGGTGTCTGCGGTGACGGGACGCCGCGTAGCGTTGAACTATCTCAAGACGTCGGCTATGAGTGGACGCCGCGCCGAGCAAGAGTACTTTGGCGTATGTGAATTCAGTTCGACCGAGGTGCTCACTAGCGAGCTCTCGGTGAGCGAACATTCGGGGCGGCGGTATCGGGTTGATGAGCAGGCACGTTCTGCAGTGTCCGGCCGGGCAGGCCATAGGCACGAGTTCGTAACGTGTTCCGAGACAGGCAAGACGGTCGCCGCCGCCGAAGCCGACCAATGTGAGGTAACCGGCCGGCATGTCTGCCGTGGCCTGCTTGATCTCTGCGCCGTAACTGGTAAACGAGTTGTTTCATCGGAGCTCATTCGCTGTGCGGTCAGCGGGAAACGTGCCCTCAAGCAGTTGTTAGTCGTCAGTAGCGTGAGTGGCGCCGCGATGCTTGAAGATCTTGCAGTTCGATCCACATCAGGGGCGTTTTGTGGGCCGCTCGAAGCCAAGACGTGCGCTTGGAGCTTAGAAACGTGCCACCCTGATGATCTCCGTCGCTGCGCCCTAACGGGCCTCGCGATTCACGTTCGCTTTGCGAACACGAACGAACATCCGAGCCTTCACCATCTAGTCGAATTGCTCGACGGGGTTCGGAGAACCGGCGACAAGGCGGATGTTTGGGAGCGGGTTGCCGCTGAAGTAGCCGAGGCGCTTGGGAAGGGTCGCTGCCGAATCGAAGCCGCCACTCTCTCGCCAGACGCTCACCACCTCGCCGCGTCTGTTGAGGTCCGAACGATGCTCGGCCTCAGGGTGCGCCACGTGGGCGTTATTTATTCCCTCGATACCGCGGCTTTGCTCGGTCGGATAGCGCTGGGCAGGCGCGGCCGAGCAGGATGGGTAGAGGGAGCGGGTTAGACTTCCGCGCGAAGCGGTGACCGCCCTAGCTATAGGAGGCTGTTCATGAGTGATGTCCTCCTGATTGCCATCCTTGTCCTGTTAGTTCCGGTGGTCGGGCTTCTTGCCATTGTGCTTAAACGGTCATCCCCGGTTGCGCTGACTCAGCTTTCCACTCGGTTTGATTCTTTTGACGCGCTTCAGGAGCGAACCGCCCGATCGATGCGAGAGGAAACGGCTGAAGGTAGGGAGGAGTTCGCAAAAGCATCGCGAGAGCAGCGACAGGATCTCGCCGTCGCTTTTAAAGCTTTTGGCGACTCTATCGGCCAACGTATGAGCGATACGTCCGCTACACAGAATGCGCGCTTCGATGCTCTATCACACGACTTCGCAGCCTCTGCCCGCTCCAACACGGAGCAGTTTGAGCGCCTCCGTTCCGAGTCATCTTCGGCGGCGCGGCAGCTTCGCGAGGAGGTCGTGGCGACGCTGAACACGCTTTCAGAGTCGCTAACGCGCATGGTCGGCGAGTTGGTGACAACGCAGCGCTCACAGTTCGACGGTTTCCAAACGCAGATCGATTCGTTTGCGTCTAACACTGCGGCACGGCTCGACAATGTGCGGACGGAGTCGGCCGCGCTCGCCAGGCAGATGCGCGAAGAAATTACCGCAACGCTCATAGGTCTCTCTGATGCCACTACAAAAGCTATTCGTGAGTCCACGCTTGCCCAAGGGCTCGAAGAGGAGAGGTTGCGCGGCGAGTTCGCTGCTTTCACACGGACCACTGCAGAGCATTTAGACACCGGACGTGGTGAGGCTCAAGTCAGCGCGCGGCACCTTCGCGAAGAAGTCGTCGCTACGCTGAAGAGCGTCTCAGACACGATGGCCAACACAATGACCGAGGTAGCGAGAGCCCAGCAGACGGACCTGGAGAGTATTCGTGCCGACTCCTCCGCGAGCGCAAAGCAGCTGAGAGAAGAGCTAATTGGGGCGCTTCAGGGCTTTACCGGGTCTGCTACTCAGACGGTAGGTCAGCTTGCCCAGGCTCAAAGGGCACAGCTAGAAACGATGGCTGCGGCGATCTCGAGGCTGACCGACGCAACCGAGGGAAAACTGGAAGCTGTTCGGATGACAGTATCGGAGCGCTTGCAGGCGATGCAGGTCGACAACGCGAAGCAGATCGAGGTGATGCGGCAGACAGTGGACGAGAAGCTTCAGGGCACCCTTGAGAAACGGCTGGGCGAATCATTCAGGCTAGTTAGCGATCGGCTTGAGCTTGTCCATAAGGGCCTCGGTGAAATGCAGAGCCTTGCGACGGGCGTCGGCGACCTCAAGAAGGTTCTAACTAACGTGAAGACGCGTGGAACGTGGGGTGAGGTGCAACTCGGTGCCCTGCTGGAGCAGGTACTTCATCCCGATCAGTTCTCCGCAAATGTCGCGACGAAGGGGGGAGGAGAGCGGGTCGAGTTCGCGATCAAGCTGCCCGGACAAGGTGCCGAAAACGATCAAGTGGTCTGGCTCCCGATAGATGCGAAGTTCCCAATTGAGGACTACCAGCGTCTCGTTGATGCGCAAGACAATGGCGATGCTGAGACAATGGAGATTGCGGGCAAGAACTTGGAGGCGCGGGTAAAGGCATGCGCTTGGGACATATGCGAGAAGTACTTGAATCCGCCAACTACCACCGACTTTGCCATTCTATTTCTCCCAATAGAGGGCCTGTTTGCCGAAGTCATTCGTCGCACGGGGCTGCTGGAGTTTGTGCAGCGTGAATGCCGTGTCGTTATAGCGGGCCCGACCACGCTGTGGTCTGTGTTGAACAGCTTGCAACTCGGATTTCGAACGCTCGCTATTCAGAAACGGTCAAGTGACGTCTGGAACCTATTGGCTGCGGTTAAGACGGAGTGGGCGAAGTACGGCGAAGTTCTTGATGGAGTTCAGAAACGGCTGCATCAAGCAACCGAAACAATCGATAAGGTGCGGGTCCGTTCGCGAGCCGTGGGACGGAAGCTCAAAGACGTCCAAGAGCTCGCCGCCGGAGATGCGGAGTCGTTGCTTTCACTCAGGGAGTCGAGAGACGCAGACGCCGGTCTCGCGGCCGAGACTACGTGAGGCAGCCGAGGCTCTCGTAGTGGGCGCTGAGAAAAGCGGCCCGCCGCGGGCCGCTTTTCTCACACCGTCAGGCGATCTTGACGATGCCCGGCTCCACCTGCTTGAAGCGATCCGCCACCAGCGGGTCGTGGCCGGCCACGATCAGCTTCTCCTTGCCCGCGAGCTCGTGGATGCGATCGAACCCCGCCAGCATCTCCGGCAGGCTCGTGATGATCTGCGTCGGCTGCCCCGTCTCCACGTTCCGGTAGAAGTGCGACGCGTCCGAGGTCAGCACCACGCGACCGCTCTTGGTCTGGACGCTGACGATCTGCAGGCCGGCCGTGTGGCCGCCCACGCGATGGACGGTGATGCCGGGCAGCACGTCGCGATCGCCCTCGACGATCTTCAGCTTGCCGCCGTAGTTCAGCGGCACCACGCGTGCGAGCTGCTCCACGTTCGCGGAGCCGCTGAACGCCTTGCGCCCGGCGTACGGGCCCGTCCAGAACGCGACCTCGTCCTTCTGGACCCAGTACTCGGCGTTCGGAAACAGGCTGTGGCCGGCCCAGTGGTCGTAGTGCAGGTGGGAGATCAGCGCGATCGGGATGTTCTGCGCCTTGACGCCCGCGACCTTCTCCACCACCGCGGACGGCCGCACGTAGTTGCGGATGCCGCGCTTCTCCGCGTCGTCCTCGAGGAAGCCCGTATCGACCAGCACGGGATGCGGACCGCCGAGGATGAGCCAGACGAAGTAGTGCAGGGTGAGCGGCGCGTGCTCCTCGTCGCGGTAGAAGAACTGGCAGGTCTTCGTGTCTCTCTCGCCGTACTTGAGCGCGTAGACTTCGTAGTCGGCCATCGGGTCACCTCGTTGGGCCGAGTCTACTCCACGCGACGGCTACGACTCCGGCCGCGCGCGCAGCGCCCGGGGATGGAGCACGTCGATCACCCACGCGACGTCGAGCGGCTCGTCGCGCCACTCCTGTCGGAACGTGTGCGCGTCGATCCGCAGTCCACGCGCGTCGTGGGTCGCGCGCAGGGCGCCCACCGGATCGTGGGGTGTCTTCGGTGTGGCCGGGACGTCGGACACGACGTGTCCCTGCGGTGTTCTGAACTCGAGTGCGCCTTCGGGCCGGCGTGCGACCTGATAGCCGTCTTCATGAACCGTCCGGTGGTGACGCCGGCACAACAGCACGAGGTTGGAGAGCGTCGTCGCGCCGCCATGCGCCCAATGCCGAATGTGGTGCCCGTCACCGCAGCGCACGCTGCACCCCGGGAACCGGCATCCGCGGTCGCGGCTCTGCACCGCGCGCCGCAGAGCAGGCGGAATGGCGCGCGTCCGAGCACCGACCTCGCGGAGCTGGCCTTGCTCGTCGTGACGCATGACGACGTAGCTGGCGTCACACGCGAGACGCTGCGACGTTTCTGCGGAAACGCGCGGACCGTCTTCCAGCACCGATTGTCCGGCCTGGGTGGCATCACGCAGCACCGACGCATCGACGTGGACCACCACCTGGTACCGCTCGCCGGGGGCGCCGGGATCGATGTCGTGATGCAGCGCGTGTTCGGCCAGGAGCCCGAGGGCATCGGCCTGCTGTTGCTCGAACGCCGGCCGCTCCTGTGCCGGGTCGATCGGCGGGTCGTCGAACGTGTGAGGGCGCGTCGGCGGATACAACGTCGCGCGCGCGGCCTCGAGCGCTCTCATGATGAGCGCCCCCGTCTCCGGCGCGAGCCGGCCTCGGATGACGACCGTGCCGTCATCATCTTGATACACGTGCAGCGCACGGCTCTTGTCCTGACGCCGTGCCTCCGACGCTTCGGCCTGGCGGTCGACGTGGCGCCACCCCCGTACGATGCGCTCGACCTGCATCGCGGTGCCGGCGGCGGCGACGTTCAGCAGTCGCTCCTCCGTCTCCGCCGTCGCGACCCGTGTGATGGCGCGCGCCTTGGCGTACGAGATCTCGCCGCGCGCCAGCGCCGCCGCGATACGGGGCAGCGTGCCGAGCGCGCGTGCGACGCGCACGCGCTCGCGCGCCGCGCCGAGATCGAGGCCCACGCGCCACGCCAGCCAGTGCGCGCACGAGAGGAAGCCGTTGTTCCACCCGAAGCCCTCGTCGAACTGCCGGATCAGGTCCAGCAGGCGCGCGGTGGCGGCGTCGAGGTGGGCGGAGATCTCCGCGATCCGATCGCCGATGTCTTGCAGGTCGTGGGTCGCCATGACGAGTCTCCTCTCGCTACGGCGACTCTACATGGCGTTTTTCGAGGGGCCTGACGGCGGCCAGGAACGACGATCGCGACGCACGGTGCGAATTTTCCGCCCGCATCATCGACTTCGCATCCCTGCGGCGGCTCGCGGCGCCTCTCGTCGGATTTTCGACGGACCGGAGGCACTGCGCCGCGCGCTGCCGGCGCCGCGTCAAGCGAAAACTTTGGATGCCGGACGCTGAACGCAGCTGTCGCTATCCGGATACATGTCCGCGGGCGCGGAACGTACACTCGGCATATCCGGAGGAGAACAGGACCACATGCGATTTCGTGACCGGGTCGTGATCGTGACGGGCGGCGGTAACGGCATCGGCGCGGCGATCGCGCGGCGCTTCGCGGGCGAAGGGGCGCGCGTGGCGATCGTCGAGAAGGAGGCGGCGGGCGGCGCCGTCGGCGACGCGATCACGCGCGACGGCGGGGAGGCGATCGCGATCCAGTGCGACGTCACGGTGCCGGACGCCGTGCGCACGGCGGTCGCGGCGGTGGTGACACGCTGGGGCCGCGTCGACGTGCTCGTGAACAACGCGGGCTGGTTCCCCGGGATCAAGCCGACCGAGCAGATCACACTGGAGGAGTGGGACACGGTCCTGCGGGTGAACCTCACCAGCGTGTTCGTGTGCGCCACCGCCGTCTTCCCGGCGATGAAAGCCCAGGGCGGCGGCCGCATCGTCAACATGTCGTCGATCGTCGGGCGGAGCGGCAACGTGCTCACGTTCGCGCCGTACAGCGCGGCCAAGGCCGGCATCCTCGGGCTCACGCGCCAGCTCGCGGGCGAGTGGGCGGCCCACGGCATTACCGTGAACGCGGTGGCGCCGGGCACGGTCGCGACCCCTCGCGTGCTTGCCGCCCGTACGCCGGAGGCCACGCGGGCGCTTGCCGAGACGATTCCGGTGAAGCGACTCGGCGAGCCGGACGACGTCGCGGGCGCGGTGCTCTATCTGGCGTCCGACGACGCGCGCCACGTGACCGGCGCGGTCCTCGACGTGAACGGCGGGCAGGCGATGGCGTGACGGGGGTACGCCGCCGATAGTTCTGCGGCCCGGCGCGCCGCGCGCGCTACGATTCGGCTCATGCCTGATGCAACCGTCCGCGTGTGGTGGCTCACGAAATACTGGCACGGCTTCGGCGCCGCCTTCGGCATCGGGCACTCGTCGCTCGAGCTGGGCACCGAGTACATCACCTGGCTCGGGGCGCCCGGCACGAGCTCCAGCTCGCGCTCGAGCGTGAGCCGCTCCGCGCGGTCGAGCTCCGTCGGCCGCTCGGTGTCGAATTCCAGCGAGAGCTCGAGCGCCGTCGACTCGCTCGCCGGGCTCCGCGCCGGGACCCACGACCTCGCGGATGACAACACCACGTTCGGGGTGGCGGCGCGGCAGGTCACGATCCCGATGCACGATGCGACGAATCCGTTCGGCCTCCGCGCCGACGCCCACGTCACCGGCTGGTGGCATCTCCGCCGCGCCGCGGCCGGCGTCGGCGCGTACTCCGCGCTGAGCACCACGAACAACTGCAACGCCGTCGTCCGCCAGGGGCTTCGCAAGGCGAACTCCGACCTGTACGCCACGTCACGGGAGTTCTCGGGCTACGCCGGCTCCAACGTGGTGCTCGAGCTGGCGACCGCCGTCGCGGCGCAGGTGACGGCGGTGCGGCAGGTGTGGGACGCGCACCGCATGCTGGGCAGCCGCATCGGCAACACGCGGGCGGACGGCGTCGTGGTCCCGTCGAGGGCGCAGTGGCTCGCGATGAACGGGCCCGCCGAGGTGCCCGACGTCGAGGATGCGCTCGTCGCGTACCACGCGGCCGCCGAGCGTCGCGTCCAGCTCGAGCACCTGCGCGTCATGCTGCGTGCGATCTGTATCCGCGTCGCGCCCCCGGAGCCGCCGCCGCCCGCCGGTCCGATCGCGCCGGTCGCCGCGCCGGCGGCGGTCGCGATGGC
>Ga0194128_10006419_pt1 | contig 15841 bp, 16 predicted proteins | sample TA2KigCa65mmetaG_FD_148650 | JGI IMG/M metagenome (GOLD analysis project Ga0194128, IMG submission 148650) | Freshwater microbial communities from Lake Tanganyika, Tanzania - TA2015037 Kigoma Deep Cast 65m | ecosystem: Environmental > Aquatic > Freshwater > Lake | place: Tanzania: Lake...
GAAGGCGAACGCGCCGAGCGCGAGCGCACGAAGCTCGCGCGTCACGGTGACACCGACGGCACGACGGTGACGGCGCGAACGGGCCATGTCTGTGTCATCGCCCGCACCTCCAGCGTGAGCGAGACCTCGCGACCGAGTGGAACTTCCACGATCCAAATCCAAGGGAGACTTGCCTCCAGCGCCGCGTAGGCGCGCTTGATATCGCCATCGGTGAACGTGTACTGCCCCGAGGGAACGTCGAGGTTCCGCACCTGCTGCCCGACGATGAGCACGCCGTCCTCCGTCACGCACCACACGTAGTCGATCACCTGGGGCGGCGCGCTCCGCACGAGCCGAAGGGCCGCCGGCAGGGGCTCGGGTTGCCGGACGGCCGCCGAGACCTCGGTGACGGACGCGTACGGAACCGGCGCCCGGCGCAGTCCGGTCACCGAGTTCCCTTCGCCCGAGATCTCGAAACGGTCCGCGCTCATGGTCACGACGACCGGACGCGGCGCGACGGCCGCAGGTCCCGGGACCGACAGCATCACGAGCGCAGCGGCGGCCGCGGCCACCGTGCGGCGCACCTCACTCAGGGCGCCCCCGCCGCCGCCACCCATCCACTCCGGCCGCGCACGTGTCCACGGACGATCGCCTGCTCCGGGACGGGATGCGCCGACGCCGCGTCGGCGATCGCGCGCAGGGTCGACACCGGGCGACCGGTCCGGCGCACGCGCTCGAGCCACGCGCCGAAGCGCGCCACGAGCGGGCCTCCCTCCACCTCGGCGTGGAGCGTGAAGACGTTCAGGCCGTCGCGGAGCGCGTCGGTCAAGGCCCCCTCGACATCCGCCACCCGCCCGAGGAGTTCGTCCATCGCCGGCAACGTCGTGGGTACCTGGATGGTCTTCAGCGTACCGCCGTCGACCCGCGGGCGGAACGGCGCCCGGCCCCGCACGTCGCTCGCGTACGCGAACCCGAGTTCCTCCTGGACGAGCAGGGCCGCGCCGGTCATCCGCCAGCCCGGTGCCGCCGAGGCGGCGGGCGGCATCCCGAGCGCGGCCTCGTACGCGCGCGCGGCGGCCACGAGCTCGGCCCTGATCGCGGGCGCGGTCAGGCGCTCGACGCGATCCTGCCAGCCGAAATGATCCCATCCATGAGGCGCCACTTCATGGCCCGCGGCGGCGATCTCCCGGAGCATGGCCGGGGCGCCCGCGCCGACGGGCCGCGCCGGCAGCAGCGTGCCGGCCAGGAGCGCGCGCACCCCGTACAGCCGGACGGGATTCGTCCGCAGCATCTTCAACAGGAAGCTGGGCCGCCAGGCGCGGCGGATCGCCGTGCCGGAGCGCTCGGGGCCCATGGTCACGAAGAACGACGCGGTGACGTCGAGCCGGCGGAACAGCGCGAGCAGGCGCGGGACGCCGTCCGCGAGCCCGCGGCGCGTGTCCACGTCGACGCGCAGCGCTAGGGGCGCTTGAACCACTCGATGGTCCGCGCGAGGCCGTCCTCGAGCGCGACCTCCGCCCGTACGCCCAGCAGCGCGTGCATGCGTGCCACCGCCGGGACCCGGCGGGGGATGTCCTCGTATCCGCGATCGTAGACGGCTTCCTTGGGCACCAGCGTCACGCGCGACGCGGAGCCGGAGACCTTGATCATCATCTCCGCGAGCTCGAGGATCGAGATCTCGCGGCCGGTGCCGATGTTGATGGCGGCGCCCTCCGCCTCCGGGCGCAGGCCGGCGGCCACGGTGGCGCGCACGGCATCGTCGATGTAGATGAAGGTTCGCGTCTGCCGGCCGTCGCCGATGACGGTGAGCGGCTCGCCGCGCAGCAGCTGGCCCATGAAGATCGTGATCACGCGGCCGCGGTCCATCGCGTCGAGCCGCGGGCCGTACACGTTGAAGTACCGGATCACGACGACGCGCAGGCCCATGCGCGCGAACGCGAAGCAGAGATGCTCGCCGGCGGCCTTCGACGTCGAGTAGCACCAGCGGTCGATGCGCGTCGAGCCGAGGACCCGGTCGCTGTCCTCCTCGAACGGCACCGCGGTGTTGCGGCCGTAGATCTCCGACGTCGAACTGAAGACCACCTTCTTGCCATGGCGGAAGGCGGCCGCCAGCACCGCCTGGGTGCCGTTGATGTTGACCGTGAGCACCTGGTACGGATCGCCGACGTAGTGCTCGACGCCGACCACGGCCGCCAGGTGATAGACGAGGTCCGCCCAAGCCACGACCCCTTCCAGGATGTCGGTCTTCAGCACGGACTCGTGGACGATGCGGAAGCCCGGACGCTCCCGCAGGTGACGGACCTTCGCGTCCGACGCCAGGTCGAGCACGGTCACCTCGTCGCCGCGGGCGAGGAAGGCCTCGGCCAGGTGTGACCCCACGAAGCCCGCGCCCCCCGTGATCAAGACCTTCATGGCGCTCCTGTCAGCCGATGGCCGGGCCCGAGGCCCCGGGCCTCGAGCCAGCGATCGGCGGTCGCTTCGGCGTGTCCGGCCTGCTGGACACGCGTGAGCCGCACGGTGCCCTGTCCCGTCGCCACGATGATGCCCTGCCCCACCTCGACCGCCACGACCGTCCCCGGCGGGACGTCCGTCGCCGCATCGACGACCGCACCTTCCCACAACGTCACGCGCGCGTCGCCGTCGCCCACGAAGGCGCCCGGGTACGGATGAGTCACGGCCCGGATCATGTTGACGATCCGCGCGGCCGGCCACGTCCACGCGACCCGGCCGTCTTCCGGACGGCGCCGGCCGACGAGCGTGGCGTGCGCGTGGTCCTGTGGCTGCCGCGGCGCCGTGCCCGCGAGGACCGCGGGATACGACCGGAGCAGGAGGTCCACGCCGGTCTTCACCATCCGGCCGTAGAGCGTGGCGGCGGTGTCGTCCGGGGCGATCTCGATCGGCTCCTGCGCGACGATGTCGCCCGCGTCGGCCGCCGCGGTCATGTGGTGCAACGTCACCCCGGTCCGCGTCTCGCCGTTGACCAGCACCCAGTTGAGCGGCGCCCGCCCCCGGTACGCGGGCAACAACGACCCGTGCAGGTTCAACGCGGCCACGCGGGGCAGCGCGAGCAAGGCGTCGCCGAGCAGCCGCCGGTACCAGACGGAGAGGAACACGTCCGCGCGCAGGCTCGCGAGATGCGCGACGACCTCGGGCGCGTTCGGCGAGGCAGGCGCCAGCACCGGCACCCCGTGGGCCGCCGCGACGTCGGCGACCGACTCGAACCAGTCGCCCTCGGCCGCCTGGTCCTCGTGGGTCACCACGGCGGCCACGGTCTCTCCGCGCGCGAGGAGCCCCGCGAGGGCGCGCGCCCCAAAGGTGTGGTACGCGAACACCACCCAGCGGGTCACAGCACCTCCGCGATCACGTACCGGGGCCGGCGACGCACTTCCTGGTAGATGCGCCCCACGTACTCGCCGATGAGGCCGAGGGCCAGGATCTGCAGGCCCACGAAGAAGAAGAGGATCGCGAAGAGCGTGAAGACGCCCTCCACCTCCGGGCCGACGAGCAGACGGCGGAGGCCGAGGAAGACGGCGAACCCGAGCCCCAGCGCCGCCACCAGCACGCCGGCGAGACTCACCGCCTGGATCGGGAACAGCGAGAACCCCGTCATCAGATCCATGTTCAGCCGCAGCAGGCGGAGGAGGCCGTACTTCGAGCGGCCGGCCTGGCGAGGGGCGTGCTCGACCGGCACTTCCGCGACCGCGGCCGCGAAGGTGTTCGCGAGGGCCGGAATGAAGCGCGAGATCTCGTGGCACGCCACGATCTGATCGACCACGTTGCGGCGATACGCGCGGAGCATGCACCCGTAGTCCGTCATGCGCACGCCGACCATCGCCGACGTGGCGCGATTGACCAGGCGCGAAGCCGCGCGCCGGAACCAGGGATCGTGGCGGTTCGTCCTGGCCCCGCCCACGACGTCGGCGCCCTGCTCCAGGCGGCGCAGGAGCGCCGGGATCTCCTCGGGCGGGTTCTGCAGATCCGCGTCGAGGGTGACGACGACGTCGCCCTGCGCGCGCTCCATGCCCGCGTAGACCGCCGCGTGCTGCCCGTAGTTGCGGTTGAACCGCACGACACGGACCGCCGCGTCCTGTCCGTGGAGCAGGCGGAGCACGCCCGCGGAGCCGTCGGTGCTGCCGTCGTCGACGAAGATCACTTCCCACGGCCGCCCGGCCGCCTCGAGGGTCTTCGCGAGACGGTGGTAGAGATCGTCGAGCGTCGCCGCCTCGTTGAAGACGGGGATCACGACCGAGATCTCGGGCCGCTCCGCGCCCGTCACGCCTGGCACACCAGCAGGCAGTCGTTGTGGCCACCGAACCCGAACGAGTTCGAGATCGCGGCCCGGCTCCGGAAGGTCGCCGGAACGTTCGGCACGTAGTTGAGATCGCAGTCGCGATCGGGCACGTGGTAGTTGATCGTCGGCGGCGCGATCTGGTCGCGCAGCGCCAGCACCGTGGTGGCGAGCTCGATGGCGCCGGCGGCGGAGATCGTGTGCCCGATCATCGACTTCGTCGAGCTCACGAGCAGCCGCGTGGCGTGCTCGCCGAACACGCCCTTGATGGCGGCGCTCTCCACGCGGTCGTTCATCGGCGTCGAGGTCCCGTGCGCGTTCACGTAGCCGACGTCGGTCAGGTCGAGCCCCGCGTCCGCGATGGCCGCCCGCATGGCCCGGACGGCCCCCCGCCCGTCGGGCGCCTCGTCCGTGATCCGATACGCGTCGCACGCGGTACCGTACCCCGCGAGCTCCGCGACGATGCGCGCGCCGCGCGCGAGCGCATGCTCGCGCGCCTCGAGGACGAGGAAGCCGGCGCCCTCGCCCATCACGAAGCCATCGCGGCGCGCGTCGAACGGCCGGCTCGCCAGGCCCGGCGTCTCGTTCTGCTTGGACATGACGCCCAGGAGGCAGAAGAGCTGGACCTCGATGGGCGAGACGATGCACTCGGCGCCCCCCGCGAGCGCGACGTCGATGGCGCCGCGACGGATCATCCGGAGGGCCTCGCCGATCGCCTGTGCCGACGACGTGCAGGCGGTCTGGACGGTCCCCGAGGCACCTTCCGCCCCGAACAGCCCCGCGAGCCGCGACGTCAGGTACTGGGGCAGCGTGCGCTCGAGCCGATCGCGCCGGACGCGCCGCGCGAACTCCTGCGCGAACCCCGCGGGCGTGATGGCGCCGGCGGCGGCGCGACTCGCGTACGCCATGGCGCCCATCTGCCGCAGGTCGATCCGCTCGCCGCTCGTGCCGACGAAGACGCCCGCGCGACGCCCCCGCATGACGGCGCCCGCGCGAGCATCGCTCACGGCGCCGCGGGCCGCGCGAACCCCGACGACCACCCCCCGCGGCTCCAGCGCATCCAGCCGGCTCTCCTCGCGCAGGTCGCCGAGCAGGCGCTCGTCGGTGAGCGCGGCCGCGATCTGCGTCGGCAGGCCGCTGGGATCGAAGTGCGCGATGCGCCGGACGCCGGAGGTGCCCCCCAGCGCGGCCTTCCAGAAGTCCTCGAGGCCCACGCCGATCGGCGTGACCACGTCCATCCCGGTGACGACGACACGGCGCTTCACGGCGTTCATGCGAGGAGCGAGTAGCCGCCGTCCGCGACGATGATCTGGCCCTGGATCGGCTGGGCGGCCGGGCTGGCCAGGAAGAAGACGATCTCCGCCACCGCTTCCGCCGTCACGAGCCCGCCGGACGGCGTCCGGCTGCGGACCGATTCCAGGAGGCCGTCGCCGCCCGGGATCGCGCGCCAGATGTCGGTGTCGACCGCGCCCGCGCACACGGTGTTCACCGTGATCCCGCGCGGCGCCAGCTCGACCGCGAGATACCGCGTCAGGGCTTCCGCCGCCGCCTTGGAGACGCCGACCGCTGCGTAGCCGGGGATGACGCGCTCGCTTCCGAGGCTCGACAGGCTGATGATCCGGCCGCCCGCACTCATGCGCTTCGCCGCCTCCTGCGCGCAGAGGAGCAGGGGGCGCGCGTTGGTGGCGAGGACCCAGTCCCAGTGCTTCGCGGTGAGGGCGGTCGCGTCCTTCAGCACGCCGGACGCCGCGTTGCTGACGAGCACGTCGAGCCGCGGCGTCACGCGCGCGATCTCGGAGAACATCCGCCGGATCTCCGCGGGCTCCTTGACGTCGGCCTGCACGAGGTGGGCGGCGCCCCCGGCCAGCTCGACGTCGCGCGCGGTCTTCTCCGCGGCGTCACGATTCACGAAGAAGTTCACGAAGACCCGGGCCCCGGCCTCGGCGAAGCGCAGCACGATCGCGCGCCCGATTCCCCGGCCGCCGCCGGTGACGAGGACCTCGCGGCGCGGCGCGTTCACGCCGGTCACGACCCGGGCGCCGTGACCGGCACGGCGCTCAGCACGCGCAGGATCTCGCGCAGCCGCTCGGCGTGCGCCTTCTCCTCGTCCACGGCCTCGACGAGCGTGAGCTCGAGCACCGCGGACGCGACGCGACGCCCGTCGACCTCCGCGGTCGCGCTCACCGTCCACACGCCCTCGGCTGTCGTCGTGCGCACGCAGCGCACGCGCAGCTGGTCGCCGGGCCGGACGAACTGCCGGAAGGCGGCCCGGTGCACGCCGGAGAGCCGGCCGACCCGCGCGAAGTCATGGCTCACGCCGATGAGCAGCTGGGTGGCCTGCTCGAACGTCTCGACGACGAGGGCGCCGGGGAGGATGGGATAGCCGGGGAAGTGATCGTCGAACACGTCTTCGGTGGCGCTGACGTTCTTCAGGGTTTCGATCGATCGGCCGGGATCGAGCGCGGTGAGACGATCGACGAAGAGGAACCGCATGGGAATCCGCGGCTAGAGGCGCCGCGGACCGTTCTCCGCCATCAGGCCCCGGCGGTGAGCCGCGAGACCGCGCCGAGCTGCGCCGCGATGTAGTCGGCGAGCGCCCGCACGGTGAAGCGATTCATCACCTCTTCGACGGCCACGGGCGAGTGCAGGTTCTCCAGCAGGTGCACGGAGAGCCCGGCCGGCGTGAGATCGGACAGGTCGAGTCCCATCCCGTCCAGCTCGGCGAGCAGCCGCTCGGCGAGCGAGACCGCGAGCGCCGGCCCATCGCCGGCCGTCCGCTCGACGCCGTGCTTGTGGCCGAGATGCTGCAGCACGGCCGCCACGGTGGCGGGCGCGATGGTCCGCAGCTCTTCGGGGGGAACGGCCAGCCCGTAGCGGGCCTCGACGACCTTCGCGAGCACGCCGAGATCGCGCCACTCGATCAGCCGATCCTGGATCAGGCGCGCGGGCAGGTCGACGCCGAAGGTCTGCTGGCACTTGAAGCTGATGTCGAGGAAGTCGATGGACTCCGCCCCCAGGTCGCGCACGAGCGCCGCCGTGTCGGTCACGGTCGCTTCGTCGACGCCGAGCGATTCCACGAGGATCTTGCCCACGCTGACCCCGATCTCCGCCCGCGTCCAGATCTTCGTCGTGTCTGGCTGCATGCCTCTCCCTCGCTCCTCTCAGCCTATGCCGCCGTCAACCGCGATGACCTGGCCCGTGAGATAGCTCGCCTCCTCGGAGGCGAGGAACACGGCGAGCGCCGCCACCTCGTCCGGCCGGCCCACGCGCCGCATCGGGATCAGGTCACGAATCTTTCCGGCCGCCACTCCGAGGAACGGCCGGCTCAGGTCGGTCTCGATGAGCCCCGGGGCGATCGCGTTCACCGTGACCCCGCGCGACGCCAGCTCCGTCGCGAGCGCCCGCGTGAGCGCGTTGACGCCGCCCTTGGACGCCGCGTAGTTGACCTGGCCGCGCGCCCCGCGCGAGACCATCACCGAGCTGACGTTGATGATCCGGCCCCAGCCGCGGCTCATCATCTCGCGCGCCGCCAGCCGGGTCGTGTGGTACACGCCGTCGAGGTTCGTGGCGAGTACGGTACCCCAGTCGTCGTCGGACATCTCGACGAACAGTCCCTCGCGGATGATGCCGGCGTTGTTGACGAGGATGTCGAGACGGCCACACCGATCGACCACGGCCTGGATCATGGCCGCCGCCTGCGCCGGATGGCTGACATCGGCCTGGTGCAGGAAGACGTGCGCGCCGCTGGCCTCCAGCGACTGGAGGGTCTCCTTGGCGCGATCGTGCTGCTGACGGTAGTTCAGGCACACGGTCGCCCCGGCCTGGGCCAGGCGCTCGGCAATCGCGCGCCCGATGCCGCGTGACGCGCCCGTCACGAGCGCAGTCCGGCCAGTCAGATCAACCCGCATCGGTCACGCGGCTTTACCCAGCATGAGCGCCGCAGACTCCCCGAACAACCCGAGCGAGAGCACGAGAGCGCGGTGGAGTGGTACTCCTGGCGTCGTCGAAGGCGTTGAAACAACAGGCGGAATCATATCGTGCTGCAGGGCCGCCGAACAAGCCAGAAGTTCCACCGGGCAGCCCGCGGCACCCATGTCCCCGTGCGCCGCCTTCATCCGGATCACCGGCAGGGTGTCGAGCCGCGCCCCGAGCACCTGCCGGAGCGCGGCGATCTCGGCACGCTCGTGGGCCGGCGAGCCATCGCCGTGGACGCCGACGATGTCCGGCGCGGCGCCGGCATCGTCGATCGCCGTCCGGATGACGTCGGCGAGACGCTCCACGTCCGCGCGCTCGTCGTCACGGCCCACCGCCGGCGCATGACCCGCGCCGGAGGCGTACCCCAGGATCTCGGCGTGCACCGGGGCGCCCCGTTCCCGCGCGCGCTCGAGCGTCTCGACGACCATGATGCCGCTCCCCTCCCCGACCGAGAGGCCCGCGCGTGCGCCGTCGTCGGAGGCCAGGAACCCGGCGCCACAGTAGGTGGTGAACAAGAGCTCTTCGAGCTGAGCGTCGGTCCCGCCGCAGAGCGCGACGTCGAGATCCCCTTCCTCCAGGAGCCGGAAGGCCTGACCGACCGCGCGCGCGCCGCCGACCGGTCCCTCGGTCATCGCCCGGCAGAGCCCCTGCGCGTCGTGCGCGATCGCGAGGTGACCGGCGGCGAGGTTCGGCAGCGTCTTCAGCGAGTAGTCGAGCGGGTTGATGTTCTTCATGCAGAAGCTGTTCGCGAGCGCCATGTCGAGGTCGCCCGGATGCTCGCGCGACTCCGCCGCCACGAGGTACTGCGTCATCGCCGGGAGCTCCCACGACAGCGCGTTCACGCCCAGGAGCACGCCGAAGCGCAGCGGGTCCCCGGCGCCCGGACCGAGTCGCGCATCCTCCATGGCGAGCGACGCGGCGAGCATCCCGAGCAGCGTGGCGCGGTTGTAGAGCTTCTGCTGCTTCCTTGGAAGCCGGCCGAGGTAGGGCTGGATGAACTCCGGCGGCACCGGCGCGCCGCGCGTGACGTCGAGACCGAGCGCCGCCAGCCGCGCCGAGGCGACGATGGCCGTGCGGCCCTCGACGAGCGCCTGCCAGTGCGCGTCGATGCCGACGCCGAGCGGCGACACGACCGCGCGGCCGGTCACCGCAACCCGCCGTCTCACGAGCGCGCTCCGGCCAGCGCCGTCTCGAGGTCGACGCCCGGCACCGAGACGCACACGTAGAGGAGCCGGCCTGCGGCCACGCGCATCGCCCCTGCGAACACCTCACCGTGGGCTTCCGCCATCGAGGCGCCGTCGGAGACCGTCGAGGTGCCGGCCAGCGATGCGACGGCGCGCAACCGCTCGCCCGGGCGGGCGACGCCTTCGAAGCGACACTCGGGGACCTTGAGGAGCAGGGGCAAGCGCCGGTTGCCTCCGTGGCGGAACGCGAGGTGCCCTCCGGTCATGGCCAGCAGCTCGAAGACGAGCGAGTTCGGCACGCGGTCCGCTCCCAGCGGGCCGGATCGCGCGTCGCCGGCGGCGAACGTCTTCGCCACCTCGATCCGCGGCGACGCGCCGAGATCCAGGACCAGCACCTCGTCGATGAAGCGGTAGCGCATCATGCCGGCGACAGCAAGACGACGGCGATCGCGTGACTGGCCGTGTGCGACAGCGACACACTGCACGCGGCGAGCCCGTGGCGGTCGAGCGCGCCGCGCGTGGCGCCGGTGACGATCAGCCGGGGCGTCCCCGCGGGATCGCGGCGGACCTCGATGTCGTGCCAGCGCATCGCGCCCGTCGCGCCCGAGGTCAGCGCCTTCAGCAACGCTTCCTTCGCGGCGAAGCGCGCGGCCAGGTGCGGCCACGGCCGGGGTTGACGGCGGCAGTACGTGAGCTCACCCCTCGTGAAGATTTCCGCCAGCGCGTCGTCACGACCCTCGAAGCGTCGCTCGAAGTCCGGCACGTCGACGAGATCGACGCCCACACACGATGGCGCATGCTGAACCCTCGGCCCTCGCCGGACCGAAGCCCTCGGCACTCGCCGGAGGGCGGACGTGACGTCCGCCCGAAGGCGCGGGGGGGTTGGGGGGCGCCCGGAGCCCCCCATGGAATTAGAACAACACCGCGAGGGCCGCTACCGAGAGCACGCCCGTGAGCGCGGCGCCGATGATGCTGAAGCCGTCGCGGATCGTCGGCAGCCATCGGATCTTCGCATCCTCGCTGCGCGGCACGATGACCGTGTCTCCGGGGTCCACGGTGCGGATGTTCGAGAACCCCGACACGGCCGACCCGTCGGCCTTGACGATGTGGATCTCCTTCTTGTCCGCCTCCTTCGCGTACCCGCCCACCCGGTTGACGTAGTAGTCCACGCTCATGCCGGGCGCGTGCAGCACGGAGGTCGCGCTCCGGACGGACCCCAGCACGAGCACGGAATCGACCGGCTCGGGGACGTCGAGCGCATCGCCGTCGGCGACGACGATGTCTTCGGTGGTGCCTCTCAGCGCGGAGGGAGCGTCGACCTTGATCACCATGCGGCCGAGCACCGCCCGTGACGCGAGCGCGCGCAGGAAGTCGCGCCGTGCCTGCACGAGCGTCGCGCCGATCGCCCCGTCCTCCTTCTCACCGCCGATGACCGTGGTCGAGGCTTCGGCCAGGATCCGCTGCTCCTGGACCTTCACGAACGCGTTGAGCTGCTCCTGCTCGACCTTGCGCAGCGAGGAGCGCGTGAAGACCGCCCCCTTGAGGGAGGCCCGCGACGTGAAGCCGCCCGCCCGATCGAGCACCGAGCTGAGCCGCTCCCCTTCCCCGATCACGTAGGTACCCGGCCGCATGACCTGCCCGGTGAGCGTCATGGTGCGCGTGGGTCTCATCTCCGTCCGCACCGTGACCTCGTCGTTCGCCCTCAGGAGCGGATCCTGATCGAGGTCTCCGCTCCACGCCTTCTTGAGGTTCAAGGAGAGCATTTCCACGGAGTAGTCCGGGCGGCGGCGCGCGATCTCGACGTGCTCGGCGTAGGACTCGGGCAGCAGGCGGTCCGGGGGCACGAGCTGGCTGAGCCGCATCATCGGCTTCAGCTCGTAGACGCCGGGATACTTCACGGCGCCGTCGACCTTCACCGTGTTGTAGATCCGTCCCTCGTTCTTGTGAACGATGACGAGGTCGCCGGCGTGCACCGCCGGGTTGCTGTCCATCTCGCCCTTGAGATAGTAGTTGCTGAGGTCGACGTCGACGGTCAGCCGCTCGGCGCTCGGCTGCGCCCGCACGATCTGCACGCGCTTGAGATAGCTCGCCGGCGTGGCGCCGCCCGCAACATCGAAGAGGTCGGCGAGCCGCACGTCGCTCCGGATCTCGTAGATGGCCGGCCGCTTCACCTCGCCCGCGATCGCCGCCACGTCGCCGACGGTGGGCACGAAGATCGTGTCCCCGGACTCGAGGCGGAAGTCGCGGCTCCGGTCGCCGCGGAGCAGGAAGTCGTAGAGGTCGATCTCGCCCACGACGTGGCTGTTGCGCAAGAGCCGGATGTTCCGCAACGACCCGAGCTTCGTGGGCCCGCCCGCGCTGTAGAGCGCCTGGGTGACGGACGCCAGCGAGTTCAGCGTGTACGTTCCGGGCTTACACACCTCGCCGATGATCTGCACGCGCACCGTGCGCAGCCGGCCCATGGTGACGCTCGTCTGGAATCCGCGGAAGTACCGGGCGAGCTGCTCCCGGATGAGGCGGTCCGCCTGCGCGAACGTGAGCCCCCAGACGCGGAGGTCGCCGACCCGGGGCAGGAGGATCTGGCCGCTCCGGTCCACGGTACGGAGCACGGTGTTCTCGAGCCCGCCCCAGATGTTGATCGTGAGCGTGTCGCCGGGACCGACGATGTAGTCGGGCCCGACCGGGACGTCGTCGACGGGCGCGAACGTCGAGACGTACGAGGAGAAGACGGCGTAGCCGTACTGGCGCAGCGGCGTGCCGAAGGGTCCGAGGAATCGCGTTTGCGGCATGGCCACGGTCGGGAGCGAGGGCCCCGACGGCGTGGGCTGGGAGGTGTTCTCCACCGCCGCCTTCACGCTCGCCTCCGCCTCTGGTGCCGTCGGCGTTCGCATCTGCCGGGTGAGCAGGGCCGAGAACGTGGGGGTCACCGGCGTGTACGGCACCGCCTCGGGGACGGCTGGAGCCGTGCGAGGCGGATCGAAGACGACCTGGGTCAGGCCCTGGCCGGGCGTGACCGCGACCTGGAACGAGGCCTCGATCGGCGAGAGCGCGTCGAGGTCGGGCCGCAGGATGTCCTCTCTCGCACTCGCCTTGTCCTTGTCGAGGCCGCCGGGCTTCGTGCCCACGTTCCTGACCTCGGGTCCGCGCGGAACCGCGAGCGCCTGATACGTCTGAGACGTGCACACCCTGATCTCCCCCGCGTGCAGCCGGGGATCGACGTGAGGCGGCGGTTGATACCCCTGGTACGGGGTGCCGGGGCCAAACGAGAAGTCGGAGTGGAGGTTCCCCATCGGCGGACCGTACGACCCCGGATAGGTGGGCATCAGCGCGCCGGGCTGGCCATATGCCGGCGCCTGCTGCGCGCGCGCGCCCGGCACCATCACCACGACGTTCGGGAGCAGCAGCGCGAGCGCGAGCATGGCGCTGACGGCTGATCGGAATCGATTGATTCTCATGACCAAACCTCCCGAGATAGCCTGGGTCACATTCCCGGGCGAACGGCGAGCAGTATAGCCCCCTGCTCGCCGGCCCTCGTAGCAATAAAGGTCCGCCCCACCGGGCCTGGCGCGCCCCGTTCGTCCACGAGGCGCAGCAGCTTGCGCTGCGTCCGCAGGGTGCCCGGCGGCACGAACGCGAACTCGACGTCGATCAGCCGCTGGGTGTAGGCCAGCCAGGCTTCGGGACAGGTCCGCTGCAGCGTGCTCATCACGACGTCCGCGACCTGCTCGCCCGATGCACCGTCCCCCGTCTCCAGGCGGAACTGCACGGCGGGCGACAGGTCGCGCTCGATCAGCGCGACCTGCCAGTCCGCGCCCAGCCCGGGCGCATCACGGAGCAGGTGCGCGAAGAACTCCGGATGCACGTTGCCCCAGGCACAGGACACCTGCTCGTCGACCCGGCCACGGATCGCCGAGATCCGCCGGAACGGCAGACCGCAGCGGCAGGCGGCGTCCATCCACCGCGCCACGTCGCCGGTCCGGTAGCGGAGGAGCGGCATGACCGTGCGGTTCACGGTGGTGACCACGACCTCGCCGTAGCCGGCAGGGTCCGGGTCGACGATCTCCACCACGAAGTCGAACTCGTTGACGTGGTAGCCGTCGTGGGCGGCGCACTCGAATCCGAGCACCGTGGCGGCCTCGGTGGACGCGTACGTCATGGCCACCGGCGCCTCCCAGAACCGCTCGAGCTCGGCGCGCAGCCGCGGCGTGATCCCCTCCCCGCCGCCGACCAGGAGCTTCATCGCCCGCCGCCGGCCGCGCTCGCGCGCGATCTCCGTGAGCCGCCCGAGCCAGAACGGATCGCTGACGAGCACGTTGAAGCGATACTCCTCGAGCCGGCGATAGCTCTCGACGGGATCGACGCGCCCCACGACCATCGCGAAGAGCGGCGTGTGGCGGACGCCGCGCTCGACGAGCAGCGAGCCCAGGCCCCACGCGAGGTCGAGCGTGCAGAGGAGCCGGTCGCCGGGGCCGACGCCGTTGGCGGCGAACAGCAGGTTCCCCTGGCGCGCGGCGTACTCGAGCTCGTGGCGCGACAGGTAGACCTTGGTGACGTGCCCCGACGTACCGGAGCTCTCGATCGCCAGCTCCGGCGTGCCGCAGAGCAGACTCTCCGGCTGCCGCTTGAGCACCGCCGGGGTGAGGAAGAACTCTCCGAGGTCCTCGGGGCCCCGCGCGCGGCCGAGGTCCACGCCCATGTGCGCCAGCGTCTCGCGATAGTAGGGCGAGCGCCGGGCGCGGCGCATGGTCGCGCGCAGCCCGGGACGGCGCAGCGCGTGGAGGACCGGCAGCGGCATCCGGCGCAGGATGGCGAAGGGGGCGCCGGGCCGGCGGCGGCCGAGCGCGAACAGCAGATCCGACATCCCGGCGAGGTTCATCGGCGGTAGTGCCCGCACACCTTGTCGAGCGCGCGCAGGACGTCGTCCTGGTCGCTCTCGGTCATCGTCGGGAAGAGCGGCAGCGTCACCAGGCGCGCTTCCACCGATTCCGCGACGGGACACAGGCCGGTCCCGTACCCGAAGCGGCGCTGGTAGTACGGATGGCGATAGACGAGCGGATAGTGGAGCTGCACGCCGATGTTCTCCGCGCGCAGGGCGCGCAGCACCGTGTCCTGGTCCGCGGTGAGGCGGTCGAGGCGGAGCAGCACCACGAACAGGTGCCACCCGTGGCGGACCGAGGCCGGGAGCGCGGGGACCTCGATGAACGGAGAGTCCGCGAGCCGCTCGCGATAGCGCCGGGCGAGCCGGTCGCGCGTCGCCCAGAAGCCCTCGAGCTTGGCGAGCTGGCTCACGCCGAGCGCCGACTGGAAGTCGGTGAGCCGGTAGTTGTTGCCCGGTTCCTCGATGGCCACGTCCCACGGCCGGGCCCGGTCGGCATAGCGGATCCCGTGGTGGCGCATCGTCCGCGCGCGCTCCGCGAGATCGGCCCGGTTCGTGAGGACCGCGCCCCCCTCGCCGGTCGTGATCATCTTCGCGGGATGGAACGAGAGCGTCGTGAGGTCCGCGAGCGACCCCACCGCGCGATCGCCGTAGGCGCCGCCGAGCGAGTGCGCGGCATCGGCGATGAGGGTCCAGCCGCGCGCGTCCGACAGCGTCTGCAACGCGTCGTAGTCGCACGGCAGGCCCGCGAAGTCGACGACGACGAGCGCCGTCGTGCGCGCCGTCGCCACGCGCTCGACGGCGGCGGCGTCGAGGTTGAGCGTCGCGCCGTCGATGTCCGCGAAGACGGGACGCGCCCCCTGGAACACGAGCGCGTTGGCGGTCGCCGCGAACGTGAGAGGCGTCGTGATGACCTCGTCACCCTCGTGGAGGCCGGCGGCCCAGTACGCCGCGTGGAGCGCGGCTGTCCCGTTGGCGACGGCGACGGCGTGCGCCGCGCCGGTCAGCGCCGCGAGCGCCTCCTCGAGACGGACGACGTTCGGTCCCTGCGTGATCCAGTCCCCCTCGAGCGCGGCCGCCACCGCGGCGATGTCGGCGGCATCGATGGTCTGCCGCGCGTAGGGCAGCATGGCGCCGCGCACGGGCGTCCCGCCTAGGAGTGCAGGCTTTTCCATACCTTCTCGAAGGCGTCCGCCCAGGCGTCCACGACCGCCGCCGGCTGCGCGAACAGCGGATAGGACTGCGAGCCGATGATCAACGAGCCGTCCAGCGCCGCCTCGGCGACCGGGTAGCGCTCGCGGGAGGCGAACAGCGGGTGGGCGGGCAGCGGCACTTCCTGCCAGAGCACGGCTTCCACCCCTTCCGCCCGCAGCGCGTCGAGCACGCGCTCGCGAAGGGCGCGCGCCGTCATCGACAGTCCGAGCGGCCTGGGATCCAGGACGACCCGGTACTTGTGGAACACGTGCGTGCGATCCGGCGGCACGATCGGCGTCCGCACGCCCTGCAGCGACGCGAGCCGCGCGCTCAGGTGCGCCCCGT
>Ga0194128_10006420_pt1 | contig 15839 bp, 16 predicted proteins | sample TA2KigCa65mmetaG_FD_148650 | JGI IMG/M metagenome (GOLD analysis project Ga0194128, IMG submission 148650) | Freshwater microbial communities from Lake Tanganyika, Tanzania - TA2015037 Kigoma Deep Cast 65m | ecosystem: Environmental > Aquatic > Freshwater > Lake | place: Tanzania: Lake...
CGTTTGGCCGGTCTTGGGATCAACGACTGGAACCGGCGGCCGGGAACCCGCGGCAATCCGTGCCATCTCAAGCCGGATTTCGTTCAGCCGCTCCGCGGCAGCTGCACGCTCCTTGTCCGACAGCCGCCTATCATGGGATTGCAGCTCTGCGATATCGCGCCGTAACGCGAGCTCGGCCAGCTTGTTCTGCCGCTGAGTTTCGTTAGCCGAGTCGGCGCGTTCCCCGGCGCCTGCCTGCTGCGCGACCACGTTGGGGCTGACCGCCGCAGGCTTGCCCAGCGCTTCCTGCGGGGGCATCCATACCGTTTGGCCGGTCTTGGGATCAACGACTGGAACCGGCGGCCGGGAACCCGCGGCAATCCGTGCCATCTCAAGCCGGATTTCGTTCAGCCGCTCCGCGGCAGCTGCACGCTCCTTGTCCGACAGCCGCATATCATGGGATCGCATCTCTGCGATATCGCGCCGTAACGCGAGCTCGGCCTGCTTGTTTTCCCGCAGAATATCGCGCTGGAGGGCCGCTTCCTTGGCCTTTTCGTCCGCCTGCACCTGCGCCAGGGCGAACTGCACGCCAAGGCCGGGGAAGCCCTGGGCGGCGGCCGCCGCAGCGCCGCCTGCCAGCCCGCCCGTGCCCTGGGCCGTCTCGCCCGGCGCCATGTAGCGGGCGCCGAGGGGAGGCGGCCGATCGATCACCGCCTGGTCCCGGGCCGTGGTATCCGTGTCCGGGTTCTTCCACGGCTGCATGGCCCTGACCACCTTGCCGAGCTTCTCGCTCCGCTCGGTGGCGATTTCCTTCAGCTTGGCCTCGTTTCGCGAGTCCTCGTAGCCGGCGAGCAGCGCCTCGGCGATCTTGGCCACGCCCTGGAGCGGACTGACCGGCGTCGGAGCCCCGCCGACCACGGCGCCCTGGATCGGCTGCATCGACTGCCGGGTCAGCAGGTCGGTGATCGCCTGCCGGCGCTTGATCGCCCGCTCGGCCTCGGCGAGTTCGGGATTGTCGTAGCTGACGGCGGTGGCAGGCATTGGCTTACCTGAAAAAGAAGGGCGCGCCGCGAGCACCGGCCGCGCCGATGCCGAACAGGCCGCTCATCAGGTTGTTGTAGCTCCCGACCTGCTGGTTGTAGGCGTTCTGGTCGTAGAGACCTTGCTGCTGCGTGGCGGCGAAGATGGGCACCGGCGCCGTCGTGGCGCCCGCCTGGTAGCCGAGACCGCCGGCGAAGGGGTTCGACACCTGGCTGCCCGACATCAAGGCCGTGGCCTCGTTCAAGGGCGTCTGCCGCTGCGCCAGGATTTCCGCCAGAGCCTGCCGGCGCAGTTCCGCGTCTTGGCCAACCCGGCCGCGAGCTACGTCATACGAGGCCAGTTCCGCCCGCTGGCGTGCATCCGTGCCGCGCTCGTCAAGCCTTCGCATCTCGGTGCCGTAGGCGTCCGTGCCTCGGCCGATGCCCTGCGCGATCAGTTGGGAATTGGCCGCCTCCTTGGCCTCGGCAAGCTCCCGGTCGGTGCGCGCCGTCATGGCATTGAACACCTGCTGACGGGTGGCCTCGGACGAAGCAGGCGCCGGCCCCAGCGGAGCGAGGTCGAGATTCCGGCCGATCACGCTCTTGAGTTGCGTGGCCCCCGACAGCCCGAGATCGCCCAGCAGAAACTTGGTGGCGACGTTTCTGTTATAGAGCGCCTGCTGCTCGGGGCTAAACGTCTGCGTGACAAGCGCCTGGTCGGGGTCGTTATTGACCCCGAAGGTCACTGTCTGCTTGCCGTAGGGGCTGACGATGTTCGGGTTCGACAGCTTGGCCGTCGCCCGTGCCGCTTCGACATTGGCGGCCCCCTGAGCCGTGGCGGCGCCGGTGTAGTCGGGAGGCGGGGGAGGGTCGGGTGCGCACATCAGGCCGGCTCCATGACGCGGACTGGCGTTGGAGGGCTGTCGGCCCCGCTCGTCAGGGACTTCGAATAGTGCTGGGCCACCTCAGCATAGCCGAGATGCAAAAGCAACCGGCCAACCCGCTTGTCCTTAGCCGTCATGGCCAGGGTGACGGCGCCGCGCCGCCGCGCCTCGTCCTCGACGAAACGACAGAACCGCATGGCATTGCGCCCCCGGCGCGCTGCCTCCACCAGGAAGAAGGTGTCCTCGGTAGCGATCAACCTTTGCGTGTGCATCGAGGGCATGATGTAGATGCCGGCATAGCCGACCGCCCGGCGAAGCTCGTCACGGGCTATGAACAGGATGAAGCACTGGCCCCACTCATACTGGCTGTAGCGCTCGAAGGACGGCCGAAAGCCCTCGCCGGCGCGGTAGCCTTCCGTCTCCTTCCAGTGCGCCGCCGCCAGGCCCAGCACCTCCTGCCAGCAATCACGCACCCGCTCGACGGCAAAGACGAGCTTCACGGCAAGTTCCCCGCCCCCGACTCGAAAAGGTAGTCGCAGGAAATCCACCGCACGGTCAAGTCGTTGGTATCGACCCTGATCTTGCCCGCGCTGCACAAGCCGGAATACTCGTCGGGGCTGGTCCATTCCTTGATGATTTCCAGTTCGGCGGCCCAGCTGCCGGAGTCCCACTTGTCCGTATCCCACACCGCGCTGCTCGTTTTCGCGTAGACGGCAGAGCCCAGGATCGAGGTGTTTTTGAAATCCACATCAATATCGGTGAGGAAAGCCAGCGCGCCGTCAACCGCCAGCACCGGGCGGAACATCGAAAAGCGCTTGAGGCTGGACGGCGAGCCGAAATAGTGGAAAGCCGTCTTGCCGTAGGCGACGATGTTGGCCCCGTTGTCGGATACCCCGCTCCATGCCTTCACTACCTTGGTCCCCGTGGTGAAATAGAGTGCCGTGTCGAACACCGCGAAATCCTCGGCAGGCCAATCCGTGAAGCGGCACCACGCCTTGGTGATCGTGTTCATGACGTACTGATAATGTGTTCCGTCTTCCGCCAAGGGCACGTTGACGATCAGCGCCGACCGCTCGGGGTAGACGATGGCGTCCCAGCCGAACACGCTGCCGTAAGTCCGCGCCGCCTCGGTAAAGGTGTTCTCGATCTTGAACGACAGCGCCAGTTTTGCACTCTGGTCCGCCGTGTTGAGCGCGACCGACAGTGGAAAGGCGCCGTTTTCGGTCAGGATCACGAGATCGCCGCCGTACTTGACAAGGCAACGCCGGCCAAGCGGCTCGGCAAGCGAATAGGTGCCGACTTTCGCCCAGGTGCTCGCCGAGGCCGGATCGGTGCCTTGGTAGACGATGATCTCGCCTTTCGAAGTGACGAATACCGCCCGATCGTCGATGCCGTCGCCGCCGTCCACCGTCCAATTGGCCCCGGCGATGACATAGCCGCCGCGCGAGGCTTGGCCGGACAGGTCGAACTTCGTCAGCGCCCCGCCGGCGGTCCCGGCGGCCAGATACCAGAAGCCCAGCAGATCATTCTGCAAAAAGATCAGCCGGCCCTTGAACACGAACACGCCGACCAGTGAGGTGGTGGTCAGTCCGGTTAGCGCCGGCGAACTCGCATCGTCCACGGCGGTCCAGGCGGAGCCGTTGTAATAGAGCGGCTTGTCCACGCCGTTGACCATGATGAGCCAGTGGTTCGTGCCGTCGCCGAAATTGGTGTGCTGGTGCTTGCCGTTCGTGCGCGCCGCGACGGAGGCGCCGACCGCGCCGGCGGAGGATACGTCATAGACGCCGATGCTCGTGGCGCAGAACATCTTGGCGGTGCCTGTGGCGGCGGTATGCACGGCCAGGGTCTTGCCGTTGCCGGTCATGTCCGTGGCGTGGTTGGCATGCCCGCCCCTGATCTCGCAATAGGACGTACCAGGGAACCAGTTGTCGAGTGCGATAGCCTCAGTCGGCTTCATGCTGGCAAGCGCGTCGCGCGTGTTCCAGCCCCCGATCGGCGCCGGCACGGAACGGAGCGTCGATATTTGCGACCGGAGCTTCTCCCGCTGACGAAGGGCCGCGCGCATCAGGAGGTAATCCAGTTTCCGTCAGGCACGAAGATGCCAGGACGCGGCCCGCGCCAAACTTCCGCGTCAGCGTAAAGCCGAGGCTTGGCCGCGTCGCGGCCGATCGCATCCTTCACCTGCATCTCGTAGGTCCGCATGTCCTCGGCGTAGTCGAAGCCCTTCTCCTTCTTCCAGCGCCAGCGCAGGCCCGCCAGCAGCAAATCCTCCGGCAGCAGGATGGTGTCGCTGTCCGCGCCGAAATACTGCCGGAAAGTCGTGCCGTCCGCCGCCAGCACCCAATTGTAGCTGACATACTCGAAACGCCAGTTGTGGCCCGCCGGCGGCGCCGGGTTAGACAGGAGTTTGCCGCCCCGAATGCGGTAACGGTAGCGGAAGCCAGACGCCACGGCGGCCTTGGTCGCCTGCCATTCCTTGCCGTTCAGCGGCCCCATGACCGGCAGCTGGTCCGTATAGTCCCAGATGGTCTCGTTCTTGATGTGGCGAAAACCGTTGCTGGCGATGGTGGCGATCGCCCCCTGGTCCTCGACCGCCAGCGTGGTATGGCTGGCCTCGTAGGTGATCCGTTCCCAGTCGTTGCGCCGGGCCAGATCGTTCCCTTCCTCCTCCAGCAGCGCCTCGATCTGCTTCAACTGCGGATCGGTCGTGCCATACACGGTCCCCGGAACGGGCAGCCCGGTGCGCCGGCAGAAGTAATCGACAACGGTGAGCAGTGTCACGCGGCACTCTCCTGCTTGCGGGGCCGGCCGGGGCTGCGCTTGAGCGGCTGATCCTCGGAGTCGAACAGGTCGTCAGCCGAGATGACACCGGCGGCCGGCGCGGGCTGCGCCACCGTCACTCGCTGTTCCAGCAGCGCGGTCAACTGCTCAACTTTCGCCGCCAGGATGCCATGGTCGGTCTTAAGCCGCTCGTTCTCCGCCTTGAGCGCCGAGACTTCCAGCGTAAGCGGCCCCTTGTCCTGCAACTGCGCCAGCCAGGCCGCAGCCTTGCGTCGGAGGTCGTTCGCGCCCATGCCGATCCGCTGCATACCTTCTGCGTTCAATACTGCTAGGTCTTCCACCGTGCGGATATTCGACCGCAGCAGGGTCTCCTGCTGCGCCGGCGTGATGACACCCCAGCCCTTGATCGGCGTGCCATCGGCCGGCTCCTCCTGGTTCTTGCACCAGGCATCGTAGGCCCGCCGATAGCGCTCCTTGAACTCCGCCGGAATCTGCCCGGTGGCAATTTGCTGGTCGAGCCGATCCCACCAGCCCGCGACCTTGACCGGCGTGGCGTCCCGGCTGCCGATCTGCGTCAGATATACGATGTCTTCGTGCTTCATGATGCAGCGGCCAGCGGCCCGGCTGGCCACCTTGTCCTCGATGGCCGTCCGCTCGAAACGGGCGTAGGCCGGCCGGATTTCCCGGCGCGAGATCAGTTCGGAAACGGACATGGGTTCTCCCCGCATTCGGCAAGCAATGTCGGCAACAGGCCGTCGCCGATCACCTTCACATCGAGCGCCTCGGGTTTGCCGGTCAGACGGCCGGATGCAAAGCCGTCCATCACCGAACAGAAGTCCATGACCTGCCGCGCGAAGCCGGCCTGCGTCACGAACTCCCGGCCGCCCGCCTCGATAGCCACGGTCGGCAATGCCTCCTGGTGGTAGGCATGGCTCACGCCATTCTCATAGCTGCTGTCCAGGCCGAAGAACCGGAACCGGCGGTAGCCCAGAATATAGCCGAGATTCAGGCAGCGCAAAGCCGCTGTGGAGCCCCCGCCCACCAGCAACCAGTCTTTCGACCGCTCGTTCAGCACGTCTCCCAGCCCGCCGGGACCGGAAGCATGCCAGAGCACGACATGCCGGCCGGCCAAATGATCGAACGTCTTTGGGTCGGCCATGGACGCCACGAAATAGATCACATCGTCACGCGGCGATACCCAATCGCGCAAGTCGGGATTGGTTTCCAGCAGGCAGCAAGCCCACGGCACAGTGCCCCGGTCTACCAGCCAGTCGTGTGCCCCATTAACCGCGATAAGCCGGCCCTCGGCTTGCCGCCACGTCCGCGCCAGCGACGGCCCGCCGGCCATCACCGAAAGCGTCAAGTCGTTTGGCGCATACAATTGGCTGACTTCCAGCTTTATGCCGCGTTCAAGCGCTGAACGCATGTTCGCCCGCACCCTGGCATCCGTTCCATGGCGATGCCAGGGCAAGCGTGGATGAGGCGGCAGCAAACGCATTGCCCGCGCGCTTGCTACCGCCCAGTCCATCAGTACGCCTACGCCGAGTTGCTGTTGTCGTTGACGAACGGCCGGTGAATCTCGAAGTGCGCCGCGCTCGGTTCGGCCGTTGTTGCCAATTTGGCGGAAGCGCCCTTCGCGAGATTGACCAGATCGCCGTTAACGCTGGCATCGTCGATTGCCCCGGCGGTGGCCGTGGCGAATACCAGACCGTCATCGGCAAAGCCGGTCAGGCACATGCCCACCGCCTTGCCGCTGATCTGGTACCAGCCATAATCGGTCGTTGCGTCAGTCGCCGACATCGCGATAGCCACGGGGCCGATGGCGTTGGCCGCCAGCAGCGTCGTGGTCCAGTCATCGACGTTGTAAGTGGCCCAGGAGCCGACGACGGTGTTGGCGACACCCTTGAGGTAGATGAACTCGCCTTCGCCGTAGTCGTCATCAACCGCCCGGACAATGGTGCCAAACGGATGCAGTTGCGTGGTCGAGACGTTCGCGATCGGCTGAGAGCCGGCGCGTTCGTCAGTGATGCGGAATGTCATGGGATTCGTCCTTTCCTCAGCCGACGGTTACGGCTGAATCACACCCTGCTGCTTGCGGTTGCTGCACACGAGATTGCCCATCCACAGGATCGGAATGACCACGCCGTCTTGATTGACCGGGCGCATCTCGTCCATGATCTCCATGTCCGCGTCCCTATGCACCACCAGTTCGAGATAGTTGGTGTTGATGAAGTAGGCCCGCGAAGTCGGGATGCCGCTGGAGCCGTCGAACAGCACGTCGGCGTTCTTGTACTTCAGCGTAATGAAGCCCCCGTTCGCGTTCGACTGGTCGGTGTAGCGCTTGATCGACACCTGGGAGGTCTCGAAGAAAGCATAGTAGTCGTTCGACATTACGATCAGGTCGGGCTGGTCGTCCGGCCCCCGGTCCAGCGTGAGCCATAGCGGCAGCATCGCACTGCCCTCGATGGTCGTGGCGCTCATCGTGACGGAGTTGTCGCTGAGGTCAAATTCCGAATTGCGCCAGAAAGTCCACGTCGCCGCGTCGATCCCGCCGACCGTGCCCGTCTCTGGCGAATCGGAGATGAGCTTCTGCAAGCCGTCAACCTGATTGGTCGCGGTGCCCAGCGAGTAGAGATCGCTGGAAAAGCTGTTAGAAAACGTCCGCAAGCCGTTCTTCAACCGCGCCTTGGCGAGATTGATGATCCGCGCCTCGCCGCTGTTGACCCGCAGATCGCGGCCGGAGGCGACGACGTTCAGCGCGATCTGCCGCCATTGGTACTCGGCAGCCGAGATCACGTCGGATTGCGAGATGTCAAGAGTGTCCCAATCGCTGTAGCGCTGATAGGTGTTGTTCGTGGTGTAGTCGAGCGGACAGGCGATGGTCAGACCGCCGTCCTCCGTGCGGGTATTGCCTCGCTTGTTCATGTATTTCAGCAGCGCGTTGCGGTTGCTGAGGTTGTCCTTGATCTCCTTCCGGTGCTTGCGGAAGGTCGTCGAGACCAGTTCGGTAAAAGTGCTGTTGGCAGGCATTGGAAGGCTCCTCGGAGCACGCTAAAGGTCAATGGGCGCCCCGCGAATTGATCTCGCGAAGCGTAGCTCGCATCGTGTCTTCCATCGTGCCTTTGGGCTCTGTCGGAGTCCGTCGGGTGTCATGGCCGCGCACGTTGGCCGCTGAAGCCTTCCTGGCGGCTTCCGCATCGGCCTTCACCTTCGCCTTGAACTCGGCCTCGCGTTCCGTCTGGACGCGGGCCAGTTCCTTCTGGCGGGTGACTGGGTTGGCCCAGACAGCCTTTTCATAGGCTTCATCGAGGGCCATACCCCCTTTCACGAAGCCGGCGATGTCGTCCGCCACTTCGTCGAAATAGGCATGTTTCGGATCGGCCGCGAAAGCCTCGACCTGCTTGCGCGTCTGCTCCATCGTGCGCGCCCGCGCGGTCTGCTCCTGGGCGGTCAGCCCGTCCTTCAGCGCGGCGAACTGGTCTTGCAACGCCTTGATCGCGGGATCGGCCGCCAGCGCCGGCGAGGCTGCCGCGAGCGAAGCCGGATCGACACCATAGCTCCGCGCCAGCTGCGCCAGGAGATCCTGCCGCTCCGCCGGCGAACCGGTCGTCATGCGATAGTGGGCATTCATCAGGTATTGCGCCGCCTGGGATTCATCGAGCCCCTGCGAGGAAAGCACGGCCTTGTACGGGGTGAACACGTCGCGCAGGCGCTTGCCGTATTGCGCGTCCGCCTTGTACTGCTCCAGGCCCTCGTGCATCTGCTTCTCGCGCGCGAGATACTGTGCCTGGGCCTCCGGGGCCATCTTCGACCAGATTTCGTGCTTGTCCTTGGCCCAGGACTGCGGCGGCGCGTACACCTCGACGAGAGGAACCTCGGCAGGCGCCTTGACCGAAGGCACCTCGTCCGGCTGCGGTTCCGGTTCGCCTACGTCGTCCTCGAACGCATCCCCCGGCGTTGCGCCATTGCCCAGGCCAAGGCTGTTCGCAATGTCCGCCACCGCAGCCTCGGTGCCCATCGACAATTCGGAGCCGGTGTCTTCTTCGTCAGGCATGCCCTGTCGTCACCCTCAAAGGTTTCACGCCGGGCGTCAGCCGTAGCGGTTCGACTTCCATACCGCCGTCCAGTTCGCGCTGCAAACGCTCGCGCTTCTCGGAAGGCATCTTCTCAATTTCGGCCTCGACCGTATCGTCGATCCGGCGCTCCAAGGCCGCATCGGCTTCCGCCCGCCGGCAGGCCGCATCCTGCTTCATGCCGGGGTCGTAGGGGATGCAGTTCGATCGCGCCAGATCATCGGCCCGTGCTCGCTCGCTGGTGATCGGGCGGCCGTCTATCGGTGAATCATAATGGATATCCTTGCGGACCATAATCTGCGGCGCCAGGATCAACTGCCGGCTGCCGGCGCCGCAAGAACAGTGCTGCGGCGCGTCATACTCCGCGAGGGGCAGATACCTGTCGAACAGATGGCCCTTCTCGCACTCGTAAGAGTAGGTCGGCATCTCAGCTTTCCACCAGCAAAATCAGGAACTCGTCCTCGATCTCCCGCTCCTACCGCCAGTCCTGCCAGAGCGCCAGCGGCTCCGCCGCCTGGTCCGCCGCCTCCAGCGCGGCCCAATCGGCTGCCGCCACCGGCGGCACCTCGTCGGCCGCGAAGGACCGCTCGGCGAACGGTCTGGCGATTTCGACCGCTTCTTCCCTGGTTTCCCCCAGGGACCGATTCATCCATCAGGAACCGGTAATATCACGATACCACAGTCCCAAGGAGTAGATCAAGGTGGCAGTTGGGGAGGCCGGAAAGCCGCACTGTGGCCGAAAAGAACCGGGATTCCAGTCCGTCTTTCTGGCCGTGGTCGTCGCAAGACCGCTGGCCTTAGTTCGCCCAGGCGAGCGCCAAGTCGCGGCTTTTCATCGCAGCACTTGCTTGGGTACAGGGCCTCTGGCCCGCCAGGATTCAAGCCAGGCCTGGGCGTCCGCCGTGGCGATCCGCGTGGAGTGCCCAAGCTGGGTCGGCCGAAGCCGGCCGGCCTGTATCTCGATGTAAGCACGCGAGCGCGAGCAGGCGAAAAGCTCGCAAAACTCGCGCAGGGTCAGCAGTTGCTTGTCCATTGTCAGCCTCTCGCGTCACGCCGCAGGTTGCGGCGTCTCGGGAGAAGATGCCGATCAAAGGCCGATTGGATTGGGGCTTAAATCCGGACCGATTTACGCCCCAGGGGGCGTGGAGTTCTTGTTTGCTTTCCATGCGCCTCGCGGCACCAGGGATTCTTGCGCACCTACATGATCCGGCCGTCGGTGCCTCGGTCGAACTCGACGGGCGCCGCCATCGCCGCCATCATCTCGGCTAGTTGCGCGGCCAGGGCCTGCAACTGCTCGACCAGCGGTGCGAGCCCCTCGGCCAGCTTCTGTTGCCCGGCGGCATCAACATCGGCCTGCTTGACCGCCTTGGCGTCGGCATTGACCCGCGCGATCTCGACTTGGGATATCAGGGCCTGCTGGGTCTTATCCAGCTCGGTTTGCCGGTCGATCCCAACCTTCGCCAGGGTGATTTCGCGCTCAAGCCGCAGCTTGGCGATCGAGGCGTCGCGCTCCAGCTTGATGCGGGCGGCTTCGCGGGCCATTTCGGCCTCGCGGTCGGCCTGGGCGATGCGCTCCTGCATCGCCAGCTTCTCCATTTCCAGCCGCGCCCGGCCCTGCTCGACCTGCGCTTCCAGTTGCAGCTTGGCGGCCGCCTGCTGGCTCTCGGCCTGCATCTTGGCCTGCATCTCGGCGAGTTTCGCCGCCTGGCCGTCGTCCTCGGGCTGCGGCGGCTGCATCTGCTTGATGTCGTCCTCGATTTCCGTCCCGAAGCGGAATCGTCGGGCGATCGCCAGCAGCATGTTCTGGGCGACCCCGAAGGGCATCACGCCCCTGGCGACCAAGGGCGCCACCCCATTCAGATACTGCCCCAGGGCGTTCAGCAGTTCGGAAATCTGCTTCTGGTCCTCGACGGCCTCCGGCTCCACCGTCGAGTTCGTCTCGATGTCGATACGGTAGCCGCGCAGCGCGTCCTCGCGCAGAAGCGCCATGACCGGAGGCCAGGCGGGTGCTTGCAGCGCCGCCGCCACGCGGGGATCGAGCGGCCCGCCCGCCAGCTGCATCGACTGCGCCGAAGCCTCGGCCGCCACCCGCTGTTGCCCCGTCAGGTAGGACAGGCCGGTCATCGCGGCCAAGGTTTCCTCGGAGAATCTGCTGACGGCGACTTCCAGCATCATGCGCAGGAGGTCGCGGACATAGCGCTGCACCTGGCGCTGCATGCGCTTCAATCGCAGCGTGCCCCAGCTTTGCTTGATTTCCTGGGCGCCCAGCGTCTCGGAGGCGTTCGACTGCCCCCGCATGACATCGGCGATGCCGGTGATCTCGTAGATCGTCTGCTTCACCTGCTCGCGCGCGACGATCAATTCCCGCAGCACGACGACGAGGCGATCGATCGGCCAGGCCCAGATGGCGTTCTGCAAGCCCTTCTCAGCCGCGAGCGAAGACGACTTGTCGGCCGGCACCAGCTCGTTGTCGTCGGCCTCGACGAGGGCCTTGATATCCTCCCCCAGCTCGCTGTCGTAGACCGCCTTGGCCTTGATCGCCTTGGTCACGCGGCTGATCCGGCGCGTGATCTCGTTCAATTCCGTCGCCTGCTGCGCGTAAAGCGTATAGGGGGCAACGGGTTTCAGGCTGTTCGGCCGACACAGGAAGCCCAGCGGCTCCGGGCAGTTGAAGAAGCCCGTCAGCCCAAGCGGATCGTCGAGAGTCTTGAGCAGGCCGTCGGCATAGGACGGGGCGACGTAGCGGATTTTGCGGTCGCTCTTGTCCCATATCTGGTAGACAAGCGCCGTCTTGCGCTCGCCCATGTCGCGCTCGTTCCCGTTGCGCTTGGCCCGCTCGCCCCGGTCGCCGCGAACCTCGTCTTCCTCGCCCTGGCTGAACACCAGCTTGTCGGCCGTCGCGCGGCCGAAAAGCCGGACGGCTTCCTCCTTGTCGATCCATTCCTCGTAGGCGACCCAGGGCACCTTCGTCCAGCGACGGGCGAAGCCGAAATAGACCCGATCCCAAGAGCGGACGTCGAGGCAGACAAGCTCGCCCGTCTTCACGCTGTCGGGCTCGCCGCCATCCGCCGGCCGCATGCCGTAGGCGATCTGCGCGTCGTATTTGACCGTGGTGACGGCACGGCCGCAGAGCAGCGCGTCCAGCGTGGCGGCGCTCAGGGCACCATCGAAAGTCTCGTAGCCCTCGGCATTGGTGTCGAGAAGATAGGCAAGAACGCGCTCGCCGGCCTTCGCCGCCGCCTTCCCCAGAGGGTCGTCGTCCTTGAACCGGCGCTGCACCACGGGTCGGGGCGTCGCCGAATAGAGGGCGGGAAACAGCGTCTCGGTGTTGGAAAAGAGGATGTTGAACGGCGTCGCCGTGTGCTCGCCGGCATAGATTTCGTTGACCTTCTCGCCGGTCTCGCGGAACTCCTTCTCGCGCTTGCGCGCGGCCTCGATCTCGTTCAGCCACCAGCGGACGGGATCGGCCTGGGTGCGCGGATCGTCGCCATCCCGCTTGCGGCGGAGACCGGCCGTGGACGCCCTGGCCATCGGCGTCAGGTGAAGCGGCCGATGACGGTCAGCGCCACCCCGGCGCCCGTAGTGGCCTTCCACGAACCGGCAGTGCTGAGAAGCTGGAAGGTCAGGTCGTAGACGCCGATGGGGATGTTGGCCGTCCCGGCGAAGACCGTGGTGGAACCGTCGATAATCGAGAAGGTGCTGGTCGCGGCGGTCGTCACTGCGACAAGAACCCGTTCGAGCCGGTCCCCCGTCGCGCCGGTGACGCCGATCACCTGATTCGTCTGGCCCGCCGCCACCGTCTCGTAATCGTAGCTGGCAAGCGTTACCAGGTTGTGCTCATAGATCGCCATGGGGGCTTCCTTCTAGAGGGCCATCTGGCGTGCCAGCGCCTTCTTTTTGAAAAGCGCTTGGCGCAGATCGCCATAGGTTTGCCCCGCCGGGTTGCCTTTTGTCAAGCGCTCCACCAGGGGTTCGTCCGGCCGGCTCGTCCGAGGGTGTTTCCAGGTCAAACTGAGCGTGCGCCAAGCATCGGCCGCGTGGCTGTTGCGGTCGTGCTTCGGCGTCATCGAGAACATGCGCTTTTCCTCGTCCCACTCGCGGTGGTAGTTCCTGAGCTTTTCCAGTCCGTCGCGGCAGCGCGTCTCGTCGAACCGACAGAACGGAAAGGTCGCGCGGCCAGCTTGGATGCCTTCCTCGCGGTCGAGCCTGGGCGCGATCACGCAGCGGCCCACCTTGAGCGCCAGCAGTTGCTGGAGGATCGACTTGCCGCCGGCGGCAAGCGTGCGCGGACGCGCGTCATGCGGCAGCCAGTGGGTGCCGTAGGTCCACGCGCGGTCAGCCGCCTTGCGGCGCAGCACCTCGGCGTAGTCCTCGATGCTTCTGCCGGCATCCTCGTGATAGTCGAGCACGCGGATGTCGCCCTCGGCGATCTGGAAGAACCAGATGGCGGTGTCGTCCGTGAAGCCCAAATCCCACGCCGTGCTCACGGGCGCGGCCTTCACGTCGAGGCGCGACTGGATGCGTCCCTCCAACCGCGCCCGGTCGAGGCAATCGGCCCAGATCGCGCCCGGAATCGCGGCATCGAAACTGACATGGTATTCCTGCAAGTAGAGGCTCTTGCCATAGGCCTCGCCATGCTGGGCCTGCAACTCGCGCAGCTCGTTCGCCAGCTGCCCGGCCGTGAAGATGCCCGTGTCGTCAACCGTCAGGCATTCGTAGAACCACTCGGGATCGCGTTCGGCGCTCTCGCACAGGCGCTTGAAATGGTTGTCGCCGCGCGGCGTCGAGATGAACAAGGCCCAACCGCCATTCTCCAGCAGGATCGGGCGCAGGTAGGCCCAGGCGGCGGGATCGGCCAGCGCATATTCCGAGAACGTGACACCCGCCGGGGGCGAACCGACGAGGCTGTTGAAGTTGTCGCTGCCGACCAACTGCCAGGTCGAGCCGTTGCGGAAGCGGATCATCATCTCCTGCTCGCGCGTCGTCTGGCGGATGGCGTGAGGAAACACCTCATCGATCCTGCGCCGGCCGGAATGCGGATTAACGGCATCCCAGATGGCCTTCCGGGCCTGCCCATATTGCGGAAGCATGTGCCAGTAGGTCGCCACCTTCTCGTGCGCCGCGCTCGCCGCATGATGCAGGCAAACCTCGTCTTTTCCACTCCTCCGATGCCACCTGGCCACCGCCCGGCGGCCGCCGCCGGCCAGATACCGCCACAACTTCACCTGATACGGGCGTGGCCGCCAGTTGTGCGGAAGCTGGATATCCGCCACCAAGGCCCTATTCCTCGAAAATGTCGATTTCAGGCGCCGGAACGGCCTCGATCAGCGCCGTTTTCCCGATATTATTTCCGATTTCGGCCGGATTTTGCCCGCTTTCGACCGCATTCTGCCCATTCTCGTCAAAACGCATCACCACGACCCTGACGCTCGAATCGCCATCGCCGTCCGGCTTCCGGTTGTAGCGGTTCGGATGCCAATAACCCGCCATCCGCAGCCGGGAAGCCACCCGGAGCTTGGCCTGCTCGATGGTCGATCGCGTGGCCTTGTCGGAAATCGGCACCACCTGCATCGCCAAGTCCTCGGCGTGCGCCCGCAAGGCGTTCTCGTAGGCCGCCCGGCGGCCCTCGTCGGCATGGAACCAGGTGTAGAGGCGCAAATACGGCACCTCCATGCGCTCGGCGAGCTCCCGCAGCCCCTCGCCACGGGCCACGGCCTCGCATACGAGCAGATCGAACGCCGCCGCGCGCTCGCCCTCCACGAGCGACAGGAAGCGCTCGGCGTCCGCCTGGGTTTCCAGCAGCATGCCCTTGTGGATACCCCAAGGCGTCCGACGCGGACCCTTTTTAGGCCGCTGTTTCATGGCCGTAATCTGGCGGCTCCTCGCTTCGCGGTCAACCAGGGGAAGCGAAGAACGGAGTCGCTTGCCGTAGGCGTGGGGGTCCCCAAGAGGCCGCCCCGCCGCCAAGCCCGCCGGCCTGGCCGGGGCCGGGGGTCAACCAGGGCACAGAGAACGCACCAGCCCAGGGCGCGACCGCGCTTCCCAGCGGCGCCGGCGCCGAAGCCGTGCGTTCCGTTCCGCATGCAGCGCCTCGCGGAGTGTCGGCCGCGTATCAGCGGCCGCGCGCCACAGCATAGAGGAGACTTGTTCGTTGTCGCGAAACAACGCGGCCGCGCGCAGCCAAGCATCGCTATATAGCCGCTTTCCAGTGCCGCGCGGATGTCGCGGCACGGCAGGAAGCCAGCCGTGCCGTTCCCACAGATACAAGGTCTGGCGCGTGCGCCCAAGTCGCGCCGCCGCTTCTGTTATGTATATGAAATTGCGCATGATTTCCCCCGCGCGGTTATTATCGCGCGGCAGTATAGCCGATTCGCCGCGCGGGACGGAGCGATTTCTTGGCCTAGGCTAAAATGCCAATAAAATCAATGCCGTACCCATATTCCCATGAAAAATTAGACTACTTTTTCAATGGGTGACACATTTTTTCTAACAAAATCAATACCGTACCTATGTTACTCATTAATATATATATATGGGTAGTAGGATATAAGAGTAGTGTATGCGGCGCGCGAACGCGTGCGCCCCACCGCCGCTGGCTGCGAGGGACTGTATTTTTCTGGCGCGACTTGGTTGGGAGCGATTATATAGGCGACAATAGGTACGGCGTTGAAATCACTCGATATATTGTGTCGCCTATAGACCGAAATTGTATGACTTTGTATGGGAGTATAGGTACGCCATTGAAATCGCTACAGTATTAGATGTTCCGCTTCCGTCCACGCTGGAAGGCCAGGAACGGCCACCGGGCGCGGCCAGACGAGGCTCGCGCGGTGGCTGGGGGGCAGTCTGCGCTTGGAGCGGCCCGCTGTCAAGCCCGAGCGCCTGGCATGCCATGACCTAACGTTGTTGCGGGAGCGGGGGTGGATGGCGCGTCGCTTGCCGCAGGCGCGGGCTTCTGGTTCGTCTCCTTGGTCACGGGAGGGGAACGGAGTCGCTTGCCGTAGGCGTGGGGGTCCCCAAGAGGCCGCCCCGCCCCGCCGCCAAGTCCCCCCCCCCGTCGGCCGTCTCGGCCGATCCGGCTGGGCGGCCGTCGGCCGCCTCGG
>Ga0194128_10006422_pt1 | contig 15836 bp, 24 predicted proteins | sample TA2KigCa65mmetaG_FD_148650 | JGI IMG/M metagenome (GOLD analysis project Ga0194128, IMG submission 148650) | Freshwater microbial communities from Lake Tanganyika, Tanzania - TA2015037 Kigoma Deep Cast 65m | ecosystem: Environmental > Aquatic > Freshwater > Lake | place: Tanzania: Lake...
TCAGGAATCTGTAACTGATGATAATCATCCTTGGGCCAGTCTAGTTACTTACCGTAATTCTTCTGATACAAAGATGACCCCACATCAAGCGTATGAATGTATTGTGCGTTATGTTGGTGGTACGCTTGGTACACATATTCAAGCTATCGTGCAAGGTAAGCCTTTTGATAGGCGACTTGCTGATGAACTATCAACATTGTTCTTGGCATTTGGTACGAAAAAAACCAATCCTTTGGCTTTTCGTCCTATTGCCATTCGCGCAATTACTTACGCTGCTGTGCTTATTGTTATGCGTAAGGGTTCTAAAAAGGCAGATATTGATCGCTGGATTAGTCACATGCCTAAATTCCCTTGGGAAGATTATATGGGAATTCGTAAGTCTAAAGAGCTTGCGTATATGTTGATTCGTCATTGGAATAAGCGTCTGCTTGAAGGCAGGCGTATCTCCATTGAAGAAATTGTTTAGTTGATAACGTATGGGCCGGATAAATTCCGGCCCATATTTATCTTCTAATAATTTTATTGTATAAGAGAGAGGTATTTTGAATCTAATAGAATCAAAAATTGTGGATAATGAGAAATTTAGCACTCCACCTATCTTACATGTAGTAATAGATAGGATGCCTGATTTTAGATTTATTGAATATAAAATGCCAGATAATAAATCAAGTTTCTTTGTGTCGTTAACACTTGATGATCTGGTTAAATATTATTATCATAATCCTAAAAATCAAGTGGGATTCGGTGGATCAAAATTTCATTTAAATATGGTAGATGGTAGTAAAAAAACCATAAAAGGCCCCTGGTCATCTAGGCCAAGCCAAATTTTAAAGTATTGTGATCTTAGTATAATAAACATTACTGCTCACATTGTTTCTTTTGAGTCTGTTGGTATATCAATTGCGGCAAGTTTAAAATTTGCCTTCTCAGCTTTTAATAAGGCTGAGAACAAAAAAGGATATGGCATAACTTATAAAGAAACTTTTAAGGAATGGTCTTGGATACTTTCCAAGGTTTAATTTCAAGTAATTTGGTAGAATAATTTATGTCTGTTGCGAGGTAGTTTCTATTAGCAGAAACGCTTGTCTTTGGAACAAGAGTTTGTAGGTTCGATTCCTACCCTCGCAGCTTCAGAAAGAAATTTCCAGAATCGTCAATGAGTGCCAATTTGCCTTCATTTGTGCTATGCTGTTCAGCGGTGGCGACTAAGCCGCTAAAGCACAAGAAAGGAAAGTATGGCAACCGAATTAAAGGAAATGCCGAAGGTTAAGCGCCCAGGTAGAACACCCGCGCATCCTTATGATGAATGGTTTGAGAGAGCCGGAAAAAGCCCTCTTGAATTAGTACGCGGAGAGGATTTTACCTCTGAGCTAAAAACCATGAGGCATAATTTATATCGTCATTTACGTGAACGTAATTTAAAGGGCGAAACTGTTGCTGTTGTGAAAGACAATGGTAAGGAAACAATTGCTCTTAGAATTGTTGGTAAGCGTACAAACAAGGATAAGAAATAGGGTCTTAACCTTCTTTGGAGATTAGCAAGGGTTAGAGAGAGCGTCCATATTAGGACGCTCTCTTTTTACCTAAAATAGAGAGAAAGGAAATTATGGGATTAGATATGTACCTATACCATGATGTTTATGTATGGCAATCACTTGATAATGATGCGCCGCCCGCATTTGAAATAACTAATATTCAAGAAGATGAATCAATGATGAGCGCCAATACTATAAAGTCTATAGACCCCAAAAAGATAAAATATATTAAAGAAGAAGTGGCATATTGGCGCAAAGCAAATGCTATCCATTCTTGGTTTGTTCAAAACGTACAGGATGGAGTTGATGATTGTCAAGAATATTTTGTATCAAGAGAAAAACTATCTGAACTGCTTGAGACTGTAAAGAAGGTATTGGAAAGAAAAGATCCAAGCTATGCGGTAGAAACGCTTACTCCAAAGGAAGGGTTTTTCTTTGGCAGTTCTGATATTGATGATTGGTATTGGGAAGATATGAAAAATACAAAGAAAATGCTAGAAGAGATTCTAGCAGACGAAAGAAAAACTTCTTTCGTTTACCGATCAAGCTGGTAAACTGTATAGTCGTTAATTGTTTATTTGACAATTAGCGGCTATACACCGGGGGCGACGGGAATAAGCCTCAATATAGGTTAATAGCCTTGAGAGAATGTGTGTTCGACTCACACCGCCTCCATTAATTTCTAAACACTAAAGAGAGAGACAAAATGAAATTAGATGAAGCTATTTATGAAGCATATCAAGCACATTTAAACGTGCAAGATAAATCTGGGGTTCCTTATATTCAGCATCCATTAAGAGTAATGCGAACTATTTTTGAGAAAAATCAAGAAATCACTTATTATAATCATTCTCAGGAAGTAACCGCAAAGGGACTCCTAGGCGATATTTTAATAGTGGCTGTTCTTCATGATGTTTGGGAAGATACAAAACATGAATTAAAAAATCTAAACAAAGAACAATATGAAGCCATGTGTGCTATAACAAGACATATTGGCGCAAATTCTGGTGAAACGTACAAAGAATATATTGTTAGGTGTTGTTTAAATCCAATAGCCAGAGTCGTAAAGTATTACGATCTAAAAGATAACATGAGCAAACAAAAAATGGAAGCTCTAGAGTATAATGAAGCAATTGGATTAATGAAGCGATACCAATGGTCAATTGATTATATAAAAAAAGAATATGGCTAATTTAGAAGAATTAAGTGATCTTGTTGGGCAATATCTTCCTATAGAATTATGGGAAGAAGCTGTAAATCAAGCAAACAGATCTACTGTTAAATCATTTAAAACTGGCGCTGTTATTTTTGATGATAATACTTATGAAATATTGGCGCGAGGATGTTCTCACCATAACATGAAAAGAAATTATCTCCCAACAATTCATGCTGAAGATCATGCAATGAGAGTAAGTGGGATAAGGAAATTTTATTGCTCTAGTATCCTTATAACAACAATTGGAAAGGCTGGAAATTTTGCCTTCAGTTCAAGGCCATGTGTTAATTGCACACATCTGCTAGATAAATATGAAATTAATAAAATATATTATCTAGAGAGAATGAATAATGGTGCTTGGATTGTTAATGCTGTTAGAACAGATAATATTATTGTAAACATTAATCAAAGCATAACTAGTGTTAGAGCTAAGTATGCAAGAGAAATGAGAACATAAGCTGCTGATGCCAAACAGGTGGTTAATTAGGTTCGACCCCTAACATCAGCAATTAGTACCCCTAAAGAAAGAGAGATAATGGCAAAGAAAATTAGCCAAGCTGTAATTAATATTACACAAATTAATACAGTTGATAATATGCATATAGTTAGATTTATGGAATGTGGCGAAAACCAGTTTTCTGTGGCTGCTGGTGAAGGGAGCGAAGATTATTTTGAGGAGTATTGTACTAGATTAATTATAAATAAAGATGCACTAAAGGCAGCTTGCGGTTTAATCAAGAAAAAAATGAAGGTTCTTGATGAAAACGGAAAATCTGTTGCCAGTAAATCTGGCGCTAAGGTTGTTGCTTCTTTAGCAATTGAAATTCCAGATTCTAGAAAAACTAACAACAATTACGCGAAGATAATAGTTGGCAACGAAACTGTTAATATTTTTGCTTTTGATAGATATCACAAATCGTTAAATGAAGAGCTTGATTTAACGTTTCATAAGGAAACATTGATAGAAGCTATCGAATCGCTCTAGCGGGGCGATACTTCTGCTATTATGTAGGAACGACTCCATACAGGGGTCGTCCCTACATACTTAGGATGGAAATAGCAATGTCAGAAATTAACAAAACTCAATATCTAAATAGACTACAAGACGTTGATAGTGAGTTTGAATTTTTAAGAAAAAAACAGTTAGAAGAGCGTAAGGCATTAAAGATTAAATTTGCTCATTTATTTGAAGAAGCAAGATTACAAGCTGGTATTTCAATAATTGAGGTTGCCAATAAACTTGGAAAATCAAGACAGTCTGTACATCAAATTATATTAGATGTATATGGTGTAAGACACCCTGATAAATCTGAGCGGGCAAAATTAGGTCATGAAACACGTAAAAACAAGCAATAAAGAGCTAAACAAATTATTGAAAAAAGCTGAGCAACAAAATTGGAGAGTTTTACCTCATAAAAGAGGCGGACATATTAAATGTTATTCTCCTGATAAGAAAACTATTGTTGTTATTGCTACTTCAACTAAAAGCCTAAGAGCAATTGAAAATTCCAAAGCTTGTTTTAAAAAAGGAGGATTAGTTTTATGAATGATCCTAGTATTTTTGGTATGTTTGGTGCAATGACTAAAGGTGCTGCGCCAGATGTTTTACCTAAAGAAGAAGTGAACGGTCTTAAGGTTTCTACCGTTAATACTCATGATATGGGATTTGAAACTGCTATTCTAGATAAAAATGGCGCATATTGTGTACAAAGATATGAAACTAAAGACCAAGCTGAAAAGGGCCATCAAAAATGGATCAATATGTGTAAGGATGGCCTAACTGAAATTGTTGAAATAGGATATGGTGATATTGTAGAGCCAGAAGAAATAAGGTTGGAGGCAAATGCCTAAATTTATTGTGACAGATGAAAGCCGTAAAGAGCATCTAGTAGATGCTCCTGCTCCGGCAATGGCTCTAATGCAAACCCCTAATAGCAATATGGTTAGGCTTGCAACTCATAATGATCTGTTATTATTAGACGAAGATTATAGAAAGAATTGGGAAGAAGAAGGTAAGTTCAAGAAAGAGAGCCAGCATAAAAATACTGGCTCTTAGTCAATACAGATAACACCGGGCGAAAAGGGAGAGATTCGCAGACCGATGTTATGAATATTAACGATTAGCGTAAAAACGCTAACTAACATTATAGCAAAGGTGGTGATTCACCGTAGAGGATAAGAACATTTTGCCTCTAACTGTTAAACAACAGGAATCAGTAAAAGTCTGATATAAGCTACTTGACGCTACTCCTGTGTTCATCGAAGTAAAATTAAATAAGAAGTTAAAGGTGCAGTAACTCAAAAGAGAAGGAAAGTAAATAAGGGTCGCAGATTAACGTCTGCGGCCCTTATTTTTTTGTGCCATTTTCCCTGAACAAACTAGGAATTTTAGCAATACTTTGCTTTTCTTTTGATTTGCTTAATTCAAAAAGTTTAATTTCCTGTTCACTAATAGCAACCAAATCATCCATATCAATTATTGCCATTATTTTATCGGAGGGTTTAGGTTCATCCCCTTCGACAAAACAAATTGCTAAGCCAGGAATAATAGTTCCACCAACTCCCCCTGATCCTTTAACGGCATCATAAACTTCTTTTAAATCTTTTTTGGTTATTCGGAAACTTTCATTTTTGGTTGCTTTAAGCGACCATAACAAAGAATTCCCTTCAATATCCATTTTGCGAAATGGTTGATTCCCTGAGCCTGGAACCTTTTTTGATTTATACTTCTTGGCAAAGAGAGTTTCAAACAAAAAACCTATATTAATTTTTTCTTTCCTTTATTCTTCTTCTGTATCTGGAATAAGCTCTTTAGCTTCAACGTGAAATCTGTTTTTAAATCTTTGTGGCAATCCCGCTACTACTCTTTCTTGTATAACAGACTCTAACCATCCTCTAGCTTGAAGCCTAGTCAGAACTTCTTGGACTTGTATTTCATCAAGTCTAGCAAAAGTTCTTCTAATATATCCCCTTGGAGTTAAAATTCTTATTTTTCCTTGATCCTTTTCATTCAATTCTTGCTTTCGCAAATTCTGATGAAGGTAATCAATAAGGTCATTTATTCTCTGCTCATTAATTAATCTAAGCAATTCCTTTTTTTGTTCTCTGCTGAATTTTGTACCCACTTGTTCTTCTATGAAAGCAATCAAAGCACCCCCAACTAAATCTAAATCTCTTGCTGCGGCCATAATTGCATCCCGAATTTCACCAGTTATTTGTAGTTTACTGTCTGGAAATTGAACATTGTTTTCACGGGCTTCCGCATCTTCTTTTTGTATTTCTTTAGGGGGGAACCCAAAGCTATCTAGCCTTCTACCATCCCGCAATAAAACTATATGTAAATTGCCATTAATTATTCTTGCGCTCGCTTGATTTGCTTGTGTTAAAGCAACGCGATCAAAAACAACTTTTCTAGAAGATGTAGATAAATCTCTAAAAAGATCTTCACCTTCAAAAATTTTAACCCCCGGAGGGGCAAAAGTAAATTCTCCCGTGAATGGGTTATGAAAAGGATTCCCGCTTTCAGTAGGAACTTTAACAGAAGCAAAGTTTATTTTATCTTCGCTAATTCTAGGGAACCCTGCTTTATCTATTTTTAACATTGATTTTCTAATTCGCCAAATAAGAAATTGCGCTCTGAATTGGTTAATTCTTCTTCTCCTAAAACAGAGAATTGAATTAACGCAGAATTACGAACAGCAATTCGACAATTACGATCAAGTTTATTGCTGTTGTCTTTTATATTAGTGTTAATATTATTGATAGCAGTAGAAAGATCCCAAAGACCACCAATTAATAGACTCATTATGCCAACTATAGTTGCAATAAGTGTAATGCGAGCGGCCAGACCATTCTTAATATTACCGTTAATATAACCGTTTTTTCCGTTTGTTGGTTGGCCCATGATACTACAATTCGTTTTTAAGTGTATCTCCTAATTGTATCAGGAACTGTTTTTCTATTTGTAGTGGTATATCACTCTTTAAATAAGCGATATTATTATCGCTATCAAAGTAAGCTAAATCTTCTCCGGGCATTTCTTTTATATATTCTATTGAAAGATTTTCACGCTTTGTATAAATCCATTCTAAAGTACCATTAGGGTGTTCTTTTGCGCTCTCAGATAAAGCATCAGAAATCTTGAAAAACTTACCGTTCCTTTCTATACAATCAGGATCAGTATCTCCTAATTGAGCATCCCTAGCTTGTACAATTTTAATGCCAGCTTGTTCTCCCGCCACTAGTGTCGCAAAATTATAGCCATTTCTAATTTCAGATCTAACTAATCTATCGGCCTTCCAATCTGGGAAATCTGCAAAATGTTCTCTAACACCATTTGCAATCTCTTTACGAGATTTTCCTTCCCTTATGGCATTACCAAGATAACTTCTTAATTCATCTTTTACGGTCTGTTCAATTGCCTGCGCAAAGAAAAGACCGCGTTCTTCTAAGAAAGAAGCTAGAGCGTCTTTATCAGGCTCCCATTCGGGATCAAGTTTTGCATTTCTTAATTCTACTTCTCCCGCTCTATTGATAATGTTTTCACTTAATTTTTCTGATTCTTTGAAAAGATTATTTAGCTTGTTTACAGGATATTTCCATTTGTCGATAAGTTTTTCAACCAAAGCATTAATTTTTTCTTCGTCTGCTAAATTAAACACACCTTCTTCGGCAAAATTTTCTTTAGAAATAAAACTGGCAAAATTTTCATAGATATCTGCATAACTATTCTTCCAAAGCTTCTTCAAAGAAGCGCCTTCATTGATTATCTTTTTATCTTGATAATGTTTAGATTTAGGTAAAGAAATAATAAATTCGGTATTCTCAGCTAAGAGTATTTGTTCTTTGGCTGGAACATAAAAGCCTTCTTCATTAATTCCAGATTGATTAACTTCTGGATTTATTAAAGGCGGTTGGCTTTCAATTAAGGCTCTCTCTGCCTCTTTCTCTTGGCGACGAATTTCGGTCATAGAAATTGTTGGCATCCCCGCTCTTTCTAAAATCTGTTTAACGTCTAAAGACCTAAGAGCAGTAGGATCGCTCTGTCCAACCCATTGAAGAACTTCCCGCATCATTTGTCTATCTGAATCAGTAAATCCAGTTGTGATCTTAACGCAATCACCCTTAAACTCTGGGAAATTAGCAGCGATTAAATCAGGGATAACCCATCTATTAATTTCATCATCAATTTCATCAGCTATAGCGCCAGCACCTTCTTTATGAAGAGAAATTTCTTCTTTAGCAACATTTCTACTTGAAGTTCCGCCTTTGCCTTCAATTAACGCTTGTTCAGCAATCCAAATAGCGCGAAGAGTCATCACATCTAAATATTCAAAGCTTTCAATAAAATGACTCATATCTCCGCTTACTTCTAGCTCTCCAAGCTCCCACTCTCTTATTGAAGTTGGACGATCATCATAACCTGTAATAGTATTGCCAGGTAACGCTATTACACCGCCAGCCCTAGCTTGTTCGCCAACACCAAGAGCAATCTCTTTCATTGATTGAACATCACCATCATCATTTTCAGTATAATCACCAGAGCCACCAGTAGGATAATAAATATATAGTGGCGGATCACTCTTTCTTTCAAAGAAACGATCATATAATGCCCATCTAAACCACTTACTCCACCAAAAACGATAAGCATATCCGATTCTTGGAAACCCCCAAAGCGAACCATTTGCAGATTCTTTTTCGTTAGTTAACCATAATGAATGCTGCAAATCAATAGTTTGAGTATTGTCACCCCTTATTACCGCTCCAAAAGGAACAAGGTTACTGTCGCCCTCATATTTAATCCCATTAAATTCTCCTGTTGTTAACTTAAATCTTGGTTGTACGTTTGAGGGGTTAGAGGGCAGGTTTACAAACGGCTTCCAAGTAATCGCCTTAATGTTTCCTTCATCCCAAGCTAATACTTCTTTTTCTTGTTGTGGATCATAATATTTCCACGTTGGCATTTCATATTGAAATCTTTTAACAATGGGCGCAAAACCGAAGTATAAAGCTTGAAAACGTTGATTAATGTAAGTAGAAAGAATTCTACGCAAAGAATTATCAATAAAAGTCGCAATATCGGGTCGTTCACATTTAATATACCAATTAGACCTTATTATAGGGAGTTTAATAAAATGCATTCCAAATGCAATCATAGGGTCACGTTGCATTTGCTCTAGGACACTAATGGGAATCCTAGTAATATCATACGGATTCCCTAATGAACCTACTTGCTCATGAAAAAATTGATAAGAATAAGATTGTTGCCTAGATGACGGTGCTTGATCTGGTTTTTGCAAACGCTTTCTAATCAACGCCTCGTCTTTCTCGTTAGGCTCATCTATAAGATTGATTTTTCTCAAATTTTGTACTCCTAAACTTTAGTTTTCCTATTCTACATTAAAATAGATACGTTGTCTATAAGAAGTGCTGTTTTAACAGCTAAGAACTTAGGTTCTTTTGGAAATTCGCTCTCCATTTTTCATCTTTCATTTCCACTTCTCTAAACTTGGAGCCTTTTACACCCGGAATACTATCATTGAATGGATTGGGCGCTTGAATATTTACCTTTTTTATTGTACTCGGCGTATGTTTTTTGCCCTCTTCTATCCCAATCTTCTCAGAAGCTTCAATATTAGACACTAAATATAGCGATGAATCAACGGCGTGATCAAATTCCTTTCTGTTTTTATTTATATTCCAAACCTCTGCTTCTTCTATAAACATTTGGCATTCATCAACAACAAAAAAGAAAGTATCATCATTTATTCTATCATTTAGGCGCTTAAAATGTTCTTCTCTGTCTCTTGTTATAATCGGCCATGAACATTTAAGCGGCGGGTTATGATCCTTAAAATCTAAACGCAATAATTTTGCCTGCGGATCAGCAAATCTACCCGAAACCTTAAATTTACCAAATTTTCTAGCCAAATTTCTTTCTGTAGCGACAATTAAATCTGCTAATTTTAAATTGCCTATTTCAGCTACATATATTTCCTTAAACATGACAATTGATCCTTCAGGTATTCTCTTGGGTTCACCATCATATCCAGTAACCTCTATTTCAAAATGAAGGAGTTGGCCCCATTCAATTGCGTGTGGAGAGGTTCCGCCAACATCAATCCCTTGATATACAGGGCCGTTTTCAGGATCAAATATAAAATCATAAATTCCGTGTCTTTCCCTAGAAAGATTTTCAAATGAAATATCTTCAGTATAGGGGCGCTTACATTCTTGCTGAGCATCCCACATAGCAGGGGAAGAAGTGACAAATGTGTGTTGTATGTCTTGTAGGGGTTTAAAACCACCAGATTTAGCAAACGCTCCATTGCAAATCTTGTCCAATGTGCGAGGATTTCCTTCTTCAAATTCTCCTTTCTGTACTAAATGACAATCACATGCAAGTTCATCTGGAAGATCAGGATTTGCAACTCTACAAATATCACTTTGATTTTGAATAACTTCTTTTACGCAAAACTGATATACGGTAAACGGCGGCCTTCTTCCAGTTTCAACTGCTTCTTTACATTCATCTAAGAGTTCTTGCATTAATCCATCTGAAGTTTTTCTAGTAGAAGTAACAAGAGTTTGTACATTAATAGTATCGTTATTGCTATTTAATTTTGACGCCTCCATTTGAAGCGATTCTTGATACACACGTTTATCCATCAACTCAACCTCGTCCCTATGAACTCTTTGAGGATGTGGGCCATTAACTGAAGCTAAAGAACCAGTCAAAATTTCATATTTATCTCCAAAACCCGTTTTCCATACAGTCTCTGTAATCTTAGATTCAAGAACTGCTTCAGAAGCAGCCTTCCTTTGATAACCCTTAAAATATTGGTAGGCCCGTTTAGCCTGAATTTCTACAGCAGCAACAGAAGCACATTCTACTTCTGGTTCAAATCTCATATTTAAGAATTGCCAAACAGCGGAAGTATCAGTTTTCCCGCCACCGCGATTGGCAACTACTATAGCCGCATTAGTTCTCTTAAAGAATAAATCAGCGATAGGATCGAATGGAGCATTATGATGCGGACAAACAGCTACGCGGGGAATATCCATCCCCAAATTATCCTTTATCCAGGCATGAAGCTCGTCATCAGTTTGTGGTTTTTTATCGCTATTCGCTTCCTGGCGGGAGAGCGCGTCCATCTGTAGTAACAGATTCCTTAACTCTCTCTCGTCCAGATTCTCTAGCTGTTCCGACGATGATTTCTGAGACATTAATCCCGTTTTCCTTCTCTAGTTGCTCCATTCTCTTTTGAATTAACTCAAGAAGCTTATCCCTATCCATATTTTCATAAAGTCTTTGCTCTTCTTTAATTTGCAGTTCTGTTTCTTTAGTTTCAATTTCTAAAAGAGCTAAAGCTGCTTTTAATTTTACGCTTGGAGAATCTGAAGATAACGCTGCCATTAAAGCCCTGTAAATTTTCTCTCCATCTTCTTTGATCTTTTCAGCAACGTGTTTTTGCGCACGTTCTTTTTTGGGGCGACCAGATCCTTTTTGGTTGCCGCCAAATTTTCCTTTCTTAGCTAAGTCTTTAGCTAATTTTGAGCGTCTTTCTCTCTCTTCATCAGAAAGATCCATATTGCGTTTAGCTTGCTTTGACATTTCTCCTATTCTTCCTACAAGTTCTACACTCGCGCCCACCGTCTTTGCGAATATAAGTGTTGGATGGTTTAAATTCGTGGCCCCTTTTGCAATGTGTTTTAAATTTATTATGTTTTGGTTTGTAATTAAGTGGTTTTTGAAATTGTTTTTTTCTTCGTTCGCTTAAATTATTTCCTATAATAGAAAATAAATTTTTTATTTCATCTAATTTATATATTTTCCATGTATAAATAGGTTTTCGTGTGTATCCATCTACTCTTTTTTCATAAGAATAAGGGCCATATATTTGCCCCATATCTTCTACGGCTTTTTGAAAACGAACTAGGGATTCTAAATCTACTTGTGATATTGAAGCTTGAAAGCTTTCAGCATATTGCCCAACATGGCCTTCTCCCTCAAAAAATCCTGCCGCCCAATATATTTCATTTTGTTTCATTATTTCATTTTGTTTCATTACACAAACAATAGCGAAAATATCATACTAGCGCAACTTTTTTCTTCAGCCATTAAAATTAATACAAGCTAATCCACAAACAACGGCATCAGATTCATCTGAGCCGCCGTCGCTAAATTTTGATAATTTATGTATTCCAACTACTTTATTATAGCACTCTTCTTTAGTCAAATTCCCCTTTCCTAACCCTAACTTACGAGCAGAAGAGTCATTTATATGGTATAAAGTCGCCCCCCACTCAGCACATTTCATCATTGCAACAGCCTCAAAAAAAGCGATCATCCTTATAGTGTTAGTATTTCTTTGATGTGTAGCCTTTAATATGCTAACATAATCAAGTTTCGATTTTCCTCTTATAGAACGCAAAAACGCCCCAAATTCAATGAGGCGTTTATCCAGCGACAATTTTTTATTGGAGTTGTGGTGAGCTACCATTCGTAACTCACTATTTATAAATAGAGCTATTCCTGAAGTAGAACTAGAAGGATCAACAGATAAAACGTTCATCCATAAATTATATCAATTTGCTAGCCTTATAATCTATATAGACCATTTGTTTGAATGACATACTCTCTAATAGCTGCTACAACTGCGCGACCTAAATCTTCTTGGCTAGGAACGGGGCCTTCTAAAAATTGAGTGTCATTTGCAGCCCACAAAGCATCATTCAAAGCGTCCTTCTCTAATCTTAATTCAAATACTTCATCTTCGCTCATAAGTTTGCCATCCTTTCACCTTGCAAATATGAATATACAAGAACGCCAGATTCTCTATATAACGTTAATGCTCTATTTTCTGCTTCTACCCATCTTCCGCCGCCAAACTCTTCACCTTCTGGTGGAATAAAGTGAACCACTTCTTTTATACCAGCTTGAATAACGTGAGCGGCGCATCTGTCACAAGTACCTGAACGACCTGGCGGATATGTATATAACGAATAGCCTTCAAGAGATTGATCGTGCGATAACAATAACGCGTTTTGTTCTGCATGAATAACCCTCTGATATTTTTCCTCTCTATTATTATATAATTCTGGATCATCGCTACAACCTTTAGGAAACCCATTAAAGCCCGTGGAGGCTACAGACTTATCAGGGCGCACAATTACTGCACCGCATTTTGTTGAAGGGTCTTTACTCCAAGTTGAAACTAATTTAGCCATATTAAGGAAACGCAAATCCCATTTTTGCTCCCATTCATGCTTTAGTATTTCCATATCTACAATGTGTTGTGACATTTTTAATTCCTTAATTCGTGTATTTCTATCCAAGCCTTATATGATGTTTTTTCTAGTTCTATCATGTTGACTCGTTCAAGAGCTAAACCTGAATCTTTTTCGGCCCAAACAGAATCAACTGCCTTACCAGCACTCGCAATATCTTGTCTAATAACTAAAACAACTTTCATTAATTAACAATCCTAAATAAAGACGCAACCTTCTTCGCTCTACCTAAAGCAATAGAAGCACCTATTTTTCTATTATAATTGTCATGCTTAGAGCATTCTGATTTTCCAACTATGACAACGCCTTCCTTATAAATAGTTGCAATTGTTCTTCCTCCCCTCGGGGATAAACTATAGGAGTTGGGTGCTGGCCCATGCTTATATTCTCTTTCGTGATCAATAAACACTTCCCAACCATCATTTTCTACTTGTTTTATTAGATTTTGTAATTTCATATCTTCCTTTATGGAGCTACACGATCATTTAAAATGAAACTTTCATAAACGTTTGGCATTTCTCTTGCAAAAATCTCTTCTAACGCCTCTGCGTATTTTCTAATTTCAAACATAGCGTGTTCTGAATTCCTTAATGACAAAAAATTCATAAGTGATCTGGCGTTAGCTGTCCATCGTATTTCTGTATAAAGATTTAGCGGTAAAACCATGCGGGCTACTTCTTTTGCTATGCCAACTTCCAACATTTCCTTGTAACGAAAGAAAGAATTCTCTGAGTTGTTCTTAATGAGTAATTGTGCAAATTCCTTATCAACCTTATCAACTTCTTCAAATTTATATGCTCCTGGCTTCCCTTTTTGTGTTCTAATATATTCAGGGATATAAAAGTCTGGGCGCATTTCTGTATAGCGTCCTGATTCTTCATTAACTGAAAAACCAACACGGTGTCGCACCCATTCACGCATTACAAAAATTGGAAGTCTGATATGCCATTGGCTCATAAACCCATGCTCAAAAGGACTTCCGTGTTTATTCTTTAAAAGGTAATTAATTAATCCAGAATCGCTTTTTGATAAAACTTTGTTTGAATCTTCTGTATCCCGTTCCCATATATTTGCATTACCGTCATTTTGTGTTGAAAAATAAAAATTTCCCGATGGATCTTCAATCCATTTTGATTCATTAGCAAAAGAAACTCTCGCCGCATTTACTATTGAAAGTTCGTCGCCTGAATAATCCACAAGACGAACAAAACCATGAGGCTCAAACACTACCTTCTGATGTTCTGTATTATTCATATCCGGTACATTTTCTGAATAGTATCGCAAAAGCGGGCTGACCGCGCTTCCCTTGATATTCAACCCATCCATATCTATAATTATCCTTTTTGTAGTTTAATTCCCAAACTGTCTCAAAATCTCTATCAAAACAATAGTGAACCATTTCTGATGTTAAATTATGAACATGGCAAGGATGCGGGTTAGTAATTGCATTATTTTCTGCACACACTATTCCAATATATCCACCAGGCTTACACAATTCACTCATTTTCCTCATAGCAATATATGGATATTCCACATGATCAAGCGAATTAGTTGCTAAAACTAAATCAAATTTTGTTACAAATTCAACATCTTCAATTTTAACATTTAGATGGTCTGGGCAATTAAAGTATTTTTTGTATTCATTAGTACAAGGATCAAACACAACTCTATCGTTAAATGGCAATAGATTAGAGACAGGAGAAGGGCCACCACCTACTTCACAAATATCCATATTTGCCGTATCTAATTCATCTAATAAAAGATCTTTTTTTAATTTATGATGCCTAATAGTTTCACGCTGAATTTTTTCTTGGCGCTTTATTGGATCTTCAATATTCCACGTTTTTACTTCTTCGTCTAAAGTGTCATTGTAATTCAGCGTCATAAATTTCCTCTATTAATTTATTAACATTTGAGTTTTGGGGGAACCACTCATAATCTTCAGATAAATGGTAGTTATCGCTAATCCACCAAATATGGTCGCCTATTCTCGGTTTTTCTATATAAGTATAATTAAATTCTTTTTCTGTTAACTGTTGTACCAAATCTATAGCTTCTAAAATAGAAATGGCGCTATCTCTTCCGCCACCAATATTATACACAGATCCTGGGCGCGGGGATTTATGAAAAGCTAAACAAGCTTCAATTAAATCATCTGCATGAATATTACAACGTACTTGTTTGCCTTCATACCCAAATATTGAATATTTTCTACCTGATAAACCACATTTTACAAGATAAGAAAGGAAACCGTGAAGTTCAACACCTGCATGATTTGAACCTGTTACACAACCCGGCCTAAAACAAACGGTGGGCATATCAAAATAACGGCCATATTCTTGTACTAAAAGATCACCCGAAGCTTTGGACACGCCAAATAAAGAGTGAAGGCAGTTATCAATAGACATTGAAGTATCAATACCTTCTGCGTATCTATGTAATTTATTTATCTCATATCTCGTATCTAATTCTTCTAGCGGTAATCTATTAGGATTATCTCCATAAACCTTGCTAGTAGAAATGTGACAAAACGTTGCTTCTGGGCAAAATTCTCGAGCCAGTTCTAACATATTTAACGTCCCTACAGCGTTAACGCCAAAATCAGTTAATGGTTCTTTAGCAGCCCAATCGTGTGAGGGCTGAGCAGCGGCATGGATTATTAAATCAATTGATTTTATATCTTTAAAAAGAATAGAAAGCACATCTGTATTTCTAATATCGCAAGTGTGCATTTTAACATTATCTTTTTCACCCAATTCATGCAACATCTTTGCGGTAGATCCAGAATCTCCAAA
>Ga0194128_10006425_pt1 | contig 15834 bp, 11 predicted proteins | sample TA2KigCa65mmetaG_FD_148650 | JGI IMG/M metagenome (GOLD analysis project Ga0194128, IMG submission 148650) | Freshwater microbial communities from Lake Tanganyika, Tanzania - TA2015037 Kigoma Deep Cast 65m | ecosystem: Environmental > Aquatic > Freshwater > Lake | place: Tanzania: Lake...
GCCTGGGCGACGATTGCCTCCGAGTTGCAGGCGGCGCCCATCGATTTTCATTCGGCCGACCGCGCGCTGGCCGACACCGCCGCCGATTTCAAAGCCCGCTTCAAATTGAGCCTCGCCGACGCCTTCGCCGCCGCGCTGGCGAAGGAAAAGAAAGCCGAACTCGTCACCGGCGACCCGGAGTTCAAGGCGCTGGAAAAGGAGATCAAAATCAACTGGGTGGGATGCGGCTAAAGGAACGCCGCCGAAATGGCTCTGAACGCGAAGGAATGGAATGGAACTGAAGGAAACAAAACCGGAGTACGGCTCGAAACAATTGACGCCGCAGGATCAGCGCGATCAGTGTCGGCGGCCTATTGACGCAAGAGATTTACTACGCGTCGATCCCAAAGATCGGAAGCTCTACGAACCGTTCGAGTTCTCGCTCCCGCACCTGACGGCTTATTCGATCAGTTGGTTGGCGACTTGGGAAATTCCGACGACCTATGAGAACATCAGTGTACTGAACGCCCGTCTGTTTCCTGCGCAGTTTGCTCTCACTGGATTTCCCGAGTCTCCGGACGCCATGCGCACGAACAGAACGTTGCTTCAGATGCGGCCCAAGTATCGCGGACTAGCCACGTCTGATCCACGCAGAGGCGTCTTCTTGACCGAGAAGGGCCGCGAAGCCGCAGCCAAAGTTTTGGAGGCGGTCGGCGCTCCGACCTTCGAGGGAAAGGAAGTTGAGCAGACTTCAGTAGCGGAAGTTCGACCGATGGCGCGTGGACGCGAACGCACGCGGAATCCGGCTCAAATCATCGCGGACGGCAAGGGTAAGCTCCTTTACAGACGATATGCGGAAGGAAGATTCGAGGAAACCGACATCGTTCACTTCCTCGGGCTTGTATCGCTTTACGACCACACCCCACCATCCGAGATTCGCAAAGCGTTGCGCCAACTTAGGGCCGATGCCCAGGCCGCTGAAGACAAGGACTTCTTGGCGTTTCTCGACCGTGTCGAAGAACGATTTTCCGCTTATTTGAACAGGGCAGATACAAAATGAGGAGGCGAATATGATCCGTGATACCTTTGAACCTCGGTTAGCCGCCCGCGAGGAGCGGCGACAACCCAACGAGGCAGTAGGGCGCAGTTTTTGCAAGACAATCGCAGAGCTGATTACGAACAGCGACTCCAGCGCAAAGCGGAAACACAAATTGCAACAAAGCAGTGGCTTGGTGGGTTTGATGTTCGGAGAGGCCAAAGGAAACCACTTGAATACTGCGGCGCTGAAGTCGCAGCTTGCCGGAAAGCAACCGAAACGGAAAATAATCATGGACGTAGTGACTGCCAGGAGTCATGGGCGCACTCCTCGTGAAATTGTCGTGATAGACGAAGCCCAAGGAATGAGTGCTCAGGAGTTGAGGATGGCGCTGGAAGATATTGCCGGCGACCGCAAAGACCTGGCCGGCGGCATGACCGGCAGGAACCTGTTTGGCCGAGGCCTATCCGACGTGCTGCGCGCTCATCGTGAAGCCGTCGTTCAGACGTTCAACGGTGAGCAGTTGACCACGGCACGAGGCGAGTGGGCCAAAAATGGAAGATGGACCATCACGCTGGAGTACTCGGATAAACCTCAGCCAAAGGACTTCAAAAACGGGTTTCTAACCCCAGCAACATCGGGGACTGCTGTCCGACTTGTGCTCAGCGACAAAAGATGCCGAATACCCGACCCGCCCTACATCGTCTCGAAGCTGGCAAATTTCTTCATGCTCCGGCTCATCGCCGCAGACCCCAATGTCGAGTTGATCCTACGGCAGTATCGCGCCGCTGGGGTGCAGACAGATCCCGTGACATTTGACTTCCCCGTCGGCCCTGTCATCGGGTCCTTTTCCGAAAAATTCGACCCAGGCAGGGGGTTTGAGCCCCTCAAAATCGATTTCCTGCTGGCGCGTTCCGATCGGAAGCTTGAAGGGGCGGGTGTTGACCACGAGGCTCGCGAGAATGGCCTGCTCATCGTAGATGACCTCGACGCCGTTTATGACCTGACTTTTGTTGATCCTGATTACGAGCGGGCAGAATTCCTCAGGCATGTCTTTGGCGTCATCAGAGTCAACGGGCTTCGTGCAGTTCTGGAACGGCACCTCAACGTTGACTTTACTTCCCCGCTCCGCGTGGACCGCGAAGGCTTCAATCGGGAGCATGAGTTTAGCAAGGCTCTGCTTGAGTTTCTCGCCAAAGAACTACGCCCCCGCTACGACCGCGAGAGAAAGCGGGTCGAAGAACGAGACCAGAGCAAGTTTTCGGAGCAAACCCGCAAGAAGATCGAGGACGCGCTCAAACACTTGAACAAGTTTTTCCAGCAGATAACGGAGAAGACCGGCCCCGGTTCAGGCGGCGAAGATGAGATACCTCAACCGCCAACTGAACCAGTGGCGTTTTTTCCTCGCACGACAAAGCTCACCGCGGGCCGTCCGCGAAAGGTGTTACTCCTCGTGCGAGACGACATGGTGAACGACGGTTGTGAGATTGTAGCGACCGCCACCGACGGCATCACCGTGCAGCCAGAAACCGAGAGAGTTTACCGAAAGCAAAGCCCACGATGGCCACCGCACCAGAACTTTTTCGCCTTCGCCTATACAGTGTCCGCATCCACAGTGGGTCTGCATGGAACTGTGGACGCCTTGGTCGAATGCTCTGACGGAAATCCAGTGCCGGCAACTCTCCAAATCGAGGACGTGTTGGACGAACCGGTTATTTCCCCTCCGGCGATAATGGAGTTTCGACCGCAGACTTCGATGGGGCGCCCGAACCGGCGAAACAACCTCGTTCTTTACGTGAACCCTTGCGTCGTTACGCCAGGCCACTATGTCAGATTCGCCATTACCAAACAGCTTGGGAGCGTCGATCTCATTGACTTGGCAGGAAGCGCCGTTCAGCAGTTCGACATCAAACTCGATGCAAACCAGCACGGTGTTCGAGGGCAGAACGTGCTGCGGGTTCTCGTCCCCTGGAGAGGAACTGCCTGGAACCAGCACGCGACGGTTGAGGCGCGCACCAAGATCAGCTCGGATCACGTCGTTGCTCCCGGCTACATCCGGCTCGATGAACCGGATCCGAATGACGCCGGCTTCTTTCAGCGCGTGGAATACGATGAACTTGACGATCACGCTCCGAGCAAGTTCGCAGCAGGTGTTATCACCATCAATACACTCGACCCGCTGAACAAGTTCATTTTCGGGACAGGCACAACGAAGGAAGAAGCGCGGAAGGAATTCGATCGCAGGCTCAGCCAAGATACGCAGGCACAACAGCGTTTGGCCTCGCTCTTGGTCGAGGAGGTTTCGTTCAGAACGCTACAACAGCAATTTGATGATAACGATCTTCTTCTACCTCCGAGGCGGGAAATTGCCGAAATTCATGCCAAGGTCGATGAGCACAAGTTCAAATTAGCCAACGACGTTTATCGGGCGTTGGTAAAGTAGGATTTCGGCTGGGACCTTGCGATCCAAGGCGAGGTTGTCAGAGGCGAGTTTGGCTTCGGCTGGTAAACTGGCTGGCCAAATGGCCGACGCTTGAGGTGGCCCGCAATGGCGGCGGAGATACGCTTTCGTGCGACGGCCAGATACTTCTCCTTGATGTCGGCACCCGCCACACGCCTCTCGTGAAGCACAGCCGCGACGGCCACAGTGCCGACACCAAGGAATGGATCGACTACCAAATCTCCTTCTTTAGCGAGCGCGAGAATGAGCCGCTCTGGAATCTCAATCGGAAACTGGCAAGGATGGGAGGTCTTTTCGACGTGGTTGTTTTTCACGTTCGGAATGATCCAAACATCGCCGGGGTTCTTGCCAAGTGGATTGCAGGAATACTGACCACGGCGATCCCCCTTGTAAGCGAGCTTGCCCGGATACTTCTGAGGGATTCGCACCGCGTCGAGATTGAACACGTATTTGTCGCCCTTTGAATACCAGAGGATCGTCTCGTGCCTGCCGGAAAACCGATTCTTGCAGTGAAGTCCGTGCTCGAAATGCCACACAATTCGGTTACGGAGTCGGATGACGTCCGTGCTCGCATACTCTGCGAACAGCGGGTGGAGCAAGATATCCAGCGGGATCATCTGTCCGTGCCCGTTGACGTGGTTCCCGACCTGCCAACAAATGCTCCCACCGGGCCGCACGATCCTGACGCACTCCTCGATAACCACGCGCTGGAACTTCAAGTAGTCTTCAATCGTGACTTCCTTTTCGTATTCCTTTCCCACGTTGTAAGGCGGGGAAGTGACAACAAGTTGAGCCGATTCGTCGTGGATCTTACGCAGCAACTCAACGCAATCACCGCGAAATAACGTCACGTCATTTGTATCCCGAAAGTGCTGGGCTATTTTCATTCGTTCACATTCATTCTACCACGAACTGCAAATGGATCCAGCAATTTCACCCGCCGCTAAATCAGGCTTTCATCTCCTCGAATTCGTTGCGGTGTGACACCTCGGCGCGGTGAGTCGTTGGATGGTCGATGGCTTACTCTCTGGCAACGATGGGCGACCAACTGACCGCGCTTCGCCCGGCCAGATCAGCCGTGGCGGCGCGGAGGCGGTAGTGGCCCGGTCGGTCAAGCTTGAATTCAACCACGACGTCCACGCGCTTGCCGTCTCGCGCGGCGCGTGGCTTCGACGCGGCTGATTGAAGAAAACGATGATCTTCTTCGTCTGGCCCGTAGAGTTCCCAGGCGACCATGGCGTTCTGATAAACACCCTGGCGGTCCGTGCCCAACGTGTAAAAGACCGGCGCGGTGGTTTCGACGACGGTCGCGCGGGCCGTGATCGCGAGCGGGGCTTTTCCCTGGTCCGCGGACAGCGTTACGCTGAGTTCGGGTGGAGCGCCGGACGGTCGCACAGGGGTTCGCGCGCGATCCAGCGTCAAAGATTTTCCATCTTCGATCACATCCACTTTTCCATCTTCGCGGACGCGCACGATTTCCCGGTAACCCGCCGGCTGAATGCCGGGCAAGTCCCACAACAGATCGAAGGCAACGCCCAGCCGGAGGCAGCGTTCGATTTCCACAAAGAAGTTTCGCATGACGTCGCGGTATTTCACGCCCTTCGCGTTGAGGCGTTCGAGATTCAGTTCGCCAACGCCCCACAAGCTCCCTTTCCCCAGTTGCACATGTCCCAGGTTGTAGCCGGGCGGCAGCAAGATGACGACTTCCGCGGCGTGACGGAGTTTTTCCAGATCGCGTTGCGGAAAATTCTCGACGCGCATCTGGAGATTCCGCGCCAGCGCCAGGCATTCGGGGTAAGGCACACAGGCGAGCTGGGCGTTGTCCCAAAAGAAAAAGCGCGTCGCACCCAGATCGTAGGCGTGGCTCAGGAACCAGAACGCGTCCGCCCGATCCACCGCGCCGTAAATGCTCGTGCCCCACGTCTTGCCCGTGAGCCGCGCAGCGCCGCGCAGGAAGCCGTAGAGAATGCCGATGAAATTCTTCGGATCATCGACTGCAAGCTGACAGCCGTAAGTCATGTTCAATTCCGGCAGCGTCCGGAGCGTGCCGACGCGTCCGGGAGGCTCGAAGACCATCGCCGCAGGCACGGCGGGATCTTGCGACAACTGGTAAGCCGCCGTGCTCACCATCGTCTCCCAACTGAACAAATTCTCCTGCCGGAATTGCACGTCGCCCAGCGCGACATCCGGTCTTGCGGCCAGCCCTTTGAGCAGAACCGTGGGCGCGCCCTCTTGCCACGCGTGACGGAAGTATTCGCGAAATGCGTCGAAAGCGATTTGCGGAGTCAGCGCTTTCCGAAACGCGGCGTCCTTCTCCAAACGGGGCCGGATCACATGGTCTCGGGTGGAGACCGCCGGTTCGTCCAGGAACAACGCCGGGCCGAGGTAACGGCTGTCGTAGAGACATTCCGGATACGAGACATCCTTTCCGCCCACACCCCAATAGAAGACGTGGAGATCTTCAATCCAGGGGAGTTGCCCGGCGTCAACCTTCAGGCAGTTGATGCCGGCGTCCGCCATCTCACGGAAATCCTCGCGCGTCAGCCGGACCATCTCGTAGTCGGAGCCGTCATAGCGGCGAGTCTCGTCCTTTTGCCGCGCGTTGCTCGGAACGCCGACCAGCACATCGGGGAGCAATTCGATCCGTTGGAGGCCCGGAGGCGCCATGGCCACGTCCGCCTCGTCCACGGCTTCGAGCCGATACGGATGCCCGAGGTAGCGCGTCTGCTTTGGGAATCCGCCTGCTTGATGGGGATCTTCGCTTGGCTCTGTGGAATGAGGGATCAGATATCGCCAGCCACCCAAGGAAGGCAGCACGGCTTCGCCCGAGAGCCGGTTATGGAATTCGCGGGGAGCTGCTGCGCCATGCTGAACGACAAAACGCGCGATGCGTTTCCGAGCGTCGCTCAGCGTCCTGGTTGGATAACTCGCGGCGAGCAACCAAACGCGAAACTCCTCGCCGTTGGTTTTTGTCGCGTGCAGCCGGAGCCACTGGCCATCGCCTTGCGCTGTGGGTTCGATGGCCCCCCAGGCGACGGAGTAAGCCTTCACCGTGGTTCCAGGCAAGCCCGTTTCCGTTTGATGAACGTATCGCGCTGATTGGCCGGGCGGGCCCAAAGGCGGCGTCCTTGGCAACTCTGCCTCGGCGGAAGTGCGAAAGATGCACGCCGAAATTGCCACTGACAGTAAGCCGATCGTCGCCAGCTTCACGCACCGAGATTACACGAAGTGGTCCAGCCCTCGCAGTACTAAACTCCCGTCCCATCTGGGCGATCCGTACACTGCTCCCCCGTCCTGCGGCAGAATGCCTGCGATGTTTCGCCCCGCGCAATAGCGGGCGAACCGAGGGCTGGTTCAGCGGGGCTTGTGGACCGCCAAAGCCTTCCTGCAGTAGGGAAAGATCCGGCTATCGTCTGTCTGTGAGCGCGGTTGAACTTGCTCTCGAAAAAGTCAAGAAGCTCTCTGAAAGCGAAGCTCGTGAGCTTCTGAGTTGGATGCGACACTTCGCCTGCCACAATTACGTGAAGCAGAAACGTCAAGGTGCGATTCTCAAGCACCCAATTGCGGACATTCTCATCGGCGCATTCGCCCTGCGGTTTCAAGGCTTGTTGACGCGCAACGGCAGGGAATTCCGCAGGCTTGTTCCATCGCTCACCGTCGTTGAATCATGACACGGTGCGGCGAGCGCGAGTGCATGGCGACCGTGCCAGGGGGAATCACCTTGAAGATCCCGGCTCCCAGTTGCAGCCGTTCAGGTGATTCGGGTTGGTGGCCAGATCTCTACTCAACTCTGCGCTACGGGGACAATGTTCAAGAAGTGCCCCTCACCGCCACTCGTGCTTGGGATACTTGCGCTGAAGCTCCTGCTTGATGCGCGGGTAATGTTCCTTCCAAAATCCGGGCAGGTCTTGGGTGATCTGCACATCCCGCATGTTCGGCGCAAGAATGTGGATCAAGACCGCAACGCGCCCCAGGGCCAACCGCGGCGTGGCCTGCACGCCGAACAACTCCTGAATTCGCAAGGCGATGTAAGGCGGGCCGTCGGCGACGTAAGTCACCTTCGGATTTTTTCCGTTCGAGAGCGCCAACCGCTCCGGCGCGTGTTTCTCCACGAGTTCCTGCTGCCCGTCCGAAAGCCAGGATTTGATCGCGGATTTCACCTCGCGATCCTTGATGTCTTTGTAAGAAATCGCGCCGTGGCAAATCTGTTCGACCAGGTGCCGCCGATCCGCTTCCTGAATCGGAGTCAATTGAAGCTCCGGGCACCACTGGCTCAGCAGATTCAGCCGCAGAATCCACTGGTCCACGCTGTGATCCCAGTGCTTCAAGACCAGACGGCCCTGCAGGACTTCATCCGCCAGAATCCGCGCCGCGGCGTCCGCCGGGGGCGGTTCGAGGCGGCGCGCGGACAACGCCAGATCGCGAAAGCGGAGTTGTTCTTCCGCGTAAACACGCCGCGTCGCCGCGTCGTAATAAACGCGCGATTCGCTCAGGAGGTCCTCGGGAAACAACTGGCGCAGCCAGTCGGCCTCAATCGCCGTGGCCAGAGACAACAGCGTGTTCACGGATTGCTCGCGGCCTTCGATCTCGCGCACTTCGGCGGCAACCAAGAGCGGGCTTTGCTGCACCACGCTTTCGCGCGCCAGCGTGCCGCGGCGGTTGTGCGCCAATTCACAGCGCAGCGTGCCTTCGTCCAATCGCCGCGCGACGCGGTCGGAAAAACCAATCAGGATGCACTTCTGCAGTGCTTCATCCGGCACGGAAACGGGTTCGGCGCGCAAGCCTTCGCGTCTCGCGATTTCGAGGAATTGGTCGAGCAACGGTCCGACTTGCCGAGCCGTGACCGCGTGAACGCCAACCTTCCGGCACGCTTCCAACCGGAAGCCGTTCTTCGCCGCGTAATTCCAGGCGCGCATCAGAATCCAGAAATCCGACGACGCGCGTTCGCCAAACAAGTCTTCGCGGAAGGATTCGACCTGTTTGCCGGGATTCCGGATCAACAGATCGCGGCCCTGGGTCAACGCCGCGACGAGGCACGCTTGATAAACGCAGCCGTATTCTTGCGCGGCCAAGAGCATGCGCGCATAGCGCGGGTGTACCGGGAACGCGAGCATGCGGCGGCCTAAGTCTGTGATCGCGAGAGGTGGGAGAGGATCGGCTCGTGTGCCTGGCGCGCTTTGAGAATTCGAGGCGCTGGTTTCGTGTCCGCCGCTTTCTCCCTCACCCTGGCCCTCTCCCCAGGGAGAGGGGATTTGTCCCGCAGCCGTGGATGAATCCGGGGCTTCAGCTCGTCGAGACACGCTGACGGCGCGGCTCCCTCTCCCAGCGGGAGAGGGCCGGGGTGAGGGGGAAGGCGCCGCAGGTCCAGCATTAATGCCAGATTTCTCCGAAGCATCGGATTGGGACAAGCTGGAAGCTTGTCCTACTTTTAGCGCACCCAAATCCGTGAGCAGTTCCTCGGCGTGCGCCAGGGCTTCTTCCTTGGGCGGTTCGAGCCAGCGGAAGCGACGCAAATCCTGAACGCCCGCGGCTTTCAGCGTCAGCACGACTTCGGAGAGATCGAGCCGTTTGATTTCCGGAAGCTCGTGCGTCGGCCTTTCCAGATGCTCTTGATGCGACCATAACCGCACGCATCGGCCCGGCGCCGTGCGGCCCGCGCGCCCGGCGCGTTGATCGGCCGAGGCGCGGCTGATTTTCTCGATGAGCAGCGTATTGATGCCGCGATTCGGATCGTAACGCGGAATCCGCGCCAGGCCGCTGTCGATCACCAGGCGCACGCCGTCAATCGTCAGGGAAGTCTCGGCGACGTTGGTCGATACCACGACCTTGGGTTGACCATACCGCGCGACGGCGGCGTCCTGGTCGCGCGGAGGAAGTTCGCCGTGCAACGGAAGAATCACGAAGCCCTTTGACTCCGGAGTTTGCCGGATCGCCTCGATCGTCTGTTGAATCTCGAAACTGCCCGGCATGAACACGAGCACGTCGCCCTCGCCGCCCGACCGGACAAAATCGCCGAACGCTTCCGCCGCGAGTTCCCAAACGGGCGGAGCGTTGGACGGCGCGCGGCGCGCGGCAAATTCGATGTCCACCGGAAAAATCCGCCCCTCCGATGACAGCGTGGCGCACGGGTTGAGGTAAGACTGGAGCGCGCCCGCATCCAGTGTCGCGGACATGACGAGCAGCAGCAAATCCGGGCGCGCGTTTTCTTGAAGGTCCAACGCCTGCGCCAGCGTGATGTCGCCATAAAGATGGCGCTCGTGAAACTCGTCAAAGATCAGCGCTTGCACGCCGGCCAATCTGGGGTCCTGCACGATTTGCCGGAGGAGGATGCCTTCGGTGACGTATTTGATTTTTGTTTCTGAGCCCGCGACGTGCTCGAAGCGGATTTGATAGCCGACTTCGCGCCCCAGTTCCACCTGGCGTTCTTGAGCGACGCGGGCCGCAAGCATGCGCGCCGCCAAACGGCGCGGCTGCAAAATCACGACCTGGCCGGTGCTCAAGAAACCGTGCTCCAGCAGCATCTGCGGCACTTGCGTCGATTTGCCCGAGCCGGTCGGCGCCTGCACGATGAGGCGCCGGTTTTGTTTCAGGCGAGCGACGATCTCCGCTTCGATTTCGTAGATGGGCAATCGTTCTGGCATGGCGAATTTCTCCGAGAACGATGCATTTGGCAGCGCCGCTTGACAATCTGCGAGTTTGGCTCGGCTTTGCCGCGGCGCATCTCAGAACGAGGACATTCCGTAACGGATTGTAGCGCAGACTTGCAGTCTGCCGTATCGCCGATTTGTCATCGGCGGCGCTCCGGCAGATTCCAGGGTGCCGGAACTTGTCGATACCTTGCGGAATGCAATTCCGCGATGCGGCGCAGCGCGGCGAAGCCGCAACCAAACTTTTTGGACTGCGGCGGGAAACGAAGCGCCACGCCGCTTTGGTCGCCATGGCTCGCCGTGCCAAAGCTGTGTCGCCGCTACGCTCTGCCACCGCAGTCCAAAATCGTCGCAAGCTGCGGCGATTTCCGGTGATACTGATAATAGACTGAAAATCTGCGCTACGCAGGCGATTCCTCGGAACTCAGCGTCCTCATTCGATGCGCTCGGTTTTGCCGTGCGCTAAAACTTGCGGATTGCTGACAGCCCCCGGGTGAAGCACCATCGCCGGGTATGATGGATGTACTATGAGAAAGCACAACCAGGTTGAGACGGGCGTGGCGTGGTACAGCCAAGACCAGTATTCCCTTTTGCGAGCTTTGGCCGCTGATGCGGATTCTTTGCACCCGACCTATGAGGAGTGGCGCGCAGCCGCCACCAAGCTGATTGAGGATTTGCGGTCGAAGGGCGTGACTGCCTACAAGGTGGATGTGGATGTTCACGAATTGGCTGCGTGGTGCAAACGAGAGGGCCGGCCCTTCGACGGCGCCGCCCGCGCCACTTTTGTGAGCAAGATTCAGCGAGACAGCGCCTGAGCCTTTCGAGAGGCGTGTGTCTCATACTGTAAACCGTGACAGCCGGAGGCGTGCGCGCTAGTTTCTGCGCATGGCAAATCGCACGCTGACGCTCGGCCATTCGCCCGATCCCGACGACGCGTTCATGTTCTACGCGCTGGCCAAGGATTTGATCGCTTCACCCGGATTTCGGTTTCAGCACGTGCTCCAAGACATTCAGACGTTGAATGAGCGCGCGCGCCGAGGCGAACTGGACATTACGGCCATCAGCATCCACGCCTACGCTTACGTCAGCGACCAATACGCAGTGCTCCCCAGCGGCGCGAGCATGGGCGACGGTTACGGGCCGGTGCTGGTGGCGAAGCGCGCCTTCACCACAGAGGACATTGCGCGCCGACGAATTGCCGTTCCGGGCACGATGACGAGCGCGTTTCTCGCCCTGCAACTCTGGCTAGGGAAGCCCGCTTCCGAGATCGACTGTGTCGTCGTGCCGTTCGATCAGATTTTTCACGCGGTGCGCTCGGACCAGGCCGACGTCGGTTTGATCATCCACGAAGGGCAGTTGACTTACCGCGATCAGGGGCTGCAATTGTGCCAGGATCTGGGCATCTGGTGGGGCCAGGAGAACGATGGTTTGCCTTTGCCGCTCGGGGGCAACGTCATTCACAAACGGTTCGATCCCCTCACGCGCAAGATCATTTCCGACATCCTCACCGCCAGCATCCGGTATTCGCTCGACCACCGTTCCGAGGCCGTGCAGCACGCACTTCAATACGCTCGCGACATGGGACGCGAGTTAGCCGACCGATTCGTCGGAATGTACGTGAACCACTGGACGCTGAATTACGGCGAAAAGGGCCGGGAATCGATCCGGAGATTTCTGACGCAGGCACACGAACGCAAACTCATCCCCTGTTGTCCCGAACTGGAATTCGTGAGTTGAGACGCGAATTTCACGAATCTTCACGAATTCCGAGAGAGAATTCCCCAAAACCCCTGAAATCGCTGTGCGGCAGCACAGCCCTACCGGAAGGCGGATCAAAGTCGTCTTGCCGCTTGACCCAGATCAAAGAATTTCTCGGCGCACCTCAGTTAGGTGCCGGAGCCGGTAGTTCCGGCTTTTCGTGAAACGTTCGAGAACAACCTGCGCAGCGAATGGGGGCCTTATGACCAGTATTGACCAACTGTTTTCCCGCCGAACCTTCCTCAAGATTTCCAGCGCCACCGTGCTTGGCGAAATGGCGCTCTCCCTCCCGAGGAGAACAGCCGCCGAGGAACCGGAGCGCCTCAAACCGATCGGTGAAGCCAAGGGCATTCACCCCGGCCGCGTGGTTTGGGTCCACGATCCGGAAGCGCCCATTGGAATGGGCCGGGTGACGGGCATTGGTGGGAAAACGCGCACACCGATCCGCAGCGTGTGGACGCCATGATGTCGCGGTCCGTGCGCGAATTGGCAGGCGAGTCGTCCGACACGCAGGCCTGGGACAAACTCTTCCGGCATCTTAACAAAGCGCGAGGAAGAGGCGATGTCGGCTACAGAAAAGGCGAAAAGATCGCGATCAAAGTGAATTTCGTGGGAATGATCTGGCGGGACAAGAACGTGAATGCCGAGACTTACGCGCTGGAGAGGAGGCGCGATTACATGAACACCGCGCCGCAGATGATTTCCGCGTTGCTTCGCCAGCTTGTCGCAGCCGCCGGCGCAAATGAAGCGGACATTTCCGTGGGCGACACCCTCGCCTATTTCGCCAACGAGTATTACGACCCGCTTCATAAGGCCTTTCCTGCCGTGCGCTACGTGGACCACGGTGGAAAATTTGGGCGGACTCAATGCACGCCTTCGCCTGTGCCGTTCCATTGGAGTTCACGTCCGCAAGGCAAGGAGCAGGATTTTCTGCCTGGATTCATCGCAGAGGCCGATTATTTGATCAACCTGGCGAACCTGAAGGCCCACACCGCCGCCGGAGTCACGCTGTGCGCCAAGAATCATTTCGGCTCGCTCGTGCGGTGGCCGGTGCAAGCCGGATACTACGACATTCATCCCGCCACGTTTTCCAAGGAAGTGAAAGTGTACCGCCCGCTCGTGGATCTGATGGGCCATGCGCATTTCGGCGGCAAAACCATCCTCTACCTGATCGACGGCCTTTATCCAGGCAAACATCCGAGCGATCCTGCGCCGCGCCAATGGAACTCGGCCCCGTTTAACGGCGGCTGGGCGTCGAGTCTCTTGGCGTCACAGGATCCCGTCGCGATCGATTCCGTTGGCTACGACTTTCTTTGGACCGAATGGGAGGATTATCCGAGGAAGGGCGGTGTGGACGACTATCTGCACGAAGCGGCGCTGGCGGAACAACCGCCGTCCGGGACCTTCTACGATCCCGACCACGCCACTCACGTCAAAAGGCTGACGAGCCTCGGCGTGCACGAACATCGGAACAACGCGCAAGAGAAGAAATATTCGCGCAACCTTGGAAAAGAGAAGGGAATCGAGCTTGTGGTGCCAAGCTGACTTGAACAAACCGGTTCTTCGCTCAGTGGCGACGCGCCGGTGGTTTGATCGTCACCTTCCCCCTCACCCCGGCCCTCTCCTTGGGGGGGGGTCTTCGAGGATTGGAGTGGGTAGGAAAGAAGGGGAATCAGTTAAAAAAGGAGTTCAAAGGGAAGATCTGAGCGTGATGTGGAAGCGTCCGATGGCCGAGGCCCGCCGCGCTTCGCGCCGAACTCCACTTCGCTGCCGCTCCGTTGCGTCGGGCCAGGCCCAAATCCTCGCCTAAGGATTTTGAAAACGAGTCTTGAGCCGGTGGGCGTGGCATTTTCGATAGACGCGATTCAATACGAAATCTATTGAACCGCGACGTTGGCACGCCCCGAACTGGCCGCATCGCAAGGATGGTTTTGAAGATTTAGGCGAGGAACATGGCCAGGCTTTTGGGTTTGTCGGGAAGGCGTCGGTTTGGCAATCTGGCGGGCACTCATGATGCATATCGAGATTCAGAAACATTACGCGCAACTTTTAGGCCTCCAGAGCCCCTGGAAAATCCAGAACGTCGAACTCAAGCTGAAGGAAAAATGCGTGGACATCGAACTGGGTTTGGAATGGGGTTCTCCGGTCCAATGTTCGATTTGCGGCTGTGAGTGTTCGATTTACGACAGCGCGGAGGAGCGGACGTGGCGGCACCTGGATATGATGCAGTTTCGGACCGATATCCGGGCGAAGGTGCCTCGCGCGGATTGTCCGACGCACGGGGTTCTGACCGTGGCCGTGCCGTGGGCCGGGCCGAGAAGCCGCTTCACCCTTTTGTTCGAGCGGATGGCCATCGAGGTGCTGAAAGCCAGCGCCAGTATCCAGAGTGCGTGCGAGTGGTTGAAGATCGGATGGGAAAGCGCGCAGGCGATTATGCGGCGCGGGGTGGAACGGGGTATGGAGCGCCGGGAATTAGAGGAGTTGAAGCATCTTGGGTTGGATGAGAAGAGCTTCAAAGGAGGCCAGTCGTATATCACGGTTCTGACCGACTTGGAGGAATCGAGAGTGCTGGAAGTGGTGCCGGAGCGGACGCAGGAAGCGGCGGAGCAGGTGCTGGGAACCTTAAGCCCGGAACAGAAGGAGATGGTGGAAGCGGTGGCGGTGGACATGTGGGAGCCCTTTGTGCGGGCGATCACGGCTCAAATGCCGGAGGCGGCGGTGGTGCATGACAAGTATCATGTGAGCGCGTATTTGAACAAGGCGGTGGATGAGGTCCGGCGGCAGGAGCACCAGCAATTGCAGGAAACTGAAGATCAGACGCTCACTGGAACGCGTCATCTCTGGTTGTATAATCCGCAGAATTGGAGCGAGAAACAGTCCTCGGAATTCACGGCACTGAAGGATCTCAATTTGAAAGTGGGGAGGGCCTGGGGCGGGCAAGGAATTGTTCACGAAGTTCTGGGAGTATCGAGAGGAAGGATGGGCGCGGAGATTCTTCAAAGATTGGTATGGCTGGATGAGCCGGAGCCGTCTCGAGCCGATGAAGAAAGTGGCGCGGATGCTCAAGAGGCACTTGGAGAACTTACTGACCTATATCACGCACCCGATTACCAATGGAGTGACGGAGGGGTTGAACTCCAAAATACAGGCTCTGAGAGGGGCTGCGCGGGGTTTCCGAAACTTCCCGAACTACCGGATTCGCATCTTATTCTTCTGCGGGAAGTTAGATCTCTACCCACTGTAATCCGTGAAGAACCCCTTGGGGAGAGGGCCAGGGCGATGGGAAAGGGAGCGGACACCGGCCGGTTGTTTCCAAGATCGTCCACGACGCCAGCCACTCAGAACAGCGAAGAACCAACGAAATTCTTAAGGACTCTGTGAACCCAACGTGCAATATGTTTCTCACACTTCTCCTCGTCACCTTCATCGTTTCAACCCTTGTCTCCGTCATCGTGGCTCGCGTCTTCCGCTCTCCCGTGGAGAAAATTCTGAAGCGGATCATTGCGGACGAACTCAGCGCGGCCTGGCTGCGTTATTTGATGTTCGCCTTGTACGTGGTCGGCATTTCGAGCGGAGTGCGCGTTTGGGACCTGGAGAAATACATCACTCGGCCTCTGGTGAAAGGCGCGGAGATTGTCGAACTGACCATGGAGCGCTGGGTACTGGAGGTTTACCGGACGATCATCAGCACGCTTCAGGGTGTCGCCTGGGTGCTGCTGGTCTTTTTCCTGTGCACGCTCTTCGCGTTCCTGGTCAGCCGCTTCTTCGAGGGCAGGAAAGCCCCCAGCGCCGCCGGGCCGACCAATCCCTGAGCTTAGTGGTCCGTTTCGTAAATACGCTCACGTTCGTTGCGCCCAATTTGGCCTGGGGCAAGGCGCGACGAGCGAGCATCCCCCGCCAGTGGGGCTGTGACCGAGGAGCAACGCAGCCCCAGGCAAAATTCGGCGCAACCC
>Ga0194128_10006428_pt1 | contig 15830 bp, 16 predicted proteins | sample TA2KigCa65mmetaG_FD_148650 | JGI IMG/M metagenome (GOLD analysis project Ga0194128, IMG submission 148650) | Freshwater microbial communities from Lake Tanganyika, Tanzania - TA2015037 Kigoma Deep Cast 65m | ecosystem: Environmental > Aquatic > Freshwater > Lake | place: Tanzania: Lake...
TCGCGATGTCCGTGATCCGGCCGCCACCGAGAAGAAGACCCCCATCGGCGGGCAGCACCACGACCTGCGCATCCGCGACCGGCTGGAACTGGCCAGGGTTTGGGAGGGGGAAGCCATCCACTCGGTGCTCTTCCCCGACGGGGATACCTACTACATGACCGGGTACGCGCCGGTGTACGCCGGCGAGCAGGTGGTGGCGGCGGTGGGGGTGGACCTGGGGGCGGGGTACATGGAGTCGATCCGGGCCTTCAAGCGCTCGGTGCTGCTCTACGCCGGGATCGGACTGCTGCTCACGGTGGTGGTGGCCCTGATCCTGGCCGGCAGGCTGACCCGGCCCATCCAGCGGCTGGTGCTGGCGGCCCGGCAGATCGGCCAGGGCAACCTGGGGCAGGCAGTGGACACCTCGGCCAGGGACGAGCTGGGCTACCTGGGGGAGACCATGGAGGAGATGCGGGTGCAGTTGCTGGCCCGCGACGCCCAGTTGCGCCAGATGTTGGCGGGGGTGGCCCACGAGATCCGCAACCCCCTAGGGGGGATCGAGATCTATGCCAGCCTGATCGCCGACGATTTGCCCGCCGAGGACCCGCGCCGGCAGCACATCCACAAGGTGATCGAGGCGGTGCGGGTGCTGGACAAGGTGATCACCGAGTTTTTGGCCTTTGCCCGGCCAGCCCCGCCCAGCCCCCAGTGGGCCGGGGTGGACCAGCTGGTAGACGACGCGGCCTTCCTTTTGGCCCCGGAGATGAAGGCCGCCCGCATCAATTACCGGCAGGAGGTGTCCTCCGGCCTCCAGGTCTACGCCGACCCGGAGCAGGTGCGGCGGGTGGTCTTCAACCTGCTCAAGAACGGGGTGCAGGCCATGCAGCAGGGGGGCCGGCTCTGGGTCCGGGGCCACCAGGAGGACGGAGAAGTGGTGGTGGAGGTGGCCGACACCGGACCGGGCATGCCGCCGGAGGTGAGGGAGCGCCTCTTCGAGCCCTTCTTCACCACCAAGCAAAAGGGCTCGGGGCTGGGCCTGGCCATCATCAGGCAGACCCTCGAAGAGAACCGGGGCCGCATCGAGGTGGAGACCGCCCTGGGGCGGGGCACCACCTTCCGGGTAATACTGCCGGGCAACACTAACGGGACAACGCGCCCGCAGGGAGCGTAGAGATGAGCCGTATTCTGGTGGTGGACGACGACGAGATGCGCCACGCGGTGGCCGAGCGGGTGCGCCGGATGGGGCACGAGACCAGCGCGGCCGCCAGCGGAACGGAGGCCCTGAAGTTGCTGCGAGCCCAGGGCTACGACCTGGTGATCACCGACTACCGCATGGACGGCATGAACGGTCTGGAGGTGGTGGAGGCGGTCAAGGCCGAGTTCCCCGACACCGACGTGATGGTGCTGACCGCGGTGGGCACCATCGGCCTGGCGGTGGAGGCCATGCGCCGGGGGGCCATCGACTTTGTCGAGAAGAGCAACCTGGCCGAGGTGCTGCCCATCAAGGTGGGCAAGGCCATCGAGCACCGCCTGGCCCGGCTGGCCCGCGAGCGCCTGGAAGAGGAGAACCGCTACCTGCGCGAGGAGATCGGCGACCGCTACGGCGAGATCGTCGGGCGCTCGGCCCGCATCTACGAGGTGCTGGCCATGGTGGAGAAGGTGGCGGCCACCGACTCCTCGGTGCTGATCTACGGGGAGAGCGGCACCGGCAAGGAGTTGGTGGCCCGAGCCATCCACAGCCAGAGCGGGCGGCACGGGGGGCCTTTCGTCAAGGTCAACTGCGGGGCCCTGCCCCGCGACCTAGTGGAAAGCGAACTTTTCGGCCACGAGCGGGGCTCCTTCACCGGGGCGGTGCGTCAGAAGAAGGGGAAGTTCGAGCTGGCCCAGGGGGGGACCATCTTCCTCGACGAGATCGGCGACGTGCCCCTCGACGTGCAGGTGAAGCTGTTGAGGGTGTTGCAGGAGAGGGAGTTCGACCGGGTGGGGGGGGAGAAGACCCTCAGCGCCGAAGTGCGGGTGGTGGCGGCCACCAACCAACCCCTGCGCGAGATGGTCAAGGAGGGGAACTTCCGCGAGGATTTGTACTACCGGCTGGAGGTGATCCCGATGCGCCTGCCCCCCCTGCGGGAGCGCAAGGAGGACATCCCCGAACTGGTGGAGCACTTCGTGCGCAAGAAGTGCCGGGAAATGAACCTGCCCTTCAAGCGTCTAACCCCCGAGGCCATGCACGCCCTGGAGGGCTACTGGTGGCCGGGCAACGTGCGGGAATTGGAGAACGTCATCGAACGCACCGTCGTCCTGGCCGACGGCGAGGAGGTGGGGGCGCACGACCTGCCCCTCGACACCGAGGAGCCGCCCGCCGGCCCCACTGAACCCTCCCATCCGGGAGCCAGCTCGCTCAAGCGGGACCTGGAGCTACAGGAGCGGGAGCGCATCGTCCGGGCCATGGAGCAGGCCCGGGGGGTGAAGACCCACGCCGCCGAACTGTTAGGCATCAAGACTAGCGCGTTGTATTATAAGCTCGACAAGTACGGATTGGGAAAACCGTGAAGACCACCTGGATCATCCTCTGGACCCTGGCCCTTGGCCTGGGCCCGGCGTTTGGGGCGGAAGGACCGATCAGGGACCTGCAGGCACGGCAGGCCCGACTGGGGGCAGCGGTGGCGGGATTGGTGGGGCAGCGCGCCCAGGTGGTGCGGCGGGCTGATCGGCTCTCAGCCCAGATCGACAGCCTCAAGCTGGATGCCGCCGAGGGGGAGGAATTGCAACAGGCCCTGCGCTCCTCCCTGGCCCTGGTGGAGACCCTGGTGCAGATCGACGCTCGCCTCGACTCCCTCAGCGGGGCCCAGGAGGAATTGCGGGAGCAGTTGCGCCTGGCCTACGAATGGGAGATCGGCCGGTTGATCCAGACCCTGGGCAAGGCGGGGCCGGACCGCGACCTGGTGTTGCAGTTGATGCTCTTCCAGGAGGCCCGCGAGGCCCTGGGCGACCAGGTGGACCAGGGCCGGCTGCGCTACGCCGAGGAATTGTCGATCAACCCGGAGGACGGCCCTGCGGAAATCGCCCAGAAGATCGAATTGATGGAGGACATGGCCGGCCACCTACGCGAGGAGGCGGCGCGCGCCGCCTCCTCGCTGGACCGGCTGGAGGAGGAGTGGCAGCTGCGCAACCAGGTGCGGGTCTTCACCTCGCAGATCAGCCTCTTCGACGAGCACCTGCCCGAGCGCCAGGTGGTGTCCGAGAGCGGCACGGCCCTCGAACTGGCCCCCGGTGCCAGCATCAAGGCCGCCGAGGACGCCGGCCTGTCCTCGCCCGCAGAGGCGGGTGGCCGGCACTCGGCCTCGGCCAGCCAGCGGCTGGCCCTGGAGCGCTTCAGCGCCGACGATCTGCGCCTGGAGATCAAAAAGCTCAAGGCCCATCAGCGAGAGATCCGCCAGATGGAGACCCTGCTGCGGGAGCGCATCCAAACCTTTCGCCTGCGGATGGGAGCATCCCTGGAGGGCCGCGAATGAAAGGAAAAATGGTGCAGCTGCTGCTGACCGGCTGCCTGGCCGCGGTGGTTCCCAGTGGGGCAGGGGCCATGCAGGCCGTCGCCGGCCTCGAATACGACGACAACCCCTTTGAGACCTACCCAGGACGCCGGGGCGGCTGGGTCAGCCGTTTTTTTCTGGACAACGCTGGGCAGTTGTTAGACCAGTCTTGGGGCTGGGTACAGGTGAAGCACCAGTGGGGTTTTAAGCGCTACTGGCGGGGGGAAAGGGAGATGGTGCGTAGGGGCACTGTGATGGCCAGCGAGCTGGAAGTGGAGGGCCTGGTGCAGGCCCACGACCGCCTGCTGTTGAGCGGCAGTACCTCGCTGAAGGTGAAGAACGTCACCCAGATTTCCAGCGAACAGAGCTACCTGCACGGGGGGCTGCGGGCCGGGGCCCACGCGGCCCTGGGGCTGGGCTGGACCTGCGCCCTGCGCTACCGCCGCACCGGCGACGACCCCCGCGAGGACGAACTGGCCGACCTGGGATTGCAGGAGCTGGGGACGGATTTCGTCTACCAGCCCAACCGGCGGGCCCAGATCCGCCTGGGGGCGGCCTGGCGGTGGCTGGACTACGGCCGCCCGGCCCGGGTCCAGGGCAGCGAGGGGGCGGTGATGTTTTCCAACCGCGACCAGCGCGACCTGGAGCGGGAGCTGCGCCTGGGCCTGAACCTCAGCCGCTGGATGCTGGTGGACGCCGGCTACGCGGTGGTGGACAACCGCTCCAACAGCCTGGGGTACGATTACCAGGCCCACCAGTTCGAACTGCTTTTGTCCCGCCACCTGCGCTACGGGGTGGACGGGCAGTTCTACGTGACTGCCCAGCGCCGGCGCTACCACGAGCAGATTACCCCCGAAGGCCCCAAGGTGGCCGACCAGGAATACGCCCAGACCTTGCTCTTCGCCAAACTGTCCCGCCAGCTCAACGACCTGTACAGCGTGGGGGCCCACTACAGCTACTCACGCAACGGCAGCCGCCACGAGCAGGGGTTCTTCCGCAAACACATCTACGGAGTTTCCTTCAACGTCTCGTTCTAAAGGGGGCGGGAGAGGGCTTCCAGAGGGGGACCGCCGCGCGGCAGTTCCACGGCCTCGGCCCTCCTCGCCCGTAGAGCCTCCTTAAGCCGGACGCCGGCCAGCCAGGGGTCGAGGCGGCCGCAGGTGAACAGGTCGGCGGCGGCAAAGGCCCGCTCGGGCCAGGTGTGGATGGCCAGGTGGCTTTCGCGCAGGACCAGCACCCCGGTCACCCCGCAGGGGGAGAAGCGGTGGAAGGAGGCGCCCAGCACCGTGGCCCCGGCGCTTTCGGCGGCCTGGCGCAGGGCGGTTTCGAGGTGGGCCGGGTCGTCGAGCAGGGCCGGGTCGCAGCCATGGAAATCGACCAGCAGGTGCCGGCCCAGGGTTTCCACCTCAGGCCCGGCGCAGGGTGAGCAGGGTGACCTCCGGGTGGGCGCCCACCCGCAGGGGCGGACCCCAGTAGCCGGCGCCGCGGCTGACGTAAACCCAGGTCCCCCCGTGGTGGTGCAGGCCCTCGACGTAGGGCTGCTGCAGGGGGATGAAGTACTTCCAGGGCACAAACTGCCCGCCGTGGGTGTGGCCGGAGAGCTGGAGGTGGTAGCCGGCCTCGGCGGCGGCAAAGATGCTGCGGGGCTGGTGGGCCAGGAGCAGGCGCAGCGCCCCTGGCGGAGGGTTGCTGCCCAGGGCCGTCTCAGGGTCGGAGAGGTGGCTGGGGTGGTGGTCGCCCCCGCCGTAGTCGGTCACCCCGGCCAGGAGCAGGTGGCCCTCGCAGAGCAGGCGGTGCTCGTTGAGCAGCACGGTGAAGCCCAGGCGCCTGGCCTCGGCGATCCACGCCTCCACACCCGAGTAGTACTCGTGGTTGCCGGTGACGAAGTAGCAGCCCAGGGGGGCGCGCAGACGGGAGAGGGGCTCGACGTGGGGTCGCAACTCCTCGACGCTGCCGTCCACCAGATCCCCGGTAAAAACGATCAGGTCAGCGCCCAATGCCTCGACCGCGGCGGCGATGGCCTCCACCTGGGGTTTCTTAATGGTGGGCCCGGCGTGGACGTCGCTGAACTGGGCGATGCGCAGCCCCTCCAACTGGCGCGGCAGATCGGGGAGGGGTACGATCACCTGCTCCAGGTGGGGCCGGCGGCGGGCAGCGTAGAAACCATAGCCGGCCATTGCCATGGCCAGGGCCACGGTGCCCAGATTGGCGGCCTGCAGGACCAGGTTGCGGCGCACCGGGTCGGGCGAGCCCAGGCTGCGGGTCTGGGCCAGGGCCTGGAGCCTTTCGACTCCTCCCCACAGGAGCCAGAGCAGGTCGCGTAGCAAGAGCAGGCTGCATAGCAGCACAAAAAACCCCAGGCTCAGGTAGCTGAGCCAGGCAAAGAGGCTGGCCCAGACTCCGTCGAGGTGGTGCCTGAGGCTGAAGGAGAGGAAGGGAAGAGCCGCCACCAGGGTCAGGCCGGCCCAAGCGGCCAGGTTCCAGGGCAGGGGCAGGTGGGCGGGGGTGAGGAGGCGCCAGCCGGTGTAACCGTAGATCAGGCCGGTCATGCCCACGACGATGAACAAAAAGCTCATAGCGTTTTTTAGTTTAGGCCATCCCGCTCCCTAATGCAAGGGAGGGGTGAAGGTTCGTACAGGAGTAAAGGGGATGGAGTGCTTTTACCGTTGGATGAGAAGGGCGGCCTTTGCCGCGGCCCTGGCCGAGGCGCCCCTGCGCCCGATCGCCGTCAGCGGCCTGGGGCAGGTGAGCGTCAAGCCCTACGTGGCCCGCACCAGCCTGGGGGTGAGGTCCAGCGCCCCCACCGTGGCCGAGGCCATGAAGGAGAATCGCAGCGCCATGTCCCAGGTGCTGGCCTCCTTGCGGGAGGTGGGCATCGAGGATCGCGGTGTGCGCACCACCCACTTCGCCCTCAACTACGATCCGCCCCAGCCCCGCGAGAAGGGCGGGAAGGGGGAGGGTAAGTAATAGTTGGACAACATGTTGCTGGTGACGATCCGCGACCTGGAGCGGGCGGATGCGGTGCTCGAAAAGGACACCCAGGTCGGGGCTGACCAGATCTGGGGCCTGGACTTTGCGGTGGCCCGGCCGGATTCGGCCGCCACCGAGGCCCGCAAACTGGCTGCGGCCCAGGCCCGGGCCACCGCCGAGCAACTGGCCGCCCTGCCCGGAGCCAAGCTGGGCCCGGCGATCAGCATCAGCGAGTCGGAGGAGGGGGCTGAGGGCCGATGCTGATGAAGAGCATGGCGCGCGACGAGGGGGCCATCAACGCGGCGACCTGAGCTTCTGCATCCGCCTGCAGGTGGCCTACGGCATCGTATTAGCAGGAACTGAGAGGGAGGATAAGGGCGTGAAAACCATCGCCAGCTGCGCAATCGCGGCCCTGTTTCTGGCGGGCTGCCAAACCGGCGACACCATCATTGCCCCCGCCGAAGGGGGGGACGACCGTATCTACGTCAGCGGTAGCGCCACGGTCAAGGCCGCCCCTGACTTGGCCCAGGCCCAGTTCGGGGTACAGACCCTCGCCGACTCGGTGGCCCCGGCCGTGGCCCAGAACAATATTCGCAGCGCCGCGGTCCAGGCCGCCCTCGCCGCCCAGGGGGTGGGAGGGGCCGACATGCAGACCACGGGTTTCAACGTGCACCCACAGATGGACTACGAGAAGGACCGGGCCGGGGTGATCGTGGGGTATTGGGCCGCCAACACCCTCAGCGTCAAGATCCGCGACCTGGCCAGGGTGGGGCAGATCCTCCAGGCCGGCATCGACGGGGGGGCCAACAACGTCTCCGGGCTCTACTTCACCCTCGAAGACCCGGATTCGCTCCTGCAGGAGGCGCGGGTGCAGGCCGTGGCCGACGCCCGCCGGCGCGCCGAGGCCCTGGTCGAGGCGGCCGGCGCCAGGCTGGGCCGGGTGCTGAGCATCCGCGAGTCCTCGACCTGGTACGGACCGGTGATTGCCAGGGCGGATTTCGCCAAGGCCGAAGGGGCCGACGCCGTGCCGGTGCAGCCGGGGGAGCTGGAGGTCACCGGGCAGGTGGAGGTGGTGTTCCAGATAGAATGAGGGGGCTAGGCAGCCGGTCCCTCGGTCCAGACCACGCAGCGGGCGACGCCCAGCCCCTCCACTGCGCTGACCCGGAAACACACCCCGGACCAGCGCACCTCGTCGCCCACCGCCGGGGGCCGGTCCAGCAGGGACAGCACCAGACCGCTGACGGATTCCACCTCCTCATGCTCCAGGGCCAGGGCCAGGTGCTGGCCCAACTCCTCCAGGCGCAAAGTGCCGGCCGCCCGCAGCCGTCCATCGCGGCCCCGATACACCTCTGCCTCGCTGTGCTCCCCCTCGGCCATCTCCCCCATCATCTCCTCGATCAGATCGTCGTTGACCACCAGGCCGGCGGTGCCGCCGTGCTCGTCTATCACCACCACCATCTGGGTGCGGGTCCGGCGCATGGCCTCGATGACGGTGTTGAGATCCGCGGTCTCGGGCAAAAAGGCCACGGGCCGCACGTCCCCCTCCCCCAGGGGCTGACCGGCGACCAGGAGGCGCAGCAGATCCTTGATGTGGACCATGCCGAGGATGTGGTCCAGGTCCTCCTCGTAGACAGGGTAGCGGGTGTGGCGGTCTTGGCGCAGGAGTCCCCGCAATTCCTCCAGGCTGGCCCCAGCGGGCACCCCGGTCAGGTGGACCCGTGGGGTCATCACCTGGCCGGCGGTAAGCTCCCCAAAATCGAAGAGCTCGCGGATGACCTTGCCCGACTCGGGTTTGAGCAGGCCCACGTCCTGGCTTTCCTGCACGATCAGCTCCAACTCCTCGGGGGTGTGGTAGCCACCCTGGTACTCCTGCCGGTTGATGCCCATCGCCCGTAGCAGAAGATTGCCCAGGCCGTTGAGCACCAGGATCAGGGGATAGAGGACGAACTCGGCCCAGCGCATGGGCCGGGCGATGCGCAAGACGGTCTTCTCAGCGTGCATGAGGGCGAGTGATTTGGGGACCATCTCCCCCAGGACGATGTGCAGGTAGGTCAGCAGGGTTAGGGAGGCGGCGGTGGCCAGGGAATGGGCGGCGATCCAGCGGTGGAGGCCAAACCCCTCGAAGTAGGGGGCCAGGCCGGCGGCCAGGGCGTGCTCCCCGTACATGCCCAGCCCCAGGCTGGCCAGGGTAATGCCGATCTGGGCGGTGGCGATGTAGCGGTCCTGGAGGCGGGGCTCGGTGAGGGTGCGGTAGACCCAGGCGGCGAGGCGGTCCCCTTCGGTGGCCCGGCGTTTGAGGGAGGGACGGGGGGCGCCGATGAGGGCGAACTCGGCGGCGACGAAGAGGGCATTGCAGCAGAGCAGGAAGGTGACGAAGAGGAAGGGGACGAGGAAGTCCATCTCAATCCTCCGGTGGCGGCGCCGGCAGGGGGCGCACCAGCACCGCGGCGATGGTGTGCCCGTCCAGGCTTTCCACCTCCACCTTCACCCCGTCCACCTCGACTCTTTCTCCCACCTCAAGCAGCCGGCCCGCCGCCTCAAGCAAATGGCCGGCCACGGTGTCGGCCCCGCCCTGCCAGGCCGCCCCGGTCCAGGCCTCGGCCTGGTCCAGGGGCAGGGATCCGGGAAGGCGCACCCGACCATCGGGAAGGCGCTCGGGCTGGGGATCTGCCTCCTTGAACTCGTCACCGATCTGGCCCACCAGCTCGGTCAACACGTCCTCCAGGGCCACCAGCCCCTCCATGCCGCCGAACTCATCCACCACCACCGCCAGGCGCACCCGCTCCCGGCGCAGCACGCTGAGCAGGCGATCGGCGCTGAGGCTGTCGGGCACGCTGGGCAGGGGCTGGAGCACCTCCTGCGCCGCGGGGGCGCGGCCCCTTTCGGCAAAGAAACCGGCGATCTCCTTGGTGTGGACCATGCCGATGATCCGCTCCAACGTATCCTGGTACACCGGCAGGCGGGTGTAAGGGCTCTGCGCCGCCAGTCGCAGCAGTTCTTCGGGCGGGGTCTGGGCTTCCAGGGCGACCACGGCGCGGCGGGGCATCATCAACTGGCGGGCGGTGCGCCGGCTTAGGCGCAGGGCCTGGTGCAGGCGTTGCTGTTCCTCAAGCTCCAGCAGGCCCCCGTCCCGGCTCTCGGCGATGAGCAGCTCCAACTCCTCAGGGGAGTGTATGTGGCGGTGCCCAGCCTGGGGCATCCCGAGCAGTTTGAGCAGCAGGACGCCGTTGCCGTTGAGGGCGGTGATGAACCAACTGTAGAGGGCCAGGGACCAGCGCATGGGCGCAAAGGTGTAGAGGGCCACTGGCTCGGGGTACTGGAGGGCGATGGATTTGGGCAGCAGCTCGCCGAAGATCACGTGGAAGGCGGTCAGCACGAAGAGCACCACGGCGCTGGCGGCCGAATGCGCTGCCGGGCTCTGCATGCTACCCCAGGTCTCGAAAAGGGGGGCCAGGTCCTGCGCCAGGGTGGCTTGGCCATACGCCCCTAAGAGCAGGCTGGAGAGGGTGATGCCGATCTGGCAGGCGGCGATATAGCGGTCCAGGCGCTGGGGGTCTTCGAGATAAGGCAGCAGCCTGCGGGCCAGTGCGTTGCCCTTCTGGGCGAGTTGGCGGACACGGCTGCGGCGCACACCCACGGCGGCGAACTCGGCGGCGACATACAGGGAGGTGAGCAGGATTAGGGCGGCGATGACCACCAAGACAATTAGGCCCATGGCCACCTCTGCCGACTCCGGCTGAAGTCGGCGCCGACTGCCAGATAGGGAGGCATCAGATGGGTTCGACGCGGATAGTGGTCTGCAGCCGGTGCCCTTTGCCTGGGGGCAGGGCGATCTGGTCGGAGGCGGCGTTGGCGGTCTCGACGCAGACCATACCCAGGTATTCCTCGTCGCCGAAATCCTCCAGGCGGGCGGCCTTGGCACTCCAGGGATTCCACACCACGGTGGAGTGGCTGCCTTCCTTGCTAATGTGGATACGCCGACCCAGGCCGGGGTCCTCGACCACGCACTCGGCGGTGGTGTCCTGGTACACCCGGTCGGTCTCGGCGATAATGCGGATCGGACCCTCCTGCTGCAGGGGCGCCCCGCCGACCTTGTCAAAGTAGGAGGAGCCCTCCAGGCCGGTGATGCAGAGGTCGCTGGCCCGGCTTACCGCAAAATAGCTGTGCAGGGCGCCGGTGCAGGTGACGGACTGATCGCCGTTGTTGCGCGCGCGGAGTTCCACCTGCAGCTGGGTGCCGAAGACGGCGCGCAGACGCAGGGAGAAAGGATGGGGCCACAGGGCCAGGGTGGTCGGGTTGGAGGCCAGTCCCAGTTCCAGCCACACGCCCTGGGCAGTGCTGCCGGTCTCCCGCACCTCCCAGGCCGAGGTGCGGGCAAAGCCGTGGCCGGGCTTGGCAGGGTCGCTGGGATGGGCTCCGAACCAGGGCCAGCACACCGGGATGCCCCCGCGGATGGGCCGGCCCGGGGAGAAGAAGCTGTGCCGGCTGGCCCAGAGCACCGGCTGCTGGCCCCGTGGCTGGAAGTGCAGCACATGTGCCCCCTGCAGGACCAGGCTCCCCTGGCAGGAATCCGCAGTCACAAAAGCGGTGGGCAGACCGCCGGGTCCGGGGGCGAAACGCAGCCGGTCGGGCAGGCTGTGGCGCTGGTTGAGCCGGTCTAGGTCCAAGGACCTCTCCTTCTGATGAGGTATAAGATAGCAGGTAAAAGCGGCATTTACAACTTTTTAGCACTTAGGGCCGTCTATGGCCAGGAAGGGGGAGTCGGGATAAATTAGATAACACGACTGCCCAGAGGAGGAGACATGGACGAGAAAGAGGTTTTCCTGTTCGACCTGCAGGGATTTCTGGTGGTGCCCCGCGCCCTGGAACCGGCCCAGGTGGCGGATTTGGACCGCATCCTGGACGAGCACATCGCCGCGGACTGTTCGCCCGAGATGACCACTCACCGCTTCGGCGGACAGCTCGATTGGGGCAATGCCTACCGCGCCCTGTTGGACAATCCCCTGATCACCCCGTATCTGGAAGCCCTGTTAGGAGCCAGCTTCCGCCTGGACCACCTGTATCTCGACGTCATCCGCAGCGGCCAGGGGCCTATCGGCAACATGTTGCACGGGGGCAGCACCCCCTTCGATCCGGCCCAATACTACCACTTTCGCAACGGCCGCATGCGCAACGGCCTGACCGTGGTGACCTATAATCTGCGCGATGTGAACCCCGGAGACGGGGGATTCGGCTGCGTGCCGGGTTCCCACAAGAGCAACCTGCCCTTTCCCCATGACTGGCGCGATCAAGCCGGGGAGCAGCACCCCTTTGTTGCCAGGGTCACCGGGCCGGCCGGCTCGGCGGTGATCTTCACCGAAGCCCTGACCCACGGCACCCTGCCCTGGACCGGCCAAGGGGAGCGACGCACCTTGTTCATGAAGTACAGTCCCCATCCGGTCTCCTGGGCGGCGGGGTATTTCGACCCGGATGCCTATCCCGACCTGAGCGAGCGGCAGCGGGCCATCCTCGAAGCGCCCAACGCCCGCTATCGAGGAAGGAAAAAGTGAGAGCCATCTGGTTTGTCCTGGTCGCTGCCGGGGTCGCTGCCGGGGCCGAGGATTTCACCGTCGGACTGGTCGCCTCGGACGACCCGGCGCTCGAGGCCCCGGCACCCCGCGACGCCGAACTGACCCCCGACCAGGTGGCCGCCATGGTGCGGCGGGCTGTGGACCTGGCCGGGGGCATGAAGGCGGTGGTGCCCTATGCCGCCAAACTGGTGCTGATTAAGCCCAACATCTCGGTGGTCGCCGAATCCGGCTCGGGCATCATCACCGACGCACGGGTGGTGCGCGGGGTCGCCCTGCTGGTCCACGAGGCGGCGCCGGGGGCCCGTATCCTCGTCGCCGAGGGGGCCGGGGGCTGGCGCTCGCCGCAGCCCACCGACCGCAACGGCCAGCCCCAACAGGTGGACTCGCCCCGCTGGGGCCGGCGGCGGATGCGCGACGGTTTCGAGATCGGCGGGTACCGGGCGGTGGTCGAGGAATTGCGGGCCAGCGGGGTGGACATCGACTGCTTCGACCTCAACTTCGACACCGCCTACACCCTGGAGGTGCCCGGCGGGGCCCTGGCCGACCCCAACTACGACATTGCCTCGGCGATCATGGATGCCGACGCCTGGATCAACTGCCCGGTGACCAAGACCCACGGCCCCAAAATCACCTGCTGCCTGAAGAACCAGTTCGGCATCCTGCCGGGCACCATCTACGGCTGGAGCAAGGCCAACGGCACGGATCGGCACGCGGGCATGCCCCACCTGCCGGGGATCATCGACGAATTCATGGTGGACCTGTGGCTGGCCACCCGCATGGACCTGAACGTGGTGGACGGGATCACCGGCCACCAGGCCGGGGCGCTGTGGGAGGGGACGCCCATCCGCAACAACCTGGTCATCGCCGGCCGCGACCCGGTGGCCACCGACCTGGTGTGCGCCAAGCTAATGGGCTTCAACCCCGACGACATGGAGTTCGCCGACCTGGCCTTCCAGCGGGGCGAAGGGCCGGGGCGGTACGAGAGGATCAAGATTAAAGGCGCCAAGGTCGAGCAGGTGGCGCGGCGCTTCAAGAAGGCGGGCTCCGCGTACCAGGGGGGCGAGGACGGGGGGTGGAACGAGTGGAAGTACCAGGCCGAATACGGCATGGGCCCGCGCCGGCTGATCCTGTGGGCCGCACCATCGGCAGCTCACCAGTTCGGCGAGGGGGAATTGGCCAGGCTCGCCCCCTCGCCCGGCAAGGGGGGCTGGTCTGAGATCACCTGGTTCGGCCACGACGGGCTGGACCTGGCGGACAAGGCGACGGCGGAGCGGCCCGGGGCGATCTACGCCTACACCCGCTTCTCCATGCCCAAGGCCGATTCCGTGCGCTTCTGGGCCGGCTCCGAGGAGGGGGTGCAGGTGTGGATCGACGGCGAGGAGGTGTACCGCTACCAAGGGCGGCGGGCCCACCGCCTGGGCCAGGACCGCCTGCCCGCCTATTTGGAGGCCGGCGAGCATCGGTTGCTGGCCCGGGTGCAGGTCGGGGAAGGGCGGGGGGAGTTCTCCTTCAACGTCTGCGAGCCTATCGATAACGAGGACTACGCCGGCAACCGCTATCCGGGGTTGCGTTACTACGTGGACAAAAAGCCATGAGCTTTCTGAGCGAGGATTTCGCCCGCGACGGGTACTTCGTCGTCAGGGGACTGTTCGAGCCGGACTGCCTGGCGGCGGCACGGCGCGAGTGCGAGGCGTTGGTGGAGGAGACGGCGGTGCGGCTCAAGGCCGATGGCAAGGTCAGCGACATCTCTGGCGGGGCTTCCTTCGCTGAGCGGATGGCGCTCCTCTACCGGGAGATCCCCGAGGAGAGCCCCACAACCTTCAGGCAGGAATTGCACCGGGAGGGTTTTTTCGGGCTCTTCGCCCATCCCCGGCTGCTGGAAATGGCCGAGGCGCATTTAGGGCCGGAGCTGAGGCTCTATCCCAATTACTCGGTGCGGCCCAAGCTGCCCGGAAACCGGCGCACCGAGGTGCTCTGGCACCAGGACGCGGGTTACACCGAGGGGGGGTCGCAGGTGTTGAAGATGATGAATGTGTGGACCCCGCTGGTACCGGCCCGGGTCGAAAACGGCTGCATGCAGTTTGTGCCCGGCAGCCATTGCCAGGGGTTGGTGCCCCACGAAAAGGAGACCTATTACCTCAAGATCAGCGACGCGGTGATCGGGCCGGTGGAGGGAGGGGCAGTGAATATCGAGGTCGATCCGGGGGATGTGGTGGTCTTCAGCAATCTGCTCTTCCACCGCGGCCTGCCCAACCGCAGCGCCCAGGTGCGCTGGAGCATGGATTTCCGCTACCAGGACGCCACCCAGCCCACCCTGCGGCTCACCCAGGGCCACCTGTTGCGCTCGCGGCTGCGCCCCGAGGGGGTGGTGCGCGACGCGGCGCACTGGGCCCAGCTGCGATTTCAGTAGGGCAATTCGCCGAAACGCTGTGCCAGGACCTGCCGCCGGAAGCGGAAGATGCCCTCGAGCTGCCGGCGCACCGCCAGGCGGTGAACCAGGCGGCCCCAGGGTCCGCCCCGCAGGCGGTAGTGAACGAGGTCCCGCATCTCCACCCCACCGGTGACCGCGCGGAAGTGGTGCTGGTGGTGCCACAGGGCGTACGGCCCCAGGCGTTGCTCGTCGATGAAATACGCCCCTTCGCGCACCTGGGTGATCTCGGTCATCCACGTCAGGGGGATGCCCAGCAGGGGGGATACTTTGTAGGTGATGATCTGGCCCGCGTACACCGGCTGTTCCGCGCCGCCGGTGATGACGAAACCGAGGTAGGGGGGGGTGATCAGGGCCAGGTTGGCCGGGTCGGTGAAGAAGCGCCAGGCTGCTGCCGGCGCCAGTGCCAGGCGCTGGGTCTGGTCCAGTACGTGGAAGGCCACCGCCGATTACTAGTAGCGGAGGGCGTCGATGGGGTTGAGCAGGGCGGCCTGGCGGGCTGGGTAGAGGCCGAAGCCGATGCCCACTGCGGCGGCCACCCCGAAGCACAGGAGGATGGTCCACATCTCGACGATGGTCTTCCATTGGGCGTAGAGGGTGATCACCTTGGTCATCGAGTACTTTAAAACCACCCCAATCAGGCCCCCCAGCAGGCTGACCAGCACCGCCTCGATGAGGACCTGGCTGAGAATGTCGCGCCGGCGGGCGCTTAGGGCGCGGCGGATGCCGATCTCGCGGGTGCGCTCCAGCACCGAGGCCAGCATGATGTTCATGATGCCGATGCCGCCCACCACCAGCGAGATGCCGGCGATACAGCCCACGACGATATTGAAGATCTGCTGGGTGCGCTGGCTCTGCCGCATCAACTCCTCGGGGATGGCGATCTTGAAGTCATCCACCCCGCGGTGGCGGCGTTTAAGGATGTTGCGGATGATATCCGAGGCTTCCTGCAGCTGCTCGGGGTTCCCGACCTTTATGGTGATCCGGGTGAGTTCCGGCTCGCCGGGTTCCCATTTGAAGCGCTGCAGCACCGTAGTGAGGGGGATGTTGCGCACCTACAGCACCCCGCCAATCGCGCCGCCCGCCGCCCCTTTGTCCTCCAGGATCCCGATCACCGTGAACCACTGGTTCTGCATCTTGACCTGGGCGCCCAGCGGGTTGTCGAAATAGAAGACTGCCCGTTTGGCGTCCCTGCCCAGGACGCAGACCCGCCGCGACTGCTCCACGTTTTCGTTGGTGAAGAAAACGCCGCTGTTGAGGCGGGCGTCGAGCACCTACAAGTACTCGGGCATGGTGGCGACGGCCATGCTCTGGAAGGCATGGCCGTCGGCCTGGGATTTGACCTTGACCTAG